>Ga0164241_10000456_pt1 | contig 76087 bp, 58 predicted proteins | sample OricomyardsoilBY_FD_108780 | JGI IMG/M metagenome (GOLD analysis project Ga0164241, IMG submission 108780) | Backyard soil microbial communities from Emeryville, California, USA - Original compost - Back yard soil (BY) | ecosystem: Environmental > Terrestrial > Soil > Unclassified | place: USA... | reverse complement strand
GCGTCGACGAAGACGGCGATCACGAACGAGCGCGAGCCGGCCAGGCTGCGCGCCGACAGGTTGGGGCTGTAGCCGAGGTCGCCGGCCGCCTCCAGCACGCGATCGCGCATGGCGGGCCGGACGTTCGGCTCCTTGTTCATCACCCGCGAAACAGTCTTGATCGAGACGCCCGCTCGCGCGGCGACGTCGTAGATCGTCACCGAAGCCATCAGTTCGTCCCGACGCTGTTCTGACTCACGTTCATCGAAGCCAACCTAGAGCGTCCACACCCCATAAGGAAACACCCCCTTGTCTCCCAACGAAGGCGCGGCCACTGTCGCCCATCGACGCGACGCCAGATCGCGAAAGGGGAGGTGACGAGTGCGGCCTGACGACGGGGCCCGGCCCAAGGAGCCGGTGCGCGCGAATTTCATCGCCGCCTATACCCTGGCCCAGATCGGGGCCTTCGTCTCGTTCCAACCTCTGCTGCAAGTCCTGCTGCCGCTGAAGGCCGAGTCGATCGACGCGGCGTCCAAGGCCGTGGTGCTGAGCCAGGTCGCCTTCTACGGCGCCATCGCCGCCAGCATCGCCAACCTGCTGGCCGGGGCGATCAGCGACCGCACCACCTCGCGCTTCGGCCGGCGGCGGCCCTGGATGGTGGTCGGCGCCGTCGGCGCGTCCCTGGCCTATCTGGCCATCATGCACGCCAAGACCCCGCTGGCCCTGATCTGCGGCGTGATCCTGTTCCAGCTGACCTTCAACCTGTGCTTCTCGGCCCTGGTGGCGGTGATGCCCGACCGGGTGCCCGACAATCAGAAGGGCTCGGTGGCGGCGTTCCTCAGCCTGGGCAATCCGATCGGCACGGCGGTCGGGGCGGTGGTGATCGGCGGGCTGCTGGTCGTGGAGTGGCAGCGCTACGCGGTGATCTCGGCGGCGCTGCTGCTGGGTCTCGCGCCGTTCGTCATCCGCTTGCGCGATCCGCCGTTGCCCAAGGCCGATGTGCCGCCGTTCCACCTGATGGAGTTCATCCGGGGCCTGTGGGTCAGTCCGCGCAAGCATCCGGACTTCGCCTTCGCCTGGGCCGGGCGGTTCATGGTGCTGGTCGCGCTGAGCCTGGTGCAGTGCTACATGCTCTACTTCCTCCAGGACGTGATGGACTATCCCAAGCTGTTCCCCGGCCGCCGCGCCGAGGAAGGGCTGGCGTTCCTGACCACGGTCTCGACCGTCTCCAACGTCGCCCTGGCCATGCTGGGCGGGATGCTGTCGGACCGGCTGCGGCGGCGGAAGCTGTTCGCGTTCGGGGCGGCGGTGGTGCTGGCCTGCTCGATGCTGGTGTTCTCGATGTCGCCCAGCTGGCCGGTGCTGGTGGCGGCCTATGTGGTGTTCGGCATGGGGGCGGGCTGCTTCTGCGCCGTCGACATCGCCCTGGTCACCCAGGTGCTGCCGTCGCAACGCGACGCGGGCAAGGACCTGGGCGTCATCAACCTGGCCAACACCCTGCCGCAAGCCCTGGCGCCGGCCCTGGCCGTGTGGAGCCTGGGACCCAGCCACGAGAACTTCCACGTGTTCTTCGTGATGGCCGCGGGCCTGGCCCTGGCTGGCGGTCTGGCGATCCTGCCGATACGAGGGGTGCGCTAGCCCCGAGGTTCACTTGCCCCAGTATCGCGTCGTCACCGATCCCGACGATCCCGCCGTCGCTCCGTTCCGGGCGATCAAGGAGCGCGACCTGGTCGGCCGGGAGGGCCTGTTCATCGCCGAGGGCGAGACGGTGCTGCGGGCCTTCGTCCGCGACGCGCCCGAGCGGGTGGTCTCGCTGTTGATCGATCCGAAGCGCAAGGACAAGCTGACCGACGTCTTCGACGGCCTGCCGGACGAGACGCCGGTGCACTTCGCCGACCAGGCGGTGGTCGACGCCATCGCCGGCTTCCACCTGCATCGCGGCGTGCTGGCGGTGGGCAGGAAGCCCGAGCCGATCGCCGCGCGCGATCTGCTGGCCAGCCTGCCGGCGCGGGCGGTGGTGCTGGTGCTGTGTGGCATCGCCAACCACGACAACATCGGCGGCATCTATCGCAACGCCGCCGCCTTCGGGGCCGACGCGGTGATCCTCGACGCCGACTGCTGCGACCCGCTGTACCGAAAGGCCATCCGCGTCTCGGTCGGGGCGGCGCTGTCGATCCCGACCGCCAAGCTGGAGCGGGGCGAGGACATCGCCGAGCTATTGGCTTCGACCGGCTTCGAGGGCCTGGCGCTCAGCCCCTCGGCGACCGAAATCCTGGCCCGCCTGAAGCCCGCGCCCCGGACGGCGGTGCTGCTGGGCGCCGAAGGACCCGGCCTGACGCCCGACGTGATGGCCAAGGCGCGGACGATCGGCATCCCTATGGCGGGCGGTTTCGACTCCCTGAACGTCGCCACCACCAGCGGGATTGTGCTGCACCATCTTCGGTTCGCCGGGGACTAGGAAACCGGTTTCCTAGGCACTAGGGTCCGCCCACAACAACCCGTCAGAAGGCTAGATCCATGCTGAACCGTCGCGGCGCCCTGGCGACCTTTGTCACCGGCTTCCTCGCTTCGCTGGCGGCCAAGAGCGCGGAGGCCGCGGCCGTGGATCAGGATCCCACCGAAACCATCGTCCTCTGGCCCGCCGGCGCGCCCGGCGGCGAGAAGGTCACCGTCGAAGAGGTGATCCTCGAGCGCGGCGACCCCAAGGGCGTGCGCGACCGGGCCATGGCCCACACCCGCAAGCCGGTGCTGGTGGTGTTCCGACCCAAGACCCCGAACGGCGCGGCGGTGATGCTGATCCCCGGCGGGGCCTATGTGCGGGCGGTGCTGGACAAGGAGGGTTACGAGATGGCCCGCTGGCTGAACCAGCACGGCTACACCTGCTTCGTCCTGTTCTACCGCATGCCCGGCGACGGCTGGGCGGCGGGGGCCGACACCCCGCTGCAGGACGCTCAACGCGGCATCCGCCTGGTCCGCAGCAAGGCCGCCGAGATGGGCTTCAGCGCCGATCGCGTGGCGGTCATGGGCTTCTCGGCGGGCGGCCACCTGGCGGCCAGCCTGACCACCCGCTTCGCCGACAAGACCTATGACCGGATCGACGCCGCCGACGACCTGCCGGCCAAGCCCAATTTGTCGGGCCTGATCTATCCGGTGATCAGCATGGACCCCGCCATCGCCCACGCCGGCTCGCGCAAGGAACTGCTGACGGCCGACGCCTCGCCCGAAAAGGCCGCGGCGATCTCGCCCGAGCGTCTGGTGACGGCGGGCCTGTCGCCGGTGTTCCAGCTGCACGCCGCCGACGACAAGACCGTACCGGTCGAGAACAGCCTGGTGATGTTCGCCGCGCTGAAGGCCAAGGGCGTGCCGACCGAGCTGCACGTCTTCGAGGAGGGCGGCCACGGTTTCGGCCTGCGCGGCACGCCCGGCAAGCCGGTCGCCGCCTGGCCCAGCCTGTTCGAGACCTTCGCTAAGCGCCACGGGCTCTAGCAGTCGGCCTTTTCCTTCAGCTTCCAGGCGGCGATCTCGGCGTCGCGGAACTTGATCCATTCGCCGCGCAGCACCGCCGGCCGCTTGCCGTGGCGTTCCTCCAGGAACTCCGCGCCGACCACGCGGTCGGTGCGGAAGGTGCGGAAGGCCTCACGCAGCTCGCACCAGGCGATGATCATCCGGATGGTCTCGCGATAGCCGACCGTGACCGGCCAGATCACCCGGGCGCTGACCGCGCCGGCGCCGTCGCTGTAGTCGAGGCGGATCTTGCGGCCGGCGTGGATCCAGGCGCGGACCTGGGCGACGTCGATGCGGTCGGTCTCGGGCTTCCAGGCCGGTGAGGCGCCGATCGCCGGTTCTAGCACATAGGGCCGCAGGCGGTCGGGTACGGCGGCGGCGATCTTGCTGATCAGGTCGTTGGCGGCCTTGGCCAGGACGGGGTCACCGCGCCCGGCCACCCACTGGGCGCCCAGCACCGCCGCCTCGATCTCGTCGGGGGTCAGCATCAGGGGCGGCATGTCGAAGCCGGCCTCCAGTACATAGCCGATGCCGGCCTCGCCCCGGATCGGCGCGCGCTGGCCGACCAAGGCGGCGATGTCGCGATAGACGCTGCGTTTCGACGTCTCCAGCTCAGAGGCGATGGCGTCGGCCGTCACCGGCGCGCGGCTGCGGCGCAGGATCTGGATGATCTGGAAAAGGCGTTCGGCGCGTCTCATGACTTCGAATATCGGCGATCGCTACTGACAGCATGCTGTCAGTAGCCTGGCGGTAGCAAGTCGTCACCACGACATTCGAGATCGGAGAGGGACGATGATCACGCTATTCGCCGCCGGAGCCGGGTTCGGGCTGCCCGAGATCAGCCCCTATGTGACCAAGACCGAGGTCCAGCTGATGATGGCCGGGCTGACCTACAAGAAGACCCAGGGCAGCCGCGAGACTGCGCCCAAGGGCCAGCTGCCGTGGATCGAGGACGCCGCCCAGGCGATCGGCGACTCGACCTTCATCCGCGCCCATATCGAGCAGAAGTACGACATCGATCTGGACATGGGCCTCTCGGGCAAGGAGCGCGCGCAGGCCTGGGCGATCGAGCGGATGATCGAGAACCAGCTGGGCTGGGTGAACGCCTACTTCCGCCACCTGGAGCCGGCCAACTTCGCCAAGGGCGCCGCGCGGTGGTTCGACCCGGCGCCTGAGCACCTGCGCGAGGATCTGCGGAAAGGGTTCCAGGAAGCCGTCACGACCAATGTCCGCGCCGTCGGTGTCGGTCGGCACCTGCGCGAGGAAGTGACCTGGCTAGGCAGCCTGTCGCTGCGCTCGCTGGATGAGCTCTTGGAGGACAAGGCCTATCTGATGCGAGACAGCCATCCTGTCGGCGTCGACGCCACGGCCTTCGCCATGTTGGCGGGGATCATGACGCCGCATTTCGACTCGCCGCTGCGCCGCGAGGCCGAAAGCTATCCGCGTCTGGTCGACTATGTCGGCCGGATGATGACCCAGTTCTATCCGGCCCATCCGTGGGGCCTGAAGCAGGCGGCGTGAAGGTAAGATAACGGTACCAAATTGGTCGTACGAGTTTGCGTGATAATCAGTTGATTGGTCAGGCCATTTTTCATTGCATGGCTGGCCAGTTCCGTTAGGTTAGTCGGGCGCGACAGGCCTTGCCTGATCGCATGCTCGTCGACCAAGGCGCTGCGTATCTTGCGCCACCTCCTCCCGGGGCGGACGACGATGGCGGCCGGAGTCCTCCCTCCGGTCGCCCCGCCGGGCCCGCCTGGTAAGGCCACTCTGGATTGCACTGATCCGCGAGCGCTTGTGAGCTGGCGGGACGCGCGCTAGTCCTGTTTGACGCGCCGATCCTGGCGTCTGTCCGTGGCACTCGTGATGACGACCCCTTCGCCGGATTCCCGGCTCTACCAGCAGGTGGCCGCGACGATCAGCAGCACGATCGCCGACGGCACCTATCAGCCTGGCCAGCGCCTGCCGTCCGAGCGCGACCTGGCCGACGAGTTCGGCGTCAGCCGTCCCACCGTCCGCCGCGCCGTCATCGCGCTGGAGATGCGGGGCCTGTTGGAAGCCCGCCAGGGCTCAGGCGTCTATGTGCGGCTAGACCAGCCGCCGCCGCCGGTGAAGGACCTCGACATCGGGGCCTTCGAGCAGGCCGAGGCCCGCCGCCTGTTCGAGGGCGAGGCCGCCGCCCTGGCTGCCACCCTGATCACCGACGAGGAGCTGGCCTATCTCGAGACCCTGGTCACCGAGATGAACAGCGACGCCTCGACCAAGGAGCAGTCGGAGCTGGCCGACCGCCAGTTCCACATCTCGATCGCCCAGGCCACGCGCAACAACGCCGTGGTGCGGATCATCGAGGGCGCCTGGGACCTACGCTACCGCTCGCGCCTGTGCATGCAGATGCTGGAGAAGGCGAGCCATGTGCGCAAACGTCCGCTCAAGGACGAGCACCAGGAGATCGTCGAGGCCCTGCGCACCCGCGATCCCCGCGCCGCGCGCTCGGCCATGCAGGCCCACCTGGGCGGGCTGATCGAGAACCTGCTGCTGACCGCCGAACTGGAGGCCATCGAGCGCACCCGCGAAAGCCTGGCGGCCAAGCGCGAAGAGATCGCGCTCCGCGCGGCCAGCGCCGCCAAGTAGGGCCTATTTGTCGAACAGCTTCTTGGGCAGCACCACGTGGACGCCCTTGTTGCGGTCGACCAGTTCGGTGATCTCGACATCGCCGGCGACGCTGATCAGCATGTAGTCGTCGTCGCGGGTCATGCCCTTCGCGGCCACCAGGAAGTCGATCATGTTGCGCAGCGCCTTGCGCGTGGCGTTGCTGAGATCGTCGTCGAAGCCCATCGAAATGTAGGCGTCCGGCGTTTCGGCGCGCGGGTAGGGGCTCTTCTCGCCCTTGTGCAGGATGAACTGGAAGGTGCCGGTCAGCGACGTCTCCAGCGCGGTGATGTCGACCTCGCCATTGCCCTGGGCGGCGTGGCCGTCGCCGGCCTGGAAGAGGGCGCCCTTGGCGTGGACCGGCAGGAACAGGGTCGTGCCGGCGACCAGCGCCTTGTCGTCCATATTGCCGCCGTTGATGGTCGGCGGCGCGCTGTCGTAGCGGCCGAAGGCGGGCGGCGGGGCCACGCCCATGCTGCCGAAGAACGGGCGTAGCGGCACGTTGATGCCCGGACCGAAGCGGCCGAGCATCTTCTCGCGGTCCAGCGGCACGATCTTCATCCGCGCATAGGGGAAGTCGTCGGTCAGGAAGCCCGCGCCATAGCGGAAGGCGTTGTAGGCGTAGGGGATGTCCATATCGACCTTGAGGATGCGCACCTCCAGCGTGTCGCCAGGCTCCGCGCCCTCGATCGCCACCGGACCGGTCAGGATGTGCCCGCCTGGGCCGCGCGCAGTCGCCGGCACGCCGTCATAGACCGCGCGCAGCTCCGGCTGGATGTCGGCCGGCGCGACCCCGGCCTTCTCCAGGCCGGTCGGGCTGTTGGTCAGCAGCGTATGGATGACGACCGTGTCGCCCGACTGGATCGTCAGCGCCGGCTTTTCGGTGGCGTCGTAGTGGCCCCAGGCGACGGTCTTCGGCGTCGCCGGCAGGTCCCAGGTGCTGGCGGCGGCGACCGGCGAGGCCGCGGCGAGCGCGAGCAGGGTGAAGGCCAAGGCGCGCATGGGGATCCGTCTCCGCTGGGAATGGCGAAGCTTTCGACGGTTCCGCGGTCGGCGCAAGCGGCGCGCAAAAAAATGGCCGGATCCGCAGGTGGGATCCGGCCGCAGGAGGGGACCTAGAAAGAAAGAGGGCAGGGCGCCCTAGAAGTTGACGTCCAGACGGGCGCCGAAGTAGCGGAACGCGTCGCGGCCGGGGAACCAGGTCTTGCCCAGCGCCGTCGGGATGGCCGGATTGCTGTAGCCCGAGGTGCCGTTGCCCAGGCCTTGGGCGTAGCGCTTGTCGAACAGGTTGTTGGCGAAGGCCGTCAGCTTGTAGCGGCCGGCGATATCGTTGATGCCCAGCGTCAGGTCGGTGATGCCATAGGCCTTCTGGACCGTGCGCGGGTCCTGGCTGAGCGAGAAGTTGATGTCGTCCTGCCAGCGGACATTGGCGCCGACGAAGGCCTTGAAGGGCATGCCCGGCAGATCGATGTCGTACTGGCCGCCGATGTTGAACTTGAACTTCGCCACGTTGTTCAGGCGCTTGCCGTGCAGGTTCTGGACGCGGCCGTTGGTGCGGGGCGTCGAGTAGCACTCGCCCGGCGCGCCGACGAAGGCGATGTCGGTGCTGGCGGTCGTGGCCTGGCCGCTGAAGCAGGGGCCGTTCGGGAAGTCCTGCACCGTGGCGTCGGTATAGGCGAAGGCGCCGTTGAGCCGGAAGTTCTTGGTGACGCGCGCCACGCCGTCCAGCTCGACGCCCTGGGTGCGCAGGTGGCCCACGCTATTCAGGAAGGTCAGGAAGGTGCCGTCCGGCAGGAACGAGGTCACCGACGTCTGGAAGCCGTGATAGTCGGCGCGGAAGACGGTGGCGTTGAAGTAGACGCGGCGGTCGAACAGGCTGCTCTTGAAGCCCAGTTCGTAGTTCTTGGCAGTCTCGGGCGGCACCGGCATCTGGGCGGCGATCGCGGAATTGAACGTGCTGACCAGGTCGTACGCCTGGCCTTTGTAGCCCGTCGAATAGGTCGCGTAGGTCATGATGTCCGGCGTGACCTTGTACTGCACGCCGATCTTGCCGGTGAAGGCGTCGTCCTGGTCGGCCTTGCCGAAGAACTGGTGCGTGGTCGGCGAGGTCAGGGTCGTGTTGGCGAAGATCGTCTTGTCGAAATTGTAGCTGATCTTCTGGCGGTTGATGCGCGCGCCGCCGGTGACGCTGAGCCGCTCGGTCAGGTCGAAGGTGGCGTTGGCGTAGGCCGAGTAGTTCTTGTTGGTGCTTTCGGCCAGGTAGCGGGCCAGCTGCAGCACCGGGCCGCGGTTCAGATAGCGGTCCAGGTCGTTCTGGGCGTACCAGAGGCCGGCCACGTAGCGGAACCGCGAGGCGCCCGGCGAGGTGACGCGGAACTCCTGGGTCCAGCTGTCGGCGTGGAAGTAGCCGTTGATCACCGCGCCGCTGTTGATGCCCGACGGGCTGGCGACCGGGAAGCCCAGCAGGAACGGCTGGTCGGTGCCGTCGATGTCCTGGAAGTCGACCATCTTCCAGTGATCGTGCGAGGTGATCGACGAGAAGGTGTGGCCCTTCAGGATCGAGTCGTCGCCGAAGTCGTAGTCGATGCGGGCCGTCTGGCCCATCACGTCCGAATTGCCGCCGCCGATGCGGTCGTCGGCGCGCAGGAAGTGGTTGTTCTTGTCGAAGGTGATGCCGCGCAGGGTCAGGGTGGCGGGGAAGGCCGGCTCGCCCTGGTAGAACAGGCCCGGCGTCAGCTCGCTGATCACGCTGGCGCAGCAGCTGCTGACATTGTGGTTGTAGCGCGGGGCGAAGCTGAGGGTCAGGTTGTCGGTCGGCGTCCAGACCAGCTTGGCGGTGACGGTCAGGCCCGCACTGCCGTTGACGTTCTTGCCGGTGGTCAGGTTCTTGACGTTGCCCTCGTAGTCGCTCTTGGACACCGTCAGGCGGAACAGCAGGTCGTCCTTGACCGGACCCGAGACGGTGAAGCCGGCGCGCTTCTCGCCGTCGTCCGTGGCCAGGGCCATGAACTTGCCGGAGAACTCCTTGGTCGGGGCGGCGGTGGCGATGTTCAGCACGCCGGCGATGGCGCTCTTGCCGAACAGGGTGCTCTGCGGGCCGCGCAGCACTTCCACGCGCTCGACGTCGATCAGGTCCTTGAAGGCGGCCGCCTGGAAGCCGATCGGCACGTCGTCGATGACCACGGCGACGTCGGACTCGACGGCGATGCCGTTCGAGAAAGTGCCGATGCCGCGCATCTTGATGCTGAAATTGCCCGGCTGGCTGCCGTAGTCGATCGACAGGCCCGGCGACAGCTTCACCAGGTCACCCACTTCGCGGACGTTGTTGCGGTCCAGCACGTCGGCGGTGACGGCGGTCACCGCGACCGGCACGTCCTGCAGGCGCTCGGCGCGCTTGGTGGAGGTGACGATGATCTCTTCGAGTTGGGCGGTGTCGGTCTGCTGGGCCAGAGCCGCGGCGGGGGCGGCGAGCACGGCGGCGGCCGTGGAGGCGAGCAGCAGCAATCGGATGCTGGTCATGGTCCTGGTGTTCCCTGCGTTTGCCTTTGGCTCACTGTCCGCCGGCTAATTGGTATGCCCAACTGATGACGTATGGTCAGGCCAGTTGTCAAGTAGCGCTGTTCGATAAGCGTCTATGGCCTGGGCGGTTGATTTTATTGCCCAATCCGGAAATGGCTTACCGGACAAAGGCCTAGTGACAACGTTGGACATGTAATCCGAGTGCGTTTGGCCTTTACGGCGTCGTGACCAGATTGGTAATGTCGGTTTAGCAACCAGCGAAAAACGGGGGGATGGATGCTCGTCTTGGAGCGATCGCCGGCGACGACGGCGACCGGCCAGCAGCCTCCCCAGAGTGGAGGCCAGTTCGGCCGATGAGCGTTCAGATGGACTATCGTGAGAGCACCGACCGCGCCGGCATGAGCCGGATGACGGTGCGCGAACTGCGCGACACCTTCGTGATCGACAAGCTGTTCCGGCCGGGCGAGCTGTCGCTCAGCTATCTCGAGATCGAGCGGGCGGTGGTCGGTTCGGCGACGCCGACCGACACGGCCCTGACCCTGCCGACCCACAAGGAGCTGGCCTCGCGGTTCTTCTGCGAGCGGCGCGAAGTGGGCGTGATCAATATCGGCGGTCCGGGTTTCGTGACCCTGGACGGCGAGCGCTTCGATCTGGCCCGCCACGACAGCCTCTATATCGGCCGTGGCACCGAAGCCGTCAGCTTCGAGAGCGACGACGCCGCCAACCCGGCCAAGTTCTACTTCGTCAGCTATCCGGCCCACGCCACCCACCCCAGCAAGCGGGTGCGCCGCGAGGAGGCCAAGACCATCCAGGCGGGGGAGGCGACCACCGCCAACCGCCGGGTGATCCGCCAGGCTATCCGTCCCGGCATCGTCGAGACCTGCCAGCTGGTCATGGGCTTCACCGAGCTGGCCGACGGCAATGTCTGGAACACCATGCCGCCGCACACCCACCGCCGGCGCAGCGAGATCTACATGTACTTCGACACCGATCCGGGTCGGGTCATGCACCTGATGGGCGAACCGTCCGAGCCGCGCGCGGTGTTCATGGACGAGGGCGAGGCGGTGTTCTCGCCCAGCTGGTCGATCCACAGCGGGGTCGGCACCTCGAACTACACCTTCGTGTGGTCGATGGGCGGAGAGAACCTGGAATTCGACGACATGGACGTCCTGGCGGTCTCCGACCTCGGCCCGGGCTGACGACAACAAGACGACCAAGAACAAGAACAACGCAGGAGGAAACGCCTCAAATGACCTTCAAGACGCTCCTGAAAGCGGCCGCTGCGGTCGCCATCCTGGCCGGCAGCGCCACGACCGCCGCTGCTGCGCCGAAGCCGGCCGTCGTCAGTGTCGCCGCTTCGTCGGTGGACGCCGCCGGCCGCAAGGTCGCCGCCTGGCAGCTGGCTCACATGGACAATTTCGACTACGTGCCGGTGAGCGCGTTCCGCAAGGACACCGAGGCCCCGCGCGACTGGATCCAGGCGGCCTTCTATATCGGCCTCTACACCTTCGCCGACGCCACCCAGGACCCGTATCTGTCGACCGCGATCCTCAAGCACGGCGAGGCCGAGGGCTGGGGCTTCGACCACCGTCCGCGCCACGCCGACGCCGACGCCACGGGCGCGGTCTGGGTGTGGGCCGCTGGCCGCACCAAGGACCAGGCCAAGCTGGCGCCCATCCGCGCCCGCTTCGACGCGGTGCTGGCCGATCCGTCGACCGTGTCGCTGGACTTCGAGCCCAAGCCGGCCAAGGGCGACCCCTACTGCCAGGTCCGCTGGTGCTGGAGCGACGCCATCTTCATGGCCCCGCCGGCCTGGGTGAGCCTCAGCAAGGTCAGCGGCGACAAGCGCTATCTGGACCACGCCGACAGCGAGTTCTGGGCGACCACCGACTATCTCTACGACAAGACCGACCACCTCTATTTCCGCGACAGCCGCTTCATCAAACGCCGCAGCGACGCCGGCGCGAAGATCTTCTGGGGCCGTGGCAACGGCTGGGCCTATGCCGGTATCGCGCGGATCCTGCAGGACCTGCCGGCCAACCACCCGAGCCGCCCGAAGTACGAGGCGATCTTCAAGCAAATGTCGGCCAAGATCGTCACCCTGCAGGGCGCCGACGGCTACTGGCCCGTCTCGCTGCTGGAGCCGCAGAAGACGCCGGAGACCAGCGGCACGGGCTTCTTCGTCTACGGCCTGGCCTGGGGCGTGAACCACGGCTTGCTGCCGCGCGCCAAGTACGGCCCGGCCATCGACAAGGGCTGGAAGGCGCTGGACGCGGCGATCGAGCCGGACGGCCGTCTGGGCTGGGTGCAGCGCGTCGGGGTCGCCCCAGATCAAGTTGGCCGCGACGACACCCAACTCTATGGCGTCGGCGCGTTCCTGCTGTCGGCCAGCGAGGTGCGTAAGCTCGCCGAAACGCGCTAGGATGGATTCGTCCCATCCCAAGCGAGGTTCGATGCGCGGCGCGCCCGATCCCCAGAAGCTCTACCAGCAGGTGGCCCGTTCCATCGCGGCCTCGATCGCCGAGGGGCGTTACGTCCCCGGCGACCGCCTGCCGTCCGAGCGGGGACTGGCCGACTCGTTCGGCGTCAGCCGACCGACGATCCGCGACGCGATGATCGCCCTGGAGTTCCAGGGCCTGGTCGAGGCCCGCCAGGGCTCGGGCGTCTACGTCACCGCAAGGGGCAAGCCCGAGGAGGACGCCGCCGAGGCCGAGGTCAGCGCGCTGGAACTGACCGAGGCCCGCCGCCTGTTCGAGGGCGAGGCCTGCGCCCTGGCCGCCGCCGCGGTCAGCGACGAGCAGGTCTCGGCCCTGGAGCGGATGGCCCGCGATCTGGCCAACCTGGCCGCCACCGAGGACGGCGAGCGGCTAGAGCACGACTTCCACCTGGGCGTGGCCCATGCCACCCGCAACGCCGCGATCGTCGCCGCGGTCGAGGAGATCTGGACGCTGCGCCGGCAGTTCCCCGACTGCTCCAGCCAGCTGCGCCGCGTGCGCCTGGCCGATCCGGCGGGCTTTTCCGAGGATCATCACCGCATCGTCGCCGCGCTTCGCGACCGCGATCCCAAGGAAGCGCGCCGGGTGATCCATGATCACCTGAACCGCACGGTCGAGGCCCTGCTGTCGATGGCGGAGGGCGACGCCCTGGAACGCACCCGCCGCGAAATGGCCGAGCGCCGCGACGAGCTTCTGCGCCGCACGACCATCTGACGTTGTCTTCGAACGCGGTTTCGCGACCGCGATAATTCGCCGCACAAATCAAGGGCTTGCCGTTACGGGCCGGCGCGTGTTCACGTCCCCCTTAAGGGAATCAGGGGGTACTGATGTCGGATAAACTCGCGCCCGCGAGCGTTGAAACGGTGCTGAAGGCGATCTCGTCGGAGATGTCGATCGCGGCAGTGGCGTGCGGGCACCTCGACGTCGCCCTCGGCAAGATCCTGGAAGTGGTTCCGGACGAGCATCGCCTGTCGGTGATGCAGGAGCTGCACACGGTCGACCTGCTCGCTCAGCACATCACTGCGCTGACCGATTTCACTGGCAACCTGTCGCAGCAGCACGGCCAAGGCGTCCTGGAGGTCAACGACTCCCTGAACGCCATCACCCTGGGCGACGTCGCCGCCCGCCTGCGCACCTCGATCTCTCCCGAGTGAGGCGCGCGGCGGACGACCGCCGTATCTGACTTGAATTAGGCCTGAGCCGGGGTGGTGTTGATCATCCACGGGATGCCGAACTTGTCGGTGAAGCTGCCGTAGCCCGGCGACCAGAAGGTCGCGGCGAACTCCATGCCGACCTTGCCGCCTTCCGACAGGGCATCAAATACCCGCTTGGCCTCGGCCGGGTCGTCGGTGTGATAGGTGACGTCGAAGCCGTTCTTGGGCTTGTCGATGTTCGGCGCGAATTCGGGCGGCATGTCCGCGCCCATGATCGCCTGGTCGCCGATCTCCAGCCAAGCGTGCATCAGCCAGTCCTTGTACTGGGCGTCGACCGGCATGTCGGGCGGGCCTTCGCCGAACGGGTAGGCGGCGGTGACCTTGCCGCCCAGGACCTGGGCGTAGAAATCGAACGCCTGGCGGCATTCGCCCTTGAAGCTGAGGCTGGTGACGATCTTCACGGTGGTCTCCTCGCTATGTCCTGGGCGCTAGGGCGGCCCGATTGCGGGCGACCCTAGCGCAGGACTGTGACGGGAGACAGCGACCCTAGGCGGCGCCGATCTTGTTGCCGCAGCCGATGACGATGGTGGCCAGGATCAGCAGGGCGATGCCGCCCCAGACGGTGGCCTTCACGGCCGGGCGGGCGTCCTTCCACTCGCGCAGGGCAAAGCCCCAGACGGTGCCGAAGATGATGATGCTGGCCATGTGCAGGGTCCAGCTGGAGAAGCCGAACTTGCCCATCTGGCTCTCGCCCATCGTGTAGAAGAAGAACTGGAAGTACCAGGCGGTGCCGGCCAGGGCGCACAGCAGGTAGTTGGCCAGCATCGGCGGCTTGGCCTCGCCGGCCTCGGCGCTCTTGCCCAGCCATTGGCCGGCGCTCTTGTTGCGCACGATCAGGAAGCCGCACCAGACGCCGTTGGTCAGCAGGCCGCCGAACATGACGAGGCACAGCACCGGCAGGCCGGTCCACAGCGGGCCGGTGCCGGCCGCGGCCGACAGGGCCTTGATGGGCTCGCCGGCGGCGAGACCAAAGGCGAAGCAGGCCGACATGATCCCCGAGAAGATCGCCACGGCGACGCCCTTCTTGAAGTCGAACTCGGCGATGACGGCCTTCTTGGCGTCCTCGGAGAGGGCGGCGTCCTTACGGGCCCCGGCCAGGGCCACGACGACGATGCCGGCCAGGGTGATACCAAGGCCCAGCAGGATGATCCGGCCCGAGGCGTTGTTCAGCAGCTTCTCGGCGAAGTCGCCCTGGACGATCGGCGGGATCAGGGTCCCAAACACCGTGCAGAGCCCCAGCACCACCGCCATGCCCAGCGACAGGCCGAGATACCGCATGGTCAGGCCATAGGTTAGGCCGCCGAAGCCCCACAGGGCCCCAAAGAGAATGCAGAGGCCGGCGATGTTGCCCGGCACCTGGTGCATGACGCCCATCAGGTCCTTGGTCTGGACAGCGGCGAAGAACCACGGAGCCAGCAGCCAGGAGAAGATGCCCCCGGTCAGCCAGAAGACCTCCCACGACCAGCGCTTCACGCCGCGATAGGGCACATAGAAGCTGGCCGAGGCCAGGCCGCCCAGCCAGTGGAACAGCACCCCGAGTAGCGGATTGGGCGTCATGGTCTCTTCCCTTACTTGTCTTGCTTATGGCCGGATCAGGCGAGGTGGAACACGGTGTCCAGCGGGACGCTGACCGGCGATTTGTCGGAATTCACTTCCATGAGCGGCGCCATGGCGTCCCACCAGCGCCGCATCACCGGATGGGCGGGCAGGTCGTCGAGCCGCTCGGGCGTGGCGCACCACATCACGGCGAACAGGGCGTTCGTCTCGGGATCGTGGTGGATGGAATAGTCGGAGACGCCGACGCTCTTCAACAGCTCGGTGAGCTCGGGCCACAGCTCGTCGTGGCGGCGGCGGTACTCGTCCAGCCGGCCGGGCTTCAGCCGCATGCGGGTGGCGATCTTGCGCATCAGAGATCCAGGCCCAGGCGGTAGAGACGGTTGGCGTTGCGGCCGAACAGGTCGCGGCGCTCGTCCTCGCTGAAGCCGGCGGTGATGGCGGTGTAGGCGGTCAGGTGCTTGTCCAGGCTTCCGAACAGCTTGTCGGTCGGCACGTCGCTGGCGAACATGCAGCGGTCGGTTCCGAAGATGTCGATCGCGTCCAGGATCAGCGGCCGGATCTGCTCTTCCGTCCACTGACGGTGAACGAAGCCGAAGCCCGACAGCTTGGTCGAGACGTGGGGCAGGGCGGCCAGGGCCTTCATGCCCTCGCGCCACTGCGTCTTGTCGGCGTCCACGGGCATGCCGGCGTGGTTGATCATCACCGGCGTATCGGGATGGGCGGCGAACAGGTCCACGAGGCCCAGCATCTGGCCGGGATAGCATTGCAGGTCGAACGACAGGCCGTACTTGGCCAGCAGTCCAAAGCCCGCGCGCCAGGCCGGATCGCCGGTCACGTCGCGCGGGGTGTAGGTCCGCTTGGGGTCGGCGTGCCAGTTGACGATGTGGCGGATGCCGCGAACGCTGCGATGGGCGGCGTGGGCCTCCAGCAGCGCCTCGACGTCCGGCGCATCCAGGGCGGCGAAGGCGACGAGGCCGCTGGGCAGGCCGCGCTCGTCCGAGAGCGTCTGCAGCCAGCGGGTTTCGTCCAGCGCCGAAGAGCCTTCCGCCCCAGCGTCCACATGCACCGCCCCGACGACATTCCAGGCCTTCGCATCGGCCAGGTAGTCGTCGAGCAGATAGGTGTGCGCGATCGCCTCGACGCTGCCGTTCGGACCGTTGTCGTCGAACGGCGGCGTCAGCCAGGGATAGCGGATGCGCGTGAGGTCCCACAGGTGGATGTGCGCATCGACGAAGGGCAGGGCGCCCATGGCGTGTTCCTCTCCTAGACCCCCGGCGTTCCGGGTGGCCCCATGATCAGAAGGTGGTCCGGCCGCCCGAGGTGTCGAAGGTGGCGGCGGTGGTGAAGCTGCACTCCTCGGACGCCATGAAGCAGACCATGGCCGCGCTCTCGTGGACCTCGCCCAGGCGACCCATCGGGATCTTGCCCCGCATGTAGTCGACCTGGCTCTTGGGCAGCTGCTCCAGGATCGGGCTCTCGAAGGTGGCCGGGGTCAGGGCGTTGGCGATGACGCCCTTGGTGGCCAGTTCCTTGCCCAGCGACTTGGTCAGGCCGATCACCCCGGCCTTCGACGCCGAATAGGCGCTGGCGTTGGGGTTGCCTTCCTTGCCGGCCACGGAGGCGACGTTGACGATCCGGCCATAGCCGTTGGCCAGCATGAACGGCACCGTCTCGCGGCAGCAGTAGAAGATGCCGTTCAGGTTGATGTCGATCACGCGCTTCCAGCTATCGACCGGGAACTCGTGCACCGGCACGGTCGCGCCGGTGATGCCGGCCGAGGCGACCAGGATATCGATCTTGCCGAGCGCCTTGTTGGAGGCTTCCGCGGCGGCGGCGACGGCGGCTTGGTCCGAGACGTCCAGGGCCACAGTGTGGCTGGCGCCGACTTCGGCGGCGGCGGCTTCCAGGTTGGCGGCGTCCAGGTCCCACAGGGCGACCTTGCCGCCCTCGGCGACGATGCGCGCGGCCACGGCCTTGCCCAGGCCCGAGGCCCCGCCGGTCACGACGGCGCAGCGGCCGGCGAAGCGATTGGCGTAGATGCTCACTGGGCGCCGTCCTTCGACCAGGCCACGACGATCTGGCGCTGTTCGCCCAGCTTCTCGATGCCGAGACGGATCTCGTCGCCGGCCTTCAGATAGACAGGCTCGGGCTTCTGGCCCATGCCGACGCCGGGAGGCGTGCCGGTGGTGATCAGGTCGCCCGGCTCCAGCGTCATGAACTCGCTGATGTACGAGACCAGCTTGCTGATCGGGAAGATCATGGTCTTGGACGAGCCGTCCTGCTTGCGTTGGCCGTTGATGTCCAGCCACATGCCCAGGGCCTGCGGGTCGCCGACCTCGTCCGAGGTGACCATCCACGGGCCGACCGGGCCAAAGGTGTCGCAGCCCTTGCCCTTGTCCCAGGTGCCGCCGCGCTCGATCTGGAAGGCGCGTTCCGAGACGTCGTTGATCAGCACGTAGCCGGCCACGTAGTCGAGGGCCTCGGCTTCGGTGACGTACGAGGCGCGCGAACCGATCACGACGCCCAGCTCGACTTCCCAGTCGGTCTTCAGCGAGCCCTTGGGGATCATCACGTTGTCGTTCGGGCCGGTCAGGCAGCTGACGGCCTTGGTGAACAGCACCGGCTCTTCGGGGATCGGCAGGTTCGACTCGGCGGCGTGATCGGCGAAGTTCAGGCCCACGGCGATGAACTTGGACACGCCGTTGACCGGCACGCCGTAGCGGGGCGAGCCCTCGACCAGCGGCAGCGAGGCCGGGTCGATGGCGGCCAGGGCCTTGAGGCTGGCCGGCGACAGCTGGGCGCCGGTGATGTCGGCCACGTGGCCCGACAGGTCGCGGATATTGCCCTCGGCGTCGAGCAGACCGGGTTTTTCGGCGCCCTTGGGGCCGTAGCGAAGCAGTTTCATGGGTCTACGCTTTCAAAGGATCAGCGGGCGTAAGGACGGTGCAAGCCGACCTCGCGATTGAGTTCGACGCCGAAACCCGGCGCGTCGGAGAGCTTGAGCTTGCCGTTCACCGGAACGGGCTCGCCGATCAGCTGCGGGTGGAACATCGGCACCACCTCGTCGGCCTTCGGGGCCATCATCAGGAACTCGGCGAACGGGCTGTTATGGCGCGTGATGACGAAGTGGTAGCTGTATACGGACGAGCCGTGCGGGATCATCATCACGCCCTTGCTGTCGGCCAGGTTGGCGATCTTGATCAGCTCGGTGACGCCGCCGCACCAGCCCACGTCGGGCTGGATGATGTCACAGCACTCCATCTCCAGCAGCATGCGGAAGCCCCAGCGGGTGGCTTCGTGCTCGCCGGTGGTGACCAGCATGCCGGTCGGGGCGTTCTTCTTCAGGTCGCGATAGCCCCAGTAGTCGTCGGGGCTGAGGGCCTCTTCGATCCACTTCAGGCCGTACTCGTGGGCCTTGTGCGCCAGCTTGGTGGCGTAGTTGAGGTCCAGCGACATCCAGCAGTCGAACATCAGCCAGAAGTCCTCGCCACAGCGCTCGCGCATGGTGGCCAGTTCCTCGATGTTCTTGCGCAGGCCTTCCTCGCCCTCGGCCGGGCCGTGGTGCAGGGGCATCTTGCCGCCGATAAAGCCCATCTGCTTGGCGAGGTCCGGGCGCGCGCCCGTGGCGTAGAAGGTCAGCTCGTCGCGGACCTTGCCGCCCAGCAGGGCGTAGACCGGTTCCTGGCGCAGCTTGCCCAGCAGGTCGTAGAGCGCCAGGTCGACGCCCGAGATGGCGTTCACGACCAGGCCCTTGCGGCCGTAGTACTGGGTGGAGAAGTACATCTGGTCCCAGATCTTCTCGACCTCGGTCGGGTCGCGGCCTTCCAGGAAGCGGGCCAGGTGCTTCTCGACGATGTAGGCGGCGGGCTCGCCGCCGGTGGTCACCGCGAAGCCTATCGTGCCGTCGGCGGCCTCGACCTCGACGACCAGCGTGCCCAGCACGTTGATGCCGAACGACTGGCGGCTTTGGCGATATTCCGGATAGCGCGACATCGGCGTGGCGATGTGATCGTCGATCCAGTGGCCGTCACCCTGGTCGTGATAGTCGGCCCCGCCGCCCCGGACGACATAGGCCCGCACCGCGCGGATCTTCGGAAAACTCATCGGCGTCGACTCCCCAGGGCACGTTCTGCACGGCGCGAATGCACGCTAGTCCCATATTTCGGGAACGCTCTGGCTATTCGCGGCCGTGATCTGCAAACTCACGTCCAAAATGAAGGCCCGAAGTGATGGACTTTCATAATATGAGAGGTATGTCTAAAGAATGGAACAAGAAGCGTCAATCAAGCGCGGCGCCGCCGGTGACGGTGATGGGGACGGAAAACCGTCGGGCAGCCAGACGCTTCTGCGCGGCCTGGACGTGATCGAAGCCGTCGCCAACGGACCGATCGCCCTGACGGAACTGGCCGAGACGCTGGGCCTGACCCGCAGCACCACCCACCGTCTGGCGGCCGCCCTGGTCGATCGCCGGATGCTGACCTTCCGTCCCCGCGAAGGGTACGGTCTGGGGCCGAAGCTGCTGGAGCTGGGCTACGCCGCCCGCGAGCAGATGCACCTGCCGCAAGTGGCGCGTCCGCACCTGGAGCAACTGTCCATCGCCACCAGCGACACAGTCCATCTGGGCGTGCTGGAAGGCGATCTAGCCCTCTATCTCGACAAGGTGCCGGGCCGCCGGCGGGTCGAGATCGGCTCGCGCATCGGCGAGCGTCAGCCGCTGTCGTCGACGGGCCTGGGCAAGGCGCTGATCCTCGACCTGGGCGAAGAGCGCTGGAAGCAGCTGTTCACCGCCGAGACGGGTCCCAAGGCCATCGGCCTGCCGGTCTGGCTGGAGCGCATGCGCGGCTACGCCGCCGTCGGCCGCGCCTTCGACCTTGAAGAGAACGAAGACCAGATCCGCTGCGTCGCCGCGCCCATCCGGGGTGTCGATGGCCAGACGGTGGGCGCCATCAGCCTCTCCAGCGCCGCCCAGTACATGGACGACGCCCGCATGGAGGCGCTGTCGGACGACGTCCGCAACACCGCCGACGCCATCAGCCGCGAGCTGGGCTGGAGCGAGCGGTCTCCGCGCAAGAAGTAACGAGTAACGGGCTCGTCCCGGGAAGGAAGCCAATGCTGTTGAAGGATAAGGTCGTGCTGGTCACCGGCGCCTCTGGGGGCATCGGCAAGGCCGCCGCCATCGGCTGCGCCCAGCACGGCGCGGACGTCGCGATCAACTACCACTCGGACGAGGCGGGCGCGGCGGACGCGGTCGCCCAGATCGAGGCGCTGGGCCGTCGCGCGATCGCCGTGAAGGGCGACGTCGCCGAGGCGGCTTCCGCCCCGGCCTTCGTCCAGGCGGCGGTCGAGGCGTTCGGCAAGGTCGACGTGTTCGTCAACAACGCCGGCATCTGCCCCTTCCACACCTTCCTGGACATGCCGGCCGAGGTCATGGAGCGCACCATGCGGGTCAACCTGCACGGCGCCTATTACATGGTCCAGGCGGCGGCCAACCAGATGGTCAAGCAAGGTCACGGCGGGGCGATCATCGCCGTCAGCTCGATCAGCGCCCTGGTCGGCGGCGGCATGCAGACGCACTACACCCCGACCAAGGCCGGCGTGAACTCGCTGATGCAGTCGACCGCCATCGCGCTGGGCCCCTACGGCATCCGCTGCAATGCGGTGCTGCCGGGCACGATCGAGACGGCGATCAACAAGGAAGACCTCGCCGATCAGGCCAAGCGCGACTACATGGCCGGCCGTATCCCGCTGGGCCGCCTGGGCGAGCCCGACGACCTGGCCGGCCCGATCGTGTTCCTGGCCTCGGATCTCGCCAAGTACGTCACCGGCGCGGCCCTGCTGGTCGACGGCGGCGCCTTCGTGAACCTGCAATAGGATGACCATCGTCTCCTCGACCACGGACTTCCGGGAGGCGGCGCGCCGTCGTCTTCCGAGGTTCCTGTTCGACTATATCGACGGCGGCGCCTATGCCGAGCGGACGCTCGGCCGCAACGTCTCCGACCTCGCCGACCTGTCGCTGCGCCAGCGGGTGCTGAAGGACGTCTCGCGCGTCTCGACCAAGGCCACGCTGTTCGGCGTCGAGCAGGCCATGCCGGTGGCCCTGGCCCCGGTCGGCCTGACGGGCATGTACGCCCGTCGCGGCGAGTGCCAGGCCGCCCGGGCGGCCGCCAAGAAGGGCGTGCCGTTCTGCCTGTCCACCGTCGGCGTCTGCGACGTCGACGAGGTGGCCAAGGCGTCCAGCGCGCCGATCTGGTTCCAGCTCTACGTGCTGCGCGACCGGGCCTTCATGCGCGACCTGCTGGCCCGCGCGGCTGACGCCGGCGCGACGACCCTGGTCTTCACCGTCGACATGCCCGTGCCCGGCGCGCGCTACCGCGACGCCCACTCGGGCATGAGCGGTCCCAACGCCGCCACGCGCCGGATCATCCAGGCGATGTTCAAGCCCGACTGGGCCTGGGACGTCGGGGTCATGGGCCGTCCGCACACCCTGGGCAATGTCGCCCCGATGCTGGGCGACAATTCCGGGCTCGAGGACTTCATGGGCTGGCTGGGGGCGAACTTCGACCCGTCCATCCAGTGGAAGGACCTGGAGTGGATCCGCGAGGTCTGGAAGGGCCCGCTGGTCATCAAGGGCGTGCTGGATCCCGAGGACGCCAAGGCCGCCGCCGACATCGGCGCGGACGGCATCGTGGTCTCCAACCACGGCGGACGACAGCTGGACGGCGTGCTGTCTTCGGCGAGAGCCTTGCCGGCCATCGCCGACGCGGTCTCCGACCGGCTGACCATCCTGGCCGACAGCGGCGTGCGCTCTGGCCTGGACGTGGTGCGGATGTTGGCCCTGGGCGCGCACGGCGTGTTGCTTGGCCGGGCCTGGGTCTACGCCCTGGCCGCCCGAGGCGAGGCCGGGGTGACCCAGCTGCTGGACCTCTTCGAGAAGGAAATGCGCGTGGCCATGGCCCTGACCGGGGTCAACAGCGTGGCCGAGATCGACCGTTCGATCCTGGCCTGAAGGCCCGCGAGAACAGTATACGGGAGTAGACGATGAAGCGCGTTCTGATGGCCGGCCTCGCGGCCGCTTGCCTCTCCACATCCGCGTTCGGCCAGCCGATCGACCGCCATGCCCTGGTCAGCCGGCACGACGTCAAGCTGACGGCGGTCGATCCGTCGTCGCCGCTGATGGTCGGCAACGGCCAGATCGGCTTCACCGCCGACATCACCGGCCTGCAGACCTTCCCCGAGGCCTACAGCAAGATCGCGCCGCTGCTGACCGAGGCCCAGTGGGCCTGGCACGCCTTCCCGAACCCCAACCACTACACCTACGCCGACGGCACCACGCCGATCGACGTGCGCGGGACCAAGCAGCCCTACGCCTACATGGACTGGAACGACGGCGTGACGCGTCCGGCCTTGATCTGGCTGCGCGAGAACCCGCACCGTTTCTCGCTGGGCCGCGTGGCCCTGGACCTGCGCGACAAGGCCGGCAAGCCGGCCAAGTTCGAGGACCTGACGCAGACCGAGCAGACCCTGGACCTGTGGAGCGGCGTGCTGACCAGCCGCTTCACCTATGACGGCGAGGCCGTGACGGTGCGCACGCGGGTCCACCCGACGCTGGACATGATCGTGGTCGACGTCGACTCCGCGCTGGTCGAGCAGGGCCGTCTGAAGCTGTCGGTGAAGTTCCCGGGCGTCTCCTCGAACCTGAACCCCGATCCGTCCGACTGGACCCACCCGGACCTGCACACCACCAAGGTGACGGGGGAGGGGACGACCCGCCTCGACGTCTCGCGCCAGCTGGACGAGACCCGCTATGTCGCCGCCCTGCAGGCCGATCGCGCGGTCGACTTCACCGCCGCCGGTCCGCACGCCTTTGTCGTCGCGCCCAAGGCCAAGGGCCGGACCCTGGGCCTGGAGGTCGCTTTCTCGCGTTCGCCGCTGCCCAAGCAACTGCCCAGCGTCACGGTGGCCGACCAGGCCACGCGCGCGCACTGGAAGAGCTATTGGACCAAGGGCGCGGCCGTCGATTTCTCGGGCAGCACCGACCCGCGCGCCGCCGAGCTGGAGCGCCGCGTGGTGCTGTCGCAGTATCTGATGGCGCTGAACGGCGCCGGCGAGGTCCCGCCGCAGGAGGAGGGGCTGTTCTCCAACAGCTGGAACGGCAAGTTCCACCTCGAGATGCACGCCTGGCACTCGGGCCAGTTCGCCCTGTGGAACAAGCCTGAATATCTCGAACGCAGCCTGCCTTGGTACATGGGGCACCTGAAGGACGCCAAGGCCCGCGCCGCCAGCCACGGCCTCAAGGGCGCCTGGTGGCCCAAGATGGCCGGTCCCGACGGCGTCGACAGCCCCTCGAAGGTCTCGCCCTTCATCATGTGGCAGCAGCCGCATCCGATCTGGATGTCCGAGCTGATCTGGCGCGACAAGCCGACCAAGGCGACCCTGGCCAAGTACGGTCAGCTGGTCTCCGAGACGGCCGACCTGCTGGCCAGCTTCCCGCACAGGGACGACAAGGGCCGCTTCATCCTGGGCCCGCCGATCATCCCGGTGCAGGAGAACTACGACCCGCTGACCACCTTCAACCCGGCCTTCGAGCTGGAATACTACCGCTGGGGTCTGGAGACCGCGCAGCAGTGGCGGGTCCGCGCGGGCCTGGCCCGCAAGCCCGAGTGGGACGCGGTGATCAAGGGCCTGGCTCCCATGGCGACCAAGGACGGCCTCTACCTGCCGGCCGAGTCGGTGCCGGACTTCTGGACCACCGCCCAGAGCAAGGACTGCTCCAAGCACGCCATCGATCCCAAGTGCATGAACCGCGACCACCCCTCGTTCCTGATGGCCTATGGCCTGATCCCGGGGAAGGCCGATCCGGAGACCATGCGACGCACCCTGCGGGCCGTGGAGAGCGACTGGGACCTGCGCCAGACCTGGGGCTGGGACTATCCGATGATCGCCATGACCGCCGCCCGCCTGGGCGAGCCGGACAAGGCCGTCGACTGGCTGTTCTACGAGGCCAAGAACAACAAGTTCGGGACCTCGGGCATGACCCCGCGCGTGCACCTGGACGAGCACGCCCAGGCCTTTGTCCCGAAGACCGTGGTGTCGGGCGGCCAGATCGTGCCGGACAACGAACCGGTCGGTCCTGACGGCCCGGGCTATCGCCGCGCGGCCGAGACCTACTTCCCGTCGAACGGCTCGCTGCTGGCGGCCGTGGCGATGATGGCGGGGGGCTGGGACGGCTCCAAGGGTCCGGCGCCGGGCTTCCCGAAGGACGGCAAGTGGTCGGTGAAGGCCGAGGGCTTCAAGCCGATACCGTAATCTAACTTGTCATCCCGGAAAGCGCGGAGCGCTTGTCCGGGACCCAGGGGCGGCGCGCACAGTGTTCACGCACCCCCTGGGTCCCGGACAGCCTCTGCGAGGCTTCCGGGATGACAAGTGTTTGGGCTAGCGAGCTAGGCTGTTCACGTACTCTTCGATGTTCGTGTAGCCGTCGCCATCACGGTCCTTCGACGCGTCCGAAGCATCCTTCGGGTTCAGCTTGTGGGCGATTTCCCAGGCGTCGGGCATGCCGTCGCCGTCGGTGTCCTTCGGCGCGGCGGTCGAGGCGCCTTCGAACCAGCCGCCGACTTCCTTCTGGCTGTTGATGATCTTGCCGGTGCGGTCGACCACGCTCTTGACCACGCGCGCATCGATCGGGTCGCGCTTCACCGAGGCGCCGGCCTTGGCCAGCACCGCCTTGTAGGCGTCGGGCGCGCTCTGGGTGACGACGTCGCCGAACGGGAAGGGCGTGTCGACCACGTGCTCGCCGGGGGCGTTGGACGAGGCCAGCACCAGGCTCTTCTGATCGGCGACCAGCTTGTCGTCCATGTAGTTGCCGGCGAAGTGGGTCAGGCCGCTCTTGTTGCGGATGTAGAGGGCCAGCGGACCGCCGGTGTTGGCGCCCTGGATGTAGTAGTTGTTGACGAAGTTGGAGTGGGTGGTCGAGTTGGTGTTCAGGTCCTCGCCCGCCGCGAACTTCGAGGCGTTGTCGGGGCGGCCGTAGAACGGATCCATCGAGTAGCCGCGGCTGACGCCGGGCTCCCAGTTGTAGAAGTCCGTCGTGGCGCCCTGACCCCAGTTGTAGAAGACGTTGTTGCGGAAATCCAAGGTGATGCCGACGGTGTCGTCCTTCACGCCGGCATAGTTGCCGATGCGGGGCATGCGCGCCTCGTGGTGGGCCCACAGGTTGTGGTGGAAGCTGTACTTGGCCCCGAACGAGCCCTGGATCAGGCTGCCGTAGCCGTGCTCGCCCTTCTCGTGGATCGAGTGGTTCAGGCTCTCGGCGATCAGCGACCACTGGATCGTGACGTTGGTCAGGTGCTTGACCTCGGGCGTGACCTTCTGGGTCACCGACAGGCTCTCGTCGATCGACCAGCCCGACGAGATGTGGTCGAGGATGATGTCCGAACCGCCGCCCAGCGAGATGGAGTCGTCCTCCTTGCCGGCCACGTCGCCGACGCGGACGTGCAGGTAGCGGACGACCACGTGGTTGGCGTGGATCAGGAACTGGGCGTCGCGCAGGGTGATCCCGTAGCCCGGCGCCGTCTGGCCGGCGATGGTGATGCGGTCGTTGGCGATCTTCAGGTCGCTCTTCAGCGCGATCACGCCGCCCACGTCGAACACCACGATGCGCGGACCATCGGCCTCGACGGCGGCGCGCAGGGAGCCGGGACCCGAGTCATTGAGGTTGGTGACCTTGATCACCCGACCGCCGCGACCGCCCTCGGCGAAGCGACCAAAGCCTTCCGCGCCGGGAAACGCCAGTGGCTTGCCACTCGTTTCAGCCGCGATGGCCGAATTGGTAACTCCAGCAAGAATGCCAGCAAAAACAAACGCCTTTTGCCAGTTCATGGTCGTTTCCTCGTTTCACCTAGTTAGCCGGTATGCCCGGAAAAACATCAGATTGGTAATACCAGAGTTGCAGGTTTTCGCGATCTGTTGCAAGGTGTGAACAACGGTTCCACATTTTGAGATTTCGTGGAACTTCAACGACACCGGTGTCAAACCGGTTGAGGGGAGAAACCATGACCTCGACCACATTTCGTAAACGCCTGATGGCCACCAGCGGCGCGCTCGCCGTTTCGCTGCTCGCCGCCGCCGCCGCGCACGCCCAAGAGGCCGTCGCCACCGCGCCGCAACAGAGCGCCCCCGCCGCCGAAGAAGACACCTCGCAAGTCGAGCAGATCGTCGTCACCGGCTACCGCTCCAGCCTGAGCAAGGCCTTGGGCGTTAAGCGCACCAACATCGGCGCGGTCGACGCGATCCTGGCCGAAGACATCGCCGCCTTCCCGGACCAGAACCTGGCCGAGGCCATCCAGCGCCTGCCGGGCGTGACCATCGACCGCGTCGGCGGCGAAGGTCACCAGATCACGGTCCGCGGCCTGAACGCCGACTTCACCCGCGTCCGCATCAACGGCGTGGAAGCCATCGCCACGGGCGGCGGCAACCGCAGCCGCGGCTTCGACTTCAACGTCTTCGCCTCGGAGCTGTTCAACAGCATCACCGTGCGCAAGACCCAGTCGGCCGACATCTCGGAAGGCTCGCTGGGCGCCACGGTCGACCTGCAGAGCGGCCGTCCGTTCGACTACAAGGGCTTCAAGGCCGCCGCCTCGGCGGAAGGCAGCCTGAACAGCATCACCAACCGCGTCCTGCCGCGCGTCGCCGGCCTGGTCAGCTGGTCCAACCCGGACCAGACCTTCGGCGTCCTGGCCTCGGTGGCCTATTCGAAGCGCCAGCCGGTGGCCGAGGGCTTCAACACCACGCGTTGGCAAGGCGGCGACACGACCGACAACTTCGCCAGCTGCAGCAAGTGCACGTCGCCGGAAGAGCTGGCGAAGGTGCAGAACGCCTTCTATCCGCGCATCCCGCGCTACACCGCCTCGAAGATCGACTCCGAGCGCCTGGGCCTGACCTTCTCGACCCAATGGCGTCCGAACTCGAAGTCGGAGCTGACGCTGGACGTCCTCTATTCGGACCTCAACCAGTTCACCGAGAGCCCGAACCTGGAAGCCATCTCGTTCAGCCGTTCGAACGCGGCCGGCGTGAACTCGACGATCGTCCGCGACTACGCGCTGAACGACCGCAACACCTTCACCTACGGCGTGTTCGACAAGGTCGACGTCCGTTCGGAGAACGGCACCCAGCGCGACCACACGACCTTCAGCCAGGTGACCCTGGCCGGCAAGTACGAGTTCACCGACCGCCTGCGCGGCCAGGCCCGCATCGGCGTGGCCAACTCGGACTACCGCATGCCCGAACAGATCTCGTTCCAGCTCGATCGCAACGACGTCAACGGCTACACCTATGACGGCCGTCAGAACGACCGTACGCCGATCATCACCTACGGCTTCGACGTCACCAACCCGGCGCTCTACACGCTGACGGAAATGCGTTCGGCGGTGCAGACCTCGCTGAACATCAACCGCACCGCCAGCGGCAGCGTCGAGTTCGACGTCGACGAGCACCTGAAGCTGCGCGGCGGCATCGACGCCCAGCAGTACGTGGTCAAGTACCGCGGCGCGAACCGCAACCAGGTCCTGAGCGCGGCCAACCAGATCGTCGGCGTCGGCGCCTTCTCGAAGGTGGTCAAGTTCGGCCGCGACTTCCCGTTCCCGGGCGGCGACCAGTCCTACGTGGTGGCTGACATCGACAAGGCGCTGGCCGCGACCAAGCTGCTGAGCTTCCCGCTGGTCACCCAGCTGGGCGACACCCGCGACGTGTCGGAAGACGACCTGTCGGGCTTCGGCCAGGCGGTGGTGGACGCCACCATCTTCGGCGGCATGCCGCTGCGTTCGGACTTCGGCTTCCGCGTGGCCCACACCAAGGTCACCTCGCAGGGCTTCATCGCCGCCAACAACTACATCACGGCCAAGAACGACTACACCGACGTCCTGCCGTCGATGAACATCACCCTGGAGCCGCGCGACAACTTCATCCTACGCGGCGGCGTCGCCAAGGTCATGGCTCGTCCGACCCTGGCCAGCCTGACCCCGGGCGGCTCGGTCAGCGCCACGACCCGCACGGTCACCTTCGGCAATCCGAGCCTGGAGCCGTTCCGCGCCACCAACTTCGACCTGGCGGCCGAATGGTACTTCGCGCCGGAGTCGCTGCTGTCGGTGGCGGTGTTCTACAAGAAGATCGACAGCTTCATCGCCAGCAAGACCAGCCGCGCCGTCTACAACACGCTGGGCCTGCCCGAGAGCATCATCACCAGCGCCGGCGCCGTGGGCACCGACCTCTTCGACGTCACCAACCCGTACAACGGCGCTGGCGGCTGGCTGAAGGGCGTCGAGCTGCAGTACCAGCAGCCGTTCAACTTCCTGCCTGACGCGCTGCGTGGCTTCGGCTTCATCGGCAACTTCACCTATGTCGACTCCGAGGTGAACTACGGCACCGACGCCGCGCCGAACTACAACAAGCTGACCGGCCAGTCGAAGACCACCGCCAACGCCACGCTCTACTTCGAGCGCGGCAAGTTCACGGCCCGCACCTCGCTGGCCAAGCGCTCGAAGTTCCTGACGGGCTATCCGGGCTCGAACGGCAACAACATGGCCGGCACCCACGGCAGCACGTATTACGACTTCTCGTCGAGCTACAAGCTGCGCGACAACTTCGTCATCACCCTGGAAGGCATCAACCTGGGCGACGCGTTCACCGACGCCTATGTCGACACCACCAACCGCGTGAGCGACTACCGTCACACCGGCCGCGAGATCCTGCTCGGCGTCCGCTGGACCTACTAGTCACTCCTTCTTTCTAGGCCTCCTCCCTGAGGGCCTGGGGCGGTCCTTTCCCCGCCCCAGGCCCATCTTTTTTTGGAGCACTCGACGTGATCGATCGCAGAAGCATCCTGGGCCTGGCGGCGGCCGCCCTGGCCACCCCGGCCCTCGCTGAGCAAGCGGCCGACGCGCCGCCGGCGCCGATGGCCAATCCGCCCAAGGACTGGATCGACCCGAAGACCGGCCACCGCATCGTGCGGCTGTCGGAGGAGGGGGGCAGCAAGAACCTCTATTTCCACCAGAACGGCTACACGCCGGAAGGCGACAAGCTGGCGATCACCACGCCGGCCGGCATCGCCCTGGTGGACCTCAAGACCTTCAAGCTGACGCCGCTGGCCAAGAGCAAGGACGCCGACCTGCTGTTCTTCGCCCGCAAGTCGCGGCGGCTGTACTACGCGATCACCGTGCCGGGTGAAGGTCAGCCGGTCGACCGCGCCAAGACCATCTACGCCCTCGACATCGACAGCGGTAAGGCCAAGGTCGTGGGCAAGCTGGCCCAGGGCCAGATCGTCTCGGTCAACGCCGACGAGACCCAGCTGTTGGGCATCGTCACCTATGGCGGCAAGCCGTTGCAGCCCAACACCGTCGACGACCGTAAGCGCTTCGGCCAGGCCGAGTACGCGGCCAACGGCCCGGACGGCAAGCCGCTATCCTTCGCCAAGGCCAAGGGCGTGCGGATGACCGAGCGCTTCGAGACGCCGACGCCGATGGAGATCTTCACGCTCGACCTGAAGACGGGCGAGCGCAAGGTCGTCCACGCCTCGGACAAGTGGCTGGGCCACGCCCAGTTCTCGCCGACCGACCCGACCCTGGTGATGTTCTGCCACGAAGGCCCCTGGCACCGCGTGGACCGCATCTGGACGATCCGCACCGACGGCTCGGCCCTGACCAAGGTCCACACCCGGACCATCAATTTCGAGATCGCCGGCCACGAGTTCTTCTCGGCCGACGGCAAGTGGATCTGGTACGACCTGCAGACCCCGCGCGGCCAGGTGTTCTGGATCGGCGGCTACGAGGTCGCCACCGGCAAGCGCCTGTGGCGCCGGGTCGAGCAGAACGAGTGGTCGGTGCACTACAACGTCTCGGCCGACGGCACGCTGTTCGCCGGCGACGGCGGCGACGCCGACATGGTCGCCCACGCGCCGGACGGGAAGTGGCTCTACGTCTTCAAGCCCGAGACCCCGCGCGACGCGGCGACCCAGTACTATACCGACGACCTGATCACGCCCGAGAAGATGGCGTCAGAGCGCCTCGTCGACATGTCGGCTCACGACTATCGCCTGGAGCCGAACCTGACCTTCACGCCGGACCAGAAGTGGATCGTGTTCACGTCGAACATGCACGGGGCGAACCACGTCTACGCCGTCGAGGTGGCCAAGCACTAGGAACAAGGCCCCGGCGCTCCAGCGCCGGGGCCTTTTGCTTTTAGAGTCCCACCACGCCCGAGCTTTCGACGACCTCGGGCTTCTTGCCGTCCAGGGTGTCGATGCGGCAGCGCGTGAAGCGCCAGTCCTTGACGTCGGCGATCTTGCCCGGAGCCTGGACGTCCAGGTCCAGGTCCTCGAATGTGAAGCGCTCCAGCGGGGCCTCGGCGAAGGCGGCGACCTCGAAGGCGGTCTTGGCGCCAACGGACTGGACCTTGCTGACCCGCACGTCGCTCAGGCGGCACAGGCCCTGCTCGCGCGGCACATGCTGGGTCATGACCTTCCAGTAGGGCGGAACGTCGGTCATGCCCGCCGGGATCTCGGCATAGCTGTAGGATGGGTTCCAGTTCAGATTCACGCGGAACACCGTCGGCACGTCCTGCAGATGCATGTCGCTGATGTCGATGTTCGAGATTTGGCCCCCGCGCGTGTGGGCCGACTTGAACAGGATGCCGACGGGCGTGGGATGATGCACCTTCAGGCCCGAGACCTTGATGTTGTGGAAGCCGCCCGAGGTCTCGCTGCCGAAGGTGATGCCAGCCGAGGCGTCGCGGATCGTGCAGTCCTTGATGATGATGTCGCGCGTCGGGCGCGCCACCCGCAGGCCGTCGGCGTCGCGGCCGGCCTTGATGCACAGGGCGTCGTCGTTGCAGGCCACGTCGACACGCTCGACCAGCACGTCGTGCGAGGAGTCGATGTCGACCCCGTCGGTCGAGGGGCCGCGCCCACCCTCGTTGTTGCGGATCTCCAGGTCGGCGATGTGGATGTCGTGCGAGTAGCAGACATGCACCGTCCAGAAGCCGGCGCGGCGCAGGCGCGGCCCCGCCAGCTCGATCTGCTCGCTGTCGAACACCTGGATCAGGCGCGGGCGCTTGCAGTCGTAGTCGGCGGCCCAGCGCAGGCCCTTGGGGTCGTACTGGCGGCGCAGGGCCCAGTAGCTGTCCCAGAACACCTTGCCATCGCCGTCGATGGCGCCGTCGCCGACGATGCGGACGTTCTTCTGCTTGTAGACATTGATCAGCGCCGCCGGCCAGGTCAGCTCGATACCGGCCACGCGGGTCGGGATTTCCGGATAATCGGCCAGGTTCTGCGAGCCGAGCAAGGTGACGCCCTTGTCCAGCCGCAGGGTGACGCCGGACTTCAGGAAGATCGAGCCGGTGCGGTAGACGCCGGGTTTCAGCGCGACCGTCGCGCCGGTCTTGGCGGCTTCGTCGATGGCGGCCTGGATGGCCTTGGTGTTCAGCGTCTTGCCGTCGCCGACCGCGCCGGCGACGAAGATCGCCTTGCCGGCAGCCATGGCGAGAGTCGGGGTGGACGCGGCCACGAGGCCGAGCTGGAGAAGGGTGCGTCGCTGCATGGGAGGCCTCAGGCGCTGACGGTGAAGGTGTGCGAACCGGATCCGACCTCGATGGCCGGGTGTCCCGGCAGTTCGATCCGGGCCGTGGTGTTCGGCGGGATGGTGATGTCGTACCGGACGCCGCCGGCCGTGCGCTTCCAGGCGCTGGAGATGCGGCCGACGACCGACTCGTAGTCGCCGCTGGCGCCAGGCAGGCGCGGATCGACCAGCGGGCGGATGGCGATCTTGCGGAAGCCGGGCTCCAGCGCGTCGATGCCGATGATCCGTCGCCAGATGAAGCCGCAGACCGCCCCGAACGCGTAGTGGTTCAGCGAGCCCTGGACGACGCCGTCCTTCAGCCCATCCCAGCGCTCGAACACCGTCGTCGCCCCCTGGCCGACCTGGTAGCCCCACGAGGGCAGGTCGGTCTGCAGCAGCAGGCCATAGGCAAGGTCGGCGTGACCGTGGTTGGCCAGGGCGTCCAGGATGTAGGGCGTGCCGATGAAGCCGGTCGAGAGCTTCACGCCGCGCCTGCGGATGTCGGCGGCCAGGCGGTCGGCCGAGGCCTGGCGCAGGGCCGGCGGTACGAGGCCGAAGCGCAGGGCCAGGATGTGGCTGGTCTGGCTGTCGTTGCCGACGCCGCCGTCCGGACGCACGAATTCGCGGGCGAAGGCCTCGCCGATCTTGCCGCGCAAAGCGGTCAGGCGAGCAGCGTCGGCGTCGCGGCCGGCGGCCTTGGCCATCTGCGCCAGGAGGTCGGTCGAGTGCGCCCAGTAGGCGGTCGAGACCAGTTCCTTGGGCGTGGTGATGTCCGAGCGGCTCTTGGCGTCGACCGACAGCCAGTCGCCGTAGTCCATGCCGCGCGCGTTGCGCCAGACGTGGTCGGGATTGAGGTCCAGGAGCCGCCGGTTCCAGCGGTCCATGGCGTCCCAGTTCTCGCCGATGATCGTGCGGTCGCCGTACCGCCGCCAGACCGTCCAGGGCAGGATCACCGCCGCGTCGGCCCAGCCGGGGGTGTTCTGGCCCAAGGCCCAGAACGGCGCGGTGTCGGGCATCTCGCCGGTCGGCGCCTGGCCGGCCCGCACGTCGCCCATGAACCGGCGGGTGAAGGCGTCGACGTCCATGTTGAAGGCCGCCGCGTCCCAGAAGATTTGGGCGTCGCCGGTCCAGCCCATCCGCTCGTCGCGCTGCGGGCAGTCGGTGGGGACGCCCACGAAATTGCCGCGCTGGCTCCACAGGGTGTTGCGGACGATGGCCTGGACCATCGGGTTGTCCAGCCGCGCCGCGCCGGTCAGGGCCGCGTCGCTGTGCAGGACGACGCCCTCGATGTCGGTCAGCGGGCCAGTGACCTCGACATAGCGGAAGCCATGGAAGGTGAAGCGCGGCTCCCAGGTCTCGCCGGCCGGATCGCCTTTGAGGACGTAGGTGCTCGTCTGCAGCGCCCGGCGATTGGACGTGGTGTTCAGCGTGCCGTCCGGCTTCAGCGCCTCGGCGTGGCGCAGGACGACGGTGTCGCCGGCCGCGCCCTTCACGCGGATGCGGCACCAGCCGGAGAAGTTCTGGCCGAAATCGACGATGCGCACGCCCGGCTTGGGCGTGGTGGTCGCGGTCGGCTTCAGCGTCTGGATGGCGCGGATGCCGGGACCCGGCTGCGCGGCGACATGCACCGGCGGCTTCCCGCCCGGGCGGGCCGGCGTCCAGGTATGGTCGTCGAAGCCAGGGGCGTCCCAGCCGGTCTCGTCCAGACGGGCGTCGTGGGTCTCGCCGTCATAGATCTCGGCCTTCAGCACGGCCGAGGGGGCGAGCTTCCAGCCAGCGTCCGTGGTGGAGACGCGGACGATCGAGCCGTCGGTGTGGGTGATCACCATAAAGCCTGAGAACCGGCGCGGCGGCGGGCCGAAGGCGTAGCGCAGGTCCAGGAACCCGAACGGGCTGCCGAACCAGCCGTCGGCGACCAGCGCGCCCAGCACGTTGTCGCCGGCCTTCACCAGGTCGGTGACGTCATAGGCCTGGCTGAGGGCGCGGCTGCGGAAGTCGGTGCTTTCCGGCGTCAGCAGGCGATCGCCGACCTTCTTGCCGTTGAGGCGGGCTTCGTAGCCGCCCAGCGCCGTGGCGTAGAGCCGGGCGCTGGCGACGGGCTTCTCCAGCCGGAAGGCCTTGCGCAGGCGCACGGCCGGGCCGGTCACCCACGGATGGCAGGGCGGGATGGTTCGGGCCGCAACGGCCGCCGGCCAAGCTGCGTCGTCGAAGCCGGCGTCGCGCCAGCCGTCGGGCGCTTCGAGCGCCGTGCGCCAGCCGTCCTTGGCGTGGATGCGGACGACCGAGCCGTCGGCCTTGGTGATCGTCAGCCGCAAGGCCAGGGCGCCGCCCAGCACAGGACGTGGCTCGTCCAGGCGCAGACCAGCCTCGACCGCCAGCACGTGCGGACCGGGCGAGACGGGCAGGGCGAAGCTCGGGCCCTGGCCCCAGGCGGTGCGGTCTCCCGGTTTGATCAGGCTCGCGCCGTCCAGCCACAGGCCGTTCAGGCTGTCCTTGGCGCAGACGCTGACAGTGGCCGACACCGCGTCGGTCGGCATGTCGAAGCGCCAGCGGAAGCGACGGGGCTTGGCGTCGTCAGTCGCGCCCCAGACCCAGTGCATGCCTTCCAGGCGCTCTTCGCGCATGGCCGGGGTCTCGGCCTCCAGCCAGCCGGCGGACCATGGCTCCAGCAGGCCGATCTCGAAGGGAGCCGGCGCTGAGGCGCGGATGACCTTGCCCGCGCCGTCCCAGGCCTCGACCCGCCACCAGCAGCGTTGACGCGAAGTCAGGGCCGGGCCGGCATAGGCGATGTCGAAGGTGGCGTCCGAGGCGACCTTGCCGCTGTCCCACAGCAGCGGGCCGTCCTGGCGGTCGGACATGACGCGGAGGCGGTAGGCGCTCTGCTTCAGGTCCTTCGCGCCGGGCGCCTCGATGGTCCACGAGAAGCGGGGTGTCGGGTTGTCCAGGCCCAGCGGGTTGTCGATCTGGTCGACACGCGGCGCGGCGATGCGGGCCGACGCGCGGGCGGCGGCCTTGGCCGAGCCGGCGGTCAGGCTCGCGCCGGCGCCGGCCACGGTCAGGAACTGACGGCGATCCATGCCCTAGTACGCCGGGTTGAAGTCGGGCTTCTGCGCGAAGACGTAGGTCTCCCAGTCGGCGCGGCTGTGGAAGTCCAGGCCTTTGTCCCAGCCCGCGCCCATGTAGTAGACGAACGGCTTGCCCGGCTCGACCTTGACCAGCACCAGCCAGTCCGTGTCGGTCTCGGTCACCCCGACGATCTGCGCGGGGTTGACCAGCAGCGCCACGCCCATCGTGCCCTTGTCGGCGTCGGTGACATCCCAGAACGAGAACACGCCCTTGGCCTTGTCGGCGCGCAGCTCGCCGGCCTGCTTGGCGGTCGGCTTCTTGGTGATGCCCAGAGCGACGGTGATCGGGCCCTTGGCGTTCGAGCCGAAGGTCGAGACCATGCGCGTGAAGTTGGTGCCCATCGGCAGGGTGAAGGTCCGGCTCTCCCAGACCTCGCGCTTCTCAGCGACCTTCCAGGGGGCGTAGCTGACCTTGAACGACGCCGCGTCGGGGCCGTCCTTCAGGATCTTGTAGTCCTTCCAGTTGCGCGACACCCACAGCTTGCCGCCGTCCCAGACGCCCAGGCCGCCGGCGCCGCGGAAGGTGCCGACGTTGTAATAGTCGATGCCTTCGCCGTGATAGGCGTGCTGGTCGCCGGTGCGCAGCTGGCGGGTCATGAACGGGTAGCGGACGCTCTTGCCCCAGGCGTCGATGCCCGAGGTCGAGGGCGGCTCGTATTGCTCCAGGGCCGGGCCGTAGATGCGGTGAGCGGTGCGGTCGTTCTCCCACAGGATGTCGTCATAGCGTTCGGGCGCGTAGCGGACCGTGGCGCGCGGCTTGTCTTGGCCGGCCGGCGGCGGGGCCATGCGGTAGATCATCTTCGGCGACGTCGGCTGGCCCGGCGCGGCAGGTGGGACCTGGGCCGGCGCCAGGCCCGGACCCTCGATCGTCGGGTCGTAGGCGAGGGCGGCCACGGCCTTCATCTCGGTGGCGTGGCGAGCTTCCTCTTCCGGACCGCGCACGGTGCGCGGCACGGGCGGGACCGGCGTCGAGGCGGCCACGACGTCGGGCGCGTCACGCGACGGCTCGGCCAGGGGCAGGGCGGTGGCCGGCTTGCCGAGGTTCATCACCTCCAGGCCCGCCAGCAGGAACGCGCCCGTGCCGTAGGGGCCGATGTCGTCGGCGGCCGTCGGCACCGGCTGGTCGCCGGTCTTCTGCACCGCGCCGATCATGCCGCTGGGCAGGACTTGCTTCGTCAGGCCGTTCCAGCCCTTCACCACCACCGGCTGGTAGGTCGCACGATCCAGGACGCCGTGGTTGATCCCCCAGGCCAGGGCGTAGACGAAGAACGACGAGCCCGAGGTCTCGGCCTCCGGGAACTTCTCCGGCTGCATCAGGCTGGACGCCCACAGGCCGTCGGCGCGCTGCAGGCTGGCGACCTTCTTGGCCATGGCCTGGAAGACGGCGATGTAGCGCGGGCGCTGGATGTAGTCGGCCGGCAGGGATTCCAGCACGCGGGCCATGCCGCCCATCACCCAGCCGTTGCCGCGCGACCAGAACAGCTTGCGGCCCTGCTCGTCGCGGCGCTCGATGAAGCGTTCGTCGCGGAAATAGAGGCTGTCGTCCGGGCTGTAGAGGCGCGAGAAGGTGCGCCACCATTGGGTGTCCATGGCCTTGATGTACTTGGGATCACCGGTCTGGGCGCTCATCCGCGCCAGCACGGGCGGGGCCATGAACAGGGCGTCGCTCCACCACCAGACCAGGTGCTCGGGGATCGGCTGGCGGGCCAGGTGCGGCAGGGCCCAATCCAGGCGCTGGCGCAGGGGCATGATCACGCCTTCCTGGCCACGACGGGCGTAGAGCTCCTCATAGAGGTCGCCGATCGCCATCTCGTCGGCGTTCAGCATGGCCTTGCCGTTCTTCGCGCCGCGCAGGGCGTAGTTGTAGTGCTCGGCCGCGTCGGTCAGGAACTTCAGCGTCTCGACGTCGCCGGTCGCGCGGGCCAGACGCGCAGCGCCGACATAGTAGGTCGCCGACACCCAGTTCGAGGACATTTCGCGCACCGCGCCGCCGGTGGTGACGGGGATCGGCTCGGCCCGCATGGCCTCGATCTGTGCCTTGTTGGCGCGGTTCAGCACCGCCAGCACGTCGGCCGGCGCAGGGAGCTGGGCGCTGGCGGCGGCGGGCTTGGCGGGCGCGGCCAGGACCGGCGTGGAGAGCCCCGCCAGAGCGCTGGCGCAGAGCAGGGCGGCCATGAAGGCCTTGGAACGCGGGGTCACGGGCACTGGCGATTCCTCGACGCGCCGACGCGCGCGGCAATCGGCGATTTTCATTATTTGGAATAGAATGTCAGATTTTGAAAACTTGTCCACCGGTGGCGCCCCGGTGAGGCGGATGCGTCACTGAGACGACATACCACACCTCGGCCAGCCCATTTTCCTGCTTGGCGGGCTTGCAAAAAATGGAAACCGATCGCAGCATGTGAAGATAATGATACCGGTGTCATAAAGAACACCAACCTGGGAGGGTACAAAATTATGGCTTCATCCAACAGTTTTCCCCTGCGCGGTCGCCTGCTGACGGGCGCCGCCGGTCTCGTGTTCGCCCTGGCGGCGGGCGCGGCTCAAGCCCAGCAGGCCGCCCCGGCCCCGGCGGGCGATGACACCGTCGAGGCGGTGGTCGTCACGGGCTTCCGCAACAGCCTCGCACAAGCCCTGAACGTGAAGCGCCAGTCGGCGGCGGCGGTCGACGCCATCTACGCCGAAGACATGGCCAAGTTCCCGGACCTGAACCTCTCGGAATCCATCCAGCGCATTCCGGGCGTGGCCCTGGCCCGCGACGCCGGCGAAGGCCGCCAGATCTCGGTGCGTGGCCTCGGTCCCCAGTTCACCCGCGTGCGCATCAACGGCATGGAAGCCCTGACCACCTCGGGCGGCACCGACGCCTCGGGCGGCACCAACCGCAGCCGCGGCTTCGACTTCAACGTCTTCGCCTCGGACCTCTTCAACCGCATCACGGTGCAGAAGACCGCCTCGGCCCAGACCGAAGAAGGTTCGCTGGGCGCGACCGTCGATCTGAACACCGCCCACCCGTTCGACAAGCGCGGCTTCAACTTCGCCGCCTCGGGCAAGATGGGCTACAACGATCAGGCCGGCAAAACCTCGCCGCGCGTCGCCGCGCTGATCTCCAACACCTGGCGTGACGACACGATCGGGGCGCTGTTCTCGGTCGCCTATTCCGAGCGTGACCTGCTGGACGAAGGCACCAGCACCGTGCGCTGGCAGAGCGGCACGGCCACGGCTCCGGGCTTCCGCAGCGTGAATGGCGCGACCTGCGCCACCAACGCGGCGGCCTGCGCCGAAGCCAATGGCGCGGTCCACCCCCGCATCCCGCGCTTCGACTGGTACCATGACCAGCAGAAGCGCCTGGGCATGACCGGCTCGCTGCAATGGCAGCCGGACGACAAGACCCTGTTCTCGCTGGACGCGCTGTACGCGGACTTCAAGGGCAAGCGGAACGAGGACTTCCTCGAGACCTTCACCCCGCAGACGGCCGGCGCCTGTACGGCGACCTCGCCGGCGACCTGCGGCATCAACGAAGTCGACGTGGTCAACTACACGGTGACCTCGCCGCGCTCGGGCCTGCCGGTCATGACCAAGGGCGTCTGGAACAATGTCGACCTGAAGACCGAGCAGCGCTACGACGAACTGGAAACCGAATTCCGGCAGTTCACCCTGACGGGCGAGCACACCTTCGGCGACAAGCTGAAGGTCTCGGGCGTCCTGGGCTTCTCGAAGTCGACCTTCTCCAACCCGGTCCAGAACACGGTCCAGTGGGACCAGTACAACGTCCAGGGCTACAGCTTCGACTATAGCGGCGGCGACACCTATCCGACCATCAAGTACGGCACGGGCAACACCACCAACGCCGACGCCTGGACCCTGGCCGAGATCCGCATGGTCCAGGGCTATGTCGACAACAGCTACAAGACCGGCCAGTTCGAGGCGGCCTATGACTTCAGCGATGCGTTCAAGCTGAAGGGCGGCCTGGCCTACAAGGCCTATGGCGTCGAGAGCGCGGCCTTCTCGCGGACCAACGGCACGACGACGAACATCAACCCGATCTCGTCGGCGGAGCTGAAGGGCATCCCGCGTTCGAGCTACGCCGAGACCATCGACTTCGGCGACCTGAAGCTGCCGGCCGGCAACGTCACCTCGTGGATCACGCCGGACGTGCAGCAGGCCTACGCCATCCTGCACATGAACGATCCCAGCTACGGCAAGGCGGTCACCACGACGCCGGGCACCGTCTGGGTCAGCCCGTTCGGCTCCAGCTGCTTCACCAGCGGTTGCGGCATCTACAACCTGGGCCGCGAGGCCAGCCTGGGCAGCAACTACACGATCGATGAGTGGGACACGACCGGCTACGTCCAAGGCGACTTCAACCTGAACATCGGCGGCGTGCCGGTGCGCGGCGACGTCGGCGCCCGCTACGTCCAGACCCGCCAGAAGGCGCTGGGCTACGGCGTCGTGCCGTCCACGGTGAACGGGGTGAACTACCAGACGATCTCGGCCACGACGGCGACCCGGTCCTATAACGACTTCCTGCCGGCCGCGAACGTGGTCGTCGAGCCGACCGACAACCTCCTGCTGCGCTTCAGCGCCGCCAAGGTCATGGCGCGTCCGAACCTGGGCTCGCTGACCCCGGGCGTGAACATCGGCACCGGCTCGACCAAGTCGGTGACCTCGGGCAACCCGTTCCTGGATCCGTATCGCGCCAAGACCGCCGACGCCGCGGTCGAGTGGTACTTCCAGCCGGGCGGTCTGCTGTCCTTCGCCTACTTCTACAAGGACATCTCGACCTTCGTTCAGACCTTCACCTCGCCGCTGTCGACCTTCGACAAGAACCCCTTCGGCCTGCCTGACAGCGCCGCGGTCGCGGCTTGCGGCACCACCCCGGGCTGCTCGCCGGGCCTGCCGGTCTGGCAGTTCTCGACCTCGGTCAACACGCCCGGCGGTCCGCTGAAGGGCTTCGAGATCAACTACCAGCAGCCCTTCACCTTCTTGCCGGCGCCGTTCGACAAGTTCGGTGTCCTGGCCAACTACACCCACGTGACGTCGAACGTGACGTACCTGTCCTCGACCGGCGCGGTGGCGGCCATCGGCCCGCTGACCAACCTCTCGAAGGACAGCTACAACGCCACGCTCTACTTCGAGAACAAGAAGATCAGCAGCCGCGTCTCGGCCGCCTATCGCTCGAAGTACCTGACCCAGATCCCGGGCCGCAACGGTTCGGACGTGGAAGGCACCAAGTCGACGCTGAACGTCGATGCGTCGCTGACCTACACCTGGAACAAGCACCTGGCCTTCACGCTGGAGGCGGTGAACCTGACCAACGAGGTGCAGGACCAGTACTACGACAGCAGCCAGCTGGTGTCGTTCTACCACGAGACCGGCCGCGAGTTCTTCGCCGGCTTCCGCTACACCTTCTAAGCCTCATGCGCGGCGCGGCCTTCGGGCCGCGCCGTTTCGCTTTGCGAGGGTTCTCACATGATAGAGTCTGTTGATCGCCGGTCGCTGCTGCTGACCGGTGCGGCGACCTTGCTCGTCACCGGGCCGGCCCTGGCCGCTCCCAAGCATGCCGCCTTCGACGCCGTGGTCTCGACCGACGGCAAGCCCCGTGGCGGGGCCAAGAGCTACGCCACCCTGGCCGAGGCCCTGGACGCCGCGCCGGCCTCCGGCGATCGGCCCTTCCGCATACTCGTCACCGCCGGGACCTGGCGGGAAAAGGTGACGGTGACCAAGCCGAACGTCTGGCTGATCGGCGAGGGCCGCAAGGCCACCACCATCGTCTATGACGAGTATGCCGGCAGCCGCCGTCCGGGCGGTCCGGCCGAGATCGCCACCATGGTCGTCACCGCCCCGGGCTTCCGGGCCGAGCGGATGACCATCGCCAACGACTTCGACTACCCCCACCACATGCCGCCCGAGGTCGACTACGACCGCACCGGGGCCAGCGGGGCCCAGGCCACGGCGCTGAAGCTGGGCAAGGGCTCGGACAAGGCCTATTTCGAGGATGTCGCCCTGACCGGCTGGCAGGACACCCTGTTCACCGACGCCGGCCGCAGCGTGTTCCGCAATTGCTACGTCAGCGGTTGCGTCGACTTCATCTACGGCATGGGGATCGCGGTGTTCGACCACTGCGAGATCCGTTCGCGCACCCGGCCAGGCAAGGACTTTCACGGCTTCATCGCCGCGCCCGACACCGACCGGAAACAGCCCTACGGCCTGATCTTCCTCGACTGCCGCCTGACCCGCGACGCCGACATGCCCAAGCACACCATGGCGCTGGGCCGGCCCTGGCGGCACACCATGAGCTTCCCGGACGGTCGCTACGGCAATCCGGACGCCGTGGGCCACACCGCCTTCGTGCGCTGCTGGATGGACGACCACATCGTCCCCGAGGCCTGGTATCCGATGCACTACAATCTGAAGGGCGGCGGTCGGGCCATGTACCAGCCCGAGGACGCGCGCCTGTTCGAATACGCCAGCAAGGGTCCGGGCGCCGGCAAGCCTTCCAAGCGCCGCCGCCAGCTTTCGGCCGCGGAGGCGCGGAACTATACGATCCCGAAGCTGATGTCGGGCTGGAATCCGGTTTGAGGAGTAGAGTGATGGGCGGTTTCGGACGACGTGAAGTCCTGGTCGGCGGAGCCGCCCTTATGGCCGGTTGCGCGCACGCGGCGCCTCGGCGCGAGGAGCCCGGCCAGACCCGCTGGGTCTTCGACCGCCTGTCCAACATCGGCGGCGTCGAAACCACGGTCGAGGGCGACCCGACCCTGGTCGACAGCCCCTATGGCAAGGCCGTGCAGTTCGACGGCGTCGACGACCGCCTGGTCATCGGCAAGCATCCGCTGGCCGGCCTGGGTCAGTTCACCTTCGAGGCCCTGTTCCGCCCCGACGGCGGGGCCTTCGCCCAGCGCTGGTTCCACCTCAACGAGGAAGACCCCACGCCCGGCGCGCCACCTTCGGTCACGCGCATCCTGTTCGAGATCCGGGTCAAGGACGGCGCCTGGAGCCTGGACGCCTTCGCCACGGGGAACGGCTACAAGCAGACCCTGCTGTTCCTGGACAAGACCTTCCCGATCGGCCCCTGGTACTGGGTGGCCCAGAGCTATGACGGCAAGACCTATCGGGCCTTCGTCAACGGTCAGCTGCAGGGCGAGGCCGACATCGCCTACGCGCCGCAAGGCCAGGGCCGCAGCTCGATCGGCGCGCGGATGAACAAGGTCGACTACTTCAAGGGCGCGGTCCGCGAAGCCCGCTTCACCCCCAGGGCGCTGGCCCCGGAGGCGCTGCAGAAGACCCGCTAGGCCTCGGCGCGGGCCTGGGCGTCCAGCGCGGCGAAGTCCTCGTCCGAGAGGTCGAGCGCGGCCGCCTGGGCGTTGTCGTCCAGGTGCGCGACCTTGCCGGTGCCGGGGATGGGCAGCATGACCGGGCTGCGCTTCAGCACCCAGGCTAGGGCGACCTGGCTTGGCGTGGCGCCGGTCCGGTGCACGATAGCGTCCAGCGCCGTGCCGGGACGGGCCAGGCTGCCCGACGCCAGCGGATACCAGGGGATGAAGCCGATATTGTGCGCGGTGCAGTGGTCCAGCACCGCCTCGCTCGAGCGATCCGTCAGATTGTAGAGGTTCTGGACCGTGGCGACCGGGAAGTGGCGCTGCGCGGCCTCGATCTCCTCGACACTGACCTGGCTGAGGCCGGCGTGACGGATCAGGCCTTCGCCGATCATCTCGGCGATGACGCCGAACTGCTCGTCGCGCGGGACCTTGGGATCGATGCGGTGCAACTGCCAGAGGGCGATCTGGTCCTGCTTGAGCCGGCGCAGGCTCATCATCACGCACTGGCGCAGATATTCCGGACGGCCGACCGGCGCCCAGACGCCTGGGCCGGGACGGGTGAGGCCGCCCTTGGTGGCGATCACCATGTCTGGATAGGGCGCCAGCGCCTCGGCGATCAGGTCCTCGCTGACGAACGGGCCGTACGAGTCGGCCGTGTCGATGAAGTTGATCCCCAGCTCCGGCAGGCGGCGCAGGACGGCGATCGCCTCGGCGTGATCGGCCGGCGGGCCCCAGATGCCCGAACCCGTGACGCGCATGGCGCCGAAGCCCAGGCGGTGGACCTCGATCTCGCCGCCGATCCGGAAGACGCCGGACTTCGCGGCGATGTTCTGCTCAGGCATGTGGCCTCCTGGATCGATGACGAGCCAGCAGGATACCGGACAAGGCGGCGTCCGGTTTGAACAAAATCACGAGATTGGAAGGAATGGTGGATGCGACAGGGATTGAACCTGTGACCCCCTCGGTGTGAACGAGGTGCTCTTCCGCTGAGCTACGCATCCCTTTGGCTTCGTTTTTAACGAAGATGCCTTAGAGAGGAGGCGCGTATAGCCCGCCCATTCCGCCGCTGCAAGAGCTGAAAAGTCTTTGCGCGCACAGGTTCTATGGCGGTCGCTCGGAGCGCGCAAAGCCGCACGGAGGTCGGCGAACGATCCATTCCAGTCTACTTTGATTTTGTCTCGTTCGGCTCTGCGCTGATCGATAGCGGGTAGCATTCTGGGTAGCATTCTGGGGAGTGAAACGCGCCAGCCTCCGGGCACGTAAATCGGCCGACTCAGCGACTTGAGTTAGCCTGGTCGCATGTTCGAAATCACTGGCGAGGATGTCGCCCGTCTCTCAGGCGCGGACCTGCGCACGCTGGTCGCCCGACTATGCCTGGCCGAACTTCGAGCGCAGGGCGCTCCTCTTTCGGCGGTCGCCGCCGGAGGAGCGCAAGATGCGCCAGACGGCGGCCTGGATGTTCGGGTAGCATTGCCCGCTTCGCTTGAGCGCCAAGACTTCATCCCGCGCGCCAAGACAGGCTTCCAGGTCAAGCGGCCGGATATGCCGCGCGGGAAGATCCTGCCGAGATGCGTTCCAGCGACGGTCTCAGGCCGGTGATTTCCGAGCTGGCGGCTGCGATGGAGCCTACGTCATCGTTAGCGCCCAGGGATCGGTCGCCGATGGCCCGCTGGCTGATCGGCGTAGCGCCATGCGCGATGCCATCGCGGACGACCCAAGCCAGGCGCGATTGCACACGACTTCTATGACCGCGACCCGGTGGCGACCGGGTGCAACGAGTATGTCGGTGCAGCGGCCTTCGTGCGGGCTCGAACGGGACACGACCTTTCCGGATGGCGATCGATCGGTCGGTGGTCCGATAAAGGCGTCGCCGTCGACGGCGGTTATCCTCCCGGCGTGCGCGACATCGCTCGCCGTCTCTCGGAGGACAGCGCCGCTACTGCCCTCATGATGGAGGCGATCATGGCGCGACTCTGGGCCGCTCGCCGCCGGTACGGCGGTCAACGCTCGATCAGACGAGGCCGTACCAAGCCCCTCGTCCGGCGCCGTGCAAGGTCAAGTGTCCTTGCCCGATCAGAGCCTTCAGATGCTCCTTGATCGTGTTGCGGCTGGCCCCGCTGACCCGAGCCGCTTCCATGACGGTGACCCGCCCACGCTCGCGCGCCAGTTCAAGGATCTGGACCGATAGCTCAGGCAGATCGCCCAAGATGATCTGCTCGCGTTCCATCTTCTTTTCTAGACGCTGCTTTTGCCGCTGCAGGGCGCGAAGGAAAAACTCCAGCCACGGATTCCAATCCGGCTGCGGCGTGCGGATCGTGCCTTGGGTGCGCCGCAGGGCGAGATAGTAGCCCTCCTTGTTCTGCTCGATCACGCTCTCCAAAGAGCTATACGGCGCATAGGCATAGCCCGCCCGCAGCAGCAACAACGTGGTCAACACGCGCGACAGGCGACCGTTGCCATCCTGGAAGGGATGGATTTCCAGAAAGACGACGATGAAGATCGAAATGGCCAGCAGGGGGTGCAGGCTCTTGTCTTCCTCGCAGGCGCGGAACCAGCCCACCAGTTCGGTCATCAGGCGCGGCGTATCGAACGGCGTTGCGGTGGCGAACACCACGCCAAGGCTCTTACCGGCTTCGTCGAAAGCTTCGACATGGTTGTTCACGGTCTTCCAGGCGCCGCGATGGCGTTGGTCCTTGGTCGAGTGAAGCAGCAGGTCACGATGAAGCTGCCGGATGTGATTTTCAGTCAGCGAGATCGCTTCATAGGCGTTGAAGATCGTCTCCATGACCGCCGCGTATCCGGCGACCTCTTCCTCGTCACGGCTGGCGAACGAGCCGATCTGAAGATTCGACAACAGCTTTTCGACGTCGCGGTCGCTGAGCCTCGCCCCTTCAATGCGGGTTGACGACCCAATGCTTTCAATGGTGGCGATGCGGCGCAGGCTGGACAGCCGTTCGGGCGCGATCCGGCCGATCGCCCGCCAGGCGCCCTTGAACTCGTCGATCTCGGCGATCAGCGAGAGAATTTCAGAGGTGATGCGCAGGGTTGATGCGTCAAGAGCGGCCGTCATTTGATCATCCGTTTCCATCCATATGGCACAGTCGCCTCATTCTTCCATCCATTTCCATCCAATTTTTGAGGCGACATCCTGACCTGACGCCGTCCCGATCGCCGAGGCCGTCCTGACGTTAAACCGCCGAAATCTTTCTGGCGAAGGAGCCGTCGGTCGTGTGAGGTCAGGATTGGAGCGCCTCCCCAGCCCCTTCCGCAGCAGAGCGCTGGGCGGCGCTTGCTCAGGCATGGACCCGAACCTAGCGCGGGCTGACCGTCTTGTCGGGTAAGGTCGGCTCATATTCCTTCGACGCGACGCGATCTTGAACCAATCGCCCTGATCGCCTCGGCCTGATAGGTCGGGCGGTGGTGGGCGTAGTGGGTTTCAAGCGTCTTGACGCTCATGCCCAGATAGCCGGCCGCCAGCCACATGTCGGCGCCGCCTTCCATCAGCCAAGTGGCGGCTGTGTGGCGCATCCAGTGGGGAGTGATCTCCTCGCTAAGGCCCGCGTCGCGCACGCAGCCTTCAAAGCCCGTACGGATTTTTCCGGACAGCGGCGCACCGCCATGATGCAGGACGCTGATCAAACGAAAGTCCTTATCGGTCTCCTGCAACTGGGCCTCACGGGCGCGGTCGATCTCGCGCCAGCGCCGCATGTGCGCCAACAGCCGAAGCGGCAAGCGCACGACTGGCCGGCGCTTGTTGGTTTCCTTCTCGCCGCGGCCGCGCCGGTAGATGATGCCCTTGTCCAGATCGACCCACGCCTGATGAAGGGACTCCTCCCACAGCAGCATGCGCATAACGCTATGGCGGGTGCCGGTGTAGAAGCCCATCAGGATGAACCGACGAAGATGGGCGCGGTTGGCGCGGGCCGACAGGCCAAGCGCTTTCCAGCTTCCATCGGGATTTCGCCGATAGCCCAGCGAGGCCTTCAATAGCCGGGCGGCCTGTTCGCGGGTCAGGGCCTCGCGCGGGCTTTCCAGCTTCTCGGGGAGCCAGATTTCCGGGCGACTGGACAGTTTGTGCTCGCCATTCCAGTGCGCGATCGCCGAATTGAGTTCCTCCAGTTCCCGGCGGGCCGTCTCGCTGGTCACGCGCGGCGCGTTGGCGGGATCCTTGTAGCGAGCGTCAGGCTGGGACTGGCGGTGGGTCGCATAGGCTTGGCAGGTCGAGCGCTTGACTTGGCTGAGCGTGCGATCGTCCCACCAGTGAAGAAGGTTGGCGACAAATCGAGCGAAGGTCGCCGGATCCAGGCTCGAACCGGCGGCGCGTTCCTGAGCGTAGAGCGCCAGAACCTCGGCCACGAGCACGGTGTTCGGATCGCATAGGGCCGACGGAAGCGGAACGGGGACTTGGACGACGGCCGCCTGGATCGCGATGGGGACGGGGGCGGGTGGAGGCGGCGTCGGGATGATGATTTCGCCGTTCAGATATTCGACGAACCGCGCCTGGGCCTGCGGGAACTGGCGAGGGCCAAAGCCCGTGCTGAGTTCAATCTTTCCGTCACGGATGAAATAGATATCGGCGAGGGCGCGGCCGGTACGACGGTCGCGACGGTTTTGCCTGAGGTAAAGGCGGGGTCCTTTAAGGGCAGGGGCCATGGGCGAAAAAGCTCAACAAGCTGGGACGGCGTGACGAAGAACTTCCCGGCGACACGGGCCGGGGCGAGCCGGCCTCTGGCGATTTCGGTCCTCAGCAGAGCCACCGTGATCGGCAGTCGGCTGGAGAAGACCGCGACCGCCTCATCAAGCCGCATCGGTTCGTCCTCGGCCCAGTCCTCGGGACGAGGGCGGGCGGCGATGCGGTCACGCCCGGCTGGGGCCGGTCGCAACCGTGTCGATTCCCCTGAGACGAGCGGCGCTGCGGTCTGGGACGTTCGACTTGGAGGTTTATTTTGAGGCGGGCGCATAGGCGCGATGTTCGCCGCTCCCGCAGCGTCGGCAAGGCCGGCTAAGGCGACGGGAATCTCGCGGCGTCAGAGACAACCCGCCGGCCACGGCGTTGTCTGGCTCACTGCCCGTGCTGGCCCGGACGGCTAGCCGATCGAGAACAATGAAGGCTTGCGGGGCCGATAGGCGGCGTGTTCGTCAGATCCGGCGCGTATCGGCCCCGGCGGGGCGGCGCGCCAGAGACCGGTCTGCCGGCCGGCGGAGCGCAGGGCCGTTTCGTCAGGCGTTGACGGCGTCCTTCAGTTGCTTGGCTGGCGTGAAGGCGACCTTGTTGCTGGCGGCGATCTGGATTGTGCCGCCGGTGGCCGGGGTGCGGCCGGCGCGTGCTGGCTTGGCTTGGACCTTGAACTTGCCAAAGCCCGGGATCGAAACTTCCTCGCCCTTCACGGCCGCGTCGCTCAGCGCCTTGAAGACGCCGTCGATGAGGGCCTTGACCTGGGTCTTGGTGAGTTTGGGCTCGGCGGCCACGGCGGCGTCGACCAGGTCCGAAACGTTCATGCGAAAAGCTCGTGCGTTATCGAGCCGGCCGACCTGGCTGCTGAGCTGGCTGTCATCCCCGACCAGGGCCGCGGCGCGTCTCCGTGGACACGCCGTGGTCCCTCAATCCATGTCGACCAGGCGTTCGCCGTAGATCGTGGCCGGATCGGCGCCGTCCCGGATCGCGATGCGATTGCGGATGCCCTGGGCCATCTTCTCGTCGAGCTTGGGCGTGTTCCAGCGGGCCGCGCCGCCCAGTTGGATGGGCTGGTCGGGGAAGCTCAGGAACGTGAAGACCCGATCGGTCACCTCGATCATCCAGGCTTTCATCTCGGGGTCGGAAATCCGCGAGGCTTCCAGGTAGGGGATTTCACCGGTCGGGGTGACGATCTTCACGTCGCTGAAGTCGCCAGCCGGGCTGATGACGTCGCGACCGGCGTGCCAGTCCTCGATTTTAGTGTTGCGCACGCAGGTCTCGACCAGGGCCAGGGCTGCGCGCGCCAAGGCCCGACGTTCGGTTGCGGTCCAGGTGGCCTCGGTCATAGGAGATCCTCGTCAGGGGAACTCCGTTGTCCGCCAGAGCCGATTGGAGGTCAAAGGGCTTGAGGCAGGAATGGGCGCCTCGCGCGCGGGGCGCGACTGGCCTCAACGTCGCGGGCGCAGGCGCTCGCCGCCGACGAGCCCTGGGGGTCTCGCGCCATGCGGGTGATGATCCCTGGCGCGCGCTTCAGGCCTGGATGGGTTGGAAATTGGCCGGGTCCAGGCCTTCGGGAACGCCGCGGACATAGAGGCCCTCGGCATGATGGCGCGCGAAATCCTCCACCTCGTAGACCTGACCGTTGAAGACCCCCAGGTGCGGGAGGTCGGGTCCGGTGCGCATCACCGGCTGGCCGGGTTCGAAGGCGCGCTCGATCATTGGAAGTCTCCCGTCCTGGTCGCCAGCATTGTCGGGGCGACGCCGGCGCGGTTCAAAACACGTGTTCGTCAGCGGTGCTGGCCGGACTGGCGCGCGGGCGGGCACGGTGCGGAACGTCACCGAGTAACGCAGGGCCTTCACTGGCGGGATGCTGTGCTGCCATTGGCTGCGCGAGGGGCCGCTTATCAGATAGGCCGAGCGTGGCGCGGCCTCGATCGTGGCCCGCTCCCAGGCCTCTCCCGTCCTCTCTCGGGCGGGCGAGGCCTGCCCTGATCGGCCCTGAACTGACCCCTATGCAGGCCGATAACGCTAAACTATGACGACCTAATAGTCAGCTTGGGTGGATCGAGGCGTCAGCCTCGCAGCGCGGCTCGCGCGTTCAGCCGCTGGCCGAGACGATCGGCGCGGTCGCCACGCCGAGTCGCGAGTCCGCCAGACCGACATAGAGCAACCACTGGCCCTGGAAGGCGACCAGACCTTCGGCGAAGACCACGTTGCCGACTTGGCCGGAGGCCTCTGTGGCCTGGACCGGGATCAGAGGTGTGTCGGGGCGCGCCATCAACGCCAGCGGATCGCGGCCGTCGAAGCGCATGATCGCCGGTTGATAGGCAAACGACGGAACACCCTCGTCGCCATGGGCGGGATGGTTGGCGCCATTGTAGATCAGGATTGCGCCGGCGGGCGTAAGGACGGCGGGCGGTCCGGCTTCGACGAGCAGGCTGTCAAAGCCATGCTTGCGAGGCCCGGCCAGGGCGCGCAGACCTTGCGGACCCGGAACCCGGTTCAGCGACCAGTTGCCCATCGGACCACGCACCGTCGGATCCCAGGTCAGGAACTTGTCGGGGCCGATGTCGCCCTCGATCGGTGTCCAGCGGACCAAGTCTTCAGAGACGGCGGCGAAGATCGCCCCTTCGCCCCAGTACATCCAGTAGCGGCCGTCGATCTTGACCGCCACGAGCCGGCCGTCGCTGAGTTGGGTTAGGATCGCGCCGGCTTTGGTGGCGTGGCGGGCATAGGGACTGCCGGCGAAGGCCGGGCCGTGCTTGGTCCAGGTCCGCAAGTCGGGCGAAGTGGCCACGAACAGGCAGCCGGCCTTGCCGTCAAAGGCGGTGTAGGTGCAGACAAATTGACCATCAGGGTCTTGAACGATCCGAGGGTCCTCCAGGCCGCCCGGCCATTCCCACGCCTGCCAGCGACCCTCGTCCGGATAGAGCACAGGCTCCGGCTCCAACTCAAAATGCTGGCCATCGACGCTGGTGGCTAGGCCGATGCGCGAAACCCCCGCATAGCGCCCGACATCGTCCTCGGCCCGCACCAGCAGGCAGACGCGTCCATCGCGCACGACCGCGGCGGGATTGAAGACGTCCTTGGCGGCCCAGGCGACCTGGGTCCGGGAAACCGGGCAGTTGAAGACTAGATCCTCGCGCGCTTCCAGGATGCGATGCGGCGCGGAGAAGGGCCCGGCCAGTCCCAGGAGGTCGGTGGCGGTCATGGCGCGGTCTCCAGCGCGGTCAGCAGAAGGGCGCCTTCCAGGCCGGCGTCGGCCAGTTGCGGCCCAGTGATGAAGCCGGGATCGCGCGCGGCAGGGCCAACGCCGTAGGCCCCCAGCGTGCGGGCGAACGTCCGACGGATTTCGTCGAGCATGCCCGGTGCGGTTCCGACCCCGCCGCCGATGACGATCCGGTGCGGCGCCCAGGCCAGCACCAGGGTCATGGCCAACTGAGACAGATAGTCGGCGACCGTCGCCGCGACGTCCGGACGCGCCTCCAGCGACGAACCGGCCAGCCGCGCAGCCAAGGCGGGGCCGGCCGCCAGGCCCTCGGCGCAATCGGTGTGGAAGGGGCAAAGGCTCACGAAATCGTCGTGCGCTTGGCGGGCCAGGCGAATATGGCCGATCTCCGGGTGCAATGCGCCCTTCAGCGTGCCGGCGCTGGTCGCCAGGCCCGCGCCGATCCCGGTGCCCACCGTTAGGTAGGCCAGGCTTGGCAAGCCGCGACCAGCGCCGAGCTCCAATTCCGCCACGGCCGCGGCGTTGACGTCGGTGTCGACTAGGACCTGGGTCCCGAGACGCCGGGCCAAGTCCAATCGTAGGTTCGACCCGGTCCAGCCGGGCTTGGTCGTCGCCAGCATGCGGCCCTGGTCGGGTTGTCGCGGATCGACCAATAGTGGGCCAAAAGCGGCCATGCCAACGGTCAGGCTTGCGCTCGTGGGCACGGCGTCGCGGACGAAGGCGACGATCGCGTCGGCGGCGTCCTGGGGGGTCGTTGTCGGCCAACGCGCCTGGGCCAGATGGCGGCCGTCGTCGTCCGTCAGCCGGGCCACGATCTTGGTGCCGCCCGTTTCCACGGCTAAGCGCATGGCTGAACTCTCGCGTCGTGAAACCGGCGGCGGCGATTCAAGACGAGGGTCATTCGGCGACCGCCGGCGCCGGCGCACGGCGCCGCCGCCTCAGTTCGTCCAGGATGTCGGCGTGGCGCGTGACGTTGAGCGTGTAGAAAAGGCACGTCACCGCCGAGGCCGTGGCCAGGACCCCGGTCCCCAGGCCGTAGATCGCGCCTACCCAACGAATGGCCTCGGCCGTGGGGACCACGCCGGCCGTCGCATGGAAGCCGACCAACTCCAGGCCGGTCCCGGCGATTAGGGCGCCGAGAGCCGCGGCGGCCTTGCTGGCGAAGGCCCAACCAGCGAAGAACAGGCCTTCGCGCCGCGCGCCAAACAGATGCTCGTGTTCGTCGGCGGCGTCGGCCATCATCGAGGAGAAGGCGATCGCGGCCGCCGCCATCAAGCCGCCGCCGCAAAAGAACGCGCCCGCCAACGTCGCGACCAAGGGCCAGCCGGCTAGGGGCAGCAAGCCCACGAGTCGCAATCCGGCGGGGATTGAAAAGGCCGCGCCAAACCCCAGCAGTCCGATCAGCAGGACCGTTCTCTTTTCGGCGATTTTGAGCAAAGGCCCAGCCATGGGCGCGCCCACGAGCAGGCCGCCGAACAGTGCCAGGGTGACGACTTGGGTTTGCTGGGGCGTCAGCCGCCAGAAGTAAGTGTTGGCATGCAGGCCAAGGGTGGCGTGCAAACCAAGAGCGCTGAACAGCAAGATCGCGCCAATGAACAGGACTCGGAAGGAGGGGTTGGCGAAGATCTCACCAAGACCCTTCATGAGTTCGGGCAGGGCGGGCGTCGAAGTCTTGGGCGGCGGATGCTGGCGGTCACGCGTTAGGGCCACCGCGCGCATGGCGATCGTCGCGCCAAGGCCCGCGACTAGGGCGATGGAAAGGCCAAAACCTGGATAGGCCTCCTTTCGCATTAGTCCGCCGCCGGGTCCATTGAAGAAGACGCCAAAGCCCAACAAGACGACCGCCAAGGCGCCGACCATCGCCGCGGCCCAACGCCAGGCGGCGATCGAAGAGCGTTCACCGTAGTTCTCGCTGAGCTCGGCGCCGACGGCGTTGTAGGGCAAGAGGAATAGCGAGATCGAAACGCGCATGGCGATCGACAGCGCCGCGATCGAGACCACCAGGGCCGGACCCGACAGGGTGCTGGGCAACCAAAATATTAACGTCAGGAACAGGACGGTGGCCGGCCCGCCGACCAGTAGGAAGGGCAGGCGGCGGCCCAGGCGCGAACGCCAGCCGTCCGACAGCGAGCCGATCAGCGGATCGATCGCCGCGTCGACGACCAGGCCTGAAGCCACCGCCATGCCGGCCAGGGCCGACGGCGCGCCGCACACGCTCGTGGCGTAAAAGAAAAAGAAGATGCTCAGCGCCTGGTTGGCCACTCCGTCCAGCACCCCGCCGGCCGCATAGGCCAGCTTCAGCCCTCGGCGCAGAGGCGCGGTCTTGATGGTTTCCACGCTCATGGCGCGCTTCCCCCGGTAATTCTTGTGGTTATGCCCGAAGGATAACAGCTTCGATCATGACGGCAACAAAAAGGATATACGTTTTGGAAGTTGTGGGTTATGGCTTGGTCGATGGCGGCGACAGACCGCCTTTCCAAGGGAGGGAACCATGACGCACAAGGCTTTGGCCGTCGTCCTGCTGAACGGCGCGGCTCTGACCGCGCTGGCCGGATCGGCGTTCGCGCAATCGACGGGGCAGGGGGCACAGGTCTCCCAGGTCGAGGAGATCATCGTCACCGCCAACAAGCGCGAGGAGCGCCTGCAGGACGTGCCGATCACGGTGTCTGTCGTGTCCGGCGACCAGGTCAGCAAGCAGAACATCGTCGAGGTCACCGACCTGACCAGATCCGTCCCCTCGCTGAACTCGGCCGGCCCTTTCGGGGCGCTGAGCATCCGGGGCGTCGGCTCGATCTCGTTCGCCCGCTCGGCCGAGGGCTCAGTCGGCGTGGTTGTCGACGGCGTGGCCTTGGCCAACACCTCAACCAATCCGCCCCAGCTGTTCGACGTGGCCCGGGTCGAGGTCCTGGAAGGCCCGCAAGGCACGCTGTTTGGCCGCAACACATCCGCTGGCGTGGTCAATGTCACCACCAACGCGCCCGACTCGACCCGTTTCGCCGCGATCGCCCACGCTGATGTCGGCTCGCGCGACAGCTACACCGCCCGCGGCGTGGTCAATGTGCCCCTGACGTCGAACGCCGCCCTGCGGGTGTCGGGCGCGTTGAGCCAGGCGCCGCGCATGCAGCATAACCTCTATGACGACAGCTGGCTGCAAACCAAGGGCAAGAGCCTGCGCGGGCGCCTGCTGTGGGAGCCGGCCGAGCCGGTCACCGTCAACCTGATCGCTGACTACACCCAGTTCAAGCGCGAGGGCGGCATGCCCTGGAGCGTCTACCAATCGTCGGCGGGCAGCCCTCTGACCACGCGCCTGGCCAGCTGCGGCGTCTTGGTCGGGCCAGAGAACCAGGACGGCTGCATCGACGGCGGCTACGCCCAGACGACGACGTCCAAGGGTGTCTCGGGCCAGATCGATTTCCGTCTGGGTCAGCACACCCTGACGTCGATCACCGCGGTGCGAAAATATCGGTCCAGCTACGGCGGCAGCGACGTCGACAGCGTTCCGGTCAACCGCCTGAACGTCAACGAGTCGCCGAACGCGATCCGCAATGTCAGCCAGGAACTGCGCCTGACCTCGCCGACCGGCAAGTTCATCGACTACGTCCTGGGCCTCTACTATTTCGACAGCGACCTGAATGGGACCAACACCCAGCGCGGCCAGATCCAGGCCGACCTTGGCGTCCCGTTCTTCATCGGCCAAGTGCAGACGACCACGGCCTCCACCAAGAGTTACGCCGCCTTCGCCAACGCCACGGTCAACCTGACCCCGTCGCTGCGACTGCTGCTGGGCGGGCGGTTCGGCAACGAGCACGTCACGGCCGTGACCTTCGGACGCCTGGCCGACCAGGCGGTGGCCCCGATCCTCAGCATCGCCACGATCCGCGGCGACGTGAAGGACGACTACTTCTCATACCGCCTCGGCGCGCAGTACGACGTCACCGCCGACGTCATGGCCTATGCGACCTACACCAAGGGCTACAAGGGCCCTTCGGTGAATGACCAGACGGGCACAGGCGCCGCGCCGGTCATCGTGCGGCCCGAGATCCCGCACGCCGCCGAGATCGGGCTGAAGGCCAATCTGCTGGACCGTCGCCTGACCGCCAGCATCGCGGCCTTCGACAACAAGGTCGACGACTTCCAGGCCCAGTTCTACCTGCCGACCGCCAGCGCCTTCGTGTTCGGCAACGCGCCCAAGCTGACGACCAAGGGCGTGTCGGCAAACCTGATCGGCCGCCCGGCGAGGGGGCTGACCGTCAATGTCGGGGCGCTCTACAACGACGCCAAGTACGGCGCCGGCTACCAGGTCCCGTGCGCTCAGGGCCAGACGGCGGCCCAGGGCTGCATCACCCTGCCGTCGGGCGCCAAGGTCGACGACGCCGGCGGCAACGCCCTGATCGGCTCGCCCAAGTGGAAGCTGACCGGCTTTGGCGAGTATGAGCGCGCGGTGGGAGGCGACTGGCAGGGCTTCGTCCAGGCCGACGTCGCCTACACCTCGAAGATCACCTTCGACGCCGCCTACAGCCCGCAGAACAGCAACAAGGCCGCCGCCATCTTCGGCGCGCGCCTGGGCGTGCGGACGACGGACTCGCGGGTGGGCGTGTCGGTCTATGCGCGCAACCTGTTCGACACCTACCGGCCCACCGTCCGCTTCTCGACGCCGACCGCCGCCCAGCAGCGCGACACTCTGTCGTTCGCGCAAATCAGCGGCCCGGAATCGCGACGGACGGTCGGAGTGAGCCTCGACGCCAAGTTCTAACCTCGGCCTGGAGCCGCAGCGTCTCCTGCGCTGCGGCTCCGCTTTTTATCAGGATGGTCCATGGATCCTCGTCTCGCCATCGCGCCTTCGGTTTCGCCGCAAGCCGCCGCCATCCTCGGCGTGATCGGCCAGGCGATCGCGGCGATGCCCGAGCGTAAGCCGCCCCATACGCTGCAGGATTTCGACGCCGCGCGCGACCGGGGTGAGGCCTTCGCCGCCCAGATCACCGCCGGGCCGCTGGCCGTCCTGGCCCCGGAACTCGAAGAGTGGTCGGCCGGCGGAACCCCGGTCCTGACCGTTCGCCCGACCAGCGCCCAGGCCGGCCTCGCGCCGCTGGTCTATATCCATGGCGGCGGCTTCGTCGGCGGCTCGGCGCGCGCCAACCTGCTGACGGCGGCTCTGGCGGCCCAGACCAGCGGCCGGGTCGTCCACTCGATCGACTACGCCCTGGCCCCCCGTGCCAATTGGCGGGACATCCAGGCGCAGGTGCTGGCCGCATGGTCGGCCATTCTCTCGATATCGGACCTGACGCCGGGATTGATCGGCGACTCGGCCGGCGGCTGCATCGCCGCCGCCGTCACCCTGGCCCTGCGCGATCAGGGCCTGACCCAGCCCGGCGCTCTGGTGCTGTTCTCGCCGGTCGTCGACTTGGCCGGGGAGGGGGACACCAACGCCACCCTGGCGGCCTACGACTATCTCGACGCCGAGGTCCTGGCCCCCGCGATTCGCGCCTATGCCGATCCGGCCGACTGGGGCGACCCGCGGGTCTCGCCGGTCAAGGCCGACTTCAGGTGCGGCTATCCGCCGACCCTGCTGCAGGTGGGCACCCGGGAGATCCTGCTCAGCGACAGCGTGCGCCTGCATCGCGCCCTGCGGGCCGCCGGCCAGGTCTCGCAGCTGGAGGTCTACGAGGGCATGCCGCACGTGTTCCAGCCGATTCTGGCCGACGCGCCCGAGGGCCGGGCGGCCTGGGCCGAGGTCGCCGCGTTCTGGAACGGGCGCCTGGGATGAGCGCGGCGACACTTTCCACGCCGGCGGCTCAGGCTAGTTTGGCGGCCATGAGCACGAAAACGCCCAAGCCCGCCCGCCGCCCGCAGGCCGAACGCACCGCCGAGATGCGCGCCCGCCTGATCCAGGCCGCCATCACCTGCCTGTTCCGCACCGGCTACACGTCCACCACCGTGTCAGCGGTCGCCGACGAGGCCGGGGTGAGTCGAGGAGCCATGACCCACCACTTCAAGGCCAAGACGGACCTGATGCTGGCGGTCGTGCAGTCGGTCTTCGAGAGCGACAGCGACGCCTACAACCAGACTATCCGCGAGATGGCCCCGGCCGTGTGGCTGGAGCGCCTGCCCCAGACCATGTGGGGCGTGATGAGCAAGCCCTCGGGCATCGCGGTCATGGAGATCATGCTGGCCTCGCGCTCCGACCCGGAACTAGGCGAACAACTGCGGGCCCTGCAGAAGGCCATCGACGAGCGCGCCCACCTGTGGAGCGCCGAGCGGATTCGCGCGGCGGGCCTGACGCCCGTGCCGCAGTCCGAGGCCATCCACGAACTCTATGTCGCCGCCGTCCGAGGCCTGGCCCTGGAAGCGGTGTTCATGAACAACACCGACGGCGTCCAGCGCTCGCTGCAGGTCCTCTCGGACCTGATGCGCCGCATCTATCCCGACATCGAAGACAAGCTCTAGGAGTAAGCGCCCTTGCCGTCCGTCCCCTCTCGACCCGTTCCCGAAGGCTTCCTCTGGGGGACCGCGATCTCGGCGCACCAGAGCGAGGGCGGCAACTACAGTTCCGACGCCTGGCTGTGCGAAAACGTCTCGCCCAGCGTCTATGCCGAGCCCTCGCTGGACGCTTGCGACAGTTTTCATCGCTACGCGGAAGACATCGCCATCGCCGCCGACCTGGGCTTCAACTGCCACCGGTTCGGGATCGAGTGGGCGCGGATCGAGCCGGAGGAGGGCAAGTTCTCCCTGGCCGCGCTGGACCACTACCGCCGGGTGCTGGAGGCCTGCCACGCGCGCGGCCTCAAGCCTATGGTGACCTTCAACCACTTCACCGTGCCGCGCTGGTTCGCCGCGCGGGGCGGGTTCGAGCGGGCCGACGGCGCGGACTATTTCGCGCGCTTCGCCGAGCGGGCCACGGCCCATTTCGGCGACCTGATCAGCTACGCCACCACCTTCAACGAGGCCAATATCCAGCGGCTGATCGCCCTACTGCGGATGGGCGACCGCGCCACGACGATTTCGGACATGCTAGCAGCCTGCGCCAAGGCCTGTGGCTCAGCGCAATTCTCCTCGCTGCTGTTCGCGCCCGTCGACGTTTGCGAGCCGGTGCTTCTGGACGCCCACGCCAAGGCGACGGCGGCGATGAAGGCCGGACCCGGCGACTTCCCGGTCGGTCTAACCTTGACCATGCAAGACGTCCAAGGCGTCGGCGAAGGCCACCAGGCCGAGGCGCTGATCCAGATGCTGTACGGCCCCTGGCTGGAGGCCGCCCGCCAGGCCGACTTCATCGGCGTCCAGACCTATACTCGCGTGCTGATGGGACCGGAGGGCCGCTTGCCGCCGCCCAAGGACGCCGAGATGACCGGCGCCGGCTACGAGTTCTATCCCCAGGCCCTGGGTGGCACGATCCGTTTCGCCCACGAGCGCATCGGCCGGCCGATCTATGTGACCGAGAGCGGAATCGCCACGCATGACGACACGCGGCGGGTGGCCTTCCTGGACGCCGCCCTGGCCGAGGTGCGCGGGTGCCTGGAAGAGGGCATCGACGTCCACAGCTACATCTGCTGGTCGCTGCTCGACAATTTCGAGTGGACGCGTGGCTATGGCGAGCGTTTCGGCCTGGTCCAGGTCGACTACGAAACCTTCGCGCGCACGCCAAAGACCAGCGCGCACCATCTGGGCGCCATCGCCCGTTCGGGGAAGATCTGATGACCGACGCCCTAGTTACCGCCAAGCCTGAAGAGGTCGGCCTTTCGTCCGCGGGCCTCGATCGGATCGACGCCGCCGTCCAGGCCGAGATCGACGCCGGAACCATCCCCGGCGCGGTGACCCTGGTCGCTCGTCATGGACGCGTCTGCCGCGTCCGGACCCTGGGCATGCTCGACATCGAAGCGGGCAAGGCGAGCCGGATCGACGGCCTCTACCGGATCTTCTCGATGACCAAGCCGGTGACGGCCGTGGCCATGATGATCCTTTGGGACCAGGGCCTCTGGCGTCCGGAAGATCCGATCGAAAAGCACCTGCCCGAGTTCGCCGACGCCAAGGTGCTGGTCGGCCTCGACGCCGACGGTCGACAAATCCTGAAGCCCGCCGACCATCCCCCGACCCTGATGGAACTGCTGACCCACACCGCCGGCCTCGGCTACGGGGTGGCGCTGTCGGACCTCGCCGATCCGATCAATCGCGCCTATCAGGACGCCAAGGTCTGGGACGCCCATGACCTGCCGGAAATGATGGCTCGGTTGGGCCCTCTGCCGCTGGCCTATCAGCCGGGGACCTCGTGGCGCTATAGCCTCGGCATGGACGTGCTGGGCGCGATCATCGAGCGTTTGACCGGCCGCTCGCTGCCCGACTTCATGCAAGAGGAGATCTTTGGTCCGCTGGGCATGATCGACACCGGCTTTTACATTCCGCCGGAGAAGATCGACCGGTTGGCGGCGCTCTACTTCAAGACCGCCGAGACGCCCTTGACGCCGATCGCCAATCCGATCCGGCCGGATCATTTCGCGCCGCCGACCCTGGCCATGGGCGGCGGCGGCCTGGTCTCGACGACGCCGGATTACGCCCGCTTTGCCCAAATGTTGCTGGGCCGAGGCATATTGGACGGGCGGCGGATCATCTCCGAGGCCGCCGCGCGGCTGATGATGACCAACCACTTGCCGGACGCCTTGATGGAGAAGGGTTTCGTGGCCGGCCACCACCGGATCAGGCCGGGCTTCGGCTTCGGCTTCAACGGCGTGGTCTTCACCGATCCGGATCTGGCGGGCGTGCCGGTCGGCAAGGGAACCTATCACTGGGATGGCGCGGCCGGGGTCTACTTCTGGGTCGATCCAGAGAACGACCTGCTGTTTGTGGCCATGACCCAGCATCTGTCCTACACGGCCCCGCCGCTGCAGGCGCGCTGCCAGACCTTGATGGCTGACGCAATCGTTCGCTGAAGGCCATGAAAGGCCCGCCCCGCGCGAAGCTTGGGAGTCGACGGACCTATCGGTCAGAAGGGGGGCGGAGCTCGGCGTTCACCCGCCGCGACGCCGCGTAGAAGAAGCCGGCTGCGATCACGGTCGAGGAAGCGGCCAGCGCGAGCGCCCAGCGCAGCCCCTCGCCTGGGCCGAGGCCGCTTGCATTGAGGGCGTCGCTCATCGCGCCGATGACGACGGGTCCGACACCGAAGCCGAGCGCGTTCACGACGAACAGATGCACCGCCGCGGCGGTCGCTCGGCTGGATGGGGGAGCAATTCCCTGCACGGTGGCGAACACCGGCCCGTACCAAAAAGAGGTCATCACGGCCGAGCCGGCCAGCAGGCACAGCGCGAGCATGGATCCTGGCGCGAGCGCCGCGCCCGCGATCAGTCCGCCTCCCAGCAGCGACGCCGCGCCAGGCAGCAGCATGAAGTATCGGGCGTCGCTGCGGCCAAACCGGTCGCAAAGGGAGCCGCCCAGCCAAGAGCCCAGCGAACCGCCGACGCCGAGCGCCAAGCCCAGCCAGAGCCCGGTCTCGCCAATAGTCAGGTTGTGCACGCGGATGAGGAACGACCCGAGGAAGGCGGCGGCGCCCGTGCCGACCAGCGAGGTGAAGGCGCAGCCCAACGTCCCCAGCCAGAACACCGACGAGCGGCGCAGGACGGCCCAACTCTCACCGAGGGTCGAACCCGTCGGGCGGTCGGCGGCGGCCAGGGCGCGGCGGGGATCCTTGATGGTCAGCCGCACGACCACGGCGAGCAGGATGCCGGGGGCGCCAACGATCATGAACGCCGCGCGCCAGCCGTACAGGTGGGCGATGTAGCCGCCGAGCATCATGCCCGCGAGCTTTCCGACCGGGATGCCCAGCGAATAAACGCCAAGGGCGGTGGCGCGTTTGTCAGCCGGCACCCTGTCGGCGATCAACGAATGCGCGGCCGGGGAACAACCCGCCTCGCCGACGCCCACGCCGATCCGGGCAAGCATCAGCTGAGTAAAATTCGTAGCCCCCGCGCAGGCGAGGGTCATCGCGCTCCACACCGCGAGCGAAGCGGAGATCAGTAGCGCCCGATCCTTGCGCGGGGAGTCGGCCCACCGGGCGAGGGGGATGCCCAGTGTCGTGTAGAACAACGCAAACGCCAGGCCGCTGATCATGCCAAGCTGCCAATCGGCGAGGTGCAAGTCCGTCTTGATCGGCTCGGCCAGGATGTTGACGATCTGCCGGTCGAGATAGTTGAGCGTGTAGACGACGAACAGGAGGCCGATCAGGTAGCTGGTAGAGTCGCGACCTCGCGCCGGGGTCGTGGCCGAGCCGTCGCTCCGTTGCGCTGTCACGTTCAAAGTCTCCATTGCGACGTCTGCCGGTCGCTTGCTCGGATGGGAGCGTTTCGGTGCCGCGGTTTGGTCGCTCGATCTGGGCAGATCTATCCGTCACGAGGGATTGAACTCAGCCGCGGCGCGCGGAGCGGAGCACCCGCAGGATGGTCCGATTGATCCCGCGAGCCGCCGTTATCGCCGATTGGCATCAGGCGATCCGCGCCAGCGCCGCCGTCCAGCTCCAACGAGCATCCGTGTCGGTAAGCGCCTTCCAAAGTGAGTTGTTACAGACATAGGCCGCCGCGATCCCGCGCTCGGGATCGGCGAAGGCCAATCGGCCTCCAGCGCCAGTGTGGCCGAACGCGTTGCTCGGCATAGGCACGTTCGAGCGACGCAGCTCGTAGCCCACGCCAAAGCGCAGCGGATGGGGCACCGGGATGCGATCCAAAGGCGGGGGCTGGCCTAGTCCAGCGGTTTGAAGGGTCCTGGCGCGATCCACTGTCTTCGCGTCTAGCAGGCGCACGCCATCGACTTCGCCGATCGTGGCCGCGTACATCCGCGCCAGTGCGCGGGCGTTGGCGATGCCGCCCGAAGCGGGGATTTCCGCCAGATGCGCCCGCCGGGTGTTCAGAAGCGGCCGTAGATCGGTCGGCAGCGAAGCGCCGGCCATGCTGGCGCGAACAACGGGCGCCTGGGCGTCAGCGCCAAGCACCGCGTAGGGCGACGCAGCGCTTGAAGGGGGCGGTGGGAGCGACGAGAACTGCGGAGCGAAATTCACCTCTTCTTCGGCCGGAAAGTCGCCGAGCCAAAGGCGGATGCCAAGCGGCTGTCGAAGTTCTTCGGCCACGAGTTGATGTGGCCGCTTGCCCGTCACCCGCCGAAGCAGCTCGCCCGTAAGGAAGCCGAATGTCACCGCGTGGTAACGAAAGGCCGTTCCAGGCGTCCAGAGCGGCTCCATGTTAGCGAGGGTCGTGACGCATCGATCCCAATCAAGCAGCGCCTCAACGTCAATTCCGGCGTCGGCGGGAAAAGCCGAGAGGCCAGCCTTGTGCGCCAGCATGGTGGCGACCGTGATCTGACCCTTTCCGGCTGCCGCGAATTCCGGCCAGTACCGCGCAACCGGCGCGTCCAAGTCTATTTGCCCTCGCCTCACGAAGATGTGGGTGAGGGTCGACATCACGCCCTTAGTGCAGGAGTTCAGGATCGCGACTGTGTCGGCGGTGTAGTCACGCCCCTTGATCGGATCGTGGCCCGTCCAGAGGTCCACGACACATTCCCCGCGATGGTAAATGCATAGCTGAGCGCCGCCGGGGTCAACGGCCTGGGCGAGCGCAAAGGCGTCTCTCACCGACCCGAACGCCTCGCTCGTCGTGCCATGTATCGATCGCGTCGCCTTGGCGAAGGCTGGCATGGAGCCGATCATCGGTGCGGCGAACGCCGCCCCAAGCAAGGCCCTGCGATGCAAATCAAGGGGATTGTTCATCGTGCACTCGAGGCAAAGGGTGGGGTCAAAAAGGGCTCAGCGGCGCTGATGAAGGTGATCGGCAGGTTGGGGAAAAGAGGGCGCATCCAATCGGCGCACACCTGCATGCCGCCTTCCTCGCCGCGCTCATGGGCGATAAGGATGGCGGCCTTCCTAAAGCCAAGCGCGGCGGCGTCGCGAATGTATTCGACCGTTTCGAATTCACGGACTTCCGGGCTGATCAGCACGTCCGAGACTTCGAACATGCGGATCACGTCCGCGACCGAGTGGCTGCTATTGCCAACCTTGGTCACGACCATGGCTGGATCGCCCACCACGCGAAGGCTGCGGGTCGGGAGCCTGCGAGAGATATCCTGAGCAAGGGAAGCCAAGGTCTGTGGCGGGATATTGAAGTGTCGCGTGTAGCCCCGCGAGGAAGGGTCGACATAACGCTCCCAGCCCAGCTGCCGCATAAGCGCCAAGGACATTGGCTCAGGCGATATGCGGTGCCAGTGGTCGTGAAAGCGCCACACAACCAAGTCGTGCTGGCGAGCGAAGCGTGTCTTTATCTGGTATAGTGGATCATCAATCAGGTCGTCGGTGAGGTCCCGCGCGGACCAGAAGACGGGCTCATGCGTAACCACGAACGTGGCTCCGAGCGAGGCTGCCCGCTTCAGAACGTTCAGAGTTCCCATAAAGCTTGTCACAATGCCGCGTACGGGTGTCCGCGGATCTCCAATCTTGAAGGTGTCGACCCCGTCTGCCTGCCACGCCACGCCCTCCTTGGCGCATTGCGCCTGGATACGCGCGACGGCCTCGCCCGCGGTGAGGGCGGTGCTGCGCATCGGCTTGGCTTGAGTTCCAGCGCTGGCGGCGTTGCTGGCGCTCAAGGCGCCAACGGCAAGTCCGAGGGCGCGGCGAGTGAGTGATGCGCTAGTCATGCGGCACCCTTGCCGAACATAGGCGCCCAGATCGGGGAGCCGCCTGGGATGTGGACGACGAGCAGATCAGAAAGAGCTTTGGAAGCCCAGCTGGTGACCGCCGCAGCGGCGGGCTCAAGCGATGCGGCATAGCCCGTGAGGATCAGCGATGCGCGCCGACCCGAGCTGATTGCGTCCTGCATGTAAGGCCCCGCTTCCCACTCGACGACCTCACCGGCGATCACGGTGTCCACGCGCGGATCGTCGAGAACTTTCCGAAGGTTGCTGGGCGGCAGCAAGCCAGTCGTGATCGCGATATGGCGAGCAGGCTGGCGGGCTAGACCGAGCAGGCGTGGGGCCGTGACGCCGAGGCGCTCTTGCACGCGCGCGAAGTGATCGCCCACCACGCCGCCGCACGAGGCGATGACAAACTCCCGACCGGCGCTTCCCGGGAGAACGCTAAACCCCAACGCCGTCGCGAGGGCGGCGGCGGCGGCGTCGGGGTATTTCGCCCGCCAGGCCGATCGGAGCCGCAACACCGCCATTCCTTCGGCTTCGATCAAAGCCCGTTTCCTCGCCACCACGGGTGACGCTGTCACGGTGCTCATGACGCCGGGCAGATTGCTCCACTTGGTGTCATAGCTGAAGTACGGGTGGGCGTCGGCGAGGACGACGTTGCAGCCCTGCGCCTTCGCTTTCAGAAGCACCTCCACGCTCGGCGCGAAGCTGACGGCCACGCCGGTGACCGGCATGGCGAGCAAGCCCGCGCACAGGCCCTCGGCGACGGGATCGGCCTCGGGGGCTCCTAGAGATCCCTTAAGCCTTGCGAGTACTTCTCCCACGGTGACCATGATCAGAACTTAACCCGCACTCCGGTCGTCACGTACCGGCCCACCACGTCGAAGATTTGCTTGTTTGTGGGGAAGGCTAGACCGGCGTTTCCGCTGTCCGGTACGAAAGGAGGGTCTTTGTCGAGCAGGTTCTGCACAGAGACAAAGCCTTGGTAACGTCCTTGGGCGCCGAAGTCGTAAGACACATTTAGGTCAGTATAGGCGACGTTCGCGACGTTGGTGTTTACATTACGGAAGGCGTACAGTCGGTTGAAGTTGTAGCCGCCGGTGAAGCGTTCCAGCACCGCAACGGCCAACGGACCGCGTGTGTAATTGACCTCTACGCTGCCCGAGAGCTTCGGATAGGCTGAAGATTGCCCCGCGGCGGACGTGTAGCCCGCGTAGTTTATGACGTTAGATGTCGGCGTTTCACGGCGTTCGTAGGTGGGGCTGTAGCTGGCGAAGGCGCGGAACTGCAGATTGCCCTCAAACCGGCTGTAAAGACGCTCGGCGGGCATTCGATAGGAGGCCTCGAGGTCCAAGCCTTCGCGTTTGATGCTTGCCAGGTTCAGCGGGGCCACGGTGATGCTAAGCGGAAAGTTCGCGGCGCTGCGATCGGAAAATGGCAGAGGCCTTTTGATCAGGTTGCAGACCGGCGCCGTCCCACCGCTGGCTTCGCACTGCAGATTGATATCTTGGTAGACGATCGTCGAGATCGCGTCGGCGATATTAATCCTGTAGGCGTCAATCGACAGGCTAAACCCAGGCAACCAGCTTGGCTGATAGACGAAGCCCGCCACGACGGTACGCGCGCTTTCAGGTTTCAGATCGGGATTGCCGGCGGTTATGATCTGATATTGGCCGGTCGCGCCCGTGTGCGGATCGCTCTGCACGATCGAGGACAGCGTCACCGTCGCCCCCGCAAACAGCTGATTCAAGGTCGGCGCGGCGATATCTCTGGACACGGTCGCACGAATCCGCAGGTCGCTGATCGGGCGATAGACGAAACCGGCCTTCCAAGTCGTGACGGTGCCGCTTGTGCTGTAGTTGGTGACACGCAGTGCGCCGTTCAGGTCCAGTGCTTCAGCAAAAGGTGAGTCCCGCAAAATCGGCACACCGGCTTCGGCATAGCCTTCGGTAACCTTCACCGATCCCGACGCCACGCCGCCGTTAAGGCGCGCGAAGGCCAGGGTGTTTGCAGGAACGCCACGAAGGCCGGTGAAGTCGACAGGGATGGCTGGATTGGCGTTGGACGTCTGATCGAGGTTCTGACGCCGCGTTTCGGCGCCGAAGGCGACCGCGATCGGGCCCGCCCACGTGTGAAACAGTTCCCCGCGCATGTTGCCGCCGACTGCGCTCAGTTCATTAATGATCTGCAACTGGCTAGGTTGGCGGATATAGTCCAGCGCTGCGGATGTGATGTTGCCTTCCCCGAAGAGATTGACCGGGACGCACCCGGGATAAAGGCTCGGGTTCGTGAGCGTGGCGCGACAGACGATGCTTCCTGACGGGTCTCGAACCGCGTCGAGCGCGGCATAGAGGTTTCGGTAGCGGATTTCGAACGACTTCTGTCGCGCGTAGGAGCGGCCATAGTTGTAGTTGACGTCCCATGTCCATGACTTCCCAAAGCTGCCGTCGAGGCCGGCGTTCAGGTTCATCGAGTCGCTGAGTTGTGTCGCGGTATTGGAGGGGATATCGCGACGCAGTGTGCCGAGCGTGAAACTTGGCGTCGCGCCTAGGGCGGTCTGTACCGCCGGCGAGAGATAGGCGTTGCCCGAGAAGATCGTCAGCTGTGCTGCGGTAAGCGCGACGTTGCCAGTGATCCACGTGGACCGCGACTCAGCCAGGCCAGCTTGGGCATGGGCGTTGAGACGGGGTGTGATGTCGTAGGAAACGCGGGTGTAGACCTGATCGGTGCGCAACGGCGAGTTCAGCGTACCGTTGGTGTAATATGCCCCATCGCCGCCCGTGCTCAGCGTGGTGGCCACGGGTAGGACGACGCCGCGATTGAACGGGATCGTCGAGCCGTCATTCTGAAACACGCGACCGGCCAGGGGCCCGCTGCTGATCAAACCCCCGAACGCCAAACTGTTGAAGCGGGCCGGTTGGATAAGCGTGTAGGGTGTAGCTGGTTGGCCATTGCCGCCCATCACGTATTGCTGGTCGCCGTTGCGCCGGTCGTACATGCGCAGGCCGTCAATTTCGTAATGTTCCGCGCTGAACAGAACGTGGCCGTGATCGCCAAGGCGCGCCCCAGCGGCGACGCCCGCCTTCCAGGACTTCGCATCGCCGCGGCTTGAGACGCCAGCCTGGGCAACGGCCTTCACGCCCGTGTAGGTCTTGTCGAGGACGAAGTTCACGACGCCCGTAACAGCGTCCGAGCCGTAGGCCGCCGACGCCCCGCCGGTCACCACGTCGATCCGCTTGACCAGCATTTGCGGCAGGGTGTTGAGATCAACGCCGCCACTTGCATCGGTCGGTGGAACACGGACTCCGTCCAGCATCACAAGCACGCGGTTAACGCCCAGGCCACGGAGATTCAGGTAGTTGCCCTGCACCGTCTCCGCACTGGTGGAGGAGAAGGTCCGGCTCCGGTTGTTGCCGAATGAGTTCTGAAATTGCGGCAGCTTATTGAGGCCGTCGGCGACGTTGCTTGGAGCAAACCGCTGCAATTCGGTGGCCGTTAGCGCGGTCACCGGCGTCGGCGCGGAGAAACCGGGTGTCTGAATACGACTGCCGGTGACCACCACTTCTGTCACCGTATCGGCGGGTTGGTCTTGGCTCGCATCCGCAGCCCAGGCGCTCGAAGCGAGTGCGATCAGGCTCACTCCAGCCGACAGCGCGGCCAGCATCGTATGGCGAGCATGGCTCGCCGACATCTTCGATTCACCGGTTGTATTTTTCATGTTGCCTCCCCCCGCGCCTCTGTGGCGCATGTTTTGTAATTGATTACATCGTGTGCCGCATAGCGGCACGACGTGCCATTTGGAGATAGTACGCACTGATATCGCCGGTTTGTAAAGCGTTCAGTCGTTCTGTTGGGAGGAGCCAGATGACCAGCCTTGACCTATTCGTGAAAAACTGAGCGGGTTTGGGCGGAATTTTCTTGCTCCGAGGCGCGGCCAGGAGCGGGGAGTGGCCACCAGGTCCAGCGAGGCGGAGACGATTCGTCAGGCCGACGAGGACGCCACGGTTGACTAGGCCTGCCGCAAGGCGGCGATTTCCAAGGCAACGTTTGTGCCTGCGCAAGAGGTGCTGTTGACGCCATCGGGAATCAAGCGGCCCTGACAGCCCCAGGGTGAGAACGTCCAGCTCAAGCGAGGTTGGCCGATGCGCGGCGCGCTTGAGGACCTGCTGGAAAAGTTAATGAAGGCGGCTGGGCGCCGACCTGTCCCTGAACGCTCACGCACCGGTGGCGATAGCCTCGGGTTGGTTACGCCGTTTTGGCGCGTTGGAAGCCGCAGCTGACGCACGGATCTTTCCGACGGCGCAACGGGATGGTTTCCCGTCGCCAACTACCGCGACCATGGCCGCGCAAAAGGCTGTGGATGGGCCGCGAGCCTTAGTCGGCGATCCCTATTGTACGATCTCCGGTGTCGCGAACAGCACGCGGCGAGCCGTCGAGGCCGGTCGCGCTCGTCGGCAAGCATATGGAGTTGCAAGCGGGGCGGTCGGCGCGAATAAGGGGCGCGGAGCCTAGGCTCGTTGCGCGGGTTGCGCCGGCCGCAATCAGCATGGCAATCCTATTTGTTATGCGCTCCTTGCCGTTGGCGCGATCAAATCGCCCAACCACGCCCGATTTGGCTCAGAGGGACGCATCCACGGTATTGACCGGGCACGGGGTCGTACCGCACCGCGAGGGTCGCGCCGGGTTCCGAAGTGAAATAGCCTATTGTGACCAGCTCCTTCAGCGCTCGGAAGAAATGTTGCGATGGCGCGGCGGTATTGGCGGCCGCGATGTCCAACGGGGATAAGAGCGCGACCTGCTGAGCCTCGGAAATGGACGCGAACGGCTTCCCATGCGCTTCGTTGGCGTCGCGATCGAGGCTGGTTAGCCCTTCGCGGATGGCCTCGGCTTGCTCTGCTTCGCAATAGGTCGCCAGGGCTCGCTCGACAAAAGCCGGAACCCCCGCCGCCCGCGCGCCCGGCGTCTCCGTGGCGGGAATGATGAGTTCAGCGACCGCGTCGAGCACCGCGGCCTGCTTCGAGGTCAGGGCCGTCGGCCCGGCTAATTGCTGCGCCAATACGGGCGCGGGGAGTGCTTGGACTGTGAAGCCCACGGCAGAAGCACCCAGAACGATGCTTAGTCCATGAAGCGCGTTTCGACGTGTCAACATTCAAAGGTTCCCCTTGCGACGTTCGGAAACAGCAAATTCGCAGGCCCGCGCGGTGAGCGCCATGTAGGTGAGGGAAGGATTCACGCAGGCGGCCGAGGCCATCGCCGACCCGTCGGTGATAAAGACGTTCGAACACTCGTGCATTTGGTTGTGGCCGTTGAGCACCGAGGTCTTTGGGTCACGCCCCATCCGAGCGGAGCCCATTTCGTGGATGCCCAAGCCCGGCGCGTAGGGATTGTCGTATGTCTTGACGTTCTTGAATCCTGCTGCTTCCAGCATTTCAGCTGCGGCGACTTGCATGTCCTGCCGCATCGCCGCTTCATTTTCGCGCATGGACACGGACATGCGTAGCGTCGGAAGGCCGGTTTCGTCCTTCAAGTCGTGATTAAGCGTCACCCGGTTATCCGAGTAGGGGAGGATTTCCCCCACGCCACTCAAACGCATCACCCAGCCCCCCGGCTGAGAGAGCGCCTCCTTGCGTGCCGCCCCGAAACCTTCACCGGTGAGGTCGCGATCCCACGTCGGCCGCGAAGCGCTGGCTTGGTACGCAAAGCCTCGCCGGAAGTCCTTCCGCTCGCTCGCCGGATCTCCGAGGTTTCGAAATCGGGGGATGTAAATCCCGTTCGGGCGGCGCCCCGAGTAGTAGCTTTCCTCGTAGCCGGGCGCGTCGGCGGTGGCGCCAGCGTTGTACTGATGGTCGGTGACGTTGCGGCCGACTTGGTCGCTGCCATTCCCAAAGCCATTGGGAAAGCGATCACTGGTGGAATTCAGCAAAATCCACGCGGTGTTGAGCGATGAAGCGCAGACGAAGATTACGTCCGCGTAGAACTCCAAGTCCTCTCGCCGCTCGGGATCGTAGACGCGCACGCCGTCAGCCTTGCCAGTCTTCGGGTCCAAGATAAGCGTCGTGACAATGGAGTTGGGGCGTATGCTGAGATTTCCAGTCCGTTCAGCGGCTACGAGCGTCGTCGAGTTGGAGCTGAAGTAGGCCCCAAAAGGGCAGCCACGGCTGCACATGTTGCGAAACTGACAGGGGCCACGACCCAAGGCCAGCTGCTCTTCGGTCGGATCGGTAAGGTGAGCGCATCGGCCAATCGTGACGCGGCGATGGAGCGTCGCCTCGACACGCGATTTGAAGTCCTTTTCGACGCAGTTCATCTCCATCGGCGGTTGGAATACCCCGTCCGGCAACTGCGATAGGCCCTCGGCTTGGCCGCTGACGCCGATGTAGCGCTCGACATAGTCGTACCAGGGAGCGATGTCGGCGTAGCGGATCGGCCAGTCGACGCCGACGCCCTCGCGCGCATTCGCCGTGAAGTCCAGGTCGCTATGGCGATAGGTCTGACGCGCCCACAAGAGTGAGCGCCCCCCAACGTGATAGCCGCGAATCCAATCGAAAGGTTTGTCTTGAGTATAGGGGTTTTCGTCGTCTTTGACGAAGAAGTGCTTCGTATATTCCGTTAGCGCATAGCCGGTGCGATTCTGGACGCTGTAGTGATCTTTAATCTCCTGCGGCGGGATTCGTCCCTTCGGGTACTTGGTTTCCCAGGGGGGCAACGTCGCCGTCGGGTAGTCGACGAGGTGCTGCACCATTCGGCCGCGTTCCAGAACGAGTGTCTTCAACCCTTTCTCGGTCAGTTCCTTGGCGGCCCAGCCGCCAGACATGCCGCTGCCAACGACGATAGCGTCGTAAGTGTTCTCGGCTCGCCACTTGGTGTTCAGGTTGGCCATCTATCCTCCAGGTCGGCACGCGCACCGGGGCGCCGGCTGCCGCTCTTGATCTTGGAACCAGGGAATCAGGGCTTGCATGCGGTTCGGCTCAATCGCTGAGATTCGCTCCGCGTGTTTCCGGAAGGAACAGCACGCACGTCAGCGCCGAAAGCGTGGTGAAAATGAACGGGTACCAGAGTCCAGCGTAGATGTTCCCCGCGAACACGACGATCGCGAAGGCGACGAAAGGCAGGAAGCCGCCAATCCATCCCGTGCCAAGATGGTAGGGCACAGAAAGCGCAGTGTACCGAATGCGAAGCGGGAACAGCTCCACAAGGCACGCCGTCAAAGGTCCGTATATGGCCGCGGCGGTCGCGACAAACACCGACAGGACCAGAAACGCCATTGCAAGGCCGGCCGCGTCTGGCGTGGCGCCGGCGGGATATCCCGCATCGCGTAACGCCTTAAGGACGTCCCGGTTTATCGCTTTCTGATACTCTCTGTTTTCAGCGCTTGACCCGCCAGAAGCTGGCGAGATCTTTAGATCCTGTTCGCCGATCCGGATGGACGCGCTCGACGAGCCTGGGCTCTGCTGCGCCGTAGCATAGCTCACGCCGGCGCCCGCCAACGCTCGCTTAGCTACATCGCAGGCCGTGGTGAATTCGGCGCGCCCCACCGGGTCCAATTGAAAGGAGCATTCGGCTTTGGGGGCGATGAGCACAACTTTCTGCGTTGCGAGCGCATTCGCTAGCTGGGGATTGAGTGCGTGGGTGAGGAGGGTGAAGCCCGGAAAGTAAGCCGCAGCCGCGAGGCAGAGACCAGTCGCCATCACCCGCTTTCGTCCGATCCGATCAGACAGCCAACCGAAGAAAGCGTAGAGAGGGATGCTGAGCACCACCGCCCCGAGGGCCAGCATTCCGACCAAGCCGGGCGACACGCCAAGGCTCTTTTCCATGAATGTCTGAGTGTAGAAGAAGGTGGTGTACCAACTGCAAGTTTGCCCGGCGACCAGAGCGATGAGCGCGAGCAGCACGCGCTTGAGGTTGCGCGGATTCCCAAAGACCTCCGCATAGGGCGCCCTCGCAAGCGCGCCCTGCGATTTCGCCTCCACAAAGGCCGGACTTTCGGCCAATCGCATACGGATGAGGAGCGCGACGAGAAGCATTCCGGCCGAAGCCAGGAACGGAATCCGCCATCCCCAGCTGTCAAAGGCTTGATCGCCCCATTGAGAGGCGAAACTGCGGGTTGCCAGAATGACAAGCAGGGCGACCAGCAAGCCGCCCCCAGCCGAAGTCTGAACCAGGCTGGTCAGAACCCCGCGCCGATGCTTGGGAGCATGTTCGGCGACATAGATCGCCGCGCCGCCGAACTCACCGCCGAGGGCGAATCCCTGCAATACCCGCAGGGCCACGAGCATTGCCGGAGAGATGAGGCCTGCCTGCTGATAGGCGGGCAACAGGCCAATGCCTATTGTCGACAGACCCATGAGCAGGAGCGTAGCGAAGAAGGTGCTCTTGCGCCCATTCTTGTCGCCCAGCCGGCCAAAGAACAAAGCGCCGAGAGGCCGAAACGCGAACCCCGCCCCAAAGAGACCGAGCGCTGCAAAGTAAGATGCCGTATCCGGGAGGCCCGAAAAGAACACCTTCGAAATCGTGGCGGTTAGCGCCCCGAAGATGAAGAAATCATACCACTCGAAGATCGTTCCCGCCGTCGAGGCGCCAACCACGAGTTTGAGCGAGTTGCTGTTTGCGAGCTGCGCCTCCGGCGGTTTGCCGGAAGCTTGCTGTGCGGATTGCATAGCCATTTATGGAGCCTCCTGACCGGGGTTGAATTCAGGGGGGCGTCCTTTGCGGAAAGCCCGCATAGCTTGGTGATGGTCATCGCTCTTCAGAAGCGTGGCGAGTTCTTGGTGCTCAAACCGTCGTCCGTCATCTTCGGAGAGATGCTGTGATCCATTGGCCACACGTTTCGTCGCCTCAACCGACAAACGGGCGCGTCCTGCCAGGCGCCTTGCGAGCCGCATCGCATGTTCGGACAGATCGCTCCGAGCATGCACGCCTGTCACTAGACCCCAACTCTCCGCGACGTCCGCGGAGTATGGCAGGCCTGTGAGCAGCATCTCCTTCGCCCGTCCAAGCCCAATGACCCCGGGGAGACGATAGGCCGAAAGGATGAGCCCGACATTCACACCAGCGCATTGGAAAACTGCGTCCGAGGCCGCGAGTCGAATGTCGCAACACAGAGCCAGCTCGAGCCCCGCGCCTACGCAGGCTCCGTTTACGGCCGCGATCGTCGGCAACCGAGAAGCGCTGAGCTCGGACAGAAAATTCAGGAGCGAAGCAGGAGAAAGCGATGGAGCGCCCTCGCTGGGCGTCTCCCTAAGGTCAGCGCCGCCGCAGAACGCCTTTCCAGCTCCAGTAATGATGATGGCTCGGTTGGATGGATCGTCATGAGCAGCATGAAGCTTCGACCTTAGATCGCTCACCACATTCTGGCTCAGCGCATTTACGGGCGAATGATTCAGTTCAAGTGTGATCACGCCGCCAGCATGGCTCTGCTGAAGAACCAAGTTGGTCATCCGACGGCTTCCTGGCCGATGAAAACGTACTGATAAATTTCGCGAAGGGCGCGCTTCTGGATCTTTCCCAGCGCCGTACGCGGAAAGGATTCGACGAAATAGTAGCGCTTGGGTCGCTTGTAGCTTGCGACCCGTTCGCGAAGGAGCGTCGAAAGCACTTCTTCCGATGCGTCACCGGTGATCACCGCGACCACCGCCTCACCGAAGTCAGGGTGGGGCACGCCTATGACGGCGCTTTCAACAACACCTTCAACATCGTCCAACAGGAGCTCGATCTCCTTTGGATAGACGTTGTAACCGCCAGATATGATCAGGTCACTGGAACGACCAGAAATCCAGACGCGGCCATCGTTGTCGAGGCGCGCGACATCGTTGGTGATGAAGAAACCGTCAGCCGTGAATGCTTGGGCCGTCGCCTCGGTATTGTTCCAGTAGCCGGGTGAGACGCTAGGTCCGCGAACCTGGATGACCCCTGCATCGTCGAGGCGCACCGCCACACTAGGCATGGCGTATCCAACACTGCCTGGAAGGCGCTCGCCGTCCAGTGGATTGGAACACACTATGAGCGCCTCGGTCAGTCCATAACGCTCGACAATACGATGGCCAGTGCGATCGGCGAACGCCTGGAAGGTCGTTTCACGAAGGGGCGCCGAACCACACACGAATAGCCGCATGTTGCTTGCGACATCGCGGCTCAAGCCCGGATGTTCCAGCAATCGCGTGTAGAAGGTCGGGACGCCCATCAGCACCGTGGCGCGAGGGAGAGCATCCAGGACGTCCGCCGCTTCGAACTTCGGCATCCAAACTGTCTTCAGGCCGGCGAGGAGCGCGCTGTGGAGAGCGACAAACAGACCATGGGCGTGAAAGATCGGGAGTGCATGAAGCAGCACGTCTGAACTGGTCAGGCCCCACGCCTGGACCAGGGCGCTTGCGTTCGCCGTCAAATTGCCATGGGTGAGGATCGCGCCTTTGGGACGCCCAGTTGTGCCGCTGGTGTAGAGGATCGCAGCTGGGTCGTTCGCGGATCGGTGAACAGGCGAGACCGACGGCGACAGGAGGGTCAAGGCATCCTTCAACACCTCGGACGGGTCTCGGATCACAAGCTTGGGTTCAGCGTCCGCCAGCAAGAACGCACACTCATCCGGCGTGTATGCCGTGTTGAGAGGAAGATAAACGCCGGCGATCTGCATGATCGCCAAGTGAAGCATTACTGTTTCGGCCGACTTCTCCGCCTGAACAGCCACTCTATCACCAGGTTCCACTCCACGGCGCCGGAGGAGGGCGGCAATGCGATCAGCGCCCTGCCACATTTCTTCATATGTAATGGAGCGGCCATCCGGCAATTCCAGGCAACACTCAGTTGCAATTGTCCGGACGCGCCGGCTCAGAACCGAATAAAAATTCTCATCCATCCAGCTCCTCCCTATCTTGTGTGCCGTTATACGGCACCATGTGCCGGTTTTTGGCACGTTACCGTTTGCGAACGCGGATGGCGAGGGGCTATTTGCGGACGCGGCCACTTTCGACTATGGCTTGGGGTGCCGCGAGATGGCACTGAAAGAGAAGCTATGAGGCCAGTCGATCTCGCTTTTGAAATGGTCGAGCTGCTGAGTCTGCATCAGCCGGCCGGGTTGACTGATCTTGCTCGTTTAGCGGGCCTTCCCAAATCAACGGCTAAGCGAACCCTTTCGGCCCTCCAAAATGTGGGGTGGGCGGAAGTTCAAGTTGGCGATCGGCCACTATGGAGCCTCACCATGCGGGCGGTGCTGGCAAGTGGACGAGCAGGGCGAAGGGTGTCTGGGCTCCGCAACGTCGCCATTCCGGTGATGGAGGAGCTCCGGCGCGCAACCGAGGAAACCATCCATTTGACCTATCGCTTCGAGCGATCGATCGTGCTCATCGAGCGCCTCGATGGCATCAAGCCGGTGGCATACTTCCTCGCCTATGGCGCCGTTTACGACATTCATGCCACGTCCGCTGGAAAGTCGATCTTGTCCAGGTTCGCCGCCGATGAATTGGAGGACTACTTGACCGGCCCCCTGGGGGCGTCAACCGCCCACACTATTACCGACGCTGCGCGCTTGCGGGAGGACCTCAGAGAAGCGCGTGAGCGTGGCTACGCCGTCACCTTGGGCGGCAACGTGGCTGACGTTCACGCCGTAGGTGCGGCAATCTGCGACAGGACTGGGACGCCGGTCGCGGCCGTCTCGATTTCAGCGCCCGCCGACCGCTTGAACGAGTCGCTGATCGCCGAGTATGGGCCACTTGCCGCGGACGCCGCGCGCCGCATCAGCATGGGTGTTTCCGGCGCCGGCTGACGGGCCTGGCCGCTATGGCCATCGGCCGGCAGAGCCGCGGCGAAATCCACCAGATCGACGACAGCCCCAAATAGCCCCATGGTCGAGCATGGCGGCCGAGCTTGATCGTAAACGCCTTACTCGGCCTCGCCGCCTGAACTATTTTGACGGTGCGCCTGTACTGGCTCGTACGACAAGCTCGTGCTCAAGCTGGACGGAGGCCACCGCGTCCACCTTGCCCGACAAAATCGACAGGAGCAGTTGCACCGTCGTCTGGCCTAGCAACTTCATGGGTTGGCGCACGGTCGTAAGCGGCGGATCGAGATAGCGCGCATAGCGCACATCATCGAAGCCGACGATCGAGACGTCCCTAGGACACGATATGTCAAGCGTTCGGCATGCGCTGAGCGCCCCGACGGCGATCTCGTCGCTGAAGCAGAAAATCGCCGTTGGGGCGTTTGATTCCGGTAGGAGCCGGCGCGTCTCTCGATAGCCGGATTCGATTGTGTAGTCGGCGCGCACGATGACTAGCCCGGCCTCGAGCCCGGCATCCTTGGCGGAGCCGCGTACGCCGCGCAGCCGATCTTCTGTGATATTGCTGCCGTCGGGGCCGGAGATAATCCCGATACGACGATGGCCCATGGAATAGAGAAGTCGCATGACTTCGGCTGCGGCCCGGACGTTATCAATATACGCGCCGGCAACGCCAAGGGAGGGCGAGAAATCGCATCCATTGACTACGGGGGCCATGACGCCGCGAGCTTGCACGAGTTTGGCGAGCGGCGATGGGACACGCGCCCCAAGGAAAATCACGCCATCCGCTTCCTTTCTGAGCAGCATCTCCGCGTATTGGACCTCGCGCGCTTCCTCGTCGCGCGTGTCACCCAAAAGTACAGAATATCCGGCTGTTTGGGCGGCCTCTTCAGCGCCCCGCAAGATCTCGGAGAAAAAGGGGTTGGAGACATCCGGCACCATCACGAGAATCTTCGAGGTCCGTAACGTCCGTAAACTCTTGGCCGCGAAGTTTGGCGAATACGCCATTGCGTCGATCGCCGACTGCACGCGGGCCCGAGTCTCCGGCAACACGATATCCGCATTGCTCAGAACACGTGAAACCGTGGCTACTGACACGCCGGCGCGTTCCGCAACCATCTTAATTGTGCTCACGTCCGATGCGTCTCCCGTCGGTCAATCGCGATGGCTTGTTTCGCACGAAACGAGCGTTTCGGGCAGAAAATGCGACGAAATCGATTTCAGCTCACCGACTTTTCTTGAGATCAACCACACTGTGCTGAAGAGGGCGGTTCCTGTGTGGGGCGCCCAAGCACGCTGAGGCTTTCCACTTCGAAGCCATTGCGAGTTGCCGAGTTCGCAATGCGCTGTTATCGATGAATTCGATTACATCGGAGCGGTGAGCGTCAAAATGGACGAAACCAGCCGCCCAAACTGGTCGGGGAGGCCAGATCCATGAACACGAGCTTCCGGCTCTTCGTGATGATGGTGCTGCAATTGGCGATCTGGGGCGCCTGGGCGCCGAAGATCTTCCCCTACATGGGCATACTGGGCTTCGCGCCCTGGCAGCAGTCGCTGGTCGGCAGTTCGTGGGGCGTGGCCGCCCTGGTCGGCATCTTCTTCTCCAACCAGTTCGCCGACCGCAACTTCGCGGCCGAGCGGTTCCTGGCCGCCAGCCACCTGATCGGGGGGCTGGCCCTGGTCGGCACGGCCTTCGCCACCGACTTCTGGCCGTTCTTCGCCTGCTACCTGGTCTTCAGCCTGGTCTATGTGCCGACCCTGTCGGTGACCAACTCGATCGCCTTCGCCAACCTGAAGGACCCG
>Ga0164241_10000455_pt1 | contig 76179 bp, 57 predicted proteins | sample OricomyardsoilBY_FD_108780 | JGI IMG/M metagenome (GOLD analysis project Ga0164241, IMG submission 108780) | Backyard soil microbial communities from Emeryville, California, USA - Original compost - Back yard soil (BY) | ecosystem: Environmental > Terrestrial > Soil > Unclassified | place: USA... | reverse complement strand
GTTTTCGGAGCTTGTCTGAAAAATGTCGCTGTCGATTGGACCGCTTTCAGATGCGTTTCCGTCTCATCGCTGGCATTTATAATCTTCTCATCCACCAATAGACTTATGAAAGATGTCTAATGTCTGGAAGGCGGAGACCTCGCGCCTGCGAATATTCAAGGAGTTCGTCCTTGGTACGGAAGCGGTCCGGGATGAATTACCTGCAAAGGCGAAGCCACTCAAGCACGTGTCCTGCGCAGGTGTGATGAGTGGCCCGGACGTGCCGTTCCAGCACATTGATGTTGCCCTTCTGACGCAGCTCAAAATCTACCTGAAGGCCCAGCGGGGGGTGAGCAATCGCACGATTGCCAGCTACCTCATGACTATCCAGACCATCTTCAGCCAAGCGATCAAGGAAGGCTTGCTGGATAAGAAGCATTATCCCTTCGGCAAGGACAAGATTAAGATCCCGAAATCGCTTAAGATCGGCCTGACCAAAGAAGAGGTCGAGAACCTTGAAGCGGCTGTGCTGCCCAAACCGGCCCATGCTGAGGTCCGGGACTTGTGGCTCATCTCCTTCTACTTCGCCGGGATACGGGCGGCCGACGTGTTGCAACTGCGGTGGGAGGATTTCAGAGATGGCCGCCTGTACTATGTCATGAACAAGAACGACAAACCTGTGTCCTTGAAAGTGCCCGGAAAGGCACACGCGATCCTGGAACACTATAGAGTTTCCAACCAGCAGCCGGGCAACTTCGTCTTCTCTTACATGAACGGGTTCGAGGATGTCGAAGATCCGTTTACCCTGAAGAAGCGCATTGCGGCGGTTGTCAAGCAATGTGACCGGCTGCTGAAACTCAATGTTGCCCCAGCTGCGGGGATCACCCGCCCTCTCTCCTTGCACATTGCCCGCCACACCTTTGCGACGCTGGCCGGGGATAAAGTTCCTATACAGATGCTCCAGAAGCTATACAGGCACAGCGACATCAAGACAACGATCGGGTATCAGTCGGCATTCATTCATAAAGATGCAGATGATGCGCTGGATGCGGTGCTGAGGAGTTAGACGCCCCTCTTCGGATCTCTTTCCGCCTCATTGCCATAGCGTTCATGGGCTGATAGTTCCACTATCAGCCCTTACCACCACCCCCACGGCCAATAGTAAAACATGAGTAATCTTAGCAGTGGCTTTCTACGCTAGGCCACCATAAGTTTATCCCCGAGTTCTTGATCGACTGCCCTCCATCCAGATCATCGGGGCATAACCTACCAACCAAACGAACTATGGCTACTATTCTCATCACCTACAAACGCCTCGACATTACCGAGCGTGAAGCACAGAACATTATCGGAGAGAACTATCCTGTCGTTGACGCAGTGGAGGCATTATCTGAGGGGAAGGCAATGGAGGAAGGCACCATCTACCATTTCAATGGTATGGGATCATCGGCGTTGATACCTCAATTAGGCGGAAATGGATATCCGGCCCAAGACCCGACAGGAACTACCATCTCTCTCGAACTGCGGGTGTCCTCCCACCCCGATGTGTCCTCGGTGTGCTACTGCAATCATATAGCCGACCCAGCCAAATGGGAGGACGCCAGCGTACGCAATAGGAGGGTGTTCAAGAATCGTAATACGGATACGTGGAATCTCGGAGTGATCCGCGCGGATGGGATAAACGCACGCAGGCTCACCGGCAAGGGGATCAAAATCGCGATCCTCGACACAGGAATCGCACATCATAATGATCTGAACGTCAAAGGAGGTGTATCATTCTGCGAAGGGATAACCGACTTTCGCAGTGACCCTTTCGGCCACGGCACGCATTGCGCGGGGATTGCCGCTGGACGCTTGGAAGGGATAGCGAAGGAAGCTGATCTGTTTTCGATCAAGGTTGCCGATACGACAGGGGCATCTCCTGTTGCGATCTTGGCCGGCATGGGCTGGGCGCTTGAGAATCAGATGAATATCGTCTCCATCAGTTTGGCCGGGCCAGCAGATCCGGCGCTCATACCGGCATTCGCAAATGCGGTTCAGGCGGTGATGGGAATAAATTGCCTGGTGGTCGCGAGTACGGGTGATTCCGGTGGCAGCGTGGGATTTCCAGCAAACACGCCGGGCGTCATCGCCGTCGGAGGATGCGACCGCGATTGCATAGTGCTCGACGGCACCTGTATCGGCGGCAACGGGAACCACATGACAGTCGTAGCACCTGGACAGGACATCAAGACGACAGGCCTTAGAGGCGATGGCTACATCCGAGCGTTTGCCGGCAGTAGCGCCGCTGTGCCCCATGTCTCAGGTCTGATCGCATTGATCCAGCAGAAGTTCCCAGGTATTACACCATTGCAGGTAGTTGGCAGAATTCTAGCCTCTGCACAGCCGGTAAGAGTCGGCCCTGATCAGAAAGATGTATATGGAGGTGCAAGGCTTATCGACTGTGATGAAGCTCTCTCATTAGCCCAGTACACTGCCCCACTTAATGCATTGGCCATTCACCATGTTGTGCATACAGCAATTGAGGTGACGATTGAATCAGCCGCGCCGACTGTTCCAGCGCATTGTGCGGTGACCATTATCAACTGTGACGCACGACATGTCGATATGAAGCGGCATAGAGTCAACGGGCCTACGCCAGCGCGCTTCACGAATGTCCCCCCCGGTAGATACTACATCATTGTATCACCGGAAGGATGGGATGCACATCATCAGCAATTCATCGTGATTGATGGGACGTTGAACGTGACGTCCGTCACATTCGATCTATCGGCAATCGATCCTACAGGTCGAATCACTGCGATCGTGCTTGTGGGAGATCATCCCGCGGTCGGAAAAACCGTGACGATTACAGGAACAGAGGATAAAAAAGATCGGTCATGCATGACGGACGGTAAAGGATTCGCTGTGTTCAATGGATTGCCAGAGACACAACAATACCGAATTTTCGTATACCATGATTCGGTAATTAAAGAAGATATCTGTCCTCTCGACGTCTGCGATGAGTGCGTGAAGAAATTCAAGTTCCCCTAGACAATCAGCAACTCTCTGACATGCTGGCATGAGTATCCGATGCCACGAAGATTCAGATGGATTGGCCGAGAGCCGCACCCAGAAGACCAGCTCGATCGTATTTATGCCGACATCGCTCCGTAATAAAGCCCTCTATCATATCAATCGCGCCATGCAGGCAAGCGCCCGCCGCGATACGCGTGCCCTACTCTCTCATATCGCAACGCTGGCTGAGCTTGCGACAGATCAGCCCCAATATGCTGGATATATCGCTTATCTCCAGTCGCTTGCAGCCAAGATACAGGGTCAAGGTGAAATGTCCCGGACACTGGCAGCACAAGCGCTCGATGAGCTGATATCGATTGGTGATCTGCGGGCTGCTGCTCAGGTCATCCTCAACATAGGACGCGACGTCTCCAACCCGCAGCACTCGTTAACCTGCGCCCAGCGTGCGCAGAAGATGTTTGAAAGATGCGACGATCCGATCGGTATCTCGAATGCGATGCAGAATGTGGGGGCGCTGATGGCGCAGCTCGGCCAGTATAACGATGGTTTGAAGGCGCTCGAAAGGGCATTGGAGATCAAACGGCATCATGGCGATATGATGGGTATAGCAACTGTGCTCCTGAATATCGCATCATGCGCGATCTACGCCGGCAATTATACTATGGGAGCCTTAAGATCTGCCGAAACAATTGCCTGCATTGAACAGATCATGGCAACCTCGGCGCGCGAACAGACGGATCTTATCTGGCAAACGCACGGATGGGAGCCTGTGCCTGTGGATTGCAGGGGACTGCTGGCGACAGCTTACAACAATTACGGCAATGCCCTTTCATCGTTGGGGGAACTCGATCGCTCAGTCGAGTGCTACGGCAAGACGCGCACAATCATGTGCACGCTCGGTAATGTCGTCGGAGAGGCGATGGTGCTCAACCAGATCGGTGAGGTTCTGCGGCAACAGGGAGAGTTTTCGCGTGCCGAAGAACTGTATCGACGAAGTGTCAATCTCTTTGAAGAAAGCAACACACACGGATATATGCCTGCGGTTGCATATCAGAGTGTGGGTGAAGCCTGCATGGCGCAGCGGAAATTCACTGACGCGGCAGCCTTCTACGATCAGGCTCTCGCGGAGTATCGGGGCGCAAGCCTGGTGGCCGGTGAGGCCGAGGTGTACCTCCTCTTAGGTGAAATGGAGCTAGCGAGAGAGAATTTTAATGGTGCGAACGACATGCTGAAGAAGGGGCTTGCACTGGCAACGTCAATCTCGGCCGAGGAGTTGATTGTGCGTGGCAACCGTGCCCTCGGAACGACGATGATGCATATCGACTCAAAGCAGACGCCGCGCTATCTCAAACGGGCTCTATTGCTGGCTGAAGAGTACGGGATGAAGCTCGAGAAGCAGAACATCCACAGGGAGTTCTCGACGTATTACAAGCTTGTGGGCCAGTTGACCGACGCCCTGCTTCACTTTGAGGAATTCTACAGGTTGCAACGGGAGATTTTCACCGAGAATGCCGACAGTCGGCTCAAGAACATGGAAATCATCTATCAGGTTGAGCAGTACAAGCGCTCGGCGATGGAACTAAAGGCCAAAGTGGACCAAATTCAGAGCGAGCTGGAAGCAAAGACACGTGAGCTGGCGGATCTGGCCGAACGTATCATGCAGCGGCAGGGATTCATCAAACTAGTAGAGACAGGGCTGACAAAAATCATCAGCGCCAGCCCGGAACACAAAGATAGACACGCCCGCGACCTGCTGAAGTCGATCCATGCGCTCGATTCAACGCCAGGTGATACGGAGGAGCTTGTGCGAAAGTTCCTGATCGTCCATCATGAGTTCGCTGAAAAGCTTCTGGGGATCGCCCCTACGCTGACGCCGGCCGAGATCCAAATCTGTGTGCTAACCCGTCTGGCGATGAGTGCCAAGGATATCGGCAACCTTCTAGAGGTGACGTCCAGAACGGTCAACAATCAGTCGGCTAGTATTCGCGCGAAACTTAAGCTAGGTGAGCGGCAGAACCTGAAGACATATCTGATCCAACTGGGTACCTAGAAGAAGCTAGCTTACTTATTTCCAATATACAACCTGACTGTGGTAATAGCATATGGTGCCCAGTATACCTCAACGAACCGAGTACAAATGGCGTGCTATAAAACAATCCTCAGCACGTCATTACTTATCATCCATATAGGAGCAACACAATGGAAATCAACGTAGAAACCCAGACACAGAAGATCACCCTCGATTTAACGAACGATCAAAAGAGAATGTTAACCGAAGCTTTCGGGACCGAGTTCGAAGGAAAGATTCGCAGCGTTGAAATCGAAAAAGTAGCCGGCTACTTGAAGTCAGAAGTGCAAGGAAACTAATTAAGGGCTTCGCCAACATGACTGCAAATCACTTCTCGAATAAGCTACTTGGCGGGAAGTTCAGAGTACAGGACCATTTGGTCCTGTACTCTGGATCCCCCATTGGCGTTTTGAACCCGGCAACCTTATTGGGCGCTAACAGGAACAACCAGAACTATATTTACGGAATACTAGGTAGGGCCAACGTTACTGGCAACGATACTGAAGACATCTGGGCAGCACTCATCGCATCAGGCTCGGTCTTATTCGGGTCTACAGAGGAAGCTATTGAGGTTGCATCTCATCTAAAGGATGATCGAATGAGTAGAACAACTTCATATATCTGCTGCCTGTCGAAAGACTGCTCACAAGTGATTAACATTATAAATAAAATCCGTGCTGCTTCAGTAGTAGTTGTTGGTTGTGGAGGCATTGGTTCACTAGCCGCCTTATTGCTAAGTGGTGCCGGAATAAAGCACTTGAAGCTTATTGATCCCGACACAATAGAAGCAAGCAATCTAAATCGCCAACTCATCTGGAAGCGCTCCGACATCGGCAGACCTAAAGTCGAAGTGTTAAAGAGAGAGATAACCGAGCGCTTTCTAGACATTAAAATCGATACTTTGCAGAAGCAATCGACTAAAGACTCTCTCGCAGTGGACATCAAAGGGTCTGACGCCATATTACTCAGCGCCGACAGCCCACTTGGAATATCGTCCATATTTCAAAAAGCAGCCAAGGCGGAGAAAATCCCCCTTATTGCAACGGGTTATTTACTTCGTGAGGCTGGCATTACGCTCTCGATCACAGACACCCCAAATAACGGGGACATAGAATGGACAAGAAGCCCTTTCTCAATAATGCCAAGCTTCGGCCCCACTAACGCAGAATTAGCAGGCATATCTTGTTCATTGATCATTCATGCGATTGCAGGTATACTCCCACTCGATCAAAAGCATCTCAGCGCTTATTGGGATTTAGCCAATTTCCCAAGGAAGGTATCGGAGGATAAACCATCATGACCGATTGTATATTCTGTGAAATTGCAAAGGGAAACTCTCCATCGCATACCATATGGGAAGATGAAAATCATATAGCATTTCTGTCGCTTTGGCCTAACACTCAAGGCGTCACAGTTCTTATACCCAAAGAACACTACTCAAGCTATGCTTTCGACCTACCGGACAACGTATTACAAGGACTTATAATCGCCGCAAAAACTGTAGCGAAGCTAATCGATTCAAAATTTAAAGATGTTGGACGTACCGCTATGGTCTTCGAGGGCTTCGGAGTTGACCATGTACATGCAAAACTTTACCCCTTACACGGAACGAACCTAAATAAGTGGCAGCCAATCAAATCCAACATTGACAAATATTTCAGCAGATATGAAGGTTATATTTCCTCACACGACAGCAAACGAGCGAACGATCTTGACCTTGAGGAAGTAGCAAAGAAGCTAAAGGAATAGCGCAAGCCCCAAACGATCCAGACATATAGCTGCATCGCAGGTTGCCTTATGATGTCGATCTAAAGGCCTTTATGAAGGCAAGTGCTTGCAGAGCACCTACTGCCGCTGCACACACGGGGGCCGAGAGCCCACAAATCTGGATAGAATGAGCACGTGCGACAACAATCAAACAAAAGAGTTTTCGCTGCCCACGATGGTTCACTAAAGAGCGAAGCATAGGTTATATGGCCGACTATGCACTGGGACGAGATGGAGATAAGGATAATAGAAGTGTTGAACCCTGATATTGATCCAAATGAGAGCGAATACTTACCCCTTCCACTGGTTGAGTGTTCTGGCAACGATGAGCAAAGCGTGGATTACACGCCAAACGCCGTATTAGACCGAAATCAAGACAAGGATGACGGGGACATCGACTTCTGAGCCAAACTTAAGACAAAGGGGATGTGCGTTTAATTCCCTATCGATTTAGGAAATTCGCAATAGGCAACAAATCAACAAATTTGCGACCCCACTTGGCCGTGACTACGCAAAGCACTTCCCCTTAACTAATATCTTTCTCCTAAAAACTCCAATGCTGATGCCAGCTAATTTTCAGATCTACATTCCCACATATCCCACAATGAGCGTCAAGGACATCAAAACTTCCTTGAACGTTGAACGCTGGTCTACCAACAGTTAATCATCCATTACCCGGGTAAAGTTAAAGCTAATCCGCAACAGGTCCCCAAGACGTATTTCATTCGATCAGGCTCTGTCTGACGCTCCCATTTTTCTTTCATCCGCAAACATTTCGATGCATTGCGAATCACTCACCAACATTGAAGATCGTGGAAGTCATCTGCATCGAGGACGAAGCGTTTTATACGCTGATTGAACAGGTTGTCAAACGGCTGGAGGATCAGCGCGGCGTCAAGACCGATAAATGGGTCAATGACAAGGAGGCGATGCGTCTTCTCAACGTCAGGTCCAGAACGACGATGCAGAAACTGCGGGACGAAGGAGAGATCCGGTTCTCGCAGCCGCACAGGAAAATCATCCTCTACGACCGCGCGTCGATAGACGCTTATCTTCACAAACACGCCCGCAACCCGTTTTAACCATGAACACACCCTATATCAAGGGCTTCAATGAGGGCTACCTGATCGCGGAGCACCTGCCGGGGCTTGCCACAGGGATCGCGAACGTCACCAGCACCTCTCCCTATCTGGAGGGGTTCCGGGACGGCCGCGAGGAATATGTGCGGGAGCGGGCGATACAACAGTTCCTGGGGCGGATCCGCAAGGATCATGACGGGATGTACGTGGCAGATGAGACAACGACTCCGGACCACAACCGCGACCCTGACAGGAGACCCCGATGACGAATGAACAGAAGCCGCAATGGAGATGAGCGAGACACAGAGCTTGAGCGCTGAGCAGCTTGAGGCCATTTATGCCTATCTCGATACGTCTCTGATCGATTTCGACGGGAGGCCGTGGACGATCGGCAACGCGGTCGAGGGGGTGCAGATTTTCGGCGGGATCGGGTCGGGCAAGACGTCGGGGTCGGGGCAGTATCTCGCGCTCAAATATCTCTCCGCCAGGTTCGGGGGGCTGGTGCTGACCGTGAAGCCGGACGAGAAGGAGCGTTGGGAGAAATACTGCACCTGGACGGGCCGCATCGACGATCTCGTGATCATCGAGCCGGGACGCGGCAACGTCTTCAATATCCTTGAATACGAAAGCACCAAAAGCGACGCCGCGGGCCACACGGCGAACATCGTTCAGGTGCTCAGAACGGTCATCCTGGCCAGTGAGGAAAAAGCCTCCGGCGTCGGGCAAGATCCCTTCTGGGAGAACGCGCTCGACATGCTCCTGTTTCATGTGGTGGATCTGTGCCGCCTCGCCGATGGCCGCGTGACGGTGCGGCAGATGTACGATATCGTCCAGTCCGCACCGCATATGGAGAAGCCGCCCGCCAGGAAAGACAACGCCTTTCAAACAGCCATTGATGCCGCATGGGACGCCATCGACGCGCAGGTGGACCGCTGGCATGCGGAGACCGGCGAAGACGCGTTGAACCGCATGGATCAGGCGGCCTACGATACCGCGCTGCATGAGGCCGTGCCGGATATCCGCCTGATGGTGCTGGTCGAGCAGTTTTTTCAGGGCTTTTCGGAGCTTGCGGACAAGACCCGCTCGATCGTGGAGTTCTCGTGCGTCGGCTTCCTGTTCCGGCTGTTGCGGGAGCCGGTCTATAGTCTTTTCTGCCGCGAGACCTCGAACGTGACGCCGGACGATTGTCTTGCCGGCAAGATCATTCTGATCAACCTGCCGACCAAACTTCATCACAAGGTCGGGCAGGACTGCCAGATCATGTTCAAGTATGTCTGGCAGCGCGCGATGGAGGCGCGGCGGCTTGAACCCGGCAGCCGCGCCGTGTTCCTCTGGGCGGACGAGGGACAGACGTTCCTGCACGAGCATGACGCCGAATATCAGGCGACCGCCCGTTCCAGCATGATCGCGACGGTCTACCTCTCCCAGAACCTGCCGAACTATCACGCGAGCATGGGCGGGGCCAAATCGGACTATCGGGTCAAGAGCTTCCTCGGCACGCTCGCGACCAAAGTGTTTCATGCGAACGCCGACATCGAGACGAACCGCTATGCCTCGGAGCTGATCGGCGACATGATGTATCAGGAGACCTCCGAAAGCGTGAACATGGCGGGCGAGAAGCCCGGTATGGGAATCGGACGTCACCTGAAGATCGACAAGATCGTCCGGCCGGAAGAATTTCTCGGCCTCAAGACGGGCGGCAGGCGGAACGGCTGGCTCACCACGGCCTATCTCCACTTTCAGGCAAATGTCCTCAAGGACGAGAACCATATCGTCCGGCAGTTCAATCAGAACTACCGACCCAAACCCAACCCCAACCCTCAGCACAATGGAGAACATTAAGGTATTGCATCTCAGGCGCATTCGCGGACGCGAGGAAAGCCTTGTGAAGAATCTGATCTGGGGCGGCATCGAGATCTTCATCGGCCCCTGCCGGATGTTGATCGAGGTGTTCATTCGCAAAGACTTCGGAGAACGCTACTTCCGCATCTCCAGCGCGATTGCCACCTTCACGTTCCTGTGGATCTGGCCCTCTATCTGGGAGTATCTCAAGTCCCTTGTGAGGCCCTTCACGACGATGCTGGCTGCTGCATCCGGCCATCCCGTGGCACCCCCGGCCGCCGACGAGAACGTGGCGGCAATGCTTTTCCTGCCCTATGTGAGTTGGTATATCTATCTGCTGGTGTTTCTGGGCGTCTGTATTTATCACCACCTGTCCATCCGGCGCAAGCCCGGCGTCTTCAACTTCAACCGGCACAGCCGCTACAGCGGGGATGTGCATCCCTTCTTCCGGGACTTCAAGTTCAGGGGCGAGACGCTGAGTCCCCGCATCATCGAATGCTGGCTCGAACCACTCCCGTTTTTTATCGGCGGGATCATCCTGGCCGGGTTCGGACAGAGTCTTGGCTGGCTCCTGATGTTCAGCGCCGTCGTCTATGCCCTCAGCTATGTCGAGGGATACCACCATGGCGACAACTATATCATGGACGTCATCGACGAGATGATCGTGAACAAGCACCGCGCCGCAGACTTCATGGATGAGCTGGGCCAGGCCAAACTCCCCACCACCCTTGCCCGGCTCCCGAACGATCCCGCCAAGCGTCAGGCCGTCCTCGACCGCATACAAAAGGATGGCGATACAATCCCGATCGCGGATTGACCGCTGCGTGATGAGCGCCCGTTGACAGCCCTTGGCCGGGTATGCAGGCCGCACGCCGGACCGTCCGCTGACCCTGTTCCGGGTCGGTCGCCGGGTCGGTCGGGGGTGCCGCGCTTCCTCTTGCTTTCTGTCCCTCAGCTGTGCTGAGGGGAGATGTCTGATGGGATTTTGGCTGTGCGGAGGGTAGGAAAAAAGAACGGCGGGGGACAGCGTGCACGCGGGGTCCGGCGCGGCGCGGAGGGAGAGAAACGCGCTGTGGAGGGACGGACACAACGCGGCGGCGGGGAGAGGTGTGCGGGATCGAAGCACGGTGGAGGGTTGCATACAAGAGAAGACAGGCACGATGCGGAAGGGTGAGCCTGTGCGAAGGAGGGAACACGGCGGCGCGGACATGCGGGAGGGGTGAAGCCCTCGCCTCTGGATGGTTGCGTGCATGAGGGGCTGTGAGTATGGGCAGCATGGGGATGAACGCGGCGCGTCACGATGGGTTGCCGCATGATCACGAAGCATGGGCCGCGCAGGCGGGAGCTGGTGATGGTGAGGCCCGAACTGGTTCCCATGCACAGGATGAGCGGCGGCACAAGTTTAACCAGCATGGATGGAGATGAACGCGGCGGGCATTCCGACACGGCCCGTCCGAATCATGACAGGCTGGCCCCATGATCCGCATGATCCAGAGCCAGGACGCCGCGCACGCCAAAGGATACTTTGGCGATGCCTTGTCGCGCCCGGATTACTACATCAACGATCAGGAGTTGCCGGGAGTCTGGCAGGGACGGCTGGCCGAACGGCTCGGTCTGGCGGGCGAGACGCGGCGGGAAGATTTCTTTGCGCTGTGCGAGAACCGGCACCCAAAGACGGACGGGCGGCTCACGCCGAGCACGAAGAAGAACAGGCGGACGGGCTACGACATCAACTTCCATTGCCCGAAATCGGTCTCCCTCCTGCATGCCCTCTCCCATGATGATCGCGTTCTGACGGCCTTCCGCGAGAGCGTCCACGAAACCATGCAGGTCATCGAGGGGGACAGCCAGACGCGCGTGCGCATCGGCGGACGCTCCGAGGACCGCCGGACGGGAGAACTCGTCTGGGCGCAGTTCGTCCACCAGACGGCCCGGCCCGTGGCGGGGTCTCTCCCGGACCCGCATTTGCATGCGCACTGTTTCGTTTTTAACGCCACGTGGGATGGCGTCGAAGGCCGGATCAAGGCCGGGCAGTTCGGCGAGATCCAGCATGACATGCCGTTCTATCAAACCCTGTTTCAGAAGACGCTGGCGGACAAGCTGGCGGGGCTCGGCTATCCGATCCGCCTGACGGAAACGTCCTTCGAGATCGAGGGGATGCCCAAGTCTGTCATCGCCCTGTTCTCGAAGCGCACCAATCATATCGGCCAGGTCGCCAAAGAAAAAGGGATCACCGACGCGAAAGATCTCGACGCGCTCGCAAGGACAAGGGTGCGCGGATGGCCGATCTCGTCCTCGACTGGGAGCGCCAGATCGCGGCACTCGGCCCCGAGACGGCGGCAGCGGTCGCGGCGGTCGTGCGCGGTGCGCCGCTCCGGGAAGCGACACCCGCACAAGATCCGGCTTCGTCTCGGCGGGAGGAGTTCACGCGCGCGACGGAGGACACCCGCCAGAGCGCAGCTCCCGACGCGGCGCAGGATACGGCGTCCCCGTCTCCCCTGCGCGAAGCCTTCGCCACGGTGGCGACGCCTCCGCACGATCCCGGTTCCTCATTGCAGGAGGAATTCGCACGGGCGGCGGGGGACGCACGCGAGAGTATCGCCCCCCGATCCGGCACAGGGCGCATCGCTTCTGTCCCGCTTGCGTGCGATCTTCGGCAGGGCGGCGACGCCCGCACAAGATCCGGCCCCGGAGACGCGGCCGGAGCCGGATAAGGACGTCACGCGGACCTCTCCCCTTGATGCGTCGGGCGCTCCGGAGACGGCGACACCACACGATGCCGGGAACGGAGAGCGGCCCCGACAGGATCGCCCGGCGCCCCCCGCGTCTCCCGACCTGCCGCCGCAACTCCCTGTGCTGACGGCAAAGGCGTGTGTCGATTACGCGCTGCTGCATGGCTTCACGCGGGCCTCGGTCATGGACGGGCGGCGACTGCTGGGCATGGCCCTGAACCATGCCATCGGCAGGCCCTCGGCCCCGATCGACGAGATCGTTCAGCAGTTCGCGACGGACCCGCGCCTGATTCATGTGCAGGAGAAGACCCGTACGCTCTGCACGACGAAAGAGGTCTTGCGCGAAGAACAACACATGGTGGCACTCGCCCGCGCAGGCCAGGGTGCTGTGCTCCCCCTCTATACGACGGTGCCGGACATTCCTCTGACGGGCCAGCAACGGCAGGCGGTGGAACACATCCTGACGACGACGCACCGCGTCTCGATCATCCGGGGTGTGGCGGGGTCCGGCAAGACGACGCTGATGCCCGAAGCCGTGGCACAGATCGAGCGGGCCGGAAAGACCGTCATGACCGTGGCCCCCAGCGCCCGCGCCGCGCGCGGCACGCTCAAGGAAGGGGGGTTCAAGGACGCCACGACCGTTGCATCGCTGCTGGAGAGCAAGACGCTGCAAGAGAAGCTGGGGGGGCAGGTGCTCTGGGTGGACGAGGCGGGCCTGCTCGGCACGGAGGATATGACGGCATTGCTCGAACTCACGCAGCGGCAGAACACCCGGCTGATCCTCGCCGGCGACACGCGCCAGCATGCGAGCGTGCGCCGGGGTGACGCGCTCCGCATCTTGAACACCGTGGCGCAGATCCCGGTTGCCGAAGTGACCCATATCCGCCGCCAGACGACGGCGGCCTATCGCGACGCGGTGAAGGATTTGAGCAACGGGAAGGTGGCGAGCGCCTTTGACAAGCTTGACGCCATGGGTTCCATCAAGGATCTCGGCGAACATGATCCGGTCCGGGAGTACATCGACACCCTCAAGCGCGGCAAAACCGCGCTCATGATCTCCCCGACCCACGCGCAAGGGGAGGCGATCACGGCGAAGATCCGCGCCAGCCTCCGCGACGAGGGCTTGCTGGGCAAGACGGACGTGGAGGTCATGTGCCTCAAACCGCTCCACCGGACCGAGGCCGAGAAATCCGATCCCCGGTCCTTTGCCCCCGGTCAGATCCTCCAGTTCACGCAGAACGCCTCCGGCGGCTTTGCGCGCGGAAGCCGATGGACCGTGGACCGCGCCACCGACACGGCGGCGCGGATCGTCGGCAGCGACGGGAAGCCCTGTCCCCTGCCGATCGCGCATAACGACCGCTTCGAGGTTTTCGATCGGAGAACGCTGCCGCTCTCCATCGGCGATCCGGTCCGCATCACGCACAACGGCTTCGATGCCAGGGGCCAGCGCCTCAACAACGGCGACGTGCTGCGCGTCGTCGCCATCGGCAAGGATCGCGCGCTCACCCTGCAGAACGACATCAGCCGCATCCGGCACACGATTGATCCGGAATTCGGCCATATCGCGCACGCCCATTGCATCACCTCGCAGGCCGCGCAAAGCCGGACCGTCGACGAGGTGTTCATCTTTCAGCCGAGCGCCACGTTTCCCGCGACGGATGCAAAGCAGTTCTACGTCTCCGTCTCGCGCGGCAAACAGAAGGCGCATATCTATACCGATGACCGCCCGCTGCTGCTGGCCCACGCCGCGCACCTGCGCGAGCGGAAAAGCGCTATCGAGCTGACCGGCCACATCTCTCACAAGGCGGCACCGCTGCATCATCAGCAGCCGAACATACCCCGCCCCCGACCCCGGACGGGAGGACGCGACTATGACCCATAGATTTGCGAAGCCGACCGATCCGGCCAACGACAAGATCATCCGTTACGAGACGCAAGGCACGATCCGGTCGGTGTGCTTCCTCCTGCCCGACAGCACGCGGCGGTTCCTGAGCTATGCCAATCTGGTCACGGGCGAGACCACGGCGGAGGGCACGATCATCCTCACCTTCACGACGCATACCGTGACGCTGAAGGGCCGCGATCTCCTGCCCCTCCTGGACGAATTCGCGAGCCAGATGATCCGCAGCGTCGCGGGCACCGACAGCCGCTATGCCGCCGTCACCGAAGACAGCGGGAGCGGCCCCCTCGTTACAGAAATCTCCGTGACGAGCGCCGGGGAGGATGATCAGGCGTGACCGAGTTTGACCAGCAGAGCGTGACAGAGGGCTTCGTGATCGAGCGGTGTTTCCATCCTCTGCGCGCATGTCAACGCGGAGACATCCAGCGCCTTGTCCGCACACAACGCCGCGAAGTCTGAGCCCGTCACGGCATCGCGGAGGAAGCCTGAGAACGCAAGGTCGATCACGGCGCGCAGATCGTCCGGCAGATGGCAGTATTCCGCAGAAAAGAAGCGGCCGACCTCTATAAAGGTCTGGTATTGAGGGATGTTTTTGTCCCGTGTCGCGAGATAATCTTCTGGCTTCCATGCAGAGCGTTCTTCACGGGGAACCGTCTCAATCCATTCATTGTGCAGGGTCTGGTTTTTATAATAGGCGCTCTCGTACAGCTTGATGAAAAACGTATCCGACCCCATGTCAAAATCGTCAATAGACGAGGCGCTATCCAATAACATCCGGGCCGATATCTCGCCATAGACATCGAGACAGAGCGTGATGGTGTGAAACAACAATTCGCTCAAGAGCCAATGGGGCGGCAAGCTCTCGCGTATGATCTTCACGCGGTCCGACCCATCAGATAAGCCTTCTCTGCGTTTGACGGCGGGTGCGGACAACCTTTTCATGACGGCTCCTCTTTTCTGACGTTCTGACTTGTCCATTACACCATAGTGCCGACCGGCATTCAATACAATCAACCTCATGACCGACTATGATCGACGCCCTTATCACCTGAAGGCAAATGCGATCGCTGAGAGAGCGAGAGCGGATATTGAACGACTGGAAATACAGGCCGACAATATGCGGCCAGAGCCGAAGCCGTTGCCAAGGGGTGTCGAGCCCCGTTTAACCCCTGAACAAGAAGAATTCCAGAAGGGTCTTCGAGCCCAAGCCAAAGAGGTCAGGCAGGCGGCAAGAGCGGAGATCAAGAGAGAGGTTCTCGACCAGCTTCCCAAACGGGCAACCGACCACGACAAGTGGCTGATCCAGCGCGATGCATTCAACATCCTCGATAACGATTTCCCGCAGTACAAAGCGTTAAGTCTTCGCGACCGCGAGATATCGCCCGAGTTCAACGAGAAAGCCGCCAAGGATGATGGACGCGGTGGTCCGAGCGGGCCGGGCGGGTCTGGCACCGGCGGCGGACCAACCACGCCGAAAGATCTCCCCGACCCGCCCCCCGACGGCCCGGCCGGGGGCGGCAAGAGCGCAATACGCAACGCTCCTGAGCACTCCAGTCCGACACAGGCTAGCGTGACGCAGCCATCTACACAGTCAAAGTTTATTTCGCAGACGGAGCAAACCCCCAAACGCTTCAGCCGCAGCGACGTCTCGATCTTCGCCTCCCCCAAAGCCGAAGGCCCCGACAAAACACGCAACGCGGAGATCACGAAAGACGCCACGCCGAAGCCAGCCGAACGCTTCGACAGGCAGAAGGAATCGCAGTTCACCTCGCGGGTAGGTAAAGCCCCTCTCAACAACGACCGCCCGAAAGTGCCGGGCCTTGGGCGGGATGAGAGATAACCTGAGGAATTCCGCGAACGGCAGCGCACCGACCTAAGATGCTCTAAGTCATTATCTAGCCCTTGTGAAGCTTGTACGCCCTGGGATCGTTCCTTACAGCACAATGCCATGCGCGTAGTGGTACTGGAGCAGGGCAGAAAGGCCGCACTGCGGACTCTGCTTCGCGCTGCACCGGCCTCTTCAGTCGTGGCCTAGTTGGGCGAATGAGATCAGTACGGGAACATTGGGGTTCAAGATCGAATAGAACCGAGCTTTCAGTGTAAAAAGCAGACAGATGGCAGATTGCATGAACGTCTAGCGAGAGTCAAACATTTGAAGGCTGCACACGTCAGATAGTGCAAGAACGACAATGTAAGACTAAAGGTGTCAAGCCTTCTGATCTCCAAGGATGCCGTACTTGACTATGATGTTTCTTGGAGTTACCTTGTGATGGAGGTGTAAAGCAGAAAGCTCTTTTGCAGAAAGTAGGTATAGATGTTTGGCTTCTTTAAGTCATGGAGGAAAAAGATAATGAGTGCAGAGCCTGTTGTGTTTCATGTCAAGGATTACAGTGAAACGCCAAGTGAGAAAGCTGGTAGTTATCCGGAATCAGTAAGACTTTTTCAGGAAGAATTGCTGACGCGGCTCGAAAATACTGTAAAACAATCAGGAACGCTGATTGTTGATGTCAGCGACACCTATGGTTACTCCGGAAGCTTCCTAGACGACGTTTTCCTAAACCTTCAGGATAAGTTTAACGCTAGGGCAGCGCTAGGAGGCAAGAAGGTTGATATAGCGGATTACCTTATCCTTGCGCCCCGCTACTCTATGGTCGCCGATCTTATAAGAGATCGCATGAAGTTAGAAGTCGTTTGATGCTGTTTCGCAGGAGTAGGCCATGATTGCTTGCTCCTGCTTTTTCACTCCTCACCGCCCCCTCTCGCAAATAAGCCTAAAACATATTACCTAATTGACTTCCTCTTATGTCACGATCTGACAATGAATTTGACGACATTATCGAAGATAATGGATTCGGCATCGTTACAGGCGTTATTTTAGGGTTAATCAGCGGGGGACTAATCACGACACTTATATTCCTTTGTTTTAATCCAAAAGCTGAATTGTTTGAGGTAAAATTCAATCTTTCAACAATTTTACAAGTACTGGTAACTAGTTATATCGCGCTGGTTATCGCAACGCGTTTTGACTTGAAGAAGAGTCAAAGGATGGCGGCAATGACAGATCGGTTGAGCAGGGTTCGCAGCAACAAAACAGATGCGCTTAACACTTGCACCATCGTCACAAATAAGATTAGGCAATTTCATTCTTATGCATTAGCCACTCTTGAAGCTGAGAAACTAAGAACTCCAGGCACCAATCCTCTAGATCAAACGACAAGAAGCAAAATTGCCACTTTTGCCGAAAAAGAGATATGGCCGCTATTAGAACAACTACTCCGAGAATGTGACGAATATCAATTCATTCACTCTAGCAGCCCTAGACCAAAGATGTCATTTGTTAATGCTCCCTTTCGCCGAGCATTAAATAATTTTCGAGCAATATCTAGAACGTACTTCTCTGCCATCACAACAGCTTTAGATGAGAAAACTCCTGACAAATACGATGCGCTAATCACAACTACTAAAAGCAATTATAGTGAAGTAGAGGATAGGATGATCCAAATTCGTCGCATCTTGCAATAGGCATCTTCCGATGCCGGATCAATTCTTCTTTCATCCGCAAAGTTTTCCATGCAAGATGCCCGCTGCCAGGACAACCGGCAGCGGGCTCTTTCTTCAGAAGCACCTGTAAACCAAGCGGTCCCCTGCGATAGTGGTCTCGGTATAATCGAACTCCAGGTCACGAGCGATCGCTTCATAGTCGAGATAGTTCGCAATGGACGCGGGGATCTCTCCAAACAGCCCATCATCAACGAACTGTTCGGCAAGTTCCTTCAGGCTCTCCACCGGGTAGATGTCCACATCCAAGCCATCAGGCGTATCGCGGCCCAGATCGAAGCCGTATCCGCATTCGCTGACGGCGATGATGACCTTGCGCTTCTCGTCGTCGCCCCATGCATCGCAGGCGTCCAGATATGCGCCAAAGGTTGTCTGATTGACGCGGAGCGTTTTGAACAGAACCCCGTCGATTGTCTTTCCGTCTATGAAGTGGATTTCGTATTCCTCAACCGGCAAGCCCATACAGTCGATTGTCCGGGCCGCCTTCCGGTCATAGCTCTCCTTTGTCTGGAAGTAGAAGCCAACAACAGACAAATCGTAGGGTTGTGCGAACAGCGTGGTCATCTCTTTCTCTCCTTCTTGGTGGTTTGCAAGTCGCGTATGCGACTTGAACGCCAAGCGGCGAGCGTAGAGCGGGGTGTGTGGCCGCAAGGGCGACGCAGCCCGAGGGGTATCACCCATGCTGCACAAGCTCCTTCAGCGCGGAAGCATGGGGAGGCGGGCTGCGGCGTTCATCGAAGACCCTTGCGGTCACGAGGGGCTAGGCCCCTCTCTATCCGAGAGATGGTGATGTCGCGTGTGCGCGTCCGTGTCTGGCAGCGTTCCTTTCAGACGCAGGGTTACAACATCAGGCCCAATCGTGCATAGGAAGCTCTAGAACCGCAGGAGTGCGAGATCAAGTGCGAGAAAGAAGGAGAACTGGGTTACATTCACCTTCCCGGTGGAACTCTGACGCAATTCCGGCACATACTGCACGCCGAGCCCGGCCGATAGAGGAAGAGCATCGGTAATGCCAACCACGGCGTAAAGTCCCGGTGACAAGATCTGACGAATGCCTAGTTCGGGGTTGGGATCGACTTGATCTGGCTTCAGTCGATAGCTGATGAGATTGCCGAAATCGAAGACGCTCGCCATAATGCCAGTGGACCAACCATTCCAGCCTTTTCCGACTTCTACGCCAACGGGTGCGGAGACCCCATAGAAGGGTTCAAAGGGGTAATGGCTTTGCGTTTCTTGACCTATTCGAAGGCCGACATAGGCATTCACTGTAAAATAGAATTTGTCCCGCCGCTTCGCTCTGAATGATCCGACGGGATCGACAGCAGCCTCAAAAGCGCTTTCCGCATCCTCTGGCGTCTTGGCGGTAGCCAGATTTGCCGAGAGCGTCATGAGGCGGATCATGGTCTGGCTCACGGGCGCCTCCGCAGCTGCTTCCGTAAACTCGTCTTTGATATCTTGAACAACATCTCTAGCAATACTAAAGGCCTTCGGTTTCAGCGCATTAAGAAGCGTATCCAAAACTGCGCGTTTGTTTACTGGATCATTTTTTTGACCCCGTATAAAAGTAACTACCTGTTTAATTTTTACAGCCACGGTGGAATCCGTTCTAGGGATACCACCAATCTTTGTTTCCAGGGCATCCAAAACGGCTTGTTCGTTTGTTAGGTCAATGTTTTCACTCCGTATAGAAGCAACTATCCGCTTGACGTTTACAGCCACGGCGGAATCCATTCTAGCAATACTCTCAATCTTCAGTTTCAGCGAATTAAGCGGGGCATCCAAAACTGCTTGTTCGTTTGTTAGGTCAATGCTTGCATCGCGTATAGAAGCAAATATCTGCTTGGCATTTACAGCCACGGCAGAATCCATATAATCTTCTTTAACTTTGCTATCCACCCAATTTTCGATCTGTGTATATCCATTCGGACGAAGAATATAAAGCGACCGCTTGTAATACGTTTGAAACAGATCAAGTGCGACGGCCGTAACCTGCCCGTAATCGCGCCGTGCGATGGCCTTCTCCAGTCGCATAGCCTTATCTGCGACAGTTCGCACCTCACTCACAAGGTTTTCATCTTTATCTCCATCTCCGAGCCGAAGGGAAACCTCCACAATCTGAAAGAGCTTATCAACCGTGCGAAGATAGAGCTCAAGCTGTGATGTGGCTGTCGTTGTATCGGCTTTGGACAGAGGGCTTTGCTTGGCGGCGAATTGCGAGAGTTCTTCCACATGGTTTATGAGAGCAATGATATCGGTGTAATGACCATCAATAAACGCCTTGAGATCAAGATCTGAGATACCGCTCAAAGGACCGTTCGACTGATGGAGCTTTTCAGCCAAAGAGCGAAGGAAGAAGCCACGAAACTCAGCGTCACGCAAGGCTTGGTGAAGACGAACGACATCGCCGATCCGGCTCCATTTCGTTGCGTCGTTGGAGTACATCTCCAAAGCGATTTCTCGCACGATTTTCAAGCCTTTAATAAGTTTCATGCTATCCAAAGCACTCTTTTTATCGGCACTCGACACCAAAGGGAATGCTTGATCTGCGAGCACGTAGACGGGATCTTTGCCTGAACGGAGTTGAGTGTAGTTTCGGAGCAACCATCCGAGGACAAAAAGATATGGCCGATGCCACTTGCGCGCGACAAAGGCATCTGTCGTCATAATTCTTGTCCCAAGCCCATCGAAATCAGATGTCACTGCCGACTTCAGACTGGACGTCAGAGAGCGCGCCCCAAGGGTTTCAAAATCTCCGAATAGAGCCACTGTCTCAGGGAAGAGTGTCTGCATACGACGATCATCCTTGATGCCGTCTTTTAGTTGAACCATGAAGGAGTATATCACCTCATCCTTTGCGCGATTGATGAGGAAGTCAGTCGCCCCGGTAATAACTGGCGACGCCATCGAGATGGGGGCATTGGCCGAAGAGAAGGCGGTTAGAGCATCAGCAGGCAGATATCGCTTCAACTCAACCTGATATCCATCAAGTCCTTTTGTAAACGCGACTGAATGATTAATTCCTCCAAATTCGGAAGACGATTTACCATTAGGCTTTTTGCCAAAAGCTAAGCGAGCATCGAACAGAGCTTGCAATTTTTGGTGAAAAAATCTCAGTTTATCTAGATCGTTAATTAAATCGGGGATCGCAGGAAGTGCCACTTTGAAATCAAAAGGTTTTTTTGCAAGATCTTCTGTTTGGCGAATTGTTGGAGAGCGTTCGTTCAGAATAAGAGATTCCATAGTGGAATCGAATGCAATAGCTTTGAGTTTGTCAAAGTACCGAAGTTCTTTCATGATTTCGACACACAGAAGCGCCCGGTACGCCGATGAACTATCTGGTTGTTGGCCGAAAGCAGCCATCGACAGCGGAGCGAACAAAACGACGAGGGCGAGTGCTTGCCTTTTCATCAACCTTAATGACATGGCGTTTATAGAGCTGAGTGTATGTGAGGAAAAGCCCTGCTGTACTTCATCACAGGACATTACGGATCAGAGTTGCGTTGGGGGGGAATAACCGGGACGTCCGCTCACGCGGTCGATATACGTCGTTGGGGGTGAAGAATGAGACGGTGTCGATAAAGAGCTATAGCGCCATGGAAAGCCAGCCTCCTACACTTTGGCCTTCGCCGGCGCCCTCTGTAGTCGATATGGCTTGGGAACGCTCGCACCCGCATTTGTGATGGATGGCCGGGCAGAGCATGAACAATATATGGGTTTCAAAAACGAGCGATGGGATACATCTTTGTGTAGACGCCTTGCAGATACAATCAGGGGGGGAGATTACTTCCTTGGGGCATCCGTGGAAACATTGAGTGTCATAAATATAATGAGTTATGACTAATAATGCTAGTACATCATCATGTATCCCTCTTTGGCTCGATTTCGTCCAATCGCGTGTGAGTGAGAGGCTCAAGAATTGCGGTCATTGCAGGATTGTGGAACCTACACTCATCTCTCCCCTTTTTGGCGACGCGCATAATGCCGCTGCCAGCGTTCCGGCAGCGGCATTTCTCACTCAGCCGCATCTGTCATCCTCCCTCCTTGGTGTATCCGTCCATCGGGCGTGCCGAGGCTTCTTCTGGTCAGCCAGTGGGCCTGCGGCTGGATGGTGGACGGGGAAAACGGATATGAAATGGCGACAGCGATGGGGGGTGGAAAGATAGGCATCTTCCGATGCCGGATCAATTCTTCTTTCATCCGCAAAGTTTTCTAGGTAAAGCGGCCGCTGCCGGTTGTTCTGGCAGCGGCCTTTATTCTTCAGAAGCACCTGTAAACCAAGCTGATGCCTGCGATGATCGTCTCGGTGTAATCGCACCCCAGATCACGAGCAATCGCGTCATAGTCCAGATAGTTCGCGATAGAAGCGGAGATATCTCCAAAAAGCCCCTCATGAACGAACTGTTCGGCAAGCTCTGTCAGGCTGTCTACTTCGTAGATATCCACGTCCAGATCATCCGGCGTATCGCTGCGAAGATCGAAGCGGTACCCGCATTCGCCCACGGCAATGATGACTTTGCGCTTCTCGTCGTCGCTCCACTCGTCGCAGGCTCCGAGATACCTGGCAAAGGTCGCCTGATTGACACGCAGGGCGTCGAACAGTAAGCCGTCGATCTCCTCGCCATCAATGAACTGAAGTTCGTATTCCTCGACAGGAAAGCCCATCTGATTGAGGTTCCGGGCGGCCTTCTGGTCGTATTCCTCCTGTATTTCAAAGTAAAATCCGGTTGCCGAGATATCATAGGGTTGTGCGTAGAGTGTGGTCATTGCTCTTTCCTTTCTGGTGTTTGCAAGTCGCGTATGCGACTTGAACGCCAAGCGGCGAGCGTAAGCGTAAGCGGGGTGTGTGGCCGCAAGGGCGACGCGGCCCGAGGGGTATCACCCATGCTGCACAAGCTCTTGGGCGCGGAAGCATGGGGAGACGGGCTGCGGCGTTCATCGAAGACCCTTGCGGCCATGAGGGGTAAGGCCCCTCTCTTCCGATAGATGGTGAGGTCGCGCGTGCGCGTCTACATTGTCTACTTCCGCTTACGTGGGACAACCTTAATGCGTCCAGTAGACGTCGTCATCGTCGTTCGGCCGGGGGGAATAGAAACCACGCGACCGTCAGCCCCTTGCTGCGATGTATTCTTTGGCCGGATCACCACTACTCGTCCGTCACGCCCTTCCCGCCAAGTTGAGTCTGGAGGAATTGCGATTACTCTACCATCTTGACCCTGTCGCCAAGTCCAGCCTTTAGGGATTGCAACCACGCGGCCATCTTTGCCTTCCTGCCAACTTGCATCGGGAGGAATAGGAACAACCCTTCCGTTCTTGCCCTGCCGCCAAGAATAGCCCGCGGGTATCTTGATCTTACGCCCATCTTTGCCCTTTCTGTAGTTATCCATAGCGAGTTCTCCTGTATCGTATTAGAAGACGAAATGCCTCGTGGAGGGAAGGTTAGTGCTCTCCTGTCCCCCCACCTCGAGGTAGGCACGCAAGCCATAGAGCTCCGGTATAGCATGCAGCACGTCTAAGGATAGCAGAACCGAGTCTTCCGCATCATACATACAAGCTACATATGCATATGCGACTTGCAGGCAAAGTGTAAACGTATAGAAGGGTGTGGGGCCACAAGGGCGGCGTAGGTCGAGGGGTAGTGTGTATAAGTCTCTTCTTCTTTTACCCGTAAAGATTGCTATGAAAGAAGGCCGCGGTCGATAGTCCCGGCCGTGGCCTTCATCGCATCTGTGACTCGCGCCTGTGGGCTTCTAGAAGAGCACGAAGATCTGAGAGTATCTGAATCCGTCAAGCGGCAGCACCGAGAACCCGACGCCCCGCCATCCGCCCGCGCCTCACTGGTTAAGAACGTTCTCCATCTTCTACGGGCTGTCGTCGATTGCGATCTAGTATTTATAGATAGGTGGCATGGCTCGCCTCTTCTTGAAGACCCGATCTTTCATGGATGTCTCCTGAAAAGAGGATGAACGCGCGTCAATCGCGTCATATCCCCCCAGAGCCCCACTCATGCCCGAACACGAGTACCTCTTTGCACGGCGATCCACTTCCCTTTTGCTTTTTGACTGCAATCGAGCTGTGAGTGTTGTCTGTTCATGCCGCAACGCTAGCCATCACTAGCTTCGCCGGTGAAAATATTTATATTATGTTCCTGTCTTGAATGCCTTGATGACACAAAGCTTGCTTTTAGTATAGACTGAGCGAACTATGAATACGAAGGCGAAAGGGGATAAACTGGAGACTGAGGTCTTTGCCTTACTGGAGCAGGAATTGCGAAGTGAGAGGCTAGGGCTATCCAAGAACGCGAAGATATTTTCTCAGAAGGCCTACTATTCAAAGGACCGTGAGGCCGACATCATCTTCGACATAGCGATTGAAGTCTATATGGAAGGAAGCGCAGAGCTCTCCTACCTCGTACTGGTAGAATGCAAGAACTATAGTAATTCTGTTCCTGTAAGTGCCGTTCAGAACTTCTCTGATTCTATTAGCCAAGTTGGGGGGCACAAAGGCTTCATGATCTCGACAAGCGCGTTCCAGCAGTCCGCACTTGCCCTCTGCCGTTCAAGAAGGATCGGTGTCATGCGATACTTCAGAAAGGGAGAGTTTGAATGGACGCTTCGTCGTTCTGTTTCCGCAGGCACACGTCCGAACACACCAGACCATGCGCCAGCGCGTGCGATGGAAATCTTTAAGGGACTTACTGAGGCGGACTACCAGAGCAGTATCTACGACCTCTACGGTTACTCCGGCGAGAGGCACACAAACTCGCTCTCAGAATTCGTCCAGAATCTGCTGGGCGATGAAGAGAAAGCATTTTATGTCCGGCCACGTTCGTTCTCCATCGTTCGATTCGTACAGGAAGAAGAGATTGAGGCTCTGGTAAATGACAGTCTTGCTAAAGTATCCTACGTAGTTGGCAAAGTACCCTTGCGAGATCTACGCCGCGCTCTTCGTATCAATGCACGCGAAGCCTCAGTCTCAGACGAAGAGGCCATGTCAATGAATGCCTTCGGCAAAATTACCTTTGACCCACTGGAGATTGTAATCTTCAATGACCACCCCGACCTAACCGCTCCTAAAAGACAGTTTACCGTTGCCCATGAGCTTGGACATTACCTATTAGGACATGGACAGTATATGCAGCAGGAGTTCTGTGGAGGGTCGGATATTGACAGAGATGGACGCTTTGGCATGCTTGCTCAGGATATTGCAAGAATGGAATGGCAAGCCAACCGCTTTGCTTCGGCTCTCCTCCTTCCGCGTGAGCAACTCGCCGTATCATTAGCTGGGCTTATCCAACTGCATGGCATCACCAATAGAGGTTACGGAGTATTGTACGTAGACAACGATCCTTGGAACTTGAGAACTTTCATTAGCATTACTGAGTCACTCGCATCCGAGTTCGGAGTTTCACGGAGTGTAGTCGAGTATAGACTTAAGAATCTTAATCTTCTGAACGATAAACGAATAGCAGCTCGTCCTGCTGGCGCGCATGTTTCAAGTCGTCGTGATCGTACTTTCGAATAAGTTCGACTTCTCTTCGATGGGAGCAGAAGGATGGCAGGCGGCTTCAAAGACAGGACAGCCTTAGCAATATTCAAACAGAAGGCCAACTCTATGAGAGTGTCGTAGACCCTTTCTTCATGCGCCTTCGTCCACGAATGGCGCAAGGCATCAGGCAGATCGTGGAAGACATCGGAGAAGGTATGCGAAGGTTGGCCTTGAATGCATCTTGGATTTCCAGACACGTAATGAAGCTGAAAGAGTCTCCAGATATTTCTCCTACTACCGCCAGCTGATGCTCGATGTCCGGAAAGCGTGTTACAGATACAACGAACTCCTTGAGGATGGGAACATCTCAACCGCCACCGACGCTATTGAAAGCCTCATGGAAGAGATGGAGGCCCTTAAGACATCTCTGGCTGGCGCGGAGGGGTACGCATCATCGGCCTTCTCGCTGCGTGCGAACTCTGGGGAAGGGGGAGCGCCCGCCGCAAGTAACTTACCTGCTGATCGGTTCCTTACAATGGGAATGCTTGACCTGACGGATCTGAAGCAGAACTCCATCCTCACTCGACTTGGGCGGCCGTTTAGTCTCTCTTGATTGTTATCCAGTCTATCCCCCCCACACAGGTAGGAGATGAAGAAGAGGATGCTAGCACCAAAAGTGTGAAAAGCTTATATTGCGATCCTCACCCCCCACTATATCCACACAAAAGAAGTATGAGGAAACAATGGCTGCTCTCAAACGTGCGATGGTTGTTGTTAATAAGTGGTGGGAATGTGATCCCGTGATGAATGCCCTTCTGCACGAAAAGGCATGGGCAAAGGGAACATTCCAGCGTCCACTACTCTCAAATCTCCGGTATCCACATTTTAGGCCACAACCGAAGCCTTCTCAACCGACAGATGCAGCTGCCAGAGCCATCTACGAGCTGACTAATACGCAGATCGAGATATGGTGCATTTCTGATCTCTTGGAGCACCTATCAGAAGAGGCTAGCGATCAGTCAAGTACAGAGAGGAAAGCCGAGCAGTTGCCACGCATTTTTGCAGGAAACGAGCCATCACTCGTTATTGGTGTTGGCACTGCTGGCTTTCCGAGCGAGCACAGCATCAACGGTTGTGTGATAATAGGGACGGGGATATTTATTCACAATCCTTACTCGGATGGCAGCAATACCAACAGCAATTGGAGGGGTGGACCATTCGACCAGGTTATCCATTCTAATCTGGGCCCTGACCTTTTCGCCAGATTGACATCTGCAACAGCAGATATTTACCCGCGCCTTGCAGTTGCCTACAACATGCCGGCCTCTAAGGATGAACTCGGCGCACGTGCCGACCATTCATATGTCGCGCTCGGTGAAGTAAATATCACGGATTATAAAGATTATAAGTGGACAGATAAACAAACAGTGAAAGCTTATAGGGATTGCGGTCACCAGGCATCTCCTATGTCGCTGGAAACAACACACGGTCTTATCCGAGTGCAATCATCTGCGCCATTCATGTTTGTATCCGGGATTACTGACCGTGTGGGACACTTTGATAGTGAAGTCTCACGCAATGAGTACATTCAGAATATGCTAGCTGCGCATAATGCAGGGGTTGCGATTGCGGCAATGATTCCGAAGATTGATGAGGCCTTTGCAGATGATTGATGAACTAGGTTCTGTCTCATACACTCAAGCGGAGAACCCATGAAGGAATATGATCTCTTTCTAAGCCACAACGGTGCTGACAAGCCTTGGACTGAAAAACTGGCTACGGCGATTGAGGCGGACAGATCTGGCCCTCCTCTAACGGTCTTCTTTGACAAATGGGATATTCCGCCCGGCGGGGATATTCCGCGGGAGCTTGAAGAGGGCCTTCAAGCTAGCCGATATGTGGGGCTTGTCCTTTCACCTGAGGCGCTGGTGTCGGACTGGGTCTCTCTGGAGCGCTCCACCGCGATCTATCGAGACCCAGGGGCGAGGTCGAAGCACCTTATCCCTCTTCTGAGACGCGATTGCAATATGCCTGATATGCTTGCACGCCTCAGGTACATTGATTTCCGTACTGAAGCCGGGTTCGCAGCCGCATTGCAGGAGGTGATAGACCTCCTGCGCGGATTACCCAGTAAACGTGGTGGGAGAATGACAGAAGAGGATCTGCATTTCCGGGAGGATGCCGCCCTTCTGGCGCATCATTACAAGATCTTTGACAGGCCGGCCTTTCAAATATCCTGCATCATGGAACTCTTCATTCACGAGTTGATGGATGCCATTGATGACACGGGTGCTGCGATTAATACCGGCAGCCTATACTCTCGATCAAGCCGGCTGCTCTCAACCTTCCCTAATCACAAGGAATATCGGTCACCTGAATTTAAATATGCTTTTGCGAAAATATCACAGACACTCGGTCAGCTTAAACGAGCGATTGTTACTTTTGATGAGTATTTTCGGAGTCTTAATCCGGGGTACTCTCATCATCAGAATTTCTTCGCGATGACTGCGTCGCTCTCCCGGACTTCGGACATTACGGTGATCCGTCATCTCATTGAGGAGATGGATGTAATTGATCGATTACGAAATAAGATTCTAGAAACTCTCAATGTTCTCCTTGAGAAATGCCGTTTGGATACATTCCCCTCTATTCCGCTCAGTAGCGAGATTATCAAGTCAAGCAGAATGTTCGGTATAGATATGGGGCACCCCATTTCCGGTTGAGATTGGCAGACCGATGGACTTTCTCTACATTCCTTCCTTGCAAGCGCAGAGTAGATAAGTCTCTGCGCTTTGCAGATACAGCTATAGGGCCTTGTGATCATGCGGATGAATACTAGATAAGGCCCCTCCTTTCCCACGGTTTTATCTCCGCGTATGCGCGTCCATGTATAAGGTGTCTGGACAACTGCGTCAGGACAAAAAGCTGCGTCGGAACGCAATGCAGCCCTGAACAACAATGCCCATCATCTGCATACGAGATGATGGGCATTCTTTAGCGCTTTCCAAGCCTTAAGGCCTTCACCAAAGCTCAATAACGATCTCGTCGGGATCGGCAAGCTGAACGCTCGCGAAGGACGGACCCGGTTCGTAATAATCGCCCGCGATCGTGACGCCTGCCGCCAGCATCGCTTCATAGCTCTGCTTCACGCTGCCGACCATGAAGCACAGCGCGATACCGGGGAAGTCTCCAGCCCGCGAGATGCCGTCACGTTGCGCATCAGCCTTTGTCAGGTAGAGCGTCACGTCTCCCGCCTGAAGCGTCACACCGGGGGACAGGTTCTGCTCAGCCGCTCTTTGAAAACCGAGCTTGCTGCAATACCACTCTTCCGAGCGCTCGATATCCGAGACATAGAGCGTTATCATCCCCATACCCCTGATGAGTGCGGCGGGTGATGACACTGGAGAACTGGCTGTTGATTCCATGTAAAATTCCGGTTGATGTTTTTCGCGGAGTTGCCAATGCCTGTGCATCCGACATGATGACAATCATCACTTCTTGCCAAGCCATTCTGCTATGCCGAAGATACATGCCATCATCATCGCTCACTTATACCCGAAGCGGATCTTGGTAATCTCGGCGATCCAACGTAATCCCTGAGGGCCTCGCAGAATAGGGACTCCCGTGCTGTCCTTCGCCGATAGCGACATCAGGCTATAGACGAACACGTGATCTACTACGGCAGGCGTCCAGATGCTGACGGTAGACAGCCAGGGAGGCCCAACAGAAGCGGAGTACAATCTTCGATCCAGAGACTCCAGCGAATCCCGGAACAGTTTTGAGCAGATGAGGTGCTTTTCTACGATATCTCCGCTTTTATGATCCTTGTAGACGAGCGTTACGGTACTGTCGCTTGTCCCGATGATCCATTCTACATAGTTGATTTTTAGTGGCGGGTAGATCGGTATCAATGTATCGCCGCGCCGCAGTATCGTATCCGGCTGGCCGCGTTCTTCCATCCTTGAGGCAATACGAATAAGGAACCGGGGATGATCAACCATCCTGGAAACATAACGTTCCAAGAGCTGGCCTTGAGCTGACGATGACAGGATGTTCAACTCGTTGCGAAAAGGACGCTGCCGCTTTGCGGGTCCTCCGTCCTGAGCCATGGCCTGCGCATCCCTATACGTGGCAACAGAATCCCATTGCCGCAAAATCGATGCGAAGACACCTTCATGATCCGTTTGTGCGCACGCCGCATTCTGCACGAGCAGCAAAGCGATGAAGGCACCTATATAGATTGCGTTTTTATTTCCCATGGGGTTTACTGCTTAATGAGGCAAAAGGTCACGGGTTCATGTCTATCATTCCGCAGAATTTGCGGCAGTCTCGGCTACGGGCTAAAGATGTCTCTGGCCAGTTCCTTGTAGAGACCCTTGGTAAAGTCATCCAATGGAATAGCAACACCATTATACTCCAACGACGGCAATCCCTTCTTCCATTCCGTCAATATCACTTCCTGCATAAGGGTCCCTCGTACCTCCGGCATTCGCACGCCTGCATAATCCTGATCTGTGGTGTAAATTCCACGGATGCGATCCCAGGCATGCAGCCACTCATGGCCGATGATCGACATCTGTTTATACCATGCCTCGTCTTCGTCATTTTTGAGCATGTCCATCACATCAGGTTTATAAAACGCTATATAAGCGTCTGATGGCATGCCAAGACCATAGGCGATTGGATCCAGCTCGTAAGTGAAGTTTATATGCCCCTCGCCGTCATCTGCCCCTATATTCTGGCTGCTTTCAATTTCCTTTTGGATAGGAGAGCCTCTATATCCGAACCAGACGGTATGTTCGGAAGCATTCAGCTTGTTATAGATCCTCGTCATGCGGTCGCTTTTGTTGATTTCCGCCAGAATGAACTGCCGCTCCGCCTCGCTGTACCCATCCCATTTGACCGTATCGCCGTTCGGATCGGATAACCTCAAGGGATTGTTTGCCGCATAGGAATAGGGGCTTACCCCCGGATACCGCTCCCACTCCGGGTCGACGCTGCTGAAATCGCCGCCCCGGAACGTCCTGACGCCGTAGCTTCCCATGCCCGTCTCTTTGTCAACCTCCCGGTCAATATATCCCTTTCTCAGGCCCGTTATGACGGGTGAACCCGGCAGGACCGCCCCGAACGGCTCGTAGTCCACGCCCTGTACGGAACTGCCGCCGACCGTCGCGCGCACCGACCCCAGATGATCCCCGATGCGATATTCTTTCGCCCCGTCCGGGCGCGTCACGACGCTTGCGTTATGGCCCACCCCATAGGTCAGGTACTCGGTCGGATACATCGACACACCCGCCGCCGTATCGTTGCACACGTTCCCGGTATCCTGCTGCCCATGATAGACCGCCAGCTGCTGATTATTCCCCCCCAGCAGGTAATACACCCAGCCGCCCGCGATGCTTGGCGTGTCGATCGGATGCGTCACAATCGGCGGCACCCATGGCACGAACCGCACGAGACGCTTCTGTTCCCGCGCGCCGCTGGCGCTGTAGCGATACCGCCAGTCATAGCTATTGCGCGACGAGTCGGTGTGCCATACACGGTTCAGCAGGTTCCGGTAGCTGTAGCGCAACGACTCGCTGAACGTCTCCCCGATCCCCGACGGCTTCGGCCATGTCGGCCAGTTCGTCCATGCTCCCGTCGATGAATCATGCTGCATGCGGCGGCGCGTCATGCTGCCGTTGCGGTTGTACTGATAGATCAGGAGCGTGTCGCCGATCTCCGCGTCGTGATGCTTGCGGCTCTCAAGCTGGTTGCGGTTCGCGATAAGCGAGTAGGTCTCCGGGTATAGATCCCAGCTCCGGCGCAGCTTTGTCCGGTTACCGACCGCGTCATAGCTGTAGTGCACCGTGTCGATGCCGTCGTTCTGTGTCCACCATGTCAGACGGTCGATGTCATCGTAACCATAGGTCTGTATCTGCTCATTACTGCCGCCATGCTTGTAGCGCTGCCCGGTGATCTGGCCGGTGCTGTCGTACGAGAGCTGCTCGCGGAAGATCATCCCCAGCGTCGAGCTGGTATCGCGCGCAACCAGCGATGTCAGCCACTTGCGCTGGTTGTAGGCATACTCCACCAGCACATTCGCCGGCGGATAGCGCATCGCCGAAACCTGCCCCATCTTCGTATAGTCATACGTGATATCCGGCAGGGCCTCTGGTGCCCGCAGCTGCATGTCCTGCGGGGCGGCCATCGCGATGATCGGCCAGCTCGACGATCCCGGCGGCGGCAGGTGCTTCTCCGGGATCAGGCCGCTGCCGAGCAGCCCCAAGATCGTCCATACGGAATCGACGCGGCCCTGAGGGTCATAGCCGTACCATGTCGTATGCGAACGGAGCGCATCCGAGACGGTTACCGAGGTGACGAGGTTCATTGAGTTGTAGCGATAGTACACGGCATCGAAGCCGATGTTCTCGGTGCAACGCAGGATCGCTTCAACGCGGCCCCGCTCGTCGTAACTGAGCACAGTGTAATGAAACGGCTCGCTGGCGCGCTCACGATAGGCCACCGCCGCCTCACGCCCCTTGAGATTGCGCACCTGCCCGCGCGGCGCCAGCGCATTCCACTGCGCGCGCGGCGGGAAGGTCTTCCAGACCGACGTGCCGGGATCGGGGAGCTTGTCGTAACCGATGGCGATACGCGCGAACTCCGTGTGCGCCGCCATATCCTCGAAGTCGTCGAGTGTCGCGGTCGTGGGCGTGCTTTCGTAGTTCCGCGCCCAATGGCGCACGAGCGGCCCCACCGGGGCGCTGGTCTCCCCCAGCAGAAGGCTCGGCGGCAGCAGGCACATGCTCAGCCGCCCGTCGATCGTGCTGCCGTTGACGAAGAACGACGGCTGCGCCGCCAGCGGCGTCATCGCCAGCGTCGGGTTGGCCGTCAGGATCGTCGTGTCGGACATCAGCCCGATATTCATCCGGTTCGGGTTGGCCTGCGCCGTCAGACGTGGCGTGCTCTCCGGGACGGTCGCCGCGCAGCCCCCCGTCAGATAATCTTCGGCATAGGGGCCGCAGATGCTCGGGCGCTCGATGACCGCCTCGCCAATGACGGTCGGACGGTTGAGGTCATCGTACTGCGTGAAGCCGAGCAGGTTGTGCGCGAATTGCTCCTGGCTCTGCTTGAAACGCAGGTTGCCGAGCGCGTCGTAGGCATAGCTGACCGTACCAAAATCGGGGGTCGACTTGCTTGCCACGCGGCTGAACTCGTCGTAGGTGTAGCTCGTCACATCCCCCTTCGGGTTCGTCACCGTCGTTACGCGGCCCAGCAGATCATATTCGTACTGCGTGACCAGCGACGTGTCGCCGCCCGCATTCATCACGTCGCGGCGCAGGCGGTCGAAGGCGTCGTAATACTGCTCATGCCGGATGCCCCGCTCGTTGGTCGTCCGCACGCGCCGGGCGAAGCCGTAATAGTCTCCGGCCAGATCGAGCGAGGCAGGTGTCCCGTCGGCATAGTCGATGGTGACCTGCGAGCCATCGGTATTGACCATGGCGATCGGACGGCCCGCGCCGTCGTAGCGTGTCTGGACGGAGTCAAGCTCCTGGTCGATGGCCGTGAGCGCTGCCCCGGTTCCACTATAACGCGCCCGCACCATATCGGCCCGCCGTGTTCCGCCCGCGAGAACCACCGTGTCATCGGTCCGTAGCACGCGATAGTCCGCCCCGAAGTAGTGCTTCGAGGTCATGTGACGGATCGCCGGGCTGGTGTGGTGGCTTGCGGTGTGCGCGGCGTCATCGACCTTCCCGCGCACCACGGTCGTCAGCGTCGTATCGTTGTGCGCATAGTTCAGCGTGTAGTCGGCCTCCTGCGGCATCCCCCTGTACCGGCCATACACATTGATGCGCGGACGGACATCGGCACCGCTGAACCCGTTGGCGAACACGAACGACGTGCCCACCGTCTTCGAGCGCAGCTCGATGCCAAAGTAGTTCGATGCTTTCAGCGTGTCGACGATGCCGCTGAGGTTCACATGCAGCAGATACCCGCCCGCAATCGGACGCAGCGACGAGCCATCCCCCGCAAGCAGCGCGGTCTCCCCCTCACGCTTCGCGCGCACGTCGTCACTGATGCCGGTGACCCTGTTGCCGGGATTGTCCGGAAGCTCTGGCCCCGACGAGCACGCCAGCACGAACGTCCGCGTAAACCCGGTGCCGGGGATCGTCACTTCCAGCTCGCCGCAGTCACCGTTGATCGAGGTGATCACCATGTCCAATGAAGCGCTGTCGATGGTGACCGCCCGGCGTAACGGGCTTGCTTCATTGACGAATACCTGAAAGACGCCGTAGAACCCGGAAAACCCGCTGTGCTCGTTGTACGCGAGATCCTGATTGCAGGTCGCCAGCAGCTCCCGCACGGCACGTTTGCCGGGCAGATCATCCTCCTGACAGGGACAGTCCGGCATCTCTGTCGGCGGGCGATACGCATACAGCGTGTCGTACAGCGTCGTGGTAACCGGAGTGCCTTCAATCACCGTGCTTGTGGCAACCCCGCCGGACGGCCTGCGACACGCAAGGATATCGGGACGGCGCTGATAGCTGGTTGTGCCGTACAGCTCGATCGGCTCGTTGCCGACATAGCTGACCGTGTCGAGGTCGCCGGTGCGCGGAAAGTCATACGGCAGCCACGCGGTCGTCAGACGCCCGATCTTGTCGTAGGAGAACCGGGAGTACCAGCCGTTCGGATCGACGGCACCGCCCACCTTCCCGAAGAAAGTATGCTCCGCATAGCTCGTCAGGCTGTCGGCAGCCAGGCCCTCGCTTGTATAGCGCCGCACGATATTCCGCTCGGCACCGGGCCTGTTGTACTGCCGTCCGAACGGGTTGTACTGCAATCGTATGGTCTCTGTGCTCCCATCGTTGGCAAGCCGGATACCGTCGGGAGGACCGCCGGTGCTCTGCGGCCAGCCGTTGCTGTCGATATGGAAGAATGTATAGTCAGAACCGAACTCCCGCTGCGCGCCGAGGGCGTTGGTCGTTCCCGCGAGGCTTGGGCCATCCCACCGATACTGCATCCCCGGCAGCCTGACGCCGCCCCGTCCCAAAAGCGTGTCGGCCAGCAATTGCCCGCGCAGATAGCGGTTGGCGCCATCCCGCAGATCCGTCAGATAGTGATTGATCTTCCCGGCGAGAATGCCACTCGCGTCGCTGGTGGAGCGGTAGCGCTCCAAACCGAACAGCGGCGGGATATGCACCAGTTCGGTCATGCTCACCGTGTCGTAGACGCCGACCGGCGGGATCGCCATCCACTTCTCCCACGCCCCGGTGCTATCCTGCATGCGGGGATCGTGGAGATCGTAGCGATAATAGAGGAACTGTCCGATCGAGGCGAGCTTGTTCCAACGGCGCTCATTCCAGGTCATCACCGTGTCGATGGAGCGCAGATGCAGATACTTCACCGTGTCGACCAGCAGGGGGACTGTCGGCGCGTCCGGCCTGAGTGTCGTTGTGACTTTCGTGGCGAGTTCTGCGCCGAACAATGCCGCAAGCTGTGCATCACCGCCGTAGGTGCGGGCTGTGTCGATCGTATAGCTGTAGCTCTGACGGACCTTCGGCGTCCCGTTGATCGTCGTCACCGTCGAGGTCGGCAGGATTATATATGGCGTCGGCAGGATCGTCCCGGTGATCGGGTACGATGTGCCGAACCGGTTGATCGTCATCGGCGCACCGGTCGTCGTGTAGTTCGTATGCGTGATCGTGGTCATGTCACCCGCCACCTCGGTCACTCGGTACAGCTCGGTGAAGCGTGCCGGTGGCAGCAGCGTCGCAAGGTTCGGCAGCTGGTCGGGGCGATACTCGTAGATCGTCGTTCTGCCGCTGTCGGTCACCAGGTCGCGGTAGAACTCCTGCGACAGCTCGGTGAAGTTGTCGTAATTGGTGTTGTACTGGAAATAGTATTTCGTGGCCGTCAACGGGTTGCCCGAGCGGTCGAACTTCAGCACCGAGTCGACCACATCGTTCAGACGCTGCGGGCCATCGGTCGCCCCCGCTGTCGAAGTGGTGATCGTCTGGGTGCTCGCCCCGTAATACTTCAGCACATAGCGCGCGGTCGGCTCGTTGATCGCCTTCAGACGGTAGTTCTTCAACGCGAGGTTGATGTTTCCGCTGAGTGGTGTATACGGGAAGCCCATGTTCTGATAGGTCCGCGTCACCGGCTCGTACTCGAAGCTCGTCACGCGGTTCTCCGGGTCGATGATCTTCGTCACATACCCGACGAACGACTTGTACAGCGCCGCGTTCGTCTCGGCATAGGTCGCAAGCCCGAGTGACAGCCCGGTGATCCCGCCGTTGTTGGCAAACGGCATCGTCTCGGTGGGGCCTGCGTTGCCGCTACGCGCAATGGTGTCGAAGACGACCTTGGTGGTGCGTCCCATCCCCTCGATGATCATCGAGTTGTAGCCGAACGAGAGTTGGTGGCCGGGGAACGACGTGATCAGCGCGCGTCCGCGCGTGGAATCCTCGCGCGACTCGAACATCGGGTTGCCGAAGATCGGGTAGTGCCGCGCACGCGTGAACGCGGTGATTGGACCTGCACTGCCCCGGATCTCCTCCAGATAGAAGATCGAGGGACTGCCCCAGTAGCCGCCGCCGCGCTCGGCCAGATCGCGGTAGGCGGGCATGCCGTACGGTGCGCGCCACTCGCGGAAGATGTACTCCAGCCCATCGCCGGGGTAGTAATGCAGCTTGCGCGGCAGCAGCGGATACTCCTCCCCCGGCATCAGATCGATGCACCAGACTGAGTCCTGCGCATCGACGATCACCCGCTGATGGGCGACCGGGTTGATCGTATCGCGGCCCCCTTTCGGGATCGTGTCGCAGTAGCGCGTACACGATCGCAGCGCCGGCGTGCGGTAGGTCGAGTCGAACTCCACATAGCCGAAGCCGCGCTGGTTGGCCTCGTTGGCGAAGTAGTAGCCCGTGTAGAGTTCCGGGCGGATATCGGGGCGATCGGCGGTCGAGGGCTGGAGGTTCATCAGCCGCAGCACGCTGCCGTCGGCGCGCAGCAGGTTGATCTCATCGACATGGCGGGTCCCGCCATTGAGGCCCGCTCCGACCGCGCCGAAGTCGTACATCCTATTCGATACATCGTAGCCGTCGATCGTCCAGATCAGGTCGGCGTCGTTGAACGAGGTGACCGACCCGCTGTGCACCCGCGATTGTGGTGCTGCATGAAAATGTGAGGTCGTGGCGATGGCGTTGATCGCAAAGCCATTGACACCCAGAATCCACGCCGGACGGTTCTGGTGGAACTTCTCCCACCCGGTGTACAAACCGCCTGCGCCCGGCCCGCTGACGCCGGGACGGGTAGACTGCTGATACTTGGTGAAGGCTGTGAAGGCCACTGAACCGCAGTAATTCAGCGTGACGTCCATCGTATGCCCTCCCTCCATGTGCGAGGAGATCGGGTAGGAGTACGACACGTTGCCGTTGGAATTGGAGACGACCAGCTTGCCATCGACGGAGATGGCCTTGCCCTGCTCGAAGCCCCGCTCGTCGTAGAGGTCGGAGGCTTTCTTCAGGTCGAACACCGTCTGCGAATACTGCGCGTGTGCACCATGCGACGCCAGCAGGCCGATCGTGAATACAACGACGGCCTTAAGAATTCTATGAATGTTGATCATTGTTGGCGGTGAAAACTTATCGGGTGATCAATATTGGATACAGAGCGAAGACACGGTTGCCGTCGTGGACGCGGACCAGATAATAGCCGGTGAGCATCGCGTGCAGATCGAGCATGCCGAACAGCGTCCCCGACATCGAAACCGAGACGGTCTGGCTGAGGTAGACCAGCCCATTGACGCCGACGATCTCGACGGAATATTCTCCGGGCGGCAATGAATCGACCTCGACCTGTGCTTCATACCCTGCGGGGTTGGGATAGATCCGGATGCGGACCGGCGGCCCCTGCGCGGTATCACCGGGGTTCTCCTGCCGCGTGGTATCGCCTGCGGGGATCTCGAAGGCCACAGGCGTCAGCAGATAGCTCGTCACACCCGAGAGGTCGCGCAGGGCAGGCTCAACGAGCTCCGAGCCGACGCGCAACTCCATCGCAAAGAACGGCGCGATCTGGAAGGCCTCGATCGCCGCAAGATCCAGCTCAGGCAACGTATCAAGACCCTGCTGCCCGAAGATGAGGATGGGACGGACCGTATCGCGTCTGCCCGTGGAATCATTGACCGACCCCCAGAGGTAGATCACGATATCATCGAGCGTATCGGGGTTCATCCGCTGGAAGCCGACCGAGACGCCAAGCGTGCGCCATGCTGGATAGCGGATGACGGTCTCGCTGACAAGACGATCAAGGGGCATGGCAATGCCGCAGGTGGAATCACCGCGCCCCCACCGGATCGCCGTCGGATGGTACCGGAACGCAGCATCAGGAAGGCCATAGACGGTATCCTGCACGCAATCGAAATTGAGATGGCCTGTATAAAGGATGACGGGGCGTGGTGTGGCGCTCTGTGCCGATGTAACGGCATGGAGCGCAAAGAACAAAACAATACAGCTCACGGCGCTATACAGCACGCGTCTGCATCCGAAAGGTGTTGGCATACAAACCACTCCGGAGAAAGAGGATGTAAAAAACAAGGGTCTGCCGCACAGAGCGGCGCTACGATGTGGCATGCAGGACGATGGTCACGCCCTCTTGTGCGAAGACAACACGACCGGATCAAACTCGGCATCCTCTGGCATCGGCCAGAAAACGAACCTGACATCGTTCCGCGCCCCGCACCAAGCCGGGTCTTTTTCCTCAAGTCCTATGGCTTGAGGCCTGCCCCGCCTGACAAGTCTATGCGCATAGGCTGCCCTGTTCGCACGTGACAGAACAGAGAAAATGACGATGAGATCCATGTTGAGCGGTTACTGTGATATGGCTGTTCAGGGTGATCATATCGTTCAGAATTTGAAGATACCCTGTTTGTCGACCCGGCGGGAGTACATCTTTGTGTACCCATGCTCAAGAACATACCCGGCCGGGAGAGCGCTGCCGTGTGCCACCACAACCAACGGCATGCACTCGATCAACCGGCCGGGCTTGAGGATCTATATCCGCTCCTCCGGCATCATCAGAGCGCGAGGTCCACTCCCACCGACAGCACCGAAGCACCCCAGCCAAGGCGGCCATGCAGCGCAAATCCCGGCGAGAAGAAGTACCGCGCCCCGGCTGTGCCGCTCCAGTACAAACTGCTGCCGTAGGCGGCTGAACTCGTTTCGATCAACCCGCCATCCGGCCTGTGCCACGATGCATTGACGGCGATGTAGCCGAGGCCAAGGCCCGTGAACAGGTCCCATTTCCGGTTCGGGAGAACGAAGTGGTACGCGCCGAAGACACCGATCGGTATCCATGAATAGCTCCAATAATAATAGTTGCCCGAACCGCCGCTCCAGCTCCAGTAGTCGACCGTCGCCCCGATGCCGATCCGGCCGGGACCGGCTTCGCCCGGCTGGGTCAGCGCATATTCAAAGACGCCACCGAAGCTGACGCTGCTTTCGTAGGAGCCGAGGCCCAGATGCGGGCCGATATAGGAATGGTCGGTCTCGAACTGCGCCTGCGCGGCGGTTGCCGAGAGAATGCAGAGCATGGCGATGGCGGCAAGCGCCTGCCGGATAGTCTTTCGCATGACGTGTGTGCAGAAAATGTGAATAGGAAGTTGTGGGGGATCGGGTACTGCTTGTCGTGCAGCGCTGTCGCTGTTGTCTGGTTCGCGTGCGCGGCGGCATCTGTGCCGTTGCGTCGGCGTCCGGCGCTATTCGACGCGCCGCTCCTGAAGGATGAGGATTTGAGGGGTGTTGTATCCTCCATCGCCACCAACGGCGACGCCGATAGAGCGCCAGCCGCTCTGCGCCGCCTTGTTCAGGCTCTCGGCCACTCCCTTGAACGTGGTGCCCGACGTGAACCCGTATTCATACTTGGCCGGGCCGGCGGTCCCTCCCTGCGCCTGTGCGGGCGTCGGCTCCCATACCGGGCGCAGCACGACCGCCCACAGGGCGATGGCGATAAGGGCAAGCAAGAGCTTCAGCGTTCGATCTTTCATGTGGTTTCTCCAGAAAAATGGAATGAATGATGAATGTGTGGGAACATGGACGGAAAGCATATCGCCATCTCCACGAATGCGTCGTCCCTTTTCAGAGGCAACATACGGAAAGCTCATGTATAATCCCATAGGATTAATCAGGCACCCTTAAGCCTCCTAGCTTTTGACCATGCCTCGACCCCTGAACCCCCTGAACATTCCCGCTGGCGTGGACATGACGCCAGAGATTGCCTTCGCCCAGATCCTCCGGGCGCGGCGGCAGAAGCTCGAACTCTCCCAGACCGATCTCACCGGCGAGGAGGAATTCGATCAGGCCTATATTTCAAAGCTGGAACTCGGCCAGCGGCAGGTCTGCATCCGCGGCATCTTCCATCTGGCCCGCAAGCTCCAGATGGAGCCGGAAGATCTTATCGCGGAAGTGAAGAAGCGGTTGAATGGGGAGTGACCTTCGGGCCGTCCCCTTCTTCCCTGCCAGCTGTCCTGTTGTCCCTGTGTAACGGGGCGTATGCAATATACGACGACGGCAGCAAAAACAAGTACAATATGTACTCATGAGCCTACGAAAGCCCCGGCTAGCTTCTCGGTATGAGCAAGCAAGTCAAGCCCCGTCACCTCGAAGACAGTTCCACGCCCGGCCTCGAAAGCGCTTTCGGTGAAGTGCTGCGCCTGCACCGGCGCGCCCTCAAACTGAGCCAGGAAGAATTTGCTGTCGAACTCGGCATGGACCGCACCTATATCTCCCTGATCGAACGTGGGCTGCGGCGGCCGTCGCTCGGGTCGATATTCGAGTTCGCTCAACGCTTCGGCATGCGTGCCTCGGATCTGATCCGCGAAGTCGAGCAGCGGATGGAGGAAATAACTGCTTCATAGCCAGTGATCGTGTCTTTATAAAAATGCTCATCATGCGGGGATATAGCCTTCACTGCTGCACGAAGCCGCATGCCCTCAGGTATAAGAGACCCTTTGATGAACAACCCATGTACGAACTTATGGCGCGGCAAGGGAGAAAGCCAGGGCAAAGATTACTCATGTTTTACTACCCATCGTAGCAATGTTTTTTTAGGACCGTAAACGGAGATTTTACATGGAATCAGCATTCAGTTCTTCGGTATCATCGCCCGCTGCGTCCATCAAGGGCATGGGGATGATAACGCTCTATATCTCGGATATCGAGCGCTCGGAAGAGTGGTATTGCAGCAAGCTCGGTTTTCAAAGAGCGGCTGAGCAGAACCTGTCCCCCGGCGTGACGCTTCAGGCGGGAGACGTCACGCTCTACCTGACAAAGGCTGATGCGCAACGTGACGGCATCTCGCGGGCTGGAGACTTCCCCGGTATCGCGCTGTGCTTCATGGTCGGCAGCGTGAAGCAGAGCTATGAAGCGATGCTGGCCGCAGGCGTCACGATCGCGGGCGATTATTATCAGCCCGGGCCGTCCTTCGCAAGCGTTCAGCTGGCAGACCCGGATGAGATCGTCATCGAGTTGTGGGGAAAGCCATAAACGCAAAAGACGCAAAGAATGTCCGTCATCTATCCGAGATGGCGGACATTCTTATTCAGATCGCATGCGCCTTACGGATATACGGTCGTCGGCGATTTGACAATCCGGATATTCTTGAACCCAATTAGAGCTTAATATGTCGCAAAATTTAATTTTCGGCGTTTAAACAAATGATAGATATCAGCTCTTAAGATAAGGCCGCAGATTAGAAAATCTTGCGGCTAGCTTTAACTTAAGCCCTTCCAAGGCTTCGCTAATTTTTTCTGTAGAGTTTTTAACATCGTCGATATCGCTAATAAGCTTAAGAACACGCCTATCAGAGTAGCCTGCTATACTTTTATCCAATTTTTGAAGTAACTCGACATGATCGCTACCTTTCATAAACTCGATTTGATTTTGCACGAACTGTCTTTGCTCAGATATTAAGCTTATATGCTGATTGCATTCATTTAACAGGCCCGCAACCTTTTGCGATGCCACTTCCAATTCATGATAGGCAACAAGGGATGCAGATCTATATTCATCTTCCTCAAGGAGAATTATACTATTCAAATGCATCATTAGAGGATCTATCCTGTTTCCAATAGACTTGAGATCGTCTATAAATAAGTCGTTTATCTGCATTTTCTGCATTACTTTTTGTGCGTTTGAAGCTATTGCTCTTATATAGCTTACAAAAACGGAAACAGCCGCAAAGAGTTGCGAGTAAGATTTTCGCAACTCGTCGTAGTGGAGATCTTTACGTTTTCGCTGATCCGACTTCCAATTTACGATCGTTGTAGCAAGTGTCCCAAGCAAAGTAATAATACTGCCACAAGCTACGAGCAGCAATTTTTCAAGTGTGTCAGACATATATTTTTACGCAGAAAGTATTCGGAAGCATTACAAAGCAATATAGTGATATTTTTGCAACGTTCTCGCACACTCCTTAACATGCAGAACGGCATCTGTTAGACTTTAAGCCAAACAAACACGCCGTTCAGGCTGCGCTGAACGGCGTGTGCATTTATTTGTCAGGCTCCATTCTATTCACGCCGGACCCCTATGCTTTCCAAGGCTTTCAGACGTCCGCCCAGGTGTTGCTAGTGGCGCACCTGCCCCTGCCGGCGTGTCTACCGCAGATGCGCCGGCAGCCTCCGGCTGCAAGCCCTGCAGAAACTCCACCGCCCGCTGTGCATGGGCCGCCGCGTTGAAGATGAAGCGCTTGTCGTTCCGCAGAACCTTCAGCCACAACTGGATATAGGCTGCGTGCCTCTCCCGGATGACAGGCTCGAAGCCTAAGTCTGCCGCGAGGAAACATGCCCCCAACTCCGCTACAAGCTCCTCCTTCGCATAGCCTTCATCCCCGAAGGCCCTGCGGTTGAACTCCCGGTTCAACCGGCCGGGGTGACGTGTCCAGTGCGTCAGTTCATGGGCGAGCGTGCCGTAGTAGCTCGCCGCATCCTCGAAGCACCCGAACGGCGGCATTTCAATGCGGTCATCGTCCATGGTATAGGATGCCTCCACGCCGGTCACGATCTCGGCCTTCGTCTGCCGGAAGAACTGCTCCAGCACGTCGATGCGCTGCTCCGGGTTCACCTGCGGGAGCATTGACCGGCTGTAGAATGAGTCCGGCAGCCCCTCGATCTGGTCGGCATTGAACACGGCATATTCCTTCAGGAAATGGATCGTATGCGGCTCTATCGTCCCGTCCGGGCTTTCCGCTTCCCGGATGATGCTGTCCGCATAGACAACCTTGGCGGCCCTCTCCCCTTTGCGGACGTGCGCGTTGAGGTCGAGCGCCTGCCGGAAGGTCATCCAGTACGGCGAGCCATAGGTATATTCGATCGCGGCCATCCAGAGCATGATGGTATTGATCCCTCTATAGGGCGTTCCCTCCCACCGGAGCGGGCGCGTGACACGGCCCGCCGGTCTTCCGTCGTTCCACGGCTTATGCCAGGTGAGTTCTCCTTTCTCAAGATCGGCGATGATTTTGTTCGTGATGCGGGTGTAAAGGTCGTTGTCCTGGGTGATCGTCATGAGGATGTGTCCTTTCCGGGTGGGGTGAGAGCGGGAAACCTGGGCCGGTCGGGCCGTCACCGCAACAGCGGCAGTTTCAGCCGCACCATGCGGTATTCGTTGACATCCTTGAACGGCGTATAGGTGGGGTTCATCGCGCAGAAGTCGAGATGCCCCTGCTGCTCCGCAACCCGCCGCAGGAAATCCGTGGCCTTCTCCCCTGCCGCGTCATTGTCGAGCCACGAGAACAGGCATTCATAGCTTTCGTAGTTCTCGATGTACGGCAGCGCCTTCGACAGACAGGCCAGCGAATGCAGCACGATCATGTCACCCGGCAAGGCCTCGACCTCCTGATCGGCCAGCGCCGAGAGCATGTCCATGAACCCCTCAAAGACATGGACTTCCGTTACAGGAGATTGGGTCCCACGCAGGACGGTCACATCCTTATGCCCGACCGTCCCCTGAAAGACGGTGTTCCGCAGCTCATACCCGCGGTCGGCATTCTTCATGGCAAGGGCATGGAAGACCTTGCCGCTGTTGCGGTTGTGGACCTCGGCTTCGACGAGGTATTTCCGGGCGAGATCGAGCGGGATCATCCGCTCGTCGGTGAGATAGCGCAGCAGGCCCGGATGCCGCAGGTCGCGCAGGGAGACGATGTGCAGAGCCGGTGCATCGTCATCGTCCGCCGTGGGCGCCAGCAGCCGGTGCAGCGCGGATCCAGGCCCGATGTCCGCTAGAAACCGCAGGGCATCCGTCACGCGGTGGCAGAGACCCCGGCTTTCGAGGTAGGCGCAGGCGAAGTCCACGACATCCCCGCCCCGACCCTCCCCGAAGTCGTACCAGATATTATCGGCGACGTTGACATGAAAGCTCGGCGTGCGCTCGTCGCGGAAGGGTGAGAAGTACAGATGATCGCGGCGGCGCTCCTTCTGGGGCGGGTAGCCAAGATGGTTCAGGATTTCGGGCAAAGAAATGGCGTTGGCCTGTTTTGCATTCATGCAAAGACCTCCATACGGTTACGGGTTATGGGCGATGTCGAGTGCGGGTGGTGTTAGAACGCGGATGGTCTATTCAGGTCGGGTCGGCATCCATCCCTCAAGAAAGCGGTCCAATTCGGCGCGGCGGTAGCGCACGCACCGGCGGCCGACCTTGAGAGGCCGCAGATCGTACCGCCCGGTGCAGGCCCAGACCGCGAGCGTACCGGGGGACAGCCCCAGATACCGGGCAGCGGCTTCCCGGGTCATCAAAGGTTCGGGTTCATCTTTGCATGCGTGCATGTCTTCCTCCCTGCTGGACTTGATACGGTTGCGGGCGGGACCTTCTGTCCGCGCATGATTCAGTATGGATTCGTTCGCGCCGATTTTGCGAAAAACGGAAAAATGCAATGCCCGTTAATGTCCATTCAAGAACATCAATCATTGATGTTGGGTGAACGAAGTCCGAGACGGCGCGAATCTTCGCGGGAAGACGGAAAGCTTGAATACGGAGGTATGCGGAAGTGTGAACAGGCGGTTCTTTTCTCACCCGCAAAGATCTTCATACATACAAAAAGGCCACTACCGACATTGACGGCAATGGCCTTCCTGAGCATCAATGTTTATTGTCCTTCACCTATGTGGTAGCCCCAAAGTAGCCCCAAAGAAAAATGGCTTAGCGGAAGAAGCTGCTAAGCCATTGAAATAATTGGCGCACCCGGAAGGATTCGAACTTTCAACCTTCTGATCCGTAGTTGAATACCCCACCTTTTTAACCAATATCAATAGAAATCAGTATAAATATATTCGTGCATTTATATCAATCACTTATAAGACCCCTTTGATCAATCTTGACGTGCCGTACATATACAGAATACAATAGAAATTAATGACGAAGGTAGCCCGGAGGTAGCCCCGAATGACGACTCAGCGAATCAACTTCACCAAGAGGTCGATTGAAGCATTGCCGGGGGCGCCCAAAGGCAAGCGGGATTTTTACCAAGACACCCGATTGAAAGCTCTGCGTCTTGAGGTAACAGATACCGGGAAGAAGACCTACAAGGTCTATCGCAAGATGCATGGCCGCCCTGTCCGTTACACCATCGGAGATATCCAAGACTGGTCGATTGAAAAAGCACGGGAGAAAGCCGAGGAAATCAGTTCCCTCATCTCCAAGGGAACTAACCCCAATATTGAGAAGAAACGTATTCGGCAGGAGATCACCTTTGGAAAGTTGTTTTCCGAATACATGGAGCGATACAGCAAGAAACACAAGCGCACATGGAAGCAGGACGAGTGGGAGTTTAAGAAGTTCTTATCCCATTGGTCCAATCGCAAGATATCATCCCTGAATCGCGACGAGATACAGAGGCTTCATGACAAAATCGGCAGCCGGAATGGTCCCTACCAAGCCAATCGGATTTTAGACCGCATCCGGGTCATCTACAACAAAGCCATTGAATGGGGGTGGGAAGGTGCGAACCCGGCGAAAGGCATCAAAGGCTTTAAGGAACAGTCCCGCGATCGCTTCCTAAAACCCAGTGAACTTCCGTTCTTCTTTGAGGCGCTGAACGAGGAGAAGAATAAGACAGCGTGCGACTACATTCTGATGTCGCTCTATACCGGCGCCAGGAAGTCAAACGTGCTTGCCATGCGCTGGGCTGAAATAGACTTCCAGCAATTCGAGTGGCGCATTCCCGAAACAAAGAATGGAGAGCCGTTGACCATCGCCCTTTCACAAGAGGCTGTTGACATCTTGAAGCGCAGACGACAGAAGGCGAACTCTAACCTTACCCCTTCCAGCGATGCAGCGCGAAGCCATTCTGCTGCCTTGAATAAGGCGAGTCAGAAGTGGGTCTTCCCCAGCGACAGATGTGAAGACCATTTCACCGATCCAAAACATCCTTGGAAGCGGATCCTGACGAACGCCACGATCAAGTTCTGGCAGGGACAGGCCCCCTTGACTCCCCTTGTCACGGAAGCGATGCGGCAAGCTCATACCACCAAGCACGATCAAGCCCTGTATGCAGCGGTTCAAGCACTCGCCCGACAGAAGAACATAGACCTCCCCACAGGACTCATAGACGTTCGCCTTCATGATCTGCGCCGGACCTTGGGGAGTTTTCAGGCGGCGGCGGGAGCCAGCGCCTATATCATCGGTAAATCTCTGGGGCATAAAAGCCAACAAGCCACTGCCATCTATGCCCGGCTTGATCTTGACCCAGTGCGAGCCTCGGTTCAGTTGGCAAGCTCCGCAATCAACAGTGCCGGAAAGATCAAAAAGGATGGAGCAACGGCCATCAATCCTGATAAACCGATGGCCTGAACAGTTTAGGCATCCCCATACCTCCGCTGCACTGATGAAGAAGGGATGCATCTATGTAGGTTTCCCCCCATTGCATCTTCCTCCCAAGAGTTTCGTTCATGCAATGCTCTCCTCAATTTATGATCCTCTTTCTGTTAGGGCCTCTTATGCTTTCCACCTCCCAGTCCCTCGGCACCCACCCCAGCCGCATATCAGCGGGCGGCTCACCGAGCGGGCAGCAGCTTAGTTTTCTACTTCATCACTCTCAGAATCATCACCGGCGCGCTTATCGATTGACCGCGCCACTTTACCGTTATACGGAACGTTTTCACTTGGTCTATCACTGGAACTATATTTCCCGGAAAGGAAATCACAAAAAATATCCTATCCTTGATAGATACCCATCTCTTCGTACTGGCGTTGAAGGAACGATCTCCATCATCAATTATCACCGATATTTCGTTATTAAGTTTTATTACTCCAGTAGCATCTCTATCACAATAGAGTGTAAAACGGACCTCCGCCGAATCCTTGCCAGAAATAGTGACAGTGTCACGATACGGCTCCAATCGTTTGAATTGCTTGAATCTGATGGCCGGAACTATGTGGATTTTGTGCGTTACCTTCTGCCCGTTGGCGTAAACGATGATGTATTCGTCGACCGGAGATGTCAGGCCGGGGCGTGTGCGGATTGTGAAGGCATGAATATTCGTCCTCGATGAGATATCGATCGATTCCGGGACGATGAGGTACTCCCCAGGATAGGTCGCGATCCTGGCAATAGTTCCTTTCCGAAGCGGTGCCTTGAAGCGCAGGGCAGCGGTTGTACTGTCCCCGCTCTCTACCTCGTCATACTTGATATCGAGAATGAAGCTGGAGTCGGTGTCCCGCCCCAGATCGAGCACGACCGTTGCCGGTGTGCTGCGGCCAACCCACGTTGCGACCCCGCTATCATTCAGGATCTTCACAGAAATTTCACAAGTGATTCTTACAGGATTCTCGGGGCTGAACGTCTCGAAACTGATTGGTATCCTCGCCGAGCGAGTCCTCACACCGATCGGTCGGTGAAGCGCTTCATACTGATCGTGGGTAATCAGAAGTTCGTCGTTGTTGTCGAGTTCTCCCTCAAGCGGGGAAAATCCAGTTGGGTTGAGATAGACTTTTGCGCCGATGGGAAGCGGGTTAGTGAACTCGATGAAGCCCTGCGCGCTGTCGTCCCCCGGCCCGCCGTTCAACTGCGCACGAACAACTTCGTAGGGAGAAAATTCACCACGAGGAGGGAGAAATTGCTTGACCGGAATGCTTAACGTGAGAACGATTCCGTTCAGAGAGGCGGTTATCGTAACATGATCCACCTGCCTGATGATGATTGGTGCAGCTCCCATCAACACAAACGTTGCCACGCTGTCGCCGGCAGGAACGGTGACGACACCCGGATAATCCGCATATAGGTGATCTCCACCAAGCTTGACCTGTACCGCCAAAGTCGTCCGCCGATTCAACGCAACCGTCACGAACGCGGTATCATCCACATAGATCTTGTCGACGGTGCTCGTCATCGAAACCACGCGCAATCCCGCCGTCTTCACTCCCTTCCCGCGAAGTGCGATCCTCCTCACCGTGTCGCCCGTCTGGGTGCTCACCACGAATGCGGTGTCGATATATTCTTTTTCCTCCCGTGGCGAGAAATCGACATTGACGATCGCCACTGAATCCGGCCCGATCTCATCACCTTTCTTGTAGTTCAGCACATTGAACGGCGCTTCGATCCCCTCGATACGAACCATCCCAGCCGATGCCGAATCGATCGAAATTGTGGCATGCTGGCGGCGCGACTCCCCCACCACCACTTCACCGAAATCGATCGCGATATCGCTCGAGCCCATTGTTGTGTCGATGACCACGACATCGTGCGTCACAGTCGTGTCCCGCCGGATGAAATCAGTCGTGGTGGTCACGTTTGTCACTCCCAGCCAGCATGCGAAGGCGGCCGCGACGGTAAGAAACGCAACGACCGGAGAACGCAGCCCGAGCGGCGACGCTCCTTCGCGGAAGATGATCCGGCGCAACCAAAACGGAAGGAGACGATTCGAGAGCGTACGGCCACTCTGAAGAAATCGGAGAAGCGTGCCGTCGCGGTTGCGTTCGGTGGGGGAGGCGCGGCGAAATTTTTCCTTGAGATCGACCAGCCGCGAGCGGACCGGATCGTGAAGCCACATCTGAAGCGCTAGCCGTAGCTGGTGATCTCCCTTGGCAAATGTCCCTTCCTCCGGTCGCGTCCCCTGCATCACGGCGATCACCGCGGCGCGCGCGCGGTGCTCCAGATCGGGATGGCGTTCAAGCTCGTTCAGAAGCCTCCAGCGGATATCATCGGGGATCGCTCCGGCGCGGAACCAAGAGATCCGGAAGAGCCAAAGGAGATGTTCCTCCGTCATGACCTCCGCGTCGGGAAAGAGCGGCGCGAGATGGCGCGAGAGTTTCCAGTGCAGCTCCGGATAGATCGCCAGCGTGCAGACCCAGAGAAACACGTTCCCATCGAGCGAGTGGCGCAGAGCCTCCACCGGGTTCGATTGATCCTCCACCGGCGGCGCCACCTCGTACGCGCCGCGCAGCACGGTGAGCGGAGGAGGTGCGTCGGCATCGAAACGATCCGCCATGATCGCGAAAATTGATCGTTGCGACGGAAGGACGACGAACATCTCCGAGAGCGTCCTCTCCTCACGTCCCCATGTGGGGAGCGGCCGCCCGGTGAGCAACGCGCGGTTCCGCCACCCTTCCAACTCCGAGGCCCAAGTGACGAGGGCTCCGGTCATCGGATCCAACACTCCGCTCCCGTCGCTTACCATCACCAGCCGATGTGCCGGGAACCGGCGCGCAAGCTCCTCCAGCCTGACGGATGCTCCGCCGTTCGCCGGATGGCAGACCCGCGGATCGGTGCGGAAGAAAAAGATCTCGGCCAGCACCCCTTCGGCGATCAGTTTCTCGGTGATCTCCGCGAAATATGATGCCTGATGATCCCGCGCCGCCGTCCGATCAATCAGCACCAGATATTCCGGGATGCGGTCCTCGTTCCTGTAGCGGAACTCAGTAAACCCGTTCGATGCGATCGTGGCCGTGATGCTTGCTTCCACATCGAGCCTGATCCGTTCATAGAGCTCGCGATTCCAAAGGCGCCGCGCAATAATGTGCATCTCGTCGCGCCGGAAGAGCGTCGCCATGCGATCGGTGATCTCCAGTGGCCACGCGTAGGGAAGCCGCCGTTTCATCAACTCCTCCCATATCTGTTCGGCCTCCCTTCGTCGCCGCAGGATCAGGAGGGCGAGCGCGGCCAGCGGGAGAGCGGCCAGCATCACCGCGACGATATGCCATTCGGTGGAGATCCTCTTGTTGGGAAAGAACTTGGTGATGATGGTATCGACGGACTTCGTTTTCTGCGCCGGCGCAAGCGTGGGCGGGTCGGGCAGCTTATAAATACTGTCGGAAATACTATCGGAAATGTAGGAGACCGACTGAACGAAGATGATGATGATGATCGCTAGGTTCACGGCGAGGCGCCCCCCCTGTTGCATCCATTCCATGATGCGCGCGGCGACACGGGCGGCAGAGATATCCGAGAGCTGCCGGGCAATATCGATTGGAAACAGTGCCTCGGCATCCGGCACGGCGTCCGGCTCGAAGATCGGATAGATCTCCTCGAAGATCTCGTGGAATCGCGCCTGCTGGTAAGGGGAAACAGCGAGCAGGGCACAGAGACGCGACCTCATCTGCTTAGGGGAATAGCTCCCCGAGTCGGGATCGAGCGCACGGGCAACCCGGATGTAATGCTCGACACCGATCGTGAACCCCTCGGAGCGAAGACGCTCCAGAAGAATCGCGAACGGTGGAGCCATCATATGTCCGTTCGTCTGTGTCTCCATTCGCCGGTGTTGTTCGACGTCCTGATTCGCCGTTCAGCGTTTCCGGGAGCGTACGTATTCCAGATCCTCCCTGGTTTTCACGAGGGCTGAATAGGTGATTGCAAGCGTCTCCATCTCCCCCGGTCCGAGGTTCCGCAGATCCAGGTCGAGTCTTTCGATCACCCGCATCCAGGCGAGAAGCTCGGCGGTGGCAGGGGATTTTTTTAAGGGAAGATTCCGGATCTCCATAAAATGCTTGATCGCCTCCTCCATCCTTTCCCGGCTGAATCCTTTCGCCGATTTCAGCCGTCGCTCCACGATCCGGAGCAACTGGTCCGGATCGGGAAAAGAAATGTGATAGTAGACGCAGCGACGGAGGAAGGCATCGGGAAGATTCTTCTCGGAATTGCTGGTGAAGATCACGAACGGACGATACTGCGGATCGCACTGGAAGGTCTGCCCGATCTCCGGCACCTCGAATGTCAGCCGATCAATCTCGTTGAGAATATCGTTCGGCAGATCGCGCGGCGCCTTGTCCAGCTCGTCCACCAGCACGACCGATCGCGCCGGGGGGATTACGCGGAGATGCTCCGGGATCTGATCCTTCGGACGCTCCTCGGGGGGAAGGGAAAGGAGGATCGCCAGCCCGAGCGCGCTGTAGCGGATGTAGGAGGCCGCATCCAGATCCTCCTTGCTGAACTGCGAGTCGTGGAAATGCCGGAGCGTATCATAGCGGTAGAAGAGATCGCGCGCGGCCGACGTGGTCTTGGTATGGAACACGAATGGCTCCGGAAACCCTTCCCCCCGCCGTCCCAGATCGTAGGCCACACTCGACGCGAGCTGCGTCTTGCCGGTTCCGGGGTCTCCGGTGACAAGGAGGGACTGCCCGAGCATCAGCGCGAGATTGACCACATCGCGCAATTCCTCGTCAGCCAGATAATCTTCGGGCCGCTCGCTGGCGATGATCAGGTTGAACCCGCCAGCATCACCCTCACCAGTGGGATCGACAGAGAGATTCCCCATGTACAGACGTGGAAACGCTAGGCGTTCCGTGAAGATATCAGAGCGTTGCGCCATTGTTGTATAAATTGTAGATCTCTCTGGTGATGTCCTCAATCACTTTCATTTTCCTTCCGGCCGAATCGATCTGCCTGATCCACTCCTCCCGCCTGCGGTTGGAGAGATCGACCGGACACGTCTTATTGAACCAATCCTTGATCTCAGAGAGATCGGGCGCCTCGATCTCCTCGAACCGCAGAAAGGGAACTGTTGCGTTCCAGACGTCGCCCAGTTTCGCAAGCTCCCCGGCAATCCGCTTCCCGTCGCTCCGGCCGATACCGAACCGTTCATTGATCCAGTTTCGTCCCCGCTTCAATTTCTCCCCCAATCCATCTCTGGATGTGTGCATGATGCTGAAGAAGATGAGAAACTGCGGAATGTTCGGGATGGTCTCGGCGGCGGCCCAGTACTCCAGCCCCTTCTCAATCAATTTCTGACATGATGCCTGGCTCCAACGCTCCGCCGGAAGAGTATGCTCCACCACGATCACCCCTTTGGAAGCAATCGGCTCGAGCGTCGCAAGGACATGGGGCTCCAGCGCTTCCACTCCAAACCCCTTGGTATCCTGCACATCGGCCACGCGACAGAGCTCAAGGATATATTCCCGCCTGAACATCTCGGGGGTGCTCTTGAAGACCCAGTCGATGGAATAATATTCGACCGGCCGATTGCGGTAGAAACGATTCGCCTGATACTCCGGCGTGATCCGTATATCCGATTCCTTCAGCCGCATCACAAGGCTGCTCAGGCACTGATCCTCGTGACCGTGAATGAAATAGATCTGCGGGCGTCCCGGCTGCCGTGCCAGGAAGGACCCAAAGTGGTCCCGGAACTTGATGCTCTGCCACCTCCGGTTCACACTCCTGATGATTGCTCGCCCTGCGGGGGCTCCGCCAGTCGGCTGCCGGGGCTCGGCGGGAGTGCCTGCGTCGGCCATGTTCAACTCGATCTCGTTCCCGTTGGAGTCGCGGCCAAAGAAATACGTCGGTGTCTGGCCGGTCTTCCCACCATCCCGCAACGCCTCGAACCGTTTCCCCAGTGACGCGATAATGGATTCCATCGGCGGCGGCCATCGATCGGGGTCCACGTTCCGGAGCTCGGCGAGAACTTCGGCCGAGAAGAGGCCGGTCGACAGAGCATCACGGTTGACGGCGGTTTCACCGGGTGCTGTCGCGAAGAGCGCAGACTGCCGGCGGCCCGCAAGTTTTCCATCGCCGAAGGTCTTGCGTGGAAGTCCGCGGTTCCACCCCATCTTTTCAACATAGTGCGCACATGCGTCCACGATGACGATCTGATGCCCCAGCGACTTCGGAAAAAAGCTCGTACGAAGAAGTTTTAGGAGATGGGTGATATCGAGATTGCACTTATTATCGGCAGTCGCATCGGCGTAGAAGAGACGCCGACTATCGTCCATGTGAATCACGCCGTGCCCCCCCCAGTAGAAGAAGAGAAGTTCATCCGTCACGCTCGGCAACATGTCGGTGATGATATCCTCTAGATCACGCTGCGTGGCCCTCTGCGGAACAATCCCCTTCTCGTTCAAGCCCGGAAACCTGTCGATGATCTCCACCGGCGAGAGATGGAGGGATATCGATTCGTGGAGCACGCCCCGCTCTAGGAGCCATTCGGCGAAGCGGCACGCATCGGCGGCAGCCCCGTCCAAACTCCAGGAGGGTCCCGCCCCGTATTCCCCGATTCCCACCACGATGGCGCGGGTATGTTTGGGATCGATCGTCATGGCAGCCGCTCAATGATCTTGTCCCACATCGACAGATTATCCCAGTACCCACTGTGTGAATCGGGGAACGGTTTGCCGTTATCAACTTCGAGATCCTCTACCCGCGAGCCGAACACCCCGGCAGCCAGATAGCTGAGAATATCCCGGAGGTCGTAAATGTTCGTCCACAACGGGAAGTGAGGCGGAAGGCGATCATCGAGCGGCGGTGGCGCATGACGAAGACTGCCGAGCGCATCGATCTCGTACATGAACGGCGCCTGCGATCCGACAGTAATCAACCGGTGAACATCGAGCTTCTCCTCCATCAGAAGATCGACGCAGGCGATTCCCCCCAAGCTATGAGCCACCACGGTAACCGGACCTCCCGCATGCATGATGGCTCGGCGGATACAGCCGCGAATATCTGCGCCATGCGTCTGATAATGGAGGATATCCCCCGCCGCAGGATAAGCGGCGTCGGAGATCGCGCCACGTTTCCGTTTCATGTGGTTCGTCACCAACCGTTTGGCGATACCGGCGCCGATCCCGGCGATCTGCCGCAGCACCCAGCCGCCGATTCCACGCCCGGTATCCCCCACATTACCCGGAACACCGAGCCGCCGCGCAACCATATCGGCGAGCGCCTCCCGTGTCAGGCCATCTAGCCTCCACCCTTCGTGCTCCTCCGTAGTGAGGATCATCGCCATCGCCACGATGGCCCGGGCCAGTCCCCAGTGGTATTCGTTCAGATCGCCGTTCGCTCGCCGGATCAGATCGCCGCACGGCTCAGAACTTGCTACTGCCTCGCACGCCGCATCGAAGGAATCAAGCATCGCATGACGTTCAAGAAGATCGTGGAGCGCGAGGAATTCATCACGTGCTCGCGCGACTGCCCGCATCCCCTCGATCGCCTCCTCCAATTGCATCCCCAGCGGAAAGGAGCCCGGCGGAAGCTCCCCTCCTTCCGATTCCCGCAGCGCCAGCAGGCGAAGCTCGAAGAAGGGATCATCGGCGAGCAGCGACCAAAGAGCGATCGAGGCAGCGTCATCTTCGGTGATGGCAAGGGGCTGCGCAAATCCCCGCGCGGTATCGTACAGCGGAATGGAAGCTCCTCCATCGTTCAGCCGCGCGCCGAGATATCCCCAGTAACATCCGCGGACGTCAACCTGCGGAGCACGGGCGCCAAGGCGGTCCCGGATCATGTTCAGGGTGGACTCGAATGCCGTTTCACGGACGCCCGTGCCATGAACGAAGAGAAGAGTGGGCATGACGGATCATCTACGTGTTGTAAAGGAATCGTCGAAACGTTGTGTTTCCGCTCCCCGGAACATGCGGGAACACAACGAATGGATTCTCGCGCAATACGGGCTCACGGGAGTGGCTACCGCAGGCTGACCATCACTCGCCAGCATTCGGAGATATCCTCCAAGTGTCGGCAGGATGAAGGAGTGAAGTTCAATAGTCGATCGAGATTTGCGATGCGAAGTCGGTCAGGCGCAGTAATGACTCTGCTCAATATACACTTTTCAGCCTGTTCATAGGCATGCCGGATTCGATCATTGGTGTCGCAGTTTGATTGCTGTGATACCAGAGTATGCGTTTCATCGTTGGCCTGCACGATGATCTATCGAACAGGATGGCTGTCTCGAAGGCGGTGCTGATCTCCTGACCTTCCCTGTCCCGTGCATCCACTTCATTCTGTTCAAGGCGTATCTCTTCGACCACTTACAAAGCCATATGAACGAGCGGCAGACGAAAGCCCTGATGCGGATGCTGGAGAGCGAGCCGGAAGGCTTCGAGGGGAGCATGCGGACACAGAAGTACATGAAGATCACAGGGCGCGTCCAAAGCAACTACTGTCCGGGATCTGCATCATCTTGTGGAGATTGGCCTGCTCCGGCAGACCGGCGAAGGACGGAGCACTCGCTACGAGATCAGAGAGGACTTCTAAACGGCATCTCTTGGGACCAAGATCAGCTCATACTCTAGGGTGATTCAGGCATGAGCTAACTATTTGGATGGAGTGGCGACAAGCGGAAGATAGATGCCGAAACGTCCACGTCCGCACCCGAAACAAGAAAGGTTAGGAAGAAGATCAGTACTCAATCGGCTCTGCCGCAGACGTATCCTTCCACCGGAACGGATCCGGGTATAGAAGGTTGTTTATTCACCCTATTCATCAGGATAGGGTCGGGGACTCCCCGTCTTTAGGGTAACGAAGCTGATAACGGAAATGCACCTCTGCATTTTCTATCTCGGTCTTTGGCCTGACCGAAATAATTTTTATCAGAGCGAAACCTACATCGTTTCGGAAGATGATGATCGCCCCCTCGGCGACTGGCTTGTAGTAATTGGAGTCTTCGAACCATCTGCCCGGATCATCGGCCTGATCAAAAGTAGAGCAATTCTTTGCTAATGCGACGTTGAAACGATAGTCTAGGGCATATATTGATCCATATCCGCGGCTTTTCCAGCTCGTCTGAAATTCTCTTCCAGGGCTTCCAAGGACACGCTCTCCTCGATTGTTCTCGTAATCAAAAGATGCTCCATCCTCTTCATAAGGAGACACTCTAAACTTGCGAAAGAAAGCATCATTGTCACGGAGAGCCTCATTCCTCAATTCCGCCGCAAAGTCACGCACCTCAACCCCATGTTCAAAGAATTTTCGCCATGCAAGTGCGCCGACGTCAGGATTAGGGTCTACATTTCCGACATGGACACATTTAACACCTGCATCAACAAGCAAATCAGCACACCCACTGCTCGCACCTTTCCTCTTCGTGCAAGGCTCTAATGTAACATAAGCGGTGGCATTAGATAAGTTACGACCTTTTAGTTGCCCTAGCAGCGCTTCCTCTGCATGCAAGTTTGGCCTAGCAGTAAAGACCCGAGTATTTCCGAACTCCAGAACTTCGCCACCATGCCCTTTCGCACACCAACCGATCAGCTCACTCTCAACGGCAATTACAATCGCCACTCTTGGCGCGACATTCTTTGCCGAAGTGTCGACGGAACACAACTTTGCCTTATCAACGGCAAGCCGTGCGAATCTGTAGTGTATGAAATCCGATTCAATCATCTATATATCCAACTATCCCTCAGAATAATTTTCACCTAATGACTACTTTTTATTTCCTAGTTTACTCTCAACTTTACTCATCCTTTTCGTTAGATCTATACCCAAAACAGCGATCTTATCAACTTTAGAGTATTTACTAGAAAGTTTAACCCCATAATTTTGAAGAGCAAGAACCAGACGCCTAAAGTCTACCACCTCTCCAGTAGGAGTTTGCCAACTATTCTTCTTTCCGCGATATACCAATAAGAACACACCGCAATTGGACCTTCCATCTCTCAAGTAATCTCCGCACAGCTGATTTTCCAGACGTTCAAAAAAATCATTCCCACTCCAGTTGTCCGCCAGTTTGAGTTCCACTGGCACTGGCGCATCGAACGTCGCACCATGAAATCTAATATCTGGTCGCTTTGCATCAGCAAGCTCCTCCTCCTGAGGGACAGAATACTTCCCAACAGCCTTCTCCCTACACCAGTTGCCGATATATTTTCTAATCTCAGTTTCTTTCTCTACATTTTTAAGAATGGATGAGACGCTACTATCACCGTTCTCCAGATCATCCTTAAGATCCTCTAAATGTATAATGACCAGATCAAACAACTCTTTATGATTTGCAGGGGTAAATTCTAACGTCTTACCAAATTCACTAAACTCACCTTCCAGAATTGGCTTCGCATCCGCGTCATTCTCTGCACGTTTTTTCGCGGCACGCAGCATCCAGACTTTAGATATTTCTACAGGATGCAACTCTGAAAGATCCATTATTGCCAAGAAGGATTCTTTTCCAGGTATATCTGAAAGAATAGAGAATGCCTTACTGCGAACATCTTGCGCGTCATCTCGAATCTGAGGCGAATATGGTCCATTCCCAATTCTAATAACATCATCTTCTTGTCGAATATATCTATGCATGAGAAGATACAGCTCCTTCAGATGTTCGGGCGTTTTATGAGCATCGCGGACATACGATGAGAACCTCCGATCACCTAACAAGTTGACCGAAATTTCCATTGTAAGCTCCGTCGCCAGTTTCCCATCTGAAAGACTCTTCAAATTATCCGAAAGAGACTTTATCGCAGCATTCGGGTCTACCCCGATCCATGTAGGAAACCATAAGCCTAGATGATGCGAATTTTTAGCATCCGCACACTTTTCAGAGGCCAACCCAGCCAAGTCTCGATCCGGCACAACAGAGCTACCTTGAACGATATTGAGAATGCTTTTAAGATCACCAGAATTTTTCGGCTCTTCTTTCTTGAGCTTGTCAAAAAGATGCATCGCAATGCCATCCCAAATCCAATCACAGCCCCAGCCGATTTTACCAAGAATATAATGCCGTTCCTCATGAGCGACTGCGACATCCAGCTCCCAATTTATCTCCCTTAAGACTGAAGCAATAACTATATCCGGGCAAGCCTCGTATAGCTTTTGAAACCATCTAGGGAAGCCATTCAGCTCATGAAATGCATATCGGCAAGCAATCTCAACATCCTCTGGCCGCAGGCTCTTTGCCCAATTTTTGGCCTCATCGGCTTCGACAACCAAGCTGGTTAACCCGAAGATCACGGTGAATGAAGTTTTCCTCTTATCCCCCCCTTCGGAAAGCAAAACAGGCGTATAGAGTCTCCAATATTTTACCATCCCCTCTCTAAAGGCATCAACGATCTCACTGCTAAACTCTTGAGACAAGTCCCGCCAATTCCCTTCCGTCCATCGAGATGAGTTCCCACTATACTTTCGCATTTCTTCATGCAGATAGTATTGAGCATTCGTTATAGTATCTCCCTCGCGCTCACGTAGCTTCTCGAAGTTTTCGGCGAGCCACTTTGCCCATTCTTCATGATACTTTTGGCGCTTCTCTTCTCTAGTTTTACTTTTCTTCTCTTGAGCGGCCAATGTTCTCGCCAGCCTTTTATGCTCTTGAGATTGCGCTGAAGGACGGAACAGAATCTTCAGAGCTTGTTCTAAGTCGCTTTCTTTGCGCGCAAGCTTCTTTAAGCGCTCTTGCCATTCTTTTGGACTTCCATTTGACTTGTATATCTCGAATGCCAAAGATAAAGCGACGAGCCGATCATCAAGGAGCTCACGTTCGGCAACATCTTGCAGCACAGCATCAAAATGACTAGTGTTAAACTCCCAGCATCTACAACCAAAAATAGCTACTCTCCTATATTCTCTTAGTTGCTTATCCTTGCCGCTATACGTAGATTTCCTTATCTCATCCACATCTTTCCAAAAGAGCAGACGATTAAGTTCAGGCCATGAACGCACCAACTGAGCGAAGTCAGCATTTGTTTTTCCATACTCGGAATCTCTATTCTCCCGACAAGCCGAGCTCTTAATCAGCACTGAAAGCGCTGTATCATTCAGTGCTGCATCGTGTCGGCACACGATCAATTTTTCTAGTAAAGAAAGACAGCAACTGATAAGCCAGCTAAATCTTTCCGAGACTTCATGGAAGTGCGTTTCGATCATAGGCTCTTCATCAAGCAGGAGACCGAATCCGTCCAGAAGCTTCGCTGTGTCATCTAGAGAAAGACGGTCTATAAACTGGATCAAAGCAGGACTCAAATCATCGTAGCCGTATTGCTCTTTGCTTTCAGATCTTGAAACCGCCTTTATCACCCATTCCACAGAGGCCGAATTTGATGCAATCCCCTCAACAAGATCAGCCAAAATCCCTCTGTCATGAAGACCGGACTCCGAAGCAAATTTCTTCAATAAATCCTTATAATCTTCTGCTGATCCAATCTCCTGAACCGCCTTGATAGCGGCCATCCTTGTGTACTGTTCTCCCTGAGGATCACAGGCGAATCTTTTGGCTTCCGGCAAGGCATCTTTCATATTTCCCAGCTGAACCATCCTCAGCAAGAAGAATATTAGATTCTCATCATTCTCATATTCCTTGATTAAACGCTTAATATCATCAGTCATATCAGGCGACGCAAAACGTTGGACGGAGGCACGCTCCGAAATAGATTCGCTTGAAGTGCGCGCAGCCATCTTCTTGCAAATCACAGAAAGGATCTCCTTTCTCGTATGAAGTGGGAGTTGGCTGGGATCTCCCCCCTCCAAGATGACTTCAGGTTCAATTTCGAGGGCCTTTTCCTTTATCTTATCGTCAAGAAGAGCAAGCCATGCTAAGACCGGCCTCATTGACGGCCTTATAACCTGCATACCGTATTGCTCCCGAAAGAAAATCCTTTCGACTCTTTTTCGCGAGCCATTTTGCTTGAGGATTTCACTGAACCATTCGGCCGCTAGATACTCCCTGACCGTTCTATGGTGGAAGCGAACAGTGCCATAAATCGCTTCATCGAAGATAGGAAGCGATAAGAGCATTGAACACTTTTTATCGGTCCAGTCAGTCAGAATAGATTTAATATTGATCCCACTTCCAGAACTTCCTCCAGGAACCCGGATTGTGGATTCATGTGCTAATATAGCAGCAGCAGCAACGATCCTCGCGCCTTTATTGGCTTCCTCTGTTGTGAGGGAATCAACCTCTGCTCTATTCGGGTCATGCTCTTTCAACCTGTATTTAATACTATGCCGCATCAACTCCAAAGGAGAGCCAAGCCGCGCCTGCTTATTCCAAAACCCTAATGTTTCTTCTAAGTCTTGCGGTCTTGATAGAAATGACCAGGCATCTCGTCGCTCTACCTCTTTTAAGAATGTGCTGGTGTCAGCTATTCCTTTACCTTGGAGAAAGACTTCGGCTTGCGCTGGAGATAGATCCCACAGTGAATAGACCTTAAATATTGATTCATCTTTTTCTGTACTAATTTTGGAGACTTTCCGAACAGACTTCGCCTCCATATTCCCTAAAAAATCATCACTGCAATTACATTTATCATTCTTTTCTTCTTCCTTTGCCATGTGCCCGTTAACTAGCGCAAGAGGGAACTTTTCATTACAAAGATTGAGATCAGAGTGGGATCGCCAAGCATGGGTTCTCCCTGTAATAACAATATGAACACGTTGCAAGGCAGCGTTCAGACGAACTGAAATTTTTCTTATAGCCTGATCAAAGTCTTTTGGGTGTTTTAAGCGTGCTTCATCAACAGAGTCCAAGAATATCCACCCCTCATTCGTAGAAACGAGCCAGGCTTGGAACTCAGGAAAAGTCCCGACCTCAAAAGCGCTTTCCAAGTCGTCTGTGATATGTTCCAGACGCAGAAAGAAAGCGTCTTTTCCTTCCGATCTGACTTTACGTGCCGCCTGTTTAGTCTCTGTCGTTTTCCCTGCGCCAGCCTCAGCAAGAATAACGACACGATACTGTTTGAGCAAATCATCCCAATTGGTGGCTTTGTATCCTTGAAGACTTAACATCATCTCTCTCGTATATACGTCATCCTCGGGATCTGTGGAGCGAGAGAGTTCATAGAATGTGCGATTGAGATTTATATAGTCTTTTTTTAGCATACGTTCACCCTAGCTCAGGAATGTCATACAATATTGGTAGCTCCCACAGTATCAACAAATGACTTTAACACCGCCTACATCTCCCATGACCCCTATTTGCACAGTCTATACCACGTCGCCCGTGCCTTCCCATACTGATTTTTACCTCCAACCGTCTCGCGCAGGCGCTTCTTGAGCCTGTTCTGACTGCCCCCGTGTCTCCCACGATCTCGGCAATGGTGAGGCGCTCATGTTGCCTGAGAAGCATAAAGACTCCACGGACAAAGTTCGTACAGGCAGCAGTACCAAATACGGCGATGAGGCGACAGAAAGCACTTATAGATGGCTCATGTGATTCGCACCCAGTAACGAGCATATCCCAGTACCGTTGGAACCATCCCCCGGCTTAGGGGCCAGCCATACCGGATCGTCTATCTCAACTATCCAATGGAGTACAAGTAAGGCCACTCCTTGTTGTCCCAACAGCACAAGCTCGGATGAGAATCCTGGCTTGTGCTGTTTTAGACGGGCTTTCTTTTCCTTTACTCGTCCGGCGAGTAGAAATGCAAATCTATAATCTAGTGACGGACTACGACAGTAGTAGTTGCAGTTGTTGAACCACGCTGCATTGTGATGAAATATAAGCCCTTGCTTATCCCAGATGTCGGAATAGCGACAGGTCCCTGATCTGCTCTGACTACTAGGCGTCGAACTTCTCGTCCGCTCTCATCGCTTATATGAATCGTCCCGAAATCAACTCCTAGCTGCGTCCATTGCACCGTGATAACATCATCGGATGGGTTCGGCACGGCCATAATCGAGAAGGCTTTTGCTACAGAGAGTAGCGGAACTACCGACACACCAGAGAGCACCGAATCCGCGCCCTGCGGCAAGCGACGCGGAATACCATCGTTTGGTACCGCAGTCGATGGCTGGAAGTAGATCACACTGTTGCCACCATACACCGCATACGTCGACACACCGCTCCCATCGATATCGCCCAATACTGCATGCGCTCCTGCTTCTGTCGCTGGACGCGTGTCTAAAAGACCATCGACCAATGAATCGAGATTCCTACCACCGCTGTAGCAGATCAGAAACGGGTTGCTATATGCCCATAGATCCCCCACACCATCAAGGTTTCCATCGCCGAAGTCGAACAGGAAGTAGTCTGACTCTCCCCAGAACTGCTGTACACGATGCGGCATCCAGATCTCTGACCATGGCCGCCCCCACCACTGACCGGGAATCGAATCAGGGCGATCATTGCCGGAACCGAACTGCTGGCGCAGACGCTGTCCTTTCAAGCCCAGGTAGATCTTGACACGCTCTTCATGAGCAGCAACGCCAGTATGGACGAGCAGTTCGGGAACACGATCATCGGTTACATCGCTGAGCAGGGCGTAGTGGCCGTTAGGCACGCGGAGGTCGGCGGTTTCGATCTGGTTTGTATCTGGCAGCATCCCGGCGCTACCGTAGAGCACCGAGACCAAGCCAGTACCACTGCCGCCTGCCTGAGCGTACATGACAATATCTTTGACCCCATCACCATCCTGGTCAAGCTCCTTAAGCTGGTTGCTACTCGGCGTGTTCCACCACGACCAATCCGATATCGATGGAAGCTCCCTCCCCCACCGCCCATGATGGTGGCCCATATAGATGAAACATTTTGGAGTGACAACTCCCTGACCCGTGACTACAGCACTACCGAACCTATTCCAGACAAGAAGGTCAATAATTCCGTCGTGGTTGAAATCGCCGCTCAGCCCTGGACCAGGGCCGTTCCAACCACCGACAGAGTTTGAGAGATGGGTAGTGTCAGTAAGGGAGAAATCCCCCGAGGGATTTCCCCAAAAGATCGCAATGCGAGAAACTAGGCCTTGTGTACCGTAGCTGGTATCACCGTAGATGGTATCACCGTAGATGGTATCACCGTAGATGGTGATACTCGTGGCGATATCAATATTCCCATCGTCATCCCAATCCCCCGCTCCAAGAAAATTCGTTATTGAACCGATCTCTGTCGGGCCGATACGCTGTCCGTCTCTCGATTTCGGTAAGCCTCCGCGTACACCTTTGTACAGAAATATCTCCTCGGGATATCGTCCCGTCTTCCCTATAGTGTCACAGCGGTAATGTCCAATAATCCAATCCTGCAACCCATCCCGGTTCACATCTCCTGCTGGATAGATCCTTGAACCAAACCGTTCACTATTGGCTCCCGTACACTGCGTAATCAATCCCTGCATGAGGCCAAGCTCCGGGAAGCAGATGGCACTCCGGTTGCGAGGATCGGGATTGCTTCGTCCCTGATTGCACGGAGAATCTGATTGTGCAGACAACAACAACGCCGTGCAAAATAAAAAAAGGAATGAGCAGATGGAGACAGTAAAACGATTCATAGCGACTGAAGAGCTTCTGGGTAGATCTTCATGGCTGGAGAGAAGGTGACGACGGTTGAATAGACAACATGAGCAAGCTATGTCACGTACTCCTCTCACACAAGATATGAACCCAGGTAGGAGACGGACGTTCGGTCTATCCGGTACCGTTGGAACCATCCCCCGGCTTAGGGGCCGGTCGGTGCCAGATCGTCTATCTCAACTGTCCAATCAAGCACAAGTAAGCTCACTCCTTGTTGTACCTATGTTGTACCAAAAGCAAAAGCCCGGACGAAGATCCGGGCTTTTGTGCGATTTCACGGGTTGCAAGGCCCGTTTGTATGTGCGGAGAGAGCGAGATTCGAACTCGCGGTAGAGGTATAACCCCTACGACGGTTTAGCAAACCGTTGCCTTCAGCCACTCGGCCATCTCTCCTGATCGAAACGTGTAGCGGAGGAGGGACTTGAACCCCCGACACATGGATTATGATTCCATTGCTCTAACCAACTGAGCTACTCCGCCATGTCATACCTCATGCTGGTGGGCGCTGAGGGGTTCGAACCCCCGACCTTCTCGGTGTAAGCGAGACGCTCTGAACCAGCTGAGCTAAGCGCCCTGATCTTCGCGACGTCGCCGCAGGAAGGGACTGCAAATATAGTCTTGGATGGCGAATCCTAGCAAACGAATTTTTCACGGGATTTTGTAAAGATCTGCGAGCGGAACTATTGCTCCTCCCCCTCCCAAGGCCGATAGGACGGCTTCTGCTGAGCGCTGGCAAGGGTGAACTCGTGGGTCACCTGCTGGGGAGTCTGCCGTACGGGACAATCATGTTTCGAACAGAAGACGCAGCAGGAGACGTTGCAGGGATCCATATGGATCATCACCTCGGCCTGCTCCTCGAAGGCCCCGCTGATCGCATGCCGCACTGTGTCCTCGATGCCATGCACACTCTGCAACTGCAGATAGTATGGAAGCGTCAGGTGGAAATCGATGAAGTGGCGCTCGCCGGCGCTCCAGGCGCGCAGGCGGTGCATGTCGATCATATCCTCTGTACGGCTTCGATTGAGGGCCTCGACGATACGCTCCAGCGTATCCGGATCGGTAGTGTTCATTAATCCGCGGATCGACTGGCTGAGAAGCTGGTAACCGGTGTAGATGATGTTCAGGGCCACCGCGATGGCGACCAGAGGATCGAGCATCTCAAGCCCGGTGATCGCGACCAGAATCACCCCTGCCAGCACGCCGATCGACGTATAGCTGTCGGTCAGCACATGCCTGCCATCGGCGATCAGCACCAGCGAATTGGTCCGACGGCCGGTGCGCACCAGATGCCATCCGAGCAACAGGTTGATCGCGCCGGCGGCTCCTATCACCCATGCCCCCACGTCCAGCGCGCGGAGATGCGGTCCCCTGATCAGATCGCCGACGGCCTCATAACAGATCGCGACGGCGGCCAGGACGATCAGCAGCCCCTCGGCCCCGGCCGAGAAATACTCGACCTTACCGTAGCCGTACGGATGGGCCGTGTCGGCGGGCCGGCCCACAAGAACGATGCTGTAGAAGGCGATGCCGGTGGCGAGAACATGCACCACCGACTCCATCGCATCGGAGAGAATGGCGGCCGAGCCGGTGATGAAGTAGGCGCTGGTCTTCATCACGAACATGGCGACCCCGACAAGCAGCGACAGAAGCGCGGCGTTGCGGCGGAGCCGCTGGCGGTCGATCTCCGCCTGGCGATGTGGGGACAGATGGCTCATGGGAATGGATTGTTCCAGTCTATCATGGCGCGCGAAACACGGAACGATCGGCGCCGTAGAGGATGGAGGCTTTCAAGTAGCTCAATATGATCATCTTGCGTGAAATCATTATGTTACCGTCAGATATCACTGGCGATGGCAGCCCGGATACGCGAGACATTACCGACAGATTATACAACTCTCATTTTGCTCGGAGATAATCACGATGACAGGTAAAAATATCCTCTCGCTGGTTCTCGCGGTTGTCGTGGGAATCGTAGCGGTCAAAGTCCTCTTCTGGGTGCTCAGCATTGCGCTCAGCCTGATGTGGTGGGTAGTGGGCGCGGCGATCACCGTCGGCGTGGTGTACGTCCTCTACCGCGGATTCAACAATATGCTGGCAAGCGGAAAGCGTCTGACCTGATAGGTGCGGACGCTTCGCGATGGCCGAAACATCAACGGCGCCCCGATCTTCTCGATCGGGGCGCCGTTCGTTTATAGTGCGCGGAACTGGCTTAGGTGCCGGCCGCGTAGTCGTCCATATACTCGATCTGCTCCGGGGTGAGCTCGTCGAGGTTGATCGCCATGGTGCCAAGCTTCACCTTTGCGATCTCCTGGTCCTGCTCGGCCGGGATATCATAGACCTTGTTCTCCCACTTCTCGCCGCGGGTATGCGCCTCGGCAAGGCGGAGCTGCGACATGAACTGGTTGGCGAACGACATATCCATCACCTCCGACGGATGCCCCTCGGCGGCGGCCAGGTTCACCAGACGTCCCTGTGCCAGCAGATAGACCCTGCGACCGTCGGGGAGGGTATACTCCTCGTTGTTGTCGCGGATCGTCCGCTTGTTGCCGGTGATCGTCTCGAGATCGCCGATGTTGATCTCGCAGTCGTAATGGCCGGTGTTGCAGACGATGGCGCCATCCTTCATCGACTCGAAGTGGCGCTTGACGATGATATCCTTGATGCCGGTGGCGGTCACGAAGATATCGCCGACCTTGGCGGCCTCGTCCATCTCCATCACGCGCATCCCCTCGAGGGTCGCCTTCAGAGCGGCGGTCGGCTTGACCTCGGTGACGATCACGTTGGCGCCCATCCCCTTGGCGCGGAGGGCGACGCCCTTGCCGCAGTGGCCGTAGCCGGCGACCACGAAGTTCTTGCCGGCGAGCATCACCGACGTTGCGCGGATGATGCCGTCGAGCGTCGACTGGCCGGTGCCGTAGACGTTATCGAAGTCCCACTTGGTCTCGGCGTCGTTGACGGCGATCACCGGGTAGCGGAGCGCGCCATCGGCGGCCATCGCGCGGAGGCGATGCACGCCGGTGGTGGTCTCCTCGGTGCCGCCGATCATGCCCGCCACAAGATCCGGGTACTTGTTGTGCACCGTGAAGATCAGGTCGGCGCCGTCGTCCAGCGTCAGGTTCGGATCGATCAAAAGCGTCTGATCGATGCACCAGTAGAAGTCCTCGGTGTTCAGACCGTGCCATGCATACATCTTGATCCCCTCCTCGGCCAGCGCCGCGGCAACCGCGTCGTTGGTCGACAGCGGATTGCAGCCCGACCAGGAGACCTCGGCGCCGGCATCGCGCAGGGCGCGGATCAGCACGGCGGTCTCCTTGGTCACATGCAGGCAACCCGCAATGCGATAGCCCTTCAGCGGCTGCGAGTCGCGGTACTTCGCGCGCAGCGACATCATCACCGGCATGCGGCTCTCGGCCCAGTCAATCAGCTTGCGCCCTTCGTCGGCAAGCGCCAGGTCACGGACTTTATACTGTCCTTCCTTATGATCCATGTCAACCTACAGTGTTATATATGAATGTGAGATACTAATCAGGTTTGCAGCCGATGGCTCGCCCCGCGGCGCACCCTCGCGCGCCGGATGCGGCCGATCCATCGGGATGATCACTTCGCGACCCGCTGCAGCTTCTTCACCAGGTCGAGCGCTTCCCACGGGAACTCATCGCCGCTGCGGCCGAAGTGGCCGTAGGCGGCGGTCCGGCGGTAGATCGGACGGCGAAGCTTCAGACGGGCGATGATCCCCTTCGGCGTCATGTCGACTTCCTTGCTGAGGATCTCCCCAAGCTCGCGATCGGGCATCACCCCGGTTCCATGCGTATCGACGCGGAGCGATACCGGCTCGGCCACACCGATGGCGTACGCGACCTGGATGGTGCACTCGCGCGCCAGGCCCGCGGCAACCACGTTCTTCGCCAGATGGCGCGTCGCGTATGCGGCCGAGCGATCGACCTTCGAGGGGTCCTTGCCGGAGAACGCGCCGCCGCCATGCGGGGCCTTGCCGCCGTACGTATCGACGATGATCTTGCGGCCGGTCAGGCCGGTATCGCCGTGCGGTCCGCCGATCTCGAAGTTGCCGGTGGGGTTCACATGGAAGGTAAAGTTCTTGCCGAGCATCTCTGCCGGGATCACTTCCTTGACCACATATTCCATCAGATCCTTCTTGATCTTCTTCTGCATCGTCTGGGAGTCCTTGAACGGATCGTGCTGCGTGGAGACGACGATCGTATCGACGCGGAGCGGGCGGCCGTTCTCATCGTACTCGATGGTGACCTGGCTCTTCGAGTCGGGACGCAGATAGCGCATCGGCGAGTTCTCCATCTTGCGCACCTCGGCAAGGCGCTGCATCAGACGATGGGAGAACATCAGAGGCATCGGCATCAGTTCCGGGGTCTCATCCACAGCGTAGCCGAACATCATCCCCTGGTCGCCGGCGCCACCGGTATCGACTCCCTGCGCGATATCGGGCGACTGCGAGTGGACGGCATTGAGCACGCCGCACGAGTCGCAGTCGAAGCGAAGCTCCGGACGGGTATAGCCGATCTCGCGGATCGTGTCGCGTGCGATATCGGCGAAGTCGACGTAGGTCTTCGTCGTGATCTCGCCGCCGATCACCACCAGGCCGGTGGTGACGAACGTCTCGCACGCAACGCGGGCATTGGCATCCTTGGCGAGGATCGAGTCGAGGATCGCATCGGAGATCTGATCCGATACCTTATCGGGATGTCCTTCGGAGACTGACTCCGATGTGAAGAGATAAGACATAGAAAGAATATGGTTGTACGGAATGGGTTGCTGTCGTCCGGCTGGGAAGGCTGTTCGGGAAGCGCCGCTCCGATCAGAATCCGAGCTCGAGCTCGGAGCTGGCCCCGGCATTGATCCGGTTGAACGTGCCGCGCACCGTCGCGTCGTTGCCGATGATCGACTGGCGGAGCATCGCCTGCTCGACCGACGCGTTGGCGCCGACGATCGAGTCGGCGATCACCGAATCGGTGACGACCGCCCCGTCGGCGATCGTTGCATAGGGGCCGATGATCGAGTTGGTGATCACCGCCGTGGGAGCCACGTGCACCGGCGGGTTGACCACCACGCCGGGGATCTGCAGCGCCGCCGGAGCGCGGTCGAGCAGATGGCGATTGGTTTCGAGCAGCGTCTCCGGCTTTCCGCAGTCGAGCCAGGCATCGACATGGAAGGTGACGAACTTCTCCCCCCTGTCGATCATCATCTGCAGCGCATCGGTGAGCTGATACTCGCCACGAGTGCGGCGGTCCTGCTCCACCAGCTCGGCCAGACACTCGGCCAGCATGCGGGGATGCCGGATGTAGTAGAGGCCGACCATCGCGAGGTTGGTCGGAGGCACCTCCGGCTTCTCCACCAGATGGCTCACGAACTCCCCCTGCATCTCGACGACGCCGAAGCGGCGGGGATCATCCACATGCTTGACTCCCAGCGACGAATGCTCACCGGAGATGACCGGCCGCAGATCGACGTCGAAGATCGTATCGCCGAGGATGATCAGCACCGGCTCCTCACCGAGCGCATGCTGCGCCAGATAGATCGAGTGCCCGAGTCCCTCACGCACCGGCTGCTCGATGAACTCGAAGTCGAGGTCGTAGTTCGTGCGAAGGTACTCCTCGACAAGATCGCCAAGATACCCGACGATGATCGTCGCGGAGGTTATCCCCTCCTTGATCAGCTTGTCGAGGATATGGCCGAGAATGGGCTTGCCGGCCACATTCAGAAGAACTTTCGGGAGCGTATATGTGTGCGGCCTGAGTCGTGTGCCGACCCCGGCGACGGGAATTATTGCTCGCATCGGAGATATATGCAATGTGAATTGACCGCGCAACTTACGAAAAGAGGGGGGACCAGCAATCCCGTCTGGCCGCCGTTACGGCTTGTATAGAAGCCCGGCGCACCGGAAGATCGGCGGGCGCTCCACGCGGCCGCCACCGGTGTCGGCAAGGCACCAGCCCCGAGCTCCGGCACCATTGAGGCTCTGCTCCCGGCGACGCCACGCACCCGCCGCCACAGCATCGCGCGACAGCATCGGCGGGCGGGCTCCTGACGCCACCACCGATGGGGGGAACATCGCGCCGGCAACACGAAGGACACCATGGGCGGACGATCCATCACATCCGTTCGTAAATTGTATTCTCCGAATCGTCCTCTCCCCCATACTTTTGCAGCATGAGCCAGAACCCCAGAGAATTCGCATCGATCTATTCGCACGGATTCGTGCGCACCGCCGTCTGCATCCCGCATCTGAAAGTCTCCGCCCCCCGGTTCAACGTTGAGCGGACCATCGCCCTGGCAGCCGAGGCATCGGCGATCGGGGCGGCCGTGGTGCTGTTCCCGGAGCTCGGGCTGAGCGCCTATACCAACGATGATCTGTTCCATCAGGACGCGCTGCTCGACGCAACCGTCGAGGCCATCGAAAGCGTCGTCGAGGCGAGCCGGGAGCTGACGCCGGTGCTGCTGGCCGGGGCGCCGCTCCGCTTCGAGGGGAAGCTCTTCAACTGCGCCGTGGCGATCTATCGCGGGCGGGTGCTCGGCATCGTCCCGAAGACCTATCTGCCGAACTACCGGGAGTTCTACGAGAAGCGCCAGTTCGCCTCGGGGCTCGATGCGACGGCGCGCGAGGTCCGCTTCCTCGGCGAGCGGGTCCCGTTCGGCAACGATCTGGTATTCGATGCGGTCAACATCCCCAACTTCTCGCTCCATGTCGAGATCTGCGAGGATGTCTGGACGCCGATCCCCCCCAGCACCTACGCCGCGCTGGCCGGAGCGACGGTGCTCTGCAACCTCTCGGCGAGCAATATCACCATCGGCAAGGCGGACTACCGCCGCGATCTCTGTGCGTCGCAGTCGGGGCGCTGCATCGCCGCCTATCTCTACACCGCCGCCGGCCCCGGAGAGTCGACCACCGATCTGGCATGGGACGGCCATGCGATGATCTACGAGTACAACGATCTGCTGGCCGAGTCGCAGCGCTTCGCGGCCGATGAGCAGATGATCGCCGCCGATATCGACCTCGACAGGCTGGTGCAGGAACGGACACGGATGACGAGCTTCATCGATACGGCCGGGGATCACCGGGCGAAGCTGCGGGAGATACGGCATATCGAGTTCACCTTCGAGGCTCCATCCGGGACGTTCCCGCTGCTGCGCAACGTGGAGCGCTACCCGTATGTGCCGAACAATCCGCTGCTGCGCGACGAGCGCTGCTACGAGGCGTACAACATTCAGGTGCATGGACTGATGAAGCGGCTTGCCTCGGCCGGCATCGAGCGGATCGTGATCGGAGTCTCCGGCGGTCTCGACTCCACCCATGCGCTGATCGTCGCCGCGAAAGCGATGGATCGTCTCGGCCTGCCGAGAACGAACATCCTGGCCTACACGATGCCGGGCTTCGCGACCAGCGATCGCACCTACGCCAATGCCTGGGGGCTGATGCGGGCGCTGGGAATCACCGCAGGCGAGATCGATATCCGCCCCTCCTCCCTCCAGATGCTGAAGGATATCGGCCATCCGTTCGGCGCGGGAGAGGCGGCGTACGATGTCACGTTCGAGAACGTACAGGCCGGTGAACGGACATCGCACCTGTTCCGCCTGGCGAACTTCCACAACGCCATCGTGCTCGGCACCGGCGACCTTTCGGAGCTGGCGCTCGGCTGGGCCACCTATGGCGTCGGGGATCATATGTCGCACTACAACGTCAACGGATCGGTGCCGAAGACGCTCATTCAGCATCTGATCCGCTGGACGATCGGCGCCGGAGAGTTCGACGAGGCGACCGACGCGTACCTGCAGTCGATCCTCGACACGGAGATCTCTCCCGAGCTTGTCCCCGGCGGCAGCGGCGCCGCCGGCGAGGCCCCGGCACAGAGCACGCAGGAGAAGATCGGCCCGTACGATCTGCAGGACTTCAATATCTACTACATCACCCGGTACGGGTTCCGTCCGAGCAAGGTGGCGTTCCTGAGCCATCACGCCTGGGGGGATAAGGGGAAGGGTTCGTGGCCGGAAGGATTGCCGGAGGAGAAAAGGAAGGAGTACGACCTTCCCACGATCAAGAAGTGGCTGGAGCTGTTCCTGTTCCGCTTCTTCAAGCTGAGCCAGTTCAAGCGCTCCTGCGTCCCGAACGGCCCGAAGGTCGGCTCCGGTGGCTCGCTCTCCCCCCGGGGAGACTGGCGCGCCCCCAGCGACTCCGAGGCCGATGTCTGGCTCGACGAGCTGCGGCGCAATGTCCCGTAGCCCTCATACCGCATAAAAACGCAACGGGCCCGTCAGTACAGACGGGCCCGTTCGCATATCGCTGTCCCCGGCTATCGCGCCGATTATCGTCTCGGCCGCGACGGCGTGATCGAGGCCCAGGGCTTGGACGGATTCTTCATGACGATATACTCGTACCGGTCGATGCGCAGGCCGGTCGCCTCGTTGAACAGCGGCGTTGCCCCGGCATAGACCGTGCTCTTCGGATCGCCGTACTGATTGAGCGAATCGGCGTGGGCGCCAAGCCACGCATCGATCTGCGTCTTCTCGGCCTGGGTCACGGCGGGCGGACGAGGCTGCGTCACCGTATCACGCCGCACCACCGTATCGACCTCCCGCTTGACGAGCGTATCGACCCGCTGCTGCAGCACCGTATCGGTACGCTGCTCCACCACGGTGTGCTGAACCACCGTGTCGGGCCCCGATTCCGATGTCGACACGTTGATCCGTGTCCCATCCTCGCTCCCCGATCCGCCGCACGATGCAAGGCCCAGGGAACAGGCGACCATCGCTATCGATAGAACGCTCCATGACGTCGTCTTCATTGTCTACCTCCTGATGGCTCACTCTGTGAGCCACGATGAATATGGGGAGATGCGATCCTGCTGTGACCGCTATGATCCGATATCATACAGAAATCAGACCAAAGGATGACCGGGGATGGGTATCGCGCGTGGATGCTACTTCTGCATGATGATGAACTCCGTGCGCCTGTTCAGGCGGCGCCCCTCGTCGGTATCGTTGCTGGCCGTGGGACGGGTCTCGCCGTAGCCCATAGTGAACAGACGATCGGTGGTGATCCCGCGCTGCACCATATAGGCCTTGACCGCCTCGGCGCGCTGGTAGGAGAGCCTCATGTTCCGGCCATGATCTCCCACGTTATCGGTGAAGCCCTCGATCCTGAGCTTCAGCGACGGACGGGCCTTCAGCAGGCGGACCAGATAATCGAGCCCCTGCTGCGAGCCGTGCTCGATCGTGTACTGGTTGGTACCGAACTGGATATTATCCACCACCAGCTTGCGCCCCACCTCCAGCACGGCGAAATTCTTCTTCACCGAGATGCGCGTCCCCGGGATCTTCAGCTCGATCTTCACCGAGTCGGGGATCAGATCGGCCGATGTCTTGTAGGTCGCCGTATGCAGCGCGGTCATCGTCGAGACGAACTGGTTGAGGATCTCGGCGAAGGGCTGGTTGACATCGAACGTCTGGCCGTCGGTGGCCGTGGCGATGGTGCGATAGCCCATGATCTCCGGGGCGACGATGCAGAAGGTCCTGATATCGAAGCGGTTGAGCATCGATATCACGGTGTTGGTGGTATACATCGTCCGCCCGTAGCCATGCTCGCCGTACTGATGATACGGGGCATCGGTGATCAGCACCACGCAGCGGTTGGCGCTCATCCTGAAGTTCATCCCGGTGGCGGCACGCAGCGCCTCCAGCGCGTTCTCCTTCACATCCCCTCCCCCACGCGCCTCCAGTGCGTTGATCCACCCCTTGAACTCGTTCAGATCCTCGGTAAGCCAGTGACGCTCGGCAACGTTATCGTCGAACACCACCAGCCCCAGACGATAATCGATCCCCTTGGCGGCAAGACGGGTGGTGAACTCATCGATGTTCTGCTTCACCCCCTCGATCTTGCTCCCCATGCTCCCGGTCTGATCGATCAGAAAGACGAAATCGATCGGGACGCGATTCGAGCGGGTGATCGACGACAGGGTGATGATATCCTGCGGACGGCCGTTCTCGCTGATGATGATATCCGGCTTCGACAGATCGGTCACCGGAACGTTCTTCGAATCGAACGCATCGAAGACGATGCTGATCAGCGGGAAGCGGGTGATGTCGATGTTCCTGACCGAGACATGCAGCCCTGTATCGCGCAGCGATATCGACGTGACCCCTCCCGGCCGGTTCGATGGCTGCGCCATGGCCGGCCAGCCCGCTCCCCAGAGGAGCAGACAGCATGCGATGATCAGGAAGGATCGGCGGGCGAGCCAGATGACAGGGGCGGACATACGACGATTATTTCGTTGCGGACGCACGGACGAGCGACGGAAACGTTGTTCAAGAGATCAGACGAGTTGACGCCTGCGAAGATCGCACTTGCCGACCGCGTTACGAGCTACAGTTGGTATCAAAGAAAAGGGCCTCTGCCCTGCGCCTCGAGAAGTATTTCGTTCCGGCTACAGACAGAGACCCATTTTATACGCGTTTGTTTCAGACCGGAGAGTTATCTCCTGATATAACGCCCCGCGAACGACTCTGGTTAGTCGATCTTAAAGCGCAGGATCGGCGAGATCATGAAGAACCCTTTCTGCTCCCATGGAGCCGCCTGCGTCCGGAGGATCGGCGTGGAGAACTTTGCCTCCAGGAACAGCCAGTTCGGAAGCACCGGGATGAAACCGCTCAGCAGCAGGTTCCGGTTGGCGAGCTGCGCGCTCATGCCGAACGGAAAGCCCGACTGGTTCAGATACTCCACCTTCGCGTAGATCCAGTCCTCCACCTCGGTCGGATGCACAAGGCCCTCATAGACGACGCCCTCGAGGAACCTGGCGGTATCCCTTGGATAGACACCACGGGTCAGCTCGCCGTTGTTGGCGCGATAGGCGAGCGAAGCGCGGCTGAACTCCTGATACGATGCGCCGAGGCTGATGCGGAAGAAGTGCTCGTAATCGTTCAGCCACGTCTCCCAGAAGACGTTCCCCTGAGCGATCGTGCGAAGGAAATATGCCGCGCGGATGGTATCCGGGCGCGGTCCGCTGCGAAGCGCCTCGGTCGTCCAGACGATCGAGCCGTTGGCGATGTCGGCCATCTCGCTTGCCACCGACTTGGTGAACGGAATCTCGGTATGCACCGCGAAGCCGATCTCGTTGACCTGCGGCAGACGATACTCAATATGCGCCACGGCCTTCGGTCCGAGCGACCCGTTGAGCAGACGTGGGCTGATGATGCCGCCAAGGAAGTTATCCTCGGCCCTGCCGAGCTTCATGCGATAGGCCGCGCCGAGATCGACGGTGAGAATGTCGGGAACGCCCACGGCACGCAGATCCGGATCTTCCAGAGGAATGATCGGATAGTGGAGCATCGCCTTCCCCTGTCCCGACGACCAGAAGTGGTAGCCGATCTCATCGTTGCCGATCAGATGCTCGATCCGGGCGCCGGTGGTGCCGAGCTGCACGGCCTGGCGGAACGCGGAGACCGCGATGAACTGGCGTGCGGTGGTCGGATACAGAACGCTCGGGATACGGGTCCGCTCCGACTCGGTGACAGGGGTTGCCGGCTCGATGACGCTATAGGCATAGGCGCGATCGAGGATACGGCGGTAGAGCCCTTCGCCGAGCTGCTGGCGCGTGCGCTCCCCGCCGGAGAGCACGCCGGTACGCCCGGCACGGATCGAAAGGATCTCCGGCTCTCTGTTCGGCTGGGCGAACGTGGTGGTAACGATCATCGAATCGGTCTCCCGCACCGGGAGCCCCTCGCTCTTGAAATACTGGGCGAGCTTGATCTTGATATCGGCCTCCTGGATTTTCCAGCGGGGCAGATAGCGCTCGATATCCGGATCAATGGTGGTTGCGCTGTCGATCATCCGCTGGATCTCGCTCAGCGTCGGAGCTACCGACGTTCCGCTTCCAACCGGAGGCGTGGCGGGTGGCTGTGCCGCGGCCGGCGTCGTTGCCACACCGAGTGAGGCCAGGGCGACCGCTAGAGTGATCAGCACGAGCTTGCTCATCTTATTTCTATCCTTGCTAAAAAGGTTCTACGTTGACTGGAGAGAGTGAGTATACGGCCCCGCCAGCGTATTCCGCCGGCGGGCGTGAGCAACTGCAGCAGCCGCTGCGTCGCATCGTTTCCAGGCCCGATCGGGCAACGATTACGGCTGCGGACCGAAGTGGTACTTCAGGCTGACCGACGGAACGATAAGGCTCGTGTTCTCCCATGGATGCGTCACAAGACGATCCTCCGGGTCGAGCGGCGTGAAGTACTTCCCTTCCACCTTCAAGTCAATGCGGCGATTGATAGCGAACTGCAGCCAGATATTGGCAAGGATCGACTGGTCCATATACTGGACGCCCGCGCCCCAGGGGATCGACTGGCCGGTCTTCATGTACTCGACCTTTCCGGAGACTCCGCCGAACGACGTCGTCTGCCCCTTGACCAGCAGCGTCGGAGGTGGCTCCTCGCCGTTGACGATCGCGTCGGGATCGTTCCGGCGGGTGAAGTCGTCGACGCCGTAGACGGTGCCGCCGATCTTCAGACGGAACAGATGCTTGGCCGCCGCGTCCACGAAGAATCCGAACGAGTAGTATGCCTGCACCGCATAGCGGATCAGGTAGCCACGCTCGTTGAACGGAGTGGTGGAATCGAACAGGCGGATGCGATCGGTGTTCGCCTCGCTGAACGTATAGGAACCATAGAAGTTGAACAGACCGGAGTTGTCGAGCAGCGGAGCGGCGAAATCACCCGCGATAGCCACGCCGTAGCCGCCGATGATATTCTGCGTCCGCGAGCCGATGCCGCTCGAGTCGATGGTGTTGCCGCCGAAGCGAATCTGCGGCAGCACCGCGCCGATTTTGACGTTCTCCAGGATTGCGTTGAGCGTCAGACGCCCACCCCAGATCGACGGATAGTTGAGCTCGTCGAAATTATTCTTGAGCTCGACACCCCACTCCGGCTCGGGGACCGGGAGTGTATCCTGAGTCATGCGGTAGGCCATGAACGACGCGATCACGTCGGTGCCGACGGAGGCCTCGTACGGGTACTCGAACATGTTCGGCCCGGCCGACTGCCCCGGCGTCGTCGGATCGGTGTTGAGTCCTGCGGCCTCCAGACGTCCGGTATCCTGCTGACGGATCGGACGGCCGACGCTCACGCTGGTCAGAACGTGCGCGAAACGGGTCTCGTCGAGATAGGTGGCGCGGGCCTTCGTCGTTGGCGCCAGCGTGATCTCGTTGAGATCGCGCAGGCTGAACATCTGATTGGTGAGGCTCGGGCTCTTGTCGGCGACGGCGTTCTTCAGATCGGTGTAGAGGCTGCCATCCAGCGGCTGGAGGTAACTGTACAGATCGTAGCCGGCGTAGGGCTGTCCCTTGAGGCTGAAGCCTCCGGAGG
>Ga0164241_10000454_pt1 | contig 76235 bp, 66 predicted proteins | sample OricomyardsoilBY_FD_108780 | JGI IMG/M metagenome (GOLD analysis project Ga0164241, IMG submission 108780) | Backyard soil microbial communities from Emeryville, California, USA - Original compost - Back yard soil (BY) | ecosystem: Environmental > Terrestrial > Soil > Unclassified | place: USA... | reverse complement strand
GTCAGCGAGATCTTTGCGGTGTCGCAGGGGAAGATCGCGGAGATCAGCGCGTACTGGATTCCGAGCGAAGGGAATGTGAAGACGCCGTGGGCGGTGGGGACGGTGGGGGTGAGGGATTGGTAGCAAGAATTAGTAGCGCCGCCGCCCGCGTCTTGCGGTGGTTTCACCGAACGATGCCAAGGAGGAGCCTCCAACGGAATACGAACAACATGGCAACCAGTTCAGGTCTCACCGTCAATCCATGCCAAGACAAGCCATTGCTGATACGGGTTGATACGTATAGACTCGGCTCATGTCGACCAATCGAAAGCGGCAATTCACGCTGAAGGAGGCGGCAGCTCAGGTCGGCGTAGCGCCAATCACACTCAAGCGATGGTTGTTAGACGGAAAGGTGGCCGAGGTGGCTCGGAACAGAAACGATTGGCGAATATTTACCGAAGCTGATGTTGCGCGAATTCGAAGGTTCGCATCAGCAGTACGCGAGCCGAAGTAGATGTTTAATAGGCGACATCTACCTGAGCTGCGCAAATATGCTCGAGTCGAAGCTCGGCTTCCGTATGAAGTAGACGGTACCTACGGGGCGCTCGTAGTCCCAACGATTAACGAGGACCTCCCGATTCACGGTTGGTTCAAGTACAAAGAGGCGTTCTCCGCCGATCTTGTTAGTCGCATCCTTGACTTCATCGCCCCGGATTTCAGTACAGGATCTACCGTACGTCTGTTGGATCCTTTTTGTGGCGTTGGCACGAGCCTTCTATCTGCTCAACTTCACAGCTCAGAGCGCCTTCGAATAGAAGCCATTGGGATTGATTGCAACCCATTCTCAGCCTTTGTTGCTCGGACCAAGATCTCCTGGCCTTCAATCAATCCGCATAAACTGAGAGCTATGGCAGGTGGCCTTCTAGCTGTGGCGCCGCCTGACAGAAGTGTGCCGTTGCCGGAACTGTCGAGCATTAGCACAGGGCGTTGCATTTCCAAGCACTCTGCCCGCCAAATATTGGCTCTTCGTTCAACCATCGAATCTCTTCCCGAGTCCGACGAGCGCAGTGCGCTGTTGCTCGGACTCGCATCATGCATAGACCCCGTGAGCAAAGTCCGTCGCGATGGTCGCGCGTTGAGGCTTGTAGACAAGTCCCGAGTTGTACTTCGAGAGATATTGCACTCTCGTTGGGAAGCAATGGCGGCAGATGTCGAGCAGTTGCGGAGCACTCATGCTTCACCGGGAATCGCGAGAGTCTTGACCGGTGACGGAAGAGTCTTTACACAATCATCTCAAGCAGATAGCGGGTTTGATCTGATTGTTACCTCTCCGCCATACCCCAACAATATCGATTACAACGAAGTATATAAACTTGAACTTTGGCTAATGGGGTTCGTTACCACAGCCGACGCGTTCCTAAATCTCAGGCGCCGCACGTTTAGAAGCCATCCAACTTGCGACGTACTTCCGGGTGATTCGCGGGATACGAGAGACTTTGCAGATTTGATGGAATCCGGGCCTCTTGCAGACTTACTGGGCATGGTTGCGCGTAGAGCAAAGGCCCTGGATCGGGAGACCTCGCGTGGCCGCGAGCGTGTACTTTCGGGCTACGTCTTCGATACATGGACGAGCCTAAAGGCTCACCACAAGATGCTCAAGTCCGATGGATTGGCCGTTTACGTGGTCGGAAATTCGCTTCATGGAGGAAAAGAAAAACCATATCTGATACCAACTGACTTGGTTGTCAGCGAACTCGGGAAACTCTTAGGGTTTGAAGTGGAGAAGCTGATAGTGGCTCGTCCGCTCCGTAGGAGACTCGCGGGAAATCACTTTCTTCGAGACTCGGTTGTCGTCTTGCGGAAGAAGTAGTGGCAAAGAAGAAGAAAGTTCGCTTTGAGGCATCGGCCAGATTGCAGCGCCTAATCGGACGGGAGCTGATTCCGAATGATGAGATGGCAATCGTAGAGCTGGTGAAGAACGCATACGACTCACGCGCGAAGAGCACACGAATAGTCATACAGCCCGAGAGCGATCAACGGCCCGGACAGATTCGAATCGTGGACGATGGATCGGGCATGTCAGAAGATGATGTGCGCAAGCTGTTCATGGTGGCTGGATTCAGCCAGCGCCTTGATGAGGTCGGATCTTCTGTCCGAACGCCGACGGGAGAAAAGGGAATTGGGAGATTCGCGGCGGACAAACTTGGACGCACTCTTGATGTATATACAAGGCGTCGCGACTCAGCTCGTGCATTGCATCTCCACATCGACTGGGAAGACTTCGACAATCGCTACAAGAAGTTCAACGAGATCGAGGCCACGTACGAGTGGGTGGAGTCGCCAAGATTACATGGTCTTGCGCAGGGCACGATTCTAGAGATTAGTGGCCTTAGATCGACGTGGGATGCGGCTAGAGTTGGCAGGCTGCGGGCAGGACTTTCTGACCTCCTTAATCCGTTCGTCCCACCCAAGGCCTTCTCCCTCAGTCTCGAGATTGGAGACGTAAAGGGAACGCTTAAGGAAGAGCGCTTGGAACCCGTGAAGTTGAAGGCCGACCTTGTCATGCAAGTATCGGTGGTCGGAGACAAGATTCATCGCGTGATTCGCCGACAAGGAGAAAGGCGACCGATCGTAGACGAGAAGATTCGCAGTCCCGTTGACCTCTCGTATCTTCGGGGCCTAAGGGCCCGGTTCATTCACTTCGACAAACGTCCGAGTAAGAAGTCGACTATGGGTCTAGAGCCCGGGGTGCGCGTATATCGAGATGGCTTTCGGATCGAACCTTTTGGATCTCGAACCGCGGATTGGTTGCACATAGCCGAGAAGCGAGCTAAACGTGCGGGGCATGCGCATATAGTTCCCAGTAGGCTATTCGGATATGTAGAGATATCGCGCTTGTCGAATCCGGATCTCGCAGATACGACGAGTCGACAGGCGCTACTTGACACGCCGACGGCGCGCACATTGGTGACAGTTCTCCAGTCGGAACTCGACGCACTTGGAGACGTGCTCAAAGCGAAGGCCGAGCCTCGTTGGCAGGAGAATCGCCGGAAGCAGGCGATCGAGGCGGAGCAGGCCCGACTGCACACACTCGGCGTGATGTCATCAGGGTTGGCGCATGAGCTAAGACAGCCACTGCAGTCCATTCGTTCGGAGGCGCACAACATTCGCAAACGTCTCGAGCAGCTTGGAATCGCTGATGTCGAGGTAGACGAAGCCCAAGAGGCCATCGATAGGGGTGTTGAACGAATAGACAACAACATCACTATGGTGTCGTCCATAGTTAAGGCAAGCGCAACAAATGTTTCGAAGTGTGACCTTGCTGATCTGGTAAGGAGAGAAGTCTCAATATTTGAGCCGCGTGCAAATACACTCGGTATCGAGATTGAGGTCAAGACGGAACGCCGCCAAGACGCAAACATAAGTCAGTTGGCGATAAATACGGTCCTTATCAATTACCTTCGGAACGCTCTTGACGCACTCGAGACGGCGAAGCGTCCGGGACGCATTGTCGTTTCTCTACGGAAGCGTGAAGGCTTTCACTACCTCGAAGTGCGAGACGATGGCGACGGAGTGGCTAATGAAATAAGGGCAAATCTTTTCAAGAAGTTCACTACGAAGAAGACGGGCGGCATGGGCGTGGGATTGTCCTACTGCAAGACGGTAGTTGAGTCTCACGGTGGCACCGTTGGGTTCCAGTCGGAGCCAAGCGGCGGAGCAACCTTTTGGATGAAGTTGCCTGAGGGATGAATTTATGGCGCACGTACTAGTCGTTGACGACGAGACTGATGTGCTTAATGCACTAGCCCGTTCACTGCGATTGGATGGTCATGAAGTAACAAGAGCTGGCACTGCCGCTGACGCGATAGCCGCAGCGCGCGAGCATCCGTTCGAGTTAGTGGTGTTGGACTACATCATGCCAACCATGTCAGGAGTGGAGCTTCTTAATCGACTCAGAGAGGTGATTCCTGCGATCCGCTCTATTTTGGTTTCTGGAAAGCTGGATTCGGATGTCGCTGAAGAAGACCTGGCAGCTGATCTCCGGGACTTGGTCGAAGTGGATTTGTATCTTCATAAGCCGGTCGAAACTGCGAAATTGCTTGAGAGTGTTCGAATTCTTCTGAATGAATCAGTGGAGAAGGACTGGAAGTCTCTCGCGAAGCGCAACCTCTATCAGAAGAAGAAGACCAAAACGATTCGGCAGGTAGAAAAGAGCATGAATGCCAGAAAGAAGAAATAGGGGATGCTCTACTTCTTCGATACGTCGGCTCTGCAGCATCGATACATCGATGGTCCAAAGGCGCGTGGAATCCGCAGGATAATCAGCGATAGCCGAAACCATTGCATGGTGTCGGAGTTCACTACGGTAGAGATCTTCAGCGCCTTCGGAACTCACTGCCGGAAGAATAAGTATCCACTTTCTAAGTACAAGAAGATGGAGCAGGCGTTTTGGCAGGACGTCGCCGAAGGTCGCATCATGATCAAAGAGGCGAGCTATCAGGATTTTCAGAGGGCGAGACATCTGCTGCAGCACGCCGGCGTGGACAAGAGTCGAAAGATAACAAGTGCTGATGCGATCATCGCTGCGGTGGCCTTAGGTCTGGCGCTCGAGCAAGCGGAAGTAGTTACATTCTGCGTCGAAGACTGGCCTCTCTATAGCATCATTCGGGAAATCAAGGCTTATACGAGTGTGTTGGCTTTCAAGTTTATAGGCGTAGAAAAGGCGCCAGTTTCAGGTTCGGCATAGGCAATCGGTACTGTTCGAGCGCCTACTACCTAGTCAGTTGATTTGACACCCTGTGCAATCCGCCTATACGCCTCCCTAAACGGAATCCCTTCCTTCATCGCCAGCTCATACGCCTGATCCGCCGCATGAATGGCCGGATTCACCCTGGCCTTGATCGCCTCTTCATCGAACGTCACTTCCGGAAGTGCCAGAGCCATGATCTCCAGCGTCTGCGCACACAGGTCGATGCCGCGGAACAGCGGGAACTTCAGCAGCTGCAGGTCGCGCTGATAGCCGGAGGGCAGCTTGGCGAAGATGCCGAGCGCTTCGGTGAGGCAGCCATGCGCGGTGGCGGTGCGGCCGCGCACCAGCTCGAACACGTCGGGGTTGCGCTTCTGCGGCATGATGGATGAGCCGGTGGTGAACGCATCCGGCAGCTTCACGAACGCGAACTCCTGCGTGTAGAACAGCAACAGGTCGCTGGCGATGCGGCCGAGGTCCTGCATGGTGAGCGCGATCTCGAACAGCAGCGCGCTCTCGGCCTTGCCGCGCGAGAGTTGCACGCTGGTCACGGGCTTCTGCACGCTGGCGAAGCCCATCTCCTGGGCGGTGGCTTCGCGATCCAGCTGCAGTGCGGGCGCGCCGTAGCCCGCCGCGGAACCGAGCGGGCTCTTGTCGATGCGCCTCAATGTGGCGCGCAGCCCGGCGGCATCGTCGCGCAGCTCGTTGGCATAGCCGCCGGCCCACAGCTTCACGGAGCTGGGCATGCCCTGCTGCATGTGGGTATAGCCGGGCAGGGCGATGCTGCCCTGCTTGTCCACCACCTTGTCGAGCGCGGCGACCACGGTCTCCACGCCTTCGGCGAGCTGTTCGGCCGCATCCTTCAGGTACAGCCGCAGCGCGGTGAGCACCTGGTCGTTGCGCGAGCGGCCCAGATGCACGCGACCACCGGTGGGGCCGATCTTCTCGGTGAGGTGCTTCTCGAGTGCGGTCTGGCCGTCCTCGTCTTCCAGCGTGATCTTCCACTCGCCGTTGAGATGCGCCTCGCCCACATCGAGCAGGCCCCGCTCGATGGTCTTGAAGTCCTCGGCCGTGATCAGCCCGCGGGCGGCCAGCATGCGCGCATGGGCGACGGAAGCGCGTACGTCGTAGCGCACCAGCCGCTCGTCCAGCTGGTGGTCCTCTCCCGCGGTGAAGGCCAGCACCTTCGCGTCAAGCTTCTTGCCCTTGTCCCAGAGGCGCATGGTGTTTCCTTACTGGCCGCCCTGTTGTTCGGCGGGCGTGAGCCCGTCGATGTCATCGACGATCAATGTGCCCAGGCCTTCGTTGGTGAACACTTCGGTCAGGATGCTGTCGGGCGCGTCGTAGGAGATCACGTGCACGCGGCGCACGCCGCCCTTGATGGCGCCTTCGATGGCCTTGGCCTTGGGCAGCATGCCGTCCTTGATCGCGCCGCTGGCGCGCAGCTTATCCAGGCCCTCGAGGTCGGTGTACGAGATCACCGAACGCGGGTCGGCCACATCGGCCAGGATGCCCGGTGCGCCGGTGCACAGGATCAGCTTCTCGGCACCGAGTGCCGCGCCAATCGCCGCGGCCACGGTGTCGGCATTGATGTTCAGCAGCGTGCCCTTGTCGTCGGCCGAGAGCGGGCTCACCACCGGCATCAGGCCGGTGTCGAGCAGCTTCTTCAGCACGGTGTGGTCCACGAGGTCGATATCACCCACAAAGCCGTAGTCGATTGTCTCGCCCTCGACCTGCACCGGGCCGCGCTTGTGGGCCTTGATCAGGCCCGCGTCCACGCCCGAGACACCCACGGCTTCGATCTCCAGCTCACGGCAGAACGCCAGCAGCTTGGTGTTGATGAGCCCGTTGAGCACCATCGAAGTGGCGTCGATGGATTTCTCGTCGGTGACGCGCCGCCCCTGCACCATGCGCGTGGGCACGCCCATGGCTTCGGTGACCTGGGTGAGCTGCGGGCCACCGCCGTGCACCAGCACCACCTTGATGCCGAGGTAGTGCAGGATCGCGATCTGCTCGATCAGCGCCCTGGTCGCCGCGGTATTGCCGAACACCGCGCCGCCGGCCTTCACCACGAAGGTCTTGCCGCGATACATGCGGATGTAGGGTGCCGCGCTGCGCAGGGCGCGGATGGCCGCGGACTTTTCAGTGCTGTGCATGATCATGTCTTCGTTCCTTCAGGCGAGCAGGCGATGCAGCACGGCCATCTGGGCCGGCATGCGGTTGTAGGCTTCACGCAGCACTGCGCTGCGCGGGCCGTCGAGCAGTGCGTCGGCGACCGCGACATTGCGGCGTACCGGCAGGCAGTGCATGAAATGCGCATTGGCTTCGGCGCCGGCGAACCAGCTTTCGTCCACCTTCCAGTCGGCGAGGTGCTTGCGCAGTGCTGCGTCGGCATTCGCATCGCCATAGTGGCGCGTCGAGCCCCATTCCTTCGCGTACAGCACGTGCGCGCCCTTCATCGCGGCGGCACGATTGGTGGTCTCGGTGAAGGAGCCGCCGCTGGCTGCGGCCAGGCGCCGCGCCTTGTCGGCCAGCGGCCCCGGCACTTCATAGCCCTCGGGCCGGAGCACCACCACTTCCATGCCGCGCTGCGCGGCCATGGTCATCGCGGCCGCCGGCACGGCCAGCGGCAGTGCGCGCGGATGGTTCACCCACGACAGCACGAACTTGCCGTTGTCGGGCACTGCGAGCTCATCCATGGTCTTCCAGTCGGCCAGCGCCTGGCAGGGATGGTTCATCGCCGATTCCATGTTGATCAGCGGCTTGTCCACCAGCCCGGCAATCTGGCCGAACATCACCTCGTTCAGATCGTTCTCGAGGTTCACACCTTCGGCAAACGCGCGGACGCCGATGGCATCGGCATACGAAGCCAGCACCGGAATGCCCTCACGGATGTGCTCGGCCTTGTCGCCGTTCATCACCGCGCCCACGCGGGTTTCCAGCTGCCAGGTGCCGACGCCGGCCGTGATGACAAACGAGCTGCCGCCGAGTCTTGCCATGCCGGCCTGGAAAGAAGCCAGCGTGCGAAGGCTCGGGTTCATGAACAGCAGGCCCAGCACCTTGCCGGCCAGTGCCTGCGGACGCGGCGATTCTTCGAGACGCGCGGCGAGACCCACCAGGTCGCGCACCGCGACGGGTTCGAGATCCGCCAGATCGATGAAGTTTTTCATTGTTATTGACGAAGTGTGTCAGCCCAGCCGCTTCAATGCGGCGGCAAGCAGATCGACCTCGGGCTCCTTCAGGGTGAATGGCGGCAACAGGCGCAACACGTTCGGGTCGCCGCTGGTGCCGGTGAGGATGTTCTGTTCGAGCAGCGCGTTCTGCAGGTCCTTGGCGGGCATCTTCGAGATGAGGCCCGTGAGAAATCCCGCGCCCTGATGACCGGTGATCGGCCCGACGATGCAGGTCTTGCGAATGTACGCCGCCACGCGCCGCACGTTGGCGAGCAGGTCCTCGAACTCGATGGCATCGATGGTGGCTTCGATCGCGGCGGAGGCCATGGGCCCCGCGCCAAATGTCGTGCCCAGTGCATCGAGCTTCACCGCATTGGCGGCCTTCTCCATCATCAGCAGCGCCGCGCAGGGGAAGCCGTTGCCCAGTGCCTTCGCGCTGGTGATCATGTCCGGCAGCACGTCGTACAGGTTCGCCGCGAAGGGCTGGCCGCAACGGCCGAAGCCGCACTGCACTTTATCGAAGATCAGCACCGCGCCGGTTTCATCGCAGCGCTTGCGCAGCGCCTTCAGGTATTCCGCGCCAAGATCGAACGCGCCGCCGACGCCCTGGATGGGCTCGACGACGACGGCCGCGGTCTTGTCCGTGATCTGCGCGAGAGCGGCCACGTCACGCCGCGCCAGGAACTTCACGTCGAACGGCGTGCGCGGAAAGCCGTACCACTTCTTCGCGGCGCCCCAGGTCAGCGCACCCGCGGCAGCCGTGCGGCCGTGAAAGCTCTGCTCCAGCGCGATGACTTCGGTGCGGCCCGGGTTCAGCGTGAACGCCATCTTCAGCGCGTTCTCGTTGGCCTCGGCGCCGCTGTTGATGAAGAACACGCTCTTCACCGGCAGTTTCGAGAACGCGATGAGCTTGCGCGCGGCGCGCAGCCGCACGTCCATCGGCACCGCGTTGCTCTGGAAGTTCATGGTCAGCGCCTGCTCGGCCACGGCCTTGCTCCACGACGGGTGGCCGTAGCCCAGTGCGGCCACGGCATGGCCACCATAGAGATCCAGCACGCGGCGCCCGTCACGGCCGATGAGCCACACGCCCTCTCCGCGCAGCACCTCGAGCGGGTACTGGGCGAAGACAGGCGCCAGCGGGTCATGCGCGGCGTGCGTGGTTTCCTGGCCTGCGGCCAGTGCGTGTGCGGTACTCATGGTGTTTCCTTCATGTCCAGCCTGCGGCCGGTGCGGTGAGGCCCGCCGTCTCGGGCAATTCGAGCAGGCGGTTCATCCATTGCACGGCGCCGCCGGCGGCGCCCTTGTTGAGGTTGTCCAGCACGCTCATCACGGCGACGGTGTTGCCATCGGTGGCCACCGAGAGGCGTGCGTAGTTGCTGCCGGCCACGTCTTTCATGCGCGGGGCGGATGCGCTCACCGATACGAATGGCGAGTGTGCATAGAACTTCGCGAACGCATCGACCAGTTCCGCCTGCGATGCGGGTTTGGCGAGTTCCGCCTGCACCGTGGCATGGATGCCGCGCGCAAACGGACCGGAGTGCGGCACGAACGCGAAGTGCGCACTCACACCGCTGGCTGCCGCTGCGCAGGCTTTCACTTCCGGCGCATGCCGGTGCGCCAGCGCGTTATACGCATACAGGTCGCTGTGCCGCTGCGGATGATGCGTGCCTTCCACCGGCTTGCGTCCGGCTCCGGTGCTGCCGGTGATGCCGCTGACGAACAGCGTTGGCTTCGCGATGCCCAGCTTCAGCAGCGGCACCGATGCCAGCAGGATGGCCGTCGCAAAGCAGCCGGGGTGCGCCACATGCGGCGTCGGCGCCTTGGCCAGATGTTCCGGCACCGCGCAGGTGAACTGCTTCAGCCGCGCCGGCGCGCCATGCGCGTGCTTGTACACGGCCGCATACGCTTCATCCGTGCTGTAGCGATAGTCCGCGGAAATATCCACGACCGTGGGCTTGGTGCCCGCGGCTTCGGCCTTCGTCAGCAGCCGGTCGATCAGCGCCGCCGATGCACCATGCGGCGCGGCCGAGAAGATCGCGCTGCGGGGCAGGGTGGCTACCAGCTGCTCGATCTCGTCGATCGATGAGAACTTCGTGTCGGGATACGCCGGTGCGAGATGACCGAAGGCCTTCGCGACCGATTCACCGGGCTGGCTGTCCGACAGGATGCCCGCAAGCTTGAAATGCGGATGGCCGGCGATCAGCCGCAGCAGCTCGCCAGCTACATAGCCGGTGCCGCCGAGCACGATGGTGGGGATGGCTTCGTTCATGGCTACACCGCCGACGCCGGGAACTTCGCATTCAGGCCCAGGTGCTGGATCAGGTGGTCGCCCAGCGCCGCGCCATTGGTGATGGCGTTGAAGGCCTTCACCTGCATCTGCTCCTCGATGATGTCCACGCCCACGCTGTTGTCGGTGGCCGGGCCGGTGACCGCGGCGGGCTCGACCTTGAAGCGCTCGCGCAGCAATTTCACGCCGCCCCATGCCGCCACCGGGTCGTTGGCCGACAGCACCACGCTGGTCATTGCCTTGCGGATGTCCTCGCACTCGAGGATGGCGGCCACACCATAAGTACCGATCAACCCGTCGCCGAGCTCGAACACGATCACATCCGGCTTCTGCGCGGCGAGCTCGGTGAGCATCGAGCGCGTCAGGGCCGGGCCACTCTTCTCGGTGGTGGTGACCACGCCGAGGTCGGTGAAGATGAGGCCGTGGCGCGCGCCCGAATCCTGCATCGCGAGGATGTCACGCCGCAGTGACACACCGGTGGCCTTGAACACGTCCACGACCAGGCCGCGGTGGCGCATGCGCGAGACGATGGAGCACGCGGCGGCGGTCTTGCCCGCTTCCATGCAGGTTCCCGCCAGCGCGACAACCGGCACGCCCTGCGCGTCCAGTTGGGTGTTGTAGTCCAGCTTGCGCGAGCCGACACGCGCCGGTACGCCGATGCGCTCGCCCAGGTACGGGAACTGCAGCACCACGCCCAGCACGCGGCAATCGAAAGGCTGGCCCTTGTCCGGATTGACCGAATCGCAGATGCCCAGCACGCCGCCGATGTTCAGCATCTGGATGATGTCGCCTGCCTTCAACGACGTGGGCACGTGGCCCGAGTAGCCGAACAGCGCGCGACGCGGACCGAGTGCCCCGACGACGACATCGCCTTTCACGACCTTGGCCATGCGGCCGCTGGTGAGTTCCAGGGTGTTGTATGTGGACTTGTTGGTCAGCACTTCCACGACCAGCACCACGCCTTCCTCGGAAGGAATGTCCTCGGAGATGCGCAGCTCGTGCTTGAGGGAAAGCGCCTGCGTGACCGAACCGATCTTGTCCACCACTACTGATTTCATTTCACTTGTCCTTCTGCGCAGCAGCTGCGTTTGCACCGGCGCGGGTGTAGAACACGCCGGTCAGCGCGGCGATCTTCGAGAAGCCCAGCGCATCCGTCGGCGTCCATTCGCCCACGGCTTCGCCATACACGCCCTTGCTGGCCTTCATCAGCGAGTAGTCGGATTCCACACCCTCGACAAAGCAGGAACCCGGGCGCAGCAGTACGTGCACGTCGCCGGTCACGCGCTCCTGTGAAGACAGCAGGAAGGCTTCGATGTCGCGGCACACGGGGTCGAGCAACTGGCCTTCGTGCACCAGGTCGCCATAAGGCGCGGCCACCAGGTCCTTGATGCGCTGCTGGCGCGGAGTCGTGACCAGCTTCTCCAGTTCACGATGCGCATGGATCAGGATGTCGGCAGCGGGCGCTTCGAATGCCACGCGTCCCTTGGTGCCGATGATGGTGTCACCCAGGTGGATGCCGCGGCCGATGCCGAACGCGGCGCCAATGGATTCCAGGCGCTCGATCACCTCGACCGGCGTCATGGTCTTGCCGTCCAGCCCCGCGGGCCGGCCCTTCTCGAAGCGCACCGTGTGGTGCTGTGGCCGCGACGGGTTCTCGAAGGCATTCTTCGACAGCACCCATGCGGATTCCGGAATGCTGCCCTTCGAGGTCAGCGTCTCGGTGCCGCCGATGGTCACGCCCCACAGGCCACGATTGATGGAATACGCGGCGCCATGCGGCGGTACCGGCAGGCTGCGCTCCTGCAGGAAATCCAGTTCTTCCTGACGCTTGAAGGCGTGATCGCGCACCGGCGCGAAGATCTCCAGGTCCGGCGCCAGTGTGCGCAGCGCAACTTCGAAGCGCACCTGGTCGTTGCCGGCCGCGGTGCAGCCATGCGCAATCATGTTGGTGCCGAGTTCATGCGCCACGCGCGCAATGGTCTGCGCCTGCATCACGCGCTCGGCGCCCACGCACAGAGGGTAGAGATGGCCGCGGCGCACATTGCCGAAGATCAGGAAGCGCAGCACCTGCTCGAAATAGTCGGCGCGCGCGTCGATCTGGTGGTGCGCGATGGCGCCCAGCGCCTTGGCGCGCTGCGCCAGGACCTTGGCGGCCTCGGCGTCGATGCCACCGGTGTCCACGGTCACCGTGATGACGGGCCGGCCGGTGTTCTCGGCCACCCACGGCACCAGAAACGAGGTGTCGAGCCCACCGGAATAAGCAAGAACGATGGGCTTGGCGCCCGATTCGGAAAGTGCAGTCATGGCTTTGGTCTTTGTTGGTCGGATCAGAGTCGGAAGGCAGCGCGCAGGCGATCGAGCAGGCGGCGTTGCGCCTGTTCATCCTGCGTGGCGATGAAGATGGTGTCGTCGCCGGAAATGGTGCCGACTGCCTCGGGCCAGGCGGCCTTGTCGATGGCCACAGCGACGGAGCCGGCCGCACCCACCGACGTGCGGACGACGGTGATGGAGGGGCCGGCGGTGCGGATGTCGCGCACGAAGCGGTCGATGGCACTGAAGCTGCCCTGCGCCTGCGCGACTTCCTCGCCCGGTGGCAGGTAGCGGCCGGCGCTCTTCAGCACGCCCAGGTCGCGCATGTCCCGGCTCACCGAGGACTGCGTGACTTTGAACCCATCCTTCTTGAGCAGCCCGACCAGGTCGGATTGCCGACGCACGGCACCCGCGCGCAGGTGGCGCAGGATGTGGTTGCGGCGTTCGGTCTGGTGACGGTCGGCGTGCATAAGTTTGCACAGCCTATGCATAAAGATATGAATGTCAAGTGCAGGGCGTGCGGTTCGACTGGTAGGCTCGCGCCCGTGCCCACACAGCCAGCCTCGCCGCCAGTACTCGTGAATGCCCTGTTCGCGCCCCGTTCTGTGGCCGTGGTCGGCGCCAGCGACCGGCCGGCCAGCGTCGGTCGCGCGGTGCTGACCAACCTGGTTGCAGGCGGGTTCTCGGGTGAAATCTGGCCGGTGAATCCGCGCCATGCCGAGGTCGGCGGACGCCAGTCCTATGCAAACGCGCTGATGTTGCCGGCAGTTCCGGACCTGGGCGTGGTCTGTACTCCTGCATCTGTGGTGCCGCAGGTGATCGCCGAGCTGGGTGAGAAAGGCACCCGCGCTGCCGTGGTGCTGACAGCCGGACTCGAACAGCAAGGGCCCGATGGCCGCAGCCTGAGTGACGCGATGATGTCGGCCGCGCATGCGCATGGCGTGCGCATTCTCGGCCCCAACTGCGTCGGCCTGCGCGTGCCACGCGCGGCACTCAACGCCAGCTTTACCGCGCTACCGCTGCGCCCGGGATCCGTTGCTGTGGTGGCGCAGTCCGGCGGCGTCATCACCGCATTGCTGGAGTGGGCCGGGCGACGCGGTGTCGGGCTGTCCTGCTGCCTATCGCTGGGCAATGCCACCGATCTGACGGCCGCTGATCTGCTGGGTGCGCTGGCCGCCGACCCGGCGACGCGCGCCATCCTGCTGTACCTGGAATCGGAGCGTGACGGCAGGCGTTTCATCGAGGCTGCGGCGCGTGCCGCGCGTGTGAAGCCGGTGTTCGCGCTCAAGGTGGGTCGTGTCCGCGAAGGCGCGGCAGCGGCTGCAACCCACACCGGCGCGCTGGCCGGTGCGGACAATGTTTGGGAGGCCGCGTTGCTGGATGCGGGCGTGCGCCGGCTCGACAACCTGCGCGACCTGTTCGGTGTGACCGAACTGCTGGCGCGTCTGCCGACACCGCCGGTGGATCGCATCGGCGTGATCACCAACAGTGGCGGGCCGGCCGTGCTGGCCGTGGATGCATTGATCGCCGCGGGCGGGTCGCTGGCTGGCCTGGCGCCGCCGACCATCGCGGCACTGGACGAGGTGCTGCCGGCCACCTGGTCGCGGCGCAATCCGGTGGACATCATTGGTGACGCCGCGCCCGCGCGATATCTGGCGGCGCTGGAGGCGGTAACGGCTGACGCACACGTGCAGACGACGCTGGTCATGCACGTGCCCACGGACATGGCGAGTTCGGCCGATGTGCGCAGGCTGTGCAATGACTACGCGGCGCGCAGCGGCCAGCTGCTGGTGGGTTGCTGGATGGGTGATGCCGACGATGACATCGAAACCATGCCGGCGTTCGAGACTCCCGGCGAAGCCGTCAAGGCCATCGTGCACGCGGCGGCGGCAGCACGTCTGCAGCAAACCGTGGCGCGTCCCAGGCAGATCACGGCAGCATTGCCCGGCCTGGATGGCCCGCGTGCGCGGATGCGGGCCGAGCGCGAAGCCGGCATGCAGCTGGCAAGCGCCGCTGTGGTCGAGCAGGTGCTGGCGGCAGCCGGCGTTCCGTTTGCCAACCTGGTCAGTGTGGTCGATGTGGATGGCCTGGCTGATGCCGCGGCACGGATTGGTTATCCAGTGGTGCTGAAGATCCAGTCACCCGACATTACGCACAAGAGCGACGTCGGCGGCGTGGTCACCGGCATCGCCGATGCGCTGGCGCTGCAAAGCGCGGCGCGGGCCATGCTCGATCAGTGCGCGCGCCTCAGGCCTGGCGCGCGCATCGAAGGTTTCCAGCTGCAGAAGCAGGTCAGCGCCGCGCACACACGCGAGCTGATCGTGGGCATCTCGCGCGACCGGGAGTTCGGGCCGGTGGTGCTGTTCGGGCACGGCGGCACGGCGGTGCATGTCCACAACGACACCGCAATCGGCATTCCACCGCTGGATGTCGCGAGCGCCGGCGAGCTGGTCGCGCGCACCCGCGTGAGCCGGTTGCTGGCAGCCTGGCGTGACTGGCCCGCGGCCGACATGGCTGCCATTCACGATGTGTTGTCGCGGGTTGCGGCGCTGGCGCTGGCTGCGCCCGAGGTGATCGGTCTGGACATCAATCCACTGCTGGCGTGGCCGGGCGGTGTGATGGCGCTGGATGCGCGCATCGCGCTGGTGTGAGGCCGGGCGCTACTTCTTCGACTCTTCTGGTGCGGCTTTCTTTCTGCCTTTCTTGAAGGTGTAGACCACATCGGCACTGCGCGCCTGGCCGGCCTCGGTCTTGATCGTCCAGCCCTTGCCCAGCGTCAGGCGCATCTTGAAGGTGTTGATGGCTTCGGCCAGCGAGATGCCGTAGCTGACATACAGGCGCGGCGAAAGATACTTGCCCAGCACCAGGCTGGTGTCGTTGTTGATGCCCGACTCGACGCCGACATCATCCACACCGACGCGGTTGCCGAACCGCTGGCCAATCAGCGCGTAGCCCTGCATCAGCAGGTCGTTGCGCGCCGCGCCCGGCTTGTCGCTGTTCTGCGCGCTCTCCAGCGTGCCGCCGGCCACGATCAACGAGGCAATCTGCGCCTGCGCCAGCGGCGGATCGGAGAAGAATGTGACCTGTGGCGAGCGCAGCGGGCCGCGCACGTTGACGCCGGCGGTGATAGTGCTGAATTCGCTCGTGAATTCCTTCTGTGCCCGCAACTCCACTCCGGGGTTGTTGATGGGCCCGTTGTTGAAGATCAGGCGCCCGCGCTCGATGTCCAGCAGCCGGCCATACGCGCGGTAGGTGCTGCGATCCTTGCCAGTGGACTGCTTGATGTTGAGTTCACCCTGGGCGCGGGTCACCGGCGAATCGTCGGTGATGACGGTGATTGCGCCACCGAGTTTTGCCGTGAGGCCCAGCGAGTTGATGCTCACATCGTCGCCGAGCGTCATCTTGATCCTGCTGTTCACGATCCAGCGCTGCTCCGGATCCTCCGCTGGTTCGCCGACCAGATGTTCATCGTCGGAGGCGAGCACGGCATTGGTGAGGTCCGCCGGTTCGAGTCTGGCCTTCGGGACCACGATTTCGCCGCTGGCGTCGATCTGGTGTCCGGCAAGCTTGAAATCGAGGTTGGGTGACGCGTCGATGCGTGCCTCCGGCACGTTCACCACGCGCAGATCCTTGCCTCCCACATGCAGGGTTCCATGGAACCCGTCATCAAGCCAGCGGCCCTTGCCGCTGAAGTCCGCCATGCCATCGCCCAGACGCGATTGCCCGGTCAGATCAAGGGACTTTCCGTCAACCCGCGCCTTCAGCGTCAGGTCGCGCAGTGACAGCCCGACCTGGTAGATGTCGATCGATGCGTCCTCGAGATCGAGGTTGCCCACCCACTGCGGATGGCCCAATGTCCCGCTGATATCAACCTGCGTACTGAGCTGCCCGCTGGCCTGGTCAATGCCACCTACGTAGATGTCGAGCAGCGGCAGTGCTTCGGCGTGCGCCGAGAGCTGGCCGCGGATCGGATAGTCCTGCCACGCGCCGGCGTTGCGTTCGCCATTGAGTCTGCCGCTGATATCGCCGGAAATGCCGCCATCCAGCGCGACCTGCGCCTGGAAGGCGTCTGTGGTGGCACTGGCCTGGACAGTGCCGGTGCCGAGCGACAGCTTTTCGATCTGGCCGTTGGCGAGCAGGTGCAACAGCTGCGCGCCCATCAGCTCCGCGCTGAGCGACCCGATGGGGAGGCCATCGGGGCTGCCCGCCAGTTCGCCGCGCAGACTGATGGTGCCCTCGTAGTCCATGTCCTGCGCAAGCCCCGCGGTCAAGGCACGCAGTGGCAGCTCCTGCACCGAAAAGTCCGACTTCCAGGTGCCATCGCTCACACGTTGGGCATTCAGGCAGCCATGCGCCTGTACGCCCGTGAGGCACAGGTCGTTCAGTTCAAGACCCGCACGATCAAGTGCTATCGGCGCGGGTCGTTCGAGGTGCAGATCAAGGTCAACGCCATCGGTGACATTGAGACTCTGCACGTTGCCGTGCCATTGCTTCTGCTCGATCGTGCCCTCCGCGGTGAGCACCGCGCGGTACGGCGCCAGGTTCACGTCCAGGTTCACGCGCTGATTGGAGGCCGTGCCGGCGATGCCGATCGTGGCGTGCTGCGCGGTACGCGAACCGTAGCGCATGCCGGTGAGATCCACCTTGCCCTGGGCATGGCCTTCGCCCTGAAGGTCGATGTCGACGTCGGCCTCGAATGCATCGGCCTGGTACCCCCGCCATTCAAAGTCCGCGCCACGGGCCTTGAAGAGGAGCACGGGCGCCTCATCGGTACCCGCGTAGCGTCCGCGCGCGGAGACGCGGCCGCGTGCATCCTTGTCGAGCAGGCTCAGGTCATCGGCATCCAGCGCGAAGCGGATGTCGCGGGGCACGCCAAGGCTGCCGTCCAGCTGGATGTGCGTGCGGCCCCACAGCAAGTCCACGTCGCTGAACCGCCAGTCCTTGCTGTCGGCCGGCTTGGAGAACACTCCGCTGCCGCTGGCCGCCAGGCTGCGCACCTTCCCCGACAGATGCGCCAGCGAGAAATCGATGCTGCCAGCCGAGCTGAATGGCGCGCCGCTGGCACGAAAGTCGAAGTCGAGGCGACCGGGCAAGTCGGCCCGCAACAGGGCCGGGTCCATGCCGCTCATGTGGCCAGCTACCGTCCAGCTCTCCTCGGGTCGCCAGCGCGCCCCGCCGGTCAGCGCGGCCGTGCCACCATAGATGCCGAGCGTGGCGGCTTCGATGGTGATCGATTCGTTGCCGAGCGTTCCGTCCAAGGTGGCAGGCAATCCGGTGAAGCCCGCCGCAGCGACGTCGCCACTGGCATGTACCTTCCAAGGCTTCACACCTTCGATGGCGTACTGGCCGGTGGTGCTGGTGAAAGCCGGTGCATCGGCAACCAGCGGCCATTGCAGCGTGGTCCATCCGCCGGACAACGCCAGGCGCGGACCCTCGGGCTGTACGTCGACGGTGCCCCGGACGGTGGCGCGTGAGCCGGAGGCGCGATGCACCAGCGTGCCGTTCCGGATGGTGAGCCGGTGTTCGGTGTACGCGCCGCGCATATCCATCTGGATCGCGCCCGCCTTCAGGCCAGGTGCGGTGACGGGTCCTTTGGCGGTGAAGCCTTCGCGATTCAGCGTGAGCGCAAGCCTGGCAGACAGGATGCCCAGCGCGGTGCCGCCACCGAACACGCTGATATCCAGGTCCTGGGTTGCAGCGTCGCCCGCAAAATTCCACCCGGCATTGAGCGTGATGCCGGCGCCGTCGACATGGGCGTGGAAGGGTGCGCTGATGTCTGCCTGGAACGGCAGACGATCAAGGTCCCCGTCGAATTGCGCATCGAACTTCCATTCCGGCTTGCCGGCGGGCTTCCAGTCGGCGACCACCTTGCCTTCCAGGCCGACCGGTTGTGCCGCGCGCACGCGGCCGTCCGTAGCCAGATGCATGTCGTTCCAGTCCACCTGGCCGTCGCGTATGCGGATCACGTCCGGCAACATGGTTACCTGCGCGGAAAAATCCGTGCCGTGCAGCGTCCGGCCGTTGAGCAGGATCAGGTCGACGCTGTCGGCGCGCACCGTGTCGGCATCCAGGCGCATCGTGGCCGGCATGAAGCGCGGGGCGCGCCCCTGGTCCCTGGGATCGGCATGCAGCGTCTCGATGGTGACATGCTCCACCGTCGCGCTGGACAGCTCGATCCGTCGTTGCAGCAGCAGCGGCATCAGGCGCAGCCGCCCCTTTGCGTTGGTGATGCGTACATCCGCGCGCCGCTGCTGGATGCGCAATGACCCCACCGAAAATCCATCAGTCAGCGTGCCGCTGACGTCCTCCGCGGTCACCGTCAGCCGTCCGACCCGGTCAAGGTGGGCAGCCACGAAGCGCAGGCCCGATTCGGTGGACGCCACCAGGTACAACACGCCCGTCGGCACCAGCACGATGATGCCGAGCAGGATGAGCAACATTCTGCGCAACAGCTTCATAGCTTGGGGCTGATGTTCAGGTGCAGCCTGAGGCTGCCCTTGGAGGAAAGGGGCTGGGCCACGTCGATGCCGATGGACACGCCGGGAAGGCGGTAGCGCAGGCCGATGCCGGCCGCGTATTCGAGCGAATCGTGCAAGCTGTTGAAGGCATTGCCGACGTCGACGAAGGTTGCGACCCCCAGGTTCCACGGCAGGTCCCGGACCACTTCGGCGGAACCCACCAGCAGGTAGCGGCCGCCGGTCTTTTCGAGCTTGGTGCTGCCATCGTCCTGGACGACCTCCTCGACGGGAGAAAGGGTGTTGTAGGCAAATCCGCGCACGCTGCGGTCACCGCCGGCGAAAAATCGATAGATGACCGGCAGCTTGCTGTAGTCGCCGGCCACCGCGACACCGGCCTCGCCGCGCAACAACAGGTGCCACTGGTAGTTGAGGTCGATGCCATGTTCGCTCTGCACATCCAGCCGCAGGAAGTTGGTCTGGGAACCCAGGGCCGAATGCGAACCCTGCAGATCAGCGTAGAAGCTGCGGCTGTACAGCGCCTCGCCCAGGAAATCCTTGGGGACCAGGCCGACGGAGATGCCTGGCACCAGCAGGTTGCTCGTGGTTGATTCCGCGCCCTTGTCCTCGGTGATGCGGGTGGCGGCCAATGCAGTCACGGTCTGCCAGCGGCCGATCACGCGCGTGATCGATGGAGTCAGCTTGGTCGTGTACGACTGGGCGTCGGCAAGTTCCTGGTAGGTGTTGTTTCCCTCCAGGGACAGCCGTTCCAGCGCCGGGTCGCCGATCGGGATGTCGTAGCGCGAATCGACCTGGCGCGTGGTCGTGGAGGCCTTGAGCTCGGCGCGGAAGCGATGCCCCTTGTCGTTCACCCGCGCATCGGTCCAGGCCAGCGTGCCGCGTATGCCGGTATCGGTGCCGTACCCGCCGCCGATGGAAAACGTGGGCCGGCTCTTGGTGGCGGCAATGCTGATCGGAATCGTCAGTGAATCCGGATCCGGATTGCCCGGCTCCACTTCCACCTGGCTGAAGTACAGGCTGTCGTCCAGCGCAAATTGCGTGCGCAACAACTGCGAGCTGCTGTAGGGGTCGCCTTCCTGAAAGCGCAGAAAGCGGTGCATCAGTTCGGGGCGGATGCTGGTCTGATTGATATCGACCTGGCCGAAGTTGTACCGCTGGCCCGTGTCGAGGACCAGATCGATGCTGGCCGCGTGTTCGGCGACGTCCACATCCATGGTCGAGGCGAGCAGACGGGCGTCGCGATAACCGTTGGCTTCAGCCGTTCGGGTCAGCTGACCCTTCACCGCCTCATAGACGCCGTGATGCAGTCGCATGCCCACGCGCAGCAACCTGTCCTTGTTCGCCATCACCGCCGCGAACGCGGGGTCCGCTGCGCCCGGCCCCTCCACCGCAACGTGGAGTTCGCGAACCCGGACCGGCTCGCCCGGCTTGATGGCGATGGCGACCTGCCAGTCCCTGCCCACCGCCCGGTAGTCGGCCGCCACCGTCGGTTCGTAGTAGCCAAACGGCCGCAGCGCGTTCTTGACCTCGCCGTCGATGCGGTTGAACAGGCGCCCCATCATTGCCGCATCCACATCGTCGTTGTCGCGATAGCGCTCGACGCTCAGGCGGATCATCACATTGCTGCGTTCCTCTGCCTCGACGCCTTCCACACTCACCTTGATGCCGGCTGCTGCCGGCAGCATGGTTGCGGCCAGCAGCAGTGCAAGCCAGGGCGCGAGAGCCCTAGGGCTCACGTAGCAACCAACCGTCGATCAGGCGTCGCGAGATGGATTCCACAGGCGGCAGGGTGACATCGCCACGCAGCAGTTCTGCGCGGCTGAACCAGCGCGCGTCTTCCAGTTCACCATCGTGCAGCACTGGTGTTGCAGCGGTCGCCATTGCCGTGAAGCCCAGCATCAGCGAAGCGGGAAATGGCCAGGGCTGCGAAGAGTGGTAGCTGATCCGGGTGGGCGATGCACCGGTCTCCTCGTGGACCTCGCGCCGCACCGCGTCTTCGAGCGACTCACCGGGCTCGACGAACCCGGCAATGGTGGAGTAGCGACCGGCCTGCCACTCGGCCTTCCTGCCCAGCAGCGCCGCATCACCATCGTGCACCAGCACGATGATGGCCGGATCAATGCGCGGAAAGCTCTCGTGGCCGCAACCGGAACAGCGCCGCACGTGGCCGGCGCGCACCGAGCGCATCGGCGCACCACAGCGACTGCAATAGCGATGGTTCGCCCGCCACAGGTTCAGTGCGCGTGCGTAGGCGATGAGCCCGGCTTCGCTGATTGGCAATTCGGATGCGAGCGAGCGCAGTTCCGAAAAGGATTCACCCGCGTGCTCGACCGCGTGTTCGGGCGGCAGATCCACCAGCACGCAGCGTCGGGTCTCGTACCAGCCCAGCAGCACCATGCGCTCGGGATCCTGCGTGGCAGCTACGCGCGGATCGGCACCGGACAGGAAGGCCACCCGCGGTGTTGCATCCGGAGCGGCCGGGCGGAACAGCGCGGCACCCTGCCGCATTCCTATATATATGGTGTGCGCGTCACCCCGCGCCTCGGCCAGCCATTCCTCGCGCAGGCGCGCCTCGGCACGCCGATCGAGATAAGCGCCTGCAAACAGGTTTTCGGGGGCCATGGCGCCGCGATCATAGCAATGCCCGCCCCAATGGCGGCTGAACCTAAGAGCAGCGAAATCTCAGGCTTCGAGCTTGAGCCGACCCTGCAGGCTGTCTTCGCATGCCAGGCAACGGCGCACCGTGGGTGTGTAGCGATCCAGCAGGATCAGACCGGTGCAGTCGGTGCAGGGACCGGCGTGCAGTTCGTCACCTCGCGACAGCGCCAGCACCAGAAACACCGCGTGTTCGAAACTGATGCGTGCATCGGGCACCAGGCGCAGGTACGTCTCGAATGCTTCGCACAGCGCTTCGCCGCGCTGCATGCCGGGCAGGGTGCGTTGCGCGTCATTGACCCTGCTGGCAGGCATTACGCCGAGCAGGTAGCACACGCTGGCCAGCACCGCCGCCTCCTGCCGCATCTGCGGGGTGCGCACGAAGAAGCTGGTCTGCTGCGGCGACTTGCCGCGATGCCGGATCAGGTTCGAATCGTTGTCTTCGGCCACGTAGGAGCGATACAGCTTGCGGATGCGGTCATCGGTGAGGCCGGTCCAGGTGCGGATCGTGCGGGTGCGTGCCTCGTGCTGGATGAAGCGTAGCGCCAGGTCATAGCGTTGCCGGTCGCGGCTGTAGCGGTCGTCGGAGATTCTCATTGTTGTTTTCCCTGAGCTTCGCTAAAAATCGAGAAAATCAGAATTGGGAAAAATATCCCAAATTTGAGTCTTCACTAAAATAGCCCGGCGGAGGATTATTTCGCCAGAACAGGGAGGAATTGCATGAACGGGCGAATGACCGGTGCGGCGGCGCGCCATTGGAGAGCCGGTCAGTGGCTGGCCGACGGAACCCTCGACGCGGTGACCGAAATCAACCTGCAGTGCCTGGAATTCCTGGGCGCCATGTCCGCTGCAGGCCTGCACGCCTGCCCGCCCTCCAGCCCCCAGCGGCCCGTGTGGCGAGACATGTCCGTGGAGCTGCGTACGCGCCTGGCGGCCAGCCCCTACCTGCTGGTCGATGCCGCCTTCGACGATGAGGCGCGCTGGCGCTGCCTGGTGCCGCGCATGGTCCAGGATCTGCCCCGGCAATTCACGGCACCTGTGTTTGTGGGGGAAGGCGCCGCCGACTTCATTCGCAGCGTGCTGGTGTTTGGCTGGCACCTTGCGCGCGCCAATCGCCAGCTGGCGCGTGTGGTATTGGGCATGTCGCCGGCCTGCGGCGATCTGATCGCGCAGCTGCGCCTGCAGGACCTGGACTGGTTGGCGCGGCACCGGCCTGGCTGGGTGCGGCCGCGCTGGGAGCGGCAGCCGCGCATCTGGCAACACCTGGTGGCGGCGGCGCGCGAGCCTGACAACGAGCTCTTGACCCGCGTCAGCCTGCGCGGTCTGCAACTCATGGCCGCTGGCGTGCTGGCACCGGCCGCAAGGCAGCCCGGCGTATAGTCGCTGCCCTATGGCAGCAAAATTGGTGGACCACAGGTACGGGTTGGTCGCGGTGGCTGCGCTGGCAGGCCTGGCGCTCACTCCCGCGGCACCGGCGCAGCAGGCGGCCGCGGGGATTGCGCCGATGGTGCTCTCCGAATCGAAATACGTGGTCGACACCGCCGAGCAGCACCGCCTGCAGGTGACGGTGGTCGCCCGCAGCCTGAATCATCCCTTTTCGATCGCGTTGCTGCCGGACGGCGATGCATTGATCAGCGAGCGCGGCGGGGCGCTGCGGCTGTTACGCAATGCGCTGGGCGCGCCGGGCCGGCCGACCGTGCTGGAAGCACAGCCGGTCGCTGGTGTCCCGGCCATCGAGACCCCATTCCGCCTCGCCGGTCTGCATGACCTGGCCCTGCATCCGCGCTTCGCCGACAACCGGCTGGTCTTCTTCACCTTCAACAAGTCCGGCACTGCGGCGCCCGCCGGTGGTACGGCGCGGCCGCAGGCACGCATGGCGGTGATGCGCGGCCGCTTCGATGGCAAGACGCTCACCGATGTGAAGGAAATCTTCACCGGCAAGTCTTCCACTGCCAGCGGCTCGCGCCTGACCTTCGGCAAGGACGGCCTGATCTACATTTCGATCGGCGCGGCCTTCGGCGATGAGGCGCAGAAGCTCGACAACACCGTGGGCAAGGTGCTGCGCATCACTGAAGAGGGCGCCATTCCGTCCGACAACCCGTTCGTGAAGCAGCCGGGCGCCGAAGGTTCGATCTACACGTTTGGGCATCGCGATCCGCTGGGGCTCACGGTGCACCCGGGCAGCGGTGTGCTGCTGAACGTGGAGCACGGTCCGAATGGTGGCGATGAACTGAACCTGGTGCAGGCCGGTCGCAATTACGGATGGCCGCGGGTGACCTTCGGCCGCGATTACAACGGCGCGGAACTGGCGGCTTCGCCGGTTGCGCCCGACGTGCAGGCACCGCTGGTGGTGTGGTTGCCGTCCATCGGTCCTTCCGGCGTGCTGGTTTACACCGGCGATCGCTTCACGGCATGGAAGAACAATGTGTTCGTCGGCAGCGTGCGCCGCGGTGAAGTGCCCGGCACCGGCGGCCTGGAGCGGGTGGTGATGAACGACAAGCTGCAGGACCTGCGGCGCGAAACGCTGCTCACCGATTTGCACCAGCGCATCCGTGATGTGCGCCAGGGCCCGGATGGGCTCATCTACGTCCTGACCGATGAAGACGATGGCGCCTTGCTGCGGCTGGAGCCGGCCCCCGCCAGATAGGCCGGGCACGTTGCAGCGTGACATTGCAGCCATTTCATCTTGCGGTTCCGGTAGCTGACCTGGCCGAGGCGCGCCGCTTCTATGGCGAGCTGCTGGGCTGCCCGGAAGGGCGCAGTTCACCCGAGTGGGTGGACTTTGATTTCTTCGGCCACCAGCTGGTCGCGCACCTGGACCATGGCGGCGGCGCGCGTCGGCCCTTGCACAACGCCGTCGATGGCAGGGAAGTGCCGGTGCCGCATTTCGGCGTGGTGCTGCAATGGCACCACTGGCATGAGCTGGTCGATCGGCTGCGCGAGGCCGGCGTGGTGTTCGGCATCGAGCCAGGCATCCGCTTCCAGGGCCGGGTAGGTGAACAGGCGACCATGTTCTTCCAGGATCCGAGCGGCAATGCGCTGGAATTCAAGGCCTTTCGCGACCCCACTCAACTCTTTGCAAAGTAGCTTCGCCGAACCTGCCGCGGTATTCCGTTCGGCGCGTCGCGGCGCCTGCGACGAGCGCGGCCTGGTGCTGGTGGCCGTGGGTATCAGCTGCGAAGTGCAGTTCGACGGCGGCGGGTATGTGGTGCTGGTGGAAGGCGCCACGCGCGAAACGGCCCTGCAGCAACTGTGGATGTATGAGCAGGATCGCAGCCGCCGGCCGCCGCTGCCGGTTGAGCCCCCGCCGCCGCGTGCTCGCGCCTGGCAGGGATCGGTGGTCTACATCCTCCTGCTGCTGCTTCCCCCGTTTGCGCTGGCACAGGGCTGGTTCACCTCCAGTCCCTATCACATCGGCGCGATGGACCCGCAACTGATTCGTGGCGGCCAGTGGTGGCGCGCATTGACGGCGTTGACCCTGCATTGGGATGCAACACACCTGCTGGGCAATCTGGCTGCGGGTGCGTTGCTCGGCGTTTCCGCCGCACAGGTGTGGGGCAATGCGCGGGCCTGGTTGCTGATCGGCTTTGCATCCCTGTGCGCCAACCTTGCCGAGGCACTGTTGCCGCTGGGGCAATACATTTCCGCCGGTGCGTCGACCGCGGTGTTTGCCGCGCTGGGGCTGGTGGCTGCGCACGCCTGGCACAGCCGCAACCAGGGTACGCGCACGCTGCGCGACTGGGCACCGCTGATTGCTGGTGTGGCGCTGCTGGGCATGTTCGGCTCGGGCGCGCAGGACCCACAGAGTACGGTTTCCGACTCCACCAATGTGCTGTCGCATGCATTGGGCTTCCTCATTGGAGTATTGCTCGGCCTCGCCGTGGCGACCCGGCGCGGTGGGCGCTGGCTCGATGCAATTCCCTCCTGGGTGGCTGCCGCAGCCATGCCTGCAGCCCTGCTGGTGGCATGGTTTCTGGCTCTGCATTCGGCGCCCTGACCATCGGCAGGCTCAGTCAGTCGCAAAGCGAATGAGTTGATGGGCAGGTCGCTTTGCTGCGAGGCTGGCGGAAGTATCAATTCAAGGTTAGTTTGCCCGCATGGGGTCGCGAGTCAGGCAGATACGCCAGCAGCTCGGCCTGGCATCTGCCATGGTCTTGTGCGCGCTGTTGTCCAGCACGGTTGCCGGCAGCAGCGTGAGCAATGTTTCCGTCACCAGGCCCGACCCCGAGTTTCGCATTGCCCGACTGGTCTACAACGGCAACAGCTACTTCGGTGGCGGGCGCGGTGGTGAGGCGTGGGCCACCGATGCACCCGAAGCCGAGTTCCACCTGACGCACGGCATCCGCCGGCTCACGCGCATCGATACCTTTGATCCGGGCGACAAGCCGGATCGCGACGATGTGGAGTTGATCGGCACGCTGGATGACAACGCGTACAACTATCCCTTTCTGTATGCCGTTGAAGTCGGGCGCTGGAGCCTGGACGATCAGGAAGCCCGCTGGCTGCGCGAATACCTCGATCGCGGCGGCTTCCTGATGGTGGATGACTTCCATGGCGATGATCAGTGGGCCACCTTCTTCGATTCCTTCCAGCGCGTGTTTCCCGACAAGGAATGGAAAGAGATTCCGCCGGATCACGAAGTGTTCCATGTGCTTTTTGACCTCAGCCAGAAAGTGCGGGAGAAGACGCAGATTCCCGGCATCGTCGCGCTGCGCAGCGGCGTGACCTGCGAAGAATGTTCCTATGGCGGTGCGGTGCCGCACTGGCGTGGCGTGTTCGACGGCAACGGGCGGCTGATGGTGGCGATCAATTTCAACATGGACCTGGGCGATTCCTGGGAAGAGGCGGATACCCCGGGGTATCCGCAAACGCTGACCGCGCTTGGCTATCGCTTTGCGATCAGCTATGCCCTGTACGCGATGACGCATTGAGCGCGGGAACGGGGGGCAAGCGAACAGCATGATGCAGTTCCTGTTAGGGGCTTCGGCCGAAGCATTTCGCAGCGGCGAGCTGGCGTTCGCGCGCGGCTGGCCCATGTGGCTGTTCTGGACGCTGCTGGCGGCGGGTCTGGCGGCCATCGTCATTTCCATGGCGCGCCGGCAGCTGGGCTGGTGGCGCAGCGCCGTCGTGGGCGTGTTGCAGGTGGCTTTCCTGGCCATTGCACTGGTGCTGCTGTGGCGTCCGGTGCTGCGTCTGGAGCAGATCCGCGAGCGGCAGAACGTGGTTGCCGTGCTGTTCGACGACTCCGGCAGCATGAACACCAGCGACAGCACGAACGCGCCGGTGCGGCGTGACCTGGCCGTGGCAGCGCTGCAGAACGATGTGCTGCAGCAGATCGGTGCCCGTTCCGACGTGCGCTTCTTCAGCTTCTCCGATCACGCCAGCCCCATTGATTCGGCGCAGGACCTGCACGGCGGCGCGCAATCAACGAGCATCGGCGAAGCACTCAATACCGTGACGCAGATGGCGGCGAGTGTGCCGCTGGCCGCCGTGGTGCTGGTCACCGATGGGGCCGACACGACCAACAGTCTCGACGAAGCCGAGATGGCTCATCTGGCAACCACCGGCATTCCCGTGCACACCATCGGGGTCGGGCCCGAACAGCCCGAGAACGATCTGGAGCTCACGCAACTGCAACTGCCTTCCACCGCGGTGGCCGGTTCCACCGTGCGCGCGACGCTGTCCATTCGCCACCAGAACCAGAAGCTGGGCCGCGTGCGCCTCTACGATGCGGGCCGGCTGATCGCGGCGCAGGACGTGCAGTTCACCGGCGGCGCGGGTCTTGCGACCGTGCAGCTGGAGTTTCCCGCCGGGGAATCCGGCGTGCGCGACCTGCGCGCAGCGGTCGACGCGGCTCCGAATGAAACCCGGCTGGGCAACAACGAACGCCATGCGGTGATGGAAGTGGACGGCACGCGCCGCTCGGTGCTGTACATCGAGGGCGAGCCGCGCTGGGAATACAAGTTTCTCCGCCGCGCGGTCGAGGGCGATCGCAAGCTGCGGCTGGCGAGCGCCGTGCGTGCCACACCCAATCGCTACTACCGCCAGGGCCTGACATCCGGCGAAGAAATCGAAGACGGCTTTCCGACCAGGGCGGAAGACCTCTTCGTCTACAGCGCGGTAATCATCGGGAGTCTGGAAGCCTCGGCGCTCTCGACCGACCAGCAGCAGTGGCTGAAGGACTTCGTCGATCGCCGTGGTGGGTCGCTGTTGATGCTGGCCGGTCGCGACGGTCTCGGTGATGGTGGCTGGGGCCGCGTGGCGATTACGCCGCTGCTGCCGTCGAAGCTGCCCGGTGGGTCCGATCCCAGCTACGGCATGCGCAAGAGCCAGGCGAGCCTTACGCAGTATGGACGTGAATCGGTGGTCGGCCGGCTGGCAGCCGATGACGCGGCAAATGAAAAGGCGTGGAAGGAGTTGCCGCCGCTGACCGACTACCAGGACCTGGGCGAACTGCGGCCAGGTGCCATCGTGCTGCTCGATTCGGTGACGCCGGACGGCAAATCCGCGCCCCTGCTGGTCACGCAACGCTATGGCCGCGGCTCGACCTGGCTGCTGGCCACCGCCAGCACCTGGCACTGGCAGATGAGTCTTCCCAAGGAAGACCAGCGGCACGAAACCTTCTGGAAGCAGCTGCTGTACACGCTGGTGGCGCCGGCCATGCCGCATGTTTCGCTGCAGCCCGAGCGCTCGGTGTTCGAGGACGGCACCGCGGTCACGCTGGAGGGCGAGGTGCTCGACAAGAGCTTCATGCCGGTGTCGCAGGCCGAACTCCAGATCGAGGCCAAGGCCCCGGATGGCAGGGACGTGCCGGCGCGCATCGAGCCTTCGGGCCGCGGCGACGGGCGCTACACCGTGGCTGTGGATGCGCGCGATCCGGGGCTGTACCAGGTGCATCTGACTGCCACGGCGGGCGGCGAGAAGGTCGGCGAGGCGCTGGCACACGTGCGGCGCGTGGATGGGGTGCTCGAACAGTTCGGCTCGTGGCAGCATCGGCCAATGCTGGAGCGCATTGCCAGGGAAACAGGCGGCCGTTACTGGGCACTCGACGATCTGGCCGGGTTGCCCGAGGCCATCCGCTATTCGCATGCGGGCATGGTCGAGAGCTCGACGCTTGATCTGTGGAATGCGCCGCTGGGTTTCCTGTTGCTGGCGCTGCTGAAGAGCAGCGAGTGGTTGCTCAGGCGCTTCTGGAGACGGCTGTGAAGACGCGCCTGCTCACCATCGCGATCGGATTGTGCATGGCGTTGCCGGCCGGGGCCGTTACCCAGGTGCTGGTGGTGGCCGGAATGGGCGGCGAACCCCAGTACGAGGAGCGCTTCCAGAAATGGACCGACCAGGTTGCGCATACCTCGCTGTCCGTGGCCGGCGATGCGGCGCGCGTGCAGCGCCTGGCCGGCAACGATGCCAGGCGCGAGAAGATCACGGCGGCCATCCGGGCCGCCGCGGACAAACTGCAGTCCGGTGACCATTTCGTGCTGGTGCTGGTCGGGCACGGCAGCTTCGATGGCAACGACTATCGCTTCATGATTCCGGGCGACGACATCACCGGCAATGACATCCAGAAGCTGATGGACGGCTTCACCAAGGGCGTGTCGCAGCTGGTGGTGAATGCCACCAGTACCAGCGGTGCCATCGTCGACAAGCTTGCCGGGCCGCAGCGTGTGGTGATCGCCGCCACCAAGAGCGGTGGTGAGCGCCAGGCCACGCGCTTCGGCGAATACTGGGCCGAGGCGCTGGGCAGCGGCGATGCGGACAAGGACAAGGATGGCAATGTCACCGCGCAGGAGGCATTCGACTTTGCCAACCGCAAGGTGGTCGAGAGCTTCAAGTCCGATGCCGCGATCGCCACCGAGCATGCGCGCATCGCCGGCAGTGACCCGGGGCGGTTCGTCGTGGCGCGGCTGGGCGCGGCAGCGCTGTTCGCCAATGACAGCCAGCTCGCGGCCCTGCGTGCCGAGCAGGACGGCATCGAGCTGCGCATCGACCAGCTGCGCGCGCAGAAGGCCGACCTGCCCGCAGACGACTACTACAACCGGCTCGAGCCGGTGATGCTGGACATGGCGCGGCTCGGCCAGCGCATCGACGCGCGGCTCGCGCAGCTGGGCGTGAACGAGGGAGGCAGCCGTGATGCCAGGTAGGCGCTTGAATCTCGTCGCAGTGGCAATGCTGGCCGCGCTGCCGCTGGCGTCGCTGGCCGCTGAAATCGACTACGACTCGCGCCGCGCGCCGGAGCTGCGCCGCTGCGACGAGGACCAGCATCACGGCCGCGTGGATGCCGCGCGGCGCTGCTATACGCCGCTGCTGAATTCGGCGAATCCGCTGATCAAGGCGGAGGCGGCGTGGGCGCTGGGCGATCTGCCCGCCGCGAACGATCTGTTCCGTGCTGCCGTCGCGGCGGATCCGAAGTCGACGCTGGCGCGTGTGCGCTGGGGCCGCTTCTACGCCTACATCAGCCTCAACGGTGACGCCGTCCAGCTGTTCCGCGAAGCGCTGGAGATCGACGAAAAGGACGTGGGCGCGCGCGTTGCGATGGCGCGCGTGGCGGTGGACAGTTTCGATGGCGATATCCAGGAGGAGCTGGATTCGCTGCTCAAGGATGATCCGAACCTGGTGGAAGTGCACCTGGCCGCCTCGCGGCTCGCGATCGAACGCGGTCGCTACGACGACGCGGTGCGCGAGGCGCAGAGTGCGCAGCAGCTTGCCGCGCAGCAGAAGCAGCCTCCGCTCGAGCCGCTGGCGCTGCTGGCCACGATCGAGATGGTGCGCGAGCGCGATCCGCAGCCGTTCATCCGCCAGGTGCTGGACTACAACCCGCGCTATGGCGACATGTTCCTGCAGCTGGGTTATTTCGACGTGATCCGCCGCCTGTATGTGGAAGCCAACACGTGGTTGCAGCGCGCGGTCGAGGTCGAACCGGATTCCTGGGCGGCGCACCGGGAACTGGGCCTGAACCTCATGCGGCTGGGTCGCCTGGCCGACGCGCGCCCGCACCTGGTGACGGCGTTCAATACCGGGCCGAAGAGCCGGCCGACAGAGAACACCCTGAAGCTGCTCGACAGCCTCGACAAGTTCGACACTCTCAAGACAACCACGCCGCCGCTGAACCTGCAGCTGCGCAAGGACGAGCTGCCCACGCTGGGCCCGTATGCGCAGCAACTGGCCACGTCGGCGCTCTCGACTTTGTCGCGCCACTACGGTTACACGCCGTCCGGGCCGGTCACTGTCGAGCTCTATCCGGACCACGATGACTTTGCAGTGCGCACCGCCGGCCTGCCGGGCATTGGCCTGCTGGGCGTGACGTTCGGCAACCTGGTGATCATGGACAGCCCCTCGGGCCGCGAGCGCGGCAATTTCCACTGGGGCAGCGTGCTGTGGCACGAGATGGCGCATGTGTTCACGCTGGGCGTGACCAAGAACCGCGTGCCGCGCTGGTTCTCCGAAGGGTTGTCGGTGTACGAGGAATGGACCAGCGGGCCGACTCCGGGCGTGAACATGACGCCGGATATCCTCGATGCCTTCATTGCCGACCAGTTCCTGCCGGTGGCCAAGCTGGATGAAGGCTTCATGCGGCCGACCTACGAGAACCAGATCCAGGTCTCTTACCAGCAGTCGGGCCTGATCTGTTATTTCGCCGCGCAACGCTGGGGCATGGACCGCGTCGTTGCCATGTTGCGAAGCTTCGACGGCAATACCACCACGGCCCAAGCGATTCGCAAGACGTTCGAGATTTCGCCGGAGGAATTCGACAAGCAGTTCAATGATTTCATGCGGCAGCGCTACGCCGCCTACATCGCCGATCCCAAGCGCTGGCCGGACCTGGTGGAACGCGCGCATCGCATGCTCGATGCGCGCAACTGGTCCGAGGCGCGCGACGCGGCGCAGGCCGCGATCACGATGTTTCCCGAGTTCACCTCCGGTGGCAGTGCCTATGTGGTGCTGGCGGCGGCTCTGGAAGGCGCCGGCGACAAGGCCGGGGCGATCGCGGCCCTGCAGTCATGGCGCAAGGCCGGCGGCTGGGATCCCGACGGCCTGCGCAAGCTCGCTGCGCTGCTGGTCGATGCCAAGCGCGACGCCGATGCCGCCGAGGTGCTGGCCGCGGTGAACTACGCCGATCCACTCGCCACCGCCGGCCATGATCAGCTCGGCCAGCTGCTGCTGGCCCAGAACAAGGGCGATGCGGCGCTCACCGAGTACCAGGTGCTGTCCAGGCTGCAGCCCGACGACACCGCGATCGCCAATTACGGCATGGCGCGCGCCTATCGAATCAAGGGAGACCAGCAGCAGGCCCGCCGCCATCTGCTGGAATCCCTCGAGACCGCTCCGAACTACCGTCCCGCTCAACATCTGCTGCTGGAAATGACTGGAGAGAAGGCCCAATGACCGACACCACCCTGTCCGAGCAAGACACCGAAGCACTGGTCGCGCGCTTCCGCACGAGTTTTGATGCGATCCGGCGCGAGGTGCGCAAGATCATCGTGGGCCAGGATGAAGTGGTGGAGCAGCTGCTGCTCACGCTGCTGGTGGGTGGGCACTGCCTGATCACCGGCCTGCCCGGCACCGCCAAGACATTGCTGGTGCGCACCCTGGCGCAGGCACTGGGCCTCACCTTCAAGCGCATCCAGTTCACGCCTGACCTGATGCCCACCGACATCACCGGCACCGACATCCTCGAAGAGGACCAGGCCACCGGCAAGCGCACCTGGACCTTCGTCCCCGGCCCGTTGTTCACCAACGTGATGCTGGCCGACGAAATCAACCGCACGCCGCCGAAGACGCAGTCGGCACTGCTGGAAGCCATGCAGGAGCTGTCGGTCACCGTGCGCGGCAACACGCGGCGGATTGCGCCGCCGTTCTTCACGCTGGCCACGCAGAACCCGATCGAACTGGAAGGCACCTATCCGCTGCCAGAGGCGCAGCTCGACCGCTTCCTGTTCAACGTGGTGCTCGACTACCTCGACGCCGAGCAGGAACTGAAGGTCGTGGCTGACAACAGCTCGCGCGTGGAACTGCCGACGATCGATGCCTGCACCAATGCCGAGGAGATCATCAAGTTCCAGTGGCTGGTGCGGCAGGTACCGATCTCCGACGAGGTGGCGCGCCAGGCGGTGGCGCTGGTGCGCGCCACGCGGCCCAGCGACCCCAGTGCCGGCGAGGACATCAAGAAGTACGCGCGTTACGGCGCGTCGATCCGCGCCACGCAGTTCCTCGCGCTGGCCGCCAAGGCGCGCGCGCTGTCGACGGGTCGCTACCACGTGACCAGCGACGACCTGCGCGACCTGGCCCTGCCGGTGCTGCGCCATCGCGTGCTGTCCAACTACCAGGCCGAATCCGACGGCGTGACCATTGATGACCTGCTCAAGCGCGTGATCGCCGGAGTGCTTGGCTGATGAGCACCACGCCCGCCATGTCGCTGCTGCGGCCGGAAGTACTGGCGGGGCTGTCCAACCTCGAGCTGGTGGCGCGCTCGGCCGTGGAAGGCTTTTTCCAGGGTTTGCATCGCAGCCCGCGCTTCGGCTTCAGCCAGGAGTTCGTCGAGTACAAGGCCTACACCGAAGGCGATGACCCGCGCTTCATCGACTGGAACGTGTTCGCGCGCACCGAGCGCGCGTACATCAAGCGTTATCTGGGCGAGACCAATACGCGCCTGATGATCGCGGTGGATGTCAGTGCCTCGATGGGCTACGGCATCGGCCCGGTGAACAAGCTGCGCTACGCCAAGTTCCTGGCGGCCTCGCTGGCCTACATGGCCCTGCAGCAGCACGACCCGACCGGGCTGATCGCGTTTGATTCGAAGGTGCGCAGCTATCGTCCGCCCTCGAGCCGCACCGGCACCTTGCCGGCCATCCTGCATCGGCTCGATGACCTGGAAGCCGGCAGCGCCACCGATCTGGATGCATCGTTCCACCAGCTGCGCGAACACTGCCAGCGGCGTGGTCTGGTCGCGGTGATCTCGGATCTGTACTGCGACCCGGAAGCGCTCACGCGCGCGGTACAACCGCTGGCCTGGGGTGGCCACGACATCATGATCTTCCAGATCCTCGACCGTTCGGAGATCGCGCCGCACTGGGATGAATCCATCCTGCTCGAAGACATGGAGTCCGGCACGCAGATCGAGGTCTCGCCCGATTACCTGCGAGGCACCTACCGCGAGCGCTTCCAGGAACATCTGGCGCGCATCAAGGACGTGGCGGCGCGTCATCGTGCCGATCACATCATGCTGGCCACCGATGAGCCGCTGGATCGTGGCTTGCGCGAGTACCTGACCTTCCGCAACGGTGCGCGCCGATGAACTGGCTGGCGCCGTGGTTCCTCGCGGGGCTGGCCGGCATTGCATTGCCCATCTGGCTGCATCGCTTCGCGAAGAAGACCGACCAGAAGCATGTGTTTGCTTCCTCGATGTTCCTGGAACCCAGCGTGGTCCGGCGCAATCGCCGCCGCGAGATCCGCTACTGGTTGTTGCTGTTGTCACGCGTGTTGCTGGTGCTGCTGCTGGGGCTGGCCTTTGCGGGCCCGCAGCTGAAGAGCCGCATCCTGGCCGGACCCCAGGGTTCGACACTGCACGCCATCGTGGTCGACACGTCGATGTCGATGCGCCAGGACGGCAGCTGGGATCGCGCCCGCGAAGCCGCCGATGACCTGATCAATTCGTTGAAGGGCGCCGACCGGGCCATGCTGGTGGCGGCCGATTACCGCATCCGTGTGCTGCAGGAGGCGGTGTTCTCCAGCGATGCCGGCAAGCTGCATGCCGCCCTCTCGGGCCTCGAGCCGGGCTATGCGCGCCTCGACTACGGTGCGCTGGTGGCGGGTACCGCCGGCTGGGGTACCGCGCCGGGCGAGCATCTGGTGGTGCACTTCATTACCGACCTGCAGCAGTCGGCGAGCCCGTTGCGTTTTTCCGATCTCGCCCCGCAGCCCGGCCAGCGCTTCGAGCTGGTGAACGTGGCGCCGCAGAGCGCCGCCAACCTGCGCATCGCCAGCGCCATCGAGGATCCGCGTGATCCGGGTGCAGTGCGCATCGGCTTCGACGGCGACGCGGCGGCGCTGGCAAAGCGCGAGCTGGTCGTGGAGATCAACGGCAAGCAGGTCGAGCGGCGGGCATTGAAGCCAGGGTCGCTGGTCTCGGGCGAACGCGTGGAGTTGGGCAATCTGGGTCCCGGCGAGCATCGCCTCACCGCGCACCTCGAGCCGGGGGACGACCTGCCCGCCGACGACACCTATTACACACTGCTGCGCCATGTGGAGCCGAAGGTGCTGGTGATCGCAAGCAGCAACAATGGTGACGATGCGCAGTACCTGCGCGCCGCGCTCGGCGCGTTGCCGCAGCCGCGTTTCATGGTGGAGACCGGCGCACCCGGCGAGCTGGTCAAGCGCCAGCTGGGCGACTTCGCCGCCATTGTCGTTTCCGATGCGGGGCTGCTGAACACCGCCGCCGCCGATGCGCTCAATGGCTACGCGCAGGCCGGTGGCGCCGTGCTGCTTACACTGGGTTCACGCGCGGCGCAGATGGACACCATTCCCGTGAGCGGTGCGAAGCGTGCCCGCGGTGATGCGCAGCGCGCGGCGGATGAACCATCGCGCGTCGGCGAGATGGAGACGAGCCATCCGGTGCTGCGCGAGCCCGGCGCATGGCGGCAGGTGCGCTTCCTGAAGCACGTCGCAACCGTTCCGCCCGAGAAAGCCACGGTGCTGATGCGCTTCACCAACGACACACCGCTGATGTGGGAGCAAGTGCTGGGTCAGGGTCGGCTGCTGGTGTTTGCCTCGCCGCTGGATCGGGAATGGAACGATCTGGCCATCCATCCGCTGTTCGTGCGCTTCGTGGCCGAGGCTACCGCGTGGCTGGCGGGCGCGCGCTTCGATGCGGCCAGTGCCACGGTGGGCCTGGCACTGGATGCCACCAGCCTGCGGCGTGGCGGTGCCCAGCTGTTTGATCCGCGCGGTGAACGCACCGAGATGCTGGGAGGGACCGACGAGCTGCGCTGGGTGCCGGCCCTGCCGGGCTTCTACGAGCTGCGCGGCGGTGGCCGCAGTGATTATGTGGCCGTCAATCCCGACGCGCGTGAATCCCGTCTGGCGCCATTGGACCAGGAGGCGCAGGATCGCTGGCAGGCATTGCAGCCGGCCCCGGATGCGGTCGTGGCGGTAGCAGCCAGCAGTTCGGCCTCCGAACGTCTGGTGCCTGTATGGTTCTGGCTGTTGCTGGCTGCAGCAGCACTTGCTTTCCTTGAGCCGCTGGTGGCGAACTACCATCTGAACATTCGGAGAGAGCAGCGAACATGAGTGCTCGTTTCCAGCTTGAGTCCTACCTGGACGGCGCCCGGCGCCGCCTGCAATGGATACTGTCGGCGCGCGGTGCCGTGCTGCTGCTTGCCGGCCTGCTGGCCGGCACATTGCTGGCCGCATGGCTCCTCTGGCAATTCGCCTATGGCAGCGCTGCGGCCTGGACCGGTCGCGCGTTGCTGCTGTTGGTCGTGGCAGGCGCAGTGGTGTGGTTTGCATTGCGCTGGCGCAGTCTGCGCGGCGCGGCGGGAGCCAGCACCCTGGATCGCGCGCTGCCGGGCCAGGACGGGCGTGTTGCCACCTACCTGGAAGAGAGCAGCAAGCCGGCTGGCACTTCACCGCTGCTCGGTCTGCTTGCGCAGGATGCATTGCAGGTCGCCGAGCGCGAATCCGTTGCCACAGTGATTCCGTCGCGGCGCATCTGGTTGCCGGCGCTGGGTGCAGCAGCCGTGCTGGTGCTGTTCGTTGTGCTGTTCATCAGCGGCGGTGCAATCGGCGAGGGTGCGCGGCAGCTGTGGGCGGGCAAGTTGCCGCCCGCTGCGAGCATCGCGGCGGCGGCTGGCGGCATTGCCGTGCAGCCTGGCGACACCATCATGCGGCGCAATCAGGACCTGCCCATCAAGGCGCAGGTGCTGGGCAGTGCGGGCAATGTGCAGCTGCACGTGCGTTTCGAGAACAGCGAAGAGTGGGAAACCGCGCCGATGGATCGCGGCGACACTGGCAGTTTCGACTTCACGCTCTATGCCGTGCGTGAGGGCGCCCACTACTACGTGACGGCCGGCCGGCTGAAGAGCGCCGAACACCAGATCCAGGTGGTCGATCTTCCGTCGGTCGACAAGTTGAGCCTCACCTACGACTACCCGGACTGGACCGGTCTGCCGCGGCGCGTGGAGGAAGGTGGCGCGGACATCCGTGCGCCGGCCGGCACCGAAGTCGGCCTGCAGGTGGTCACCAGCGCGCCACTCGAGGGACCGCTGCTGGTCATCGACGGCAATGGCCAGGAGCTCAAGCAGTCGGGCCTGACCAGCACCGGCAGGCTGGATGTGAAGAGCGACGGGCACTATCGCATCGCCACGAAATTCCTCGGCGAAGTGGTGGCGCTCACGCCCGACTACCTGATCTCGGTAGCGCCGGACGAGGCGCCTGACGTGAAGATGGTCAAGCCGGGCAAGGACTATCGCGCCACCGCCATCGAGGAAGTCCCGGTCAAGGTACAGGCGCGCGACGACTATCGACTCGAGGCGCTGGAGCTGCATTACTCGGTCAACGGCGGCGACTGGCAGCATGAGAGCCTGCCAGCCGGCACTGCGGACATCGAAGCCGCGGCGCTGCTGCGCATGGAAGAGATGCAGCAGCGTGGCCCCAATGGCGAGGCACCGCTGCTGGTGCCCGGTGACCTGGTCAGCTACTACGCGCTGGCGAAGGATCACTCCCACAGTGTTCAGACCGACCTGTTCCTGATCCAGATCCAGCCCTTCGAGCAGCGCTTCACCCAGTCGCAGGCCGGCGGTGGTGGCGGCGGCGGCGGTGGCGGTGGCGGCGGCGGTGATCAGGACGGCAATGACATCTCCAAGCGCCAGAAGGACGTGTTGCTGGCCACCTGGAATCTGCAGCGCAGCCAGGAAACGGCGACCGGCCGCGAGGCCGAACGCAATGTCGACAACGCCCGCATGCTCTCCGATGTGCAGACCACGCTGGCCGACCAGGCCAGTACGCTGGTGCAGCGTGCCCGCGCGCGGGCCCTCACCGGTCAGGATGCGTCGGTCAACCAGTTCGTGAAGAGCATGGAAGAGGCCGCCAAGGCCATGGATCCGGCGGCGAAGAACCTGGCCGACATGAAATTGCCCGAGGCCGTGCAGTTCGAGCAGAAGGCGCTGCAGCTGTTGCTGCGCGCCGAGTCCACCTTCCGCGACATCCAGGTCGCAATGCGCCAGCAGCAGCAGGGCGGTGGCGGTGGCGGCGGGTCGCAGGCCAGCCGCGACGTGTCCGAGATGACGGAGCTGGAGCTCGACCTCGCCAAGAACCAGTACGAGACCGAACAGCAGGTCGCCCAGCAGCAAGAGGGTGGTGGCAATGCCGAAGCCGAGGACGAGCTGATGCGCCGCCTCGCCGAACTTGCGCGTCGGCAGGAACAGATGGCCCGCGATGCCGCGCGCCAGCAGCAGCTGACCGAGGCGCAGAAGTGGCAGCAGGAACAGCTGCGCCGTGAGGCCGAGCAGATCCGCGAGCAGCTCGAGCAACTGGCGCAGCAGCAGAACGGGTCGCAGCAGCAGCGTGGCCAGCAGGGCCAGCAGCAAGGGCAGCAGCAGGGTCAGCAGCAGAACCGGCAGGCATCGCAGCAGGGTCAGCAGCGCGGTTCGCAGCAAGGCTCCCAACAGGGTCAGCAACAGGGTTCGCAGCAATCGGCTGCACAACAGGCCGCGCAGCAGGTGGCGCAGGCGCTGGAACAGATGCAGTCGGGCAACAGCCAGGATCAGCAACGTGCTGCCGAGCAGTTGCAGCGCGCCCGCGAACAGATGGAGCGCGCCCGCCAGCAGGCGGACAGCCAGCGCTTCGCCGGTCTCGCCCGCGATGCACAGGAGCTGGCCGACCGGCAGCAGGAGTCGGAGCGCGAGCTGCGCGCCGCCATCGGCAATGCCCGCCAGCAGAGCGGCAGCACGAGTTCGACTTCGCCGCGCAATGAAGGCCTGACTTACGACCAGATGGACGACATGGCCGCTACCCGCCGCGAATTGCAGCGCGAGCTGGAGGCCCTGCAGCGGCAGATCGATGCCGCGCGCCGCGAGAATGCCAAGGAGTCCCCGCGCGCCACTTCGGAGCTTGCGCAGGCGCGCAAGGAACTGCAGGACTACGACACGGCGATGGCGCTGGCGCGCAGTGCCTCGGATGTGGAGCGCGGCCGCATCACGCAGGCGGCCAGCAATGATCCGGTCATCACCGATACGCTGCAGCGGCTGCAGCAGCGGCTGGCCACTGCGGCCGACACGGCGAGCCGGGAATCCGGTGCGCGCCAGCAGGGACGCCAGGCCGATGCGGCCGACATGCTGGCCGAGCTCGGCAACCTGCGCCGCGCCCTGGATCGCGCGCGCGAACAGGCCATGGCGCAGAACCAGAGCGGCAGTGGCGACCCGAGCGCGAATTCGCCCGATGCACAGGAAGGCCAGCAGGGTCAGGCCGGTGGTCAGCAGGGCCAGCAGGGTCAGCAAGGCCAGGGGCAGCAGGGTCAGGGTGGCCAGCAGCAGGCACAGAACGGTCAGCAGCGCGGCAATCAGCAGGGCCAGCAGGGTCAGGGCGGCCAGCGGGGCGATGCCGCGGGTGGCCGCGGTGATCAGGAATTTGCCGGCAACGGATCACGGCAGGGTGGCGGCTTCCGCGCCAACCGCGAAACGCATCTGGCCGGCGGCGCCGTGGTGCTGAGCGGCACCCAGCGCGAGCTGCTGCGCGACCAGATGCAGATGTCGGCCGAGCGGCTGGCACAGCTGCGGGCGCAGCTCGCCAACGGCGTGCTGGATGCAGCTGATCGCGATCTGCTGACCCGGCTAGAGAGCCAGCTGAAGCGGGGCGGAGCAGACCCCATGTCCGCCGAGTACCAGGCCATGACGCAGCTGGTCAACCAGCTGGAGCTGTCGGCACTGAAGTCACTGCAGCTGACCAAGGACCAGAGCAAGTCCACCCACGTCGACGAGACCGTCGACGATTCACGCCGCTACCGCGACAATGTCGCGGAGTATTACCGGCGCCTGGGTGGGGGAGATGAGTGACGGCAAGGTTCTGGCCGATCTGACGGCTTTGCTTGGCGCCGAAGTGGTTCTGGCGCCGGGCGCCACGCTTCTCGAGAAGCACACCAGCGATTTCTGTGTCCATGGCCGGCGCGACATTGGCGTGCTGGCGCTGGTGTTTCCGCGCACCACCGAACAGGTTTCGCGTGCCCTTGCGTACTGCAACGAGCACAGCATCGCCGTGCAGCCGCAGGGTGGTCTCACGGGTCTTGCCGGCGGCGCCGTGCCGGTCGGGCCATGCGTGATCCTGTCGCTGGAGCGCATGCGCGCCATCAAGGAACTGGATGCCACGGCCGGTACCATCACGGTTGAAGCCGGCGTCACCATGGAGTCCGTGCAGAAGGCTGCCGACGCAGCCGAGCTGTTCTTTCCGCTGGATCTTGGCGGCCGCGGCACCTGCCAGATCGGCGGCAACATCTCCACCAATGCCGGCGGCAATCGCGTGCTGCGCTATGGCATGGCGCGCGACCTGGTGCTGGGTGTGGAGGCGGTGCTGGCCGATGGCACTGTCATCGATGCGCTGCGCAAGGTGATCAAGAACAACTCCGGCTACGACCTCAGGCAGCTGTTCATCGGTGCCGAGGGCACGCTGGGCATCGTCACGGCCGTGGTGCTGCGCCTGTTCCCCAAGCCGAAGAGCGCCTGCACCGGTATCTGCGCAGTGAAGGATTACGCCGGCGTGCTGGAACTGCTGCGCCGGGTGCGCGCGGGGTTCGGTTCACTGCTCTCGGCCTATGAAGTCATGTGGCCTGATTTCTACGAACTCGGCACGGTGGCCATGAAGCGCAAGCCGCCGCTGGAACTGGGGCACGGCGCCTACGTGCTGATCGAGACACTGGGCACCGACCCCGAAGCCGATCAGGCGCGCTATGAAACCGTGATCGGCGAGGCGCTCGAAGCCGGCGTCGTGCAGGACGCGATCATCGCGCAGTCGCAGCGCGAGGCCACCGAGCTGTGGGCGGTGCGCGATTCACCCGGCGAATGGCAGCAGAGCGTGCACTGGCCGCAGCTGGGCTTCGACGTGAGCGTGCCCACCGGCGAGATCGGACCACTGGCTGGCGAGATCGGCGCGGAACTCAGGAATCGCTGGCCGGAACTGGTGGCGGTGTTCTTCGGTCACGTGGCAGACGGCAACCTGCATGTGTCGGTGCGCATGTCCGGGCACAGCATTCCGGAACTGGACATCGAGAACGCGGTCTACGCCATCGTTGCGAAGCGGCGCGGTTCCATTTCGGCCGAGCACGGTATCGGCTCGCTGAAGATTCCCTTCCTGCATTTCTCGCGCAGTGCAGCCGAGATCGCGCTGATGCGCACCATCAAGCACGCAATGGACCCGAAGGGCATCCTCAATCCGGGCAAGGTGTTGCCGGCAGCCTAGGAAGTCCGGCGCGGGTCGAAGGTCGGGTTCTGGATGATGCCCAGGCGATTGCCGAAGGGATCCTGCACGGCCGCGACGCGGATCCCTTCGCCCACGTCGGTGACGGCTGCCAGTGAGGTCGCGCCCAGTTCCAGCAGGCGCTCGAAGGCAGCCTGCGCGTCCGGCACCCCCCAGTAAGCCTGCGACCCGTTGGTGCCCGGCTGTGCATCCGGTATCAGCCCCAGCTCGAAGCCACCCACGCAGAAGCCCACGTAGAAGGGCTGGTCGAAGTAGGGTTGCTGCCCCAGCACCGTGGCATACCATTTTCTCGCGGCTTCCAGATCCGGAACCGGGTAGATCACTGTGCGCAGACCCAGCATCATGGCGAATATCCCTCCGTGTTCGGCAGCTTGCACCCACGGGGCCTGAAAAGAAAAGCCCTGAGAATTCCTCATCATGAAGCATTGTTACAACAACATTCTGGAGACCGTTGGTGACACGCCGGCGGTGCGGGTCAACCCGGCAACATCAACCTGTTGGTGAAGATCGAGTCCTTCAACCGATGGCCTGTGCGCAGAAGGGCTACCCGCTGGTGGTGACCATGTCGGAGAGCTTCGGCGTGGAGCGCCGCAGGATGATGCGCTTCCTCGGCGCGCGCGAGGCTTCCGCCGGCAGCACCTGCGCAGCGCGATCAGCGACCCCGCGAACCCGGTGGTGTTGTTTGCGCTGGAGTGGTGTGAGTTCTGCTGGTCGGTGCGCAAGCTGTTCGAGCGCTATGGCATTGCCTATCGCGGCATTCACGTCGATTCGGTGGAATACCAGCAGGGCAATCGCGGCGGCAAGCTGCGTGCAGCGCTGCGCGAGACGACCGGCCGGACGACGCTGCCGCAGGTGTTCATCGGTGGTGAGTTCGTTGGCGGCTGCACCGACATCTTCAATGAATCCACCAGTGGCCGGCTCAAGCAACGCCTGCAGGCGCAGGGCGTCGAGCTCACGGAAGAGATCAAGGACCCCTATGGGTTCCTGCCCAACTGGCTGCACTCACGGGCGAATTGAGGGGAGCGCCACCGGGCTGTCGAAGACAATCGTGAACTTGCACATCACGACCTTGGCCTGGGTCGCAGGCAGTCTCGTTTCGGCATCAGTTCCGGGCCTGATGACAAACACCGGGAAGATCCCGTCAGTGGATCCCGTGCAACCGCCATTCGTCGTAAAGCCGATTGCCACGTCATAGCCGCTGTGCAGCTTGAACTTTGTGATGGCCAGGGCGCGGATCATGGATGCAGGCATGTCAGACCTCCGTGTCAGACCATCCGGCCGATCGGGTCTCCGATCCCGAGTGCTCCACCTTCCAGAACGCGAGTCCTCAGGCCCGCCTTGCCCATGAAGAACTCCAGCGCCTCCGGATAGGTGCGGATCTTGAACAGCCGGCAGGGTTCGCACAGTTCGATGCCTTCGAGCAGCAGCGGGCCAACCCGGAACTGCTGGCCGCACAGTTCATTGAGCCGGATGCCGCTCGTGACCACGTTGCGGCGCGGAGCATCTGGTTGCATTTGCCGGCCGAAGGCGGCATTGAACGCCTCGATGTTTTCGATCTCGATGAGGGTCAGCTGGTTGTCCGGCCCCTGCCGGCTGGCAGCCGGAAAATAACGGTCGCCTTCGATGCCGGTGTCCGTGTGCACTATGACCTGCTGGTGCGAAACCATCGGCGCTCCGTGATCGGGGGCGGTGAAGATGTGCAGCACCTTGGCCATCAGCGCGCCACCCGCGCCCAGTGTTCATGGTCCTGCCAGCGGCCACGGATCTTGAGGTACCGCGGCGAGAATCCTTCGCGGGAGAATCCGCACGCCCTGACCAGCGCAATCGAAGCCGCATTGCGCGGCTGTATGTTCGCTTCCAGGCGATGCAGCCCCAGTTCCGAGAAGGCATGGCGAACGACCATCTTCAGTCCTTCTGTCATGAGTCCCTGTCGCGCGTGACCGGCGAAGGCATGGTAGCCGAGATAGCCGCTCTGGAAATTGCCGCGCACGATATTCGTGATGTTCGCGCAGCCGACCAGGGCGCGAGTGTCGCGCCGGCGGATCGCGAACAGGAAATTGCCGGGTGAGGGCTTGCTCTTGAGCACAGCCCGGAAAGCCGCCGCCGTCAGCGGCGGAGAGACCCAGGATGCATGCAGGCGCCGGCTGGCCTTGGCGGCGGCAATGAACTCCGCGCAATCGGTTTGCGAAAGCCTCGCGATGGTTACCCGGCTGGCCACGGTCGCACTGGCTCAGGGCTCGCTGTCCCAGTAGTCCAGGTTGACGCTCCGGCTGGCAATGACCTGGAACTTCCTTTCGCCCCCGGGGCTGGCTTCAGCCAGATACTTGTCGGAGTCGGGGTATTCGCAGATCTCCGGCGTCTCCCGGGTGCTGATCGAAAGGTACCTGAGCTGCGCCGCCGAAGTGTTGATGATCTGGTGGGGATATTCCGGGCCGGGCGGAATGAAGATCACGTCTCCGGCCTTGATGGGGACCTTCTCCCCGGCGACGCGCAGCGTGCCTTCGCCTTCCAGGATGACGAACATTTCCTCCTGTGCATGATGGAAATGGTAAGGGCAGCAGACCTTGCCGGGCTCGAGGATGTCGTACGAAGCGCCGAGTTTCCGGGCAGCCGATCCGCGCGCCAGTCGCGAGCCGTGGCTGTCATACAGGGGTTCGCGCGCAAGGCGTTCCAACGGCACTTCATTGAAGTTTCGAATCAGTTGAGCGGCGAGTTCTGAAGCGCGGCTGGACATGGCTGTGACCTCGTTGATTGCGAATTGACCGCTCATCCACCCGTTGCGGCGCCACGTATGCTGGCCCGGTAAGCGTCGATCAGCGGTCGCAGGTGCTCGAAGCGCTCGAGGGTCGCTTTCGACCACACGGCCCTGCGGTCGTAGTACTCGGCAAATGCCGGCGTGTTCTGTGGCAGCACCACCCAGGGTTGCTTGCTGGCAACGAAGATATGCACGTCCGGAGGCAGCAGGTCAGGATCATCCAGGGTTCCAACCCGCACGAACTTCGTCAATGGGCCGGAGCCGGCGTAATGGCTCCAGACCGCAACCTTGCAGGTGGGGCAGCGGGCAATGGCCTGGCCGCGTCCGCTTTGCGATGGGGTATCGATGAGTTCCGGTGCGGATCCGAGACTGCTCACGCGGTCGGCTTCGATCATCGCGTTCAATGCGAACGAGGCGCCGGATTCCCGCTGGCACCAACGGCAGTGGCAGCAGTGCACCGCCAATGGCGTGGAGATCATCCGGTAGCGGACCGCCCTGCAGTCGCACCCGCCTTCGATCGGGAACCGGGTCGCCTGGCCTTCAGCCGCCGCTGGCATTTTTCCGACTCCGCTTCATCGGCTTCTTCGCGGACCTCGCGGCGCATGACTTTGCCAGTGCCTTCGCCAGCCGCGCGATCAGCGCGTAGGGGATCGGCGCAGAGAGCGGGAAGCGCAGGTTGCCCCTGGCATTGGCGTAGGGTTTGAGCTGCTGGATCAGCTTCGGGTTGTCGCGCAGCGGCGGATAGATGCCGATGTGGCTCTTGAATGCGGCGCAGTACATGAAGGTCCGTTCGATCGAGAAGGCGGGAATGCCGTAGCTGATGGCCTCCCTGCAGCCCGGCACGTTCTTCCTGACCAGGCCGCAAATCTTCCTGATCACGCGCGCGGACTCCGGCGGGATATCCGCAAGGTACTGCGCCACGGTCGGGGCCCGGGTGGCCATGAATGTGCGCCTTGAACCAATCTCAGAGGAAATTGTTCGGCCAGATCATCGTGCGCCACATGTGCGCCACCGGCGAGCCATCGAAGCCCAGGCCTTCCTCCGGCTCGCGGAAGTTCCGGCCGATGATGTCCGTGAACATCTCCGGATCGATGTCCACGCCTTCCTCGAAGGAGTAGATGTCGTAGATGGTGATCAGCCGCGAGGTCATGTACCAGCGGTGGTTGCGTGCCTCGTCATGCGCCTTGCACAGGTATTCGGCGGGCCTGAAGTCCGGTCCGAAGAAGTGGTTGTACGCATCCGGATACTTGAAGCCGGCCGCCTCGTCGGCGAAATAGCGCAGTGCCTGGTGCTTCTCGACCGCCCAGGCCACTTCTTCGCTGACATAGGGGGCGATCATCTGCGCGCCCCAGTAACCGTGGTCGCTGCGCAGGAAGGCGCCGTTGGAGATGTCGTGCAGCAGGCAGGCGATGACCACGGTTTCGCTCTGCCCGGCCTCCAGCGCCGTCTTCGCGCTCTGCAGCAGATGCCGGAAGGCGATGTCATTGAAGCGGTAGTGGAAGAAATCCAGCAGCCGCGGCTTCTCGGGCATCACGGGCAGGTTGGGGTTCTGGCCCATCATGAACACGGCGCCGGTCTCGGCCATGCGCCGGAGCATCGCGGGCTCGGGCACCTGCACGCCTTCGGCAGTGAAATTGGCGATGGGTTGCGGCAGCACCAGGCGTTCGTGCTCTGCCTGCGGGCATTGTTCCCGCGGAATGAACGTGGGCTTCTTGCGGTAGGGGATCATGGTTCCTGCTTCGCCTGCCGTGGCGCCAGCGTGGCGCTGACCATCATCTGCAGCTGGTGATACATCATCAATGGCAGGATCATCGCGCCGATTTCCGCCGAAGGGAACAGCACGCGTGCCATCGGCACGCCGCTGACCACGCTCTTGAACGCGCCGCAGTACAGCGCGCTGCGCTGTTCGTCCCGCGGAAAGCCCGCCAGGCGCGCGCCGGTGGACGCGAACAGCATGACGATGCTCAGCATCAGTGCGCACACCGCGACCGTGACCAGCAGGGTGGTGATGGGGATGCGCGACCAGATGCCGTCGATCACCGCTTGCGAGAAGGCGCTGTAAACGGACAGCAGGATGGTGAGCCGGTCGGACCAGCTGATCAGCTGCTTGCGCCGCGCGGCCCATTCGGCCAGCCACGGCCGCAGCAGGTGGCCGGCCACGAACGGCAGCAGCAGCACCCGCACGACCTTCCAGATCCCGGCCGGGGATACTTCGCCGCCCTGTGCATGCAGCAGCGCACCGGCGATCAAGGGTGTGAGCACGATGCCGAGCAGGTTGGATGCGGCTGCGGACGTGACTGCGGCCGCCACGTTGCCGCGCGCCATCGACGTGAACGCTATGGACATCTGCACGGTGGAAGGCAGCGCGCACAGGAACAACACGCCCGCCCACAGGTCGGCGGGCAGCAACGAAGGCCACAGCCTGACCAGCGCGATTCCGACCAGCGGAAAGACCAGGTAGGTGGTGCCAAGGATGAACAGGTGCAGCCGCCAGTTGACCAGCGCGGCCACCAGGTTCTCGCGCGGCAGCTTCAGGCCGTGCAGGAAGAACAACAACATCACCGCCGCCGTGGCCGCCGTGCCCAGGTGATCCGCGGCCGCTCCCGACGCCGGGAACAGGCTGGCCAATGCCACCGTGGCCAGCAGGATAGGGATGAATGGATCGGGGATGAAACGATTCATGAGGACTTCGCCGGGGATTATGGCATGTGCTACCTTTCGCAGCCCCGAGGCCCGCTTTCTCGCAACGTTTCACGTAGCAATCACCCGATAAAAATCTCACTTCCAGGGAGTCACGGACATGACTGAAGGTCGCCCCAAACAGGTTCTGGTTGCAGCCGCCACAGCCGCTGCGTTCATGCTCAGTACCATCGCGATGGCGAAAGACGCACCGCCTCCCGAGATTCCGAAGTGCGACAAGAAGTACGGCACGCTGGCCGTCAAGGAACCCGAGAACAACTGGTGGCGCGATCTGCAGCTTGAATCACCCGAGGCGCTGATCAAGGTGTTTGTGTCCCAGTCCGGTTGTTTCACGCTGGTGGATCGCGGCAAGGGCCTGGCCGCTGCCCAGGCCGAACGCGCGCTGGCCTCCGACGGTGAATTGCGCGGCGGCTCGAATGTGGGCAAGGGCCAGATGAAGGCCGCCGACTATGTGCTGGTGCCCGACATCGTCAACAAGAACGCCAAGGCCGGTGGCAAGAACATCGGTGGCCTGCTGGGCGGCGTGCTGCCCGGCATCGCGGGCGTGGTTGCAGGCGGCGTCAACATGAAGAGCAAGACGGCCGACGTGGTGCTCACCCTGACCGACGTGCGTTCCACCGAGCAGGTGTCGCTGCAGCAGGGCCATGCCAAGAAGACGGACATCGGCTGGGGCGCGGGCGGCGGCGGCTTCTTCGGCGCGTTTGCGGCCGCGGGCGCCAGCAGCTACTCCAACACCGAGATCGGCCAGGTGGTCACGGCCGCCTATCTGGACTCCTTCGTCAAGATGGTCAATGACGTGAAGCAGCTGGAGCCGGACTCGAAGGCGGCCAACGTGCAGCAGGCCGTGACCATGGCCCAGGCCGGCAAGCTGTTCGAGAAGCCGAGCAACAGCTCGACCTCGCTGCGTGACCTGAAGGCTGGCGCCATGCTGTATCCCACCGGCGAGAAGCAGGGTCCGTTCTGGAAGGTGCAGGACGAACTGGGCAACGAAGGCTGGGTGGCGATGGGTCTGCTGGAACTGGCGAAGTAAGCCGCAGCACTGGTTCGAAATAAAGGTCCGCGCGGAGCGATTCGCGCGGACCTTTTCTTCTAGAATGCGCGCCATGCATGCGCTGGCGGTAAAGGGTCTGACCAAGACCTACAAGAATGGTGTGAAGGCCCTGAAGGGCATCGATCTGGAAGTTGAGGAAGGCGATTTCTTCGCCCTGCTGGGTCCGAATGGTGCCGGCAAGACCACGCTGATCGGCATCGTCACCTCGCTGGTCAACAAGACAGCGGGCAAGGTCGACGTGTTCGGCCACGATCTGGATGCCGAGCTGGCCCGCGCCAAATCCTGCATCGGCATCGTGCCGCAGGAAATCAACTTCAACATGTTCGAAACTCCCGAGACCATCGTCGTGAACCAGGCGGGCTTCTACGGGGTGGATCGCCACGTTGCACGCGAACGGGCCGAGAAATACCTGAAGCAGCTGCAGCTGTGGGACAAGCGCAAGGGAATTGCCCGCGCATTGTCCGGCGGCATGAAGCGTCGGCTCATGATCGCGCGCGCGCTGATGCATGACCCGAAGCTGCTCATCCTGGACGAGCCCACTGCGGGCGTGGATATCGAGATCCGCCGCTCCATGTGGGATTTCCTGCGCGGCATCAACCAGCAGGGCACCACCATCATCCTGACCACGCACTATCTCGAGGAAGCCGAGAACCTTTGCCGCAACATCGCCATCATCGACAAGGGCGAGGTGATCCTGCGCGATCGCATGGCGAACCTGCTGCGCAAGCTGCATGTCGAGAGCTTCGTGTTCATGTTGCGCAACCCGGTGACCACGCTGCCCTCGCTGCCAGGCTATGCGGCGAAGCTGGTGGATGACCACACGCTGGAGCTCGAGGTCTCGAAGGAACAGAGCCTGAACGACATCTTCGCGCAGCTGGCCGCGCAGGGCATCGAGGTGATCTCGATGCGCAACAAGGTCAACCGCCTGGAAGAGATGTTCATGCGGCTGGTGGAGAACCGCGCCGCATGAGTACCGAGCCGCTGCCGATTTCCACCATCCGCCGGGTGGGGTTGATCACCATCGTGCGCCGCGAGTACGGGCGCATCATCCGCATCTGGGGACAGACGCTGGTGCCGCCGGCGGTCACGACCTTCCTGTACTTCGTGATCTTCGGCAACCTGGTGGGGCGCCGCATCGGGGAAATGGGCGGCTTCGACTACCGCGCCTATATCGCGCCGGGCCTGATCATGATGGCGGTGATCACCAACTCCTACGGCAACGTGGTGTCCTCGTTCTTCGGGGCGAAGTTCGGCAAGCACATCGAGGAGCTGCTGGTCTCGCCGCTGTCGAACTGGGTCATCGTCGCCGGCTATGTCTGCGGCGGCATGATGCGCGGCATGCTGGTGGGGCTGGTGGTGACTGTGGTGGCGTCGATCTTCTCCAGCCTGCACGTGCATCACTTCGCGGTGATCATCGCCGCGGCGCTCCTGACCTCGGCCGTGTTCTCGCTGGGCGGCATGATCAACGCGGTGTTCGCGAAGAACTTCGACCAGGTGAACTTCATTCCCGCTTTCGTGCTGACGCCGCTGACCTATTTCGGTGGCGTGTTCTATTCGGTGTCGCTGCTGCCGGAATGGGCGCAGAAGCTCTCCCTGGCCAACCCGATCCTGCACATGGTCAATGCATTCCGCTACGGCTTCCTCGGCACCAGCGACGTGAATGTCGTCACTGCGTTCGCGATCATGATCGTGCTGGTCGTGGTGCTGTTCATCTGGGTGATCACGTTGCTGAATCGCGGGAGTGGCATCCGTGACTGAGCCAGGTTTCATCGAACGCCTTTACGCCGCGGCCCGGCGCAACAATTCGCTGGTCTGCGTGGGGCTGGATCCGGAGCCGGAGAAGATCCCGGCGCCTGTGCGGGCCGCGCCCGCGCCGATCTTCGAGTTCAACCGCCTCATCGTGGACGCCACGGCCCAGTACGCCTGCTGCTACAAGCCGCAGTTCGCGCACTACGCGGCGCTCGGCGCCGAGGACCAGTTGCTGGCCACCATCCGCTACATCCACGAGAAGCATCCGGGCCTGCCGGTGATCCTGGATTCCAAGCGCGGCGACATCGGCAGCACGGCCGCGAAATACGCACAGGAATCCTTCGAGCGCTATGGCGCCGACGCGGCGACGGTGAACCCGTACCTGGGTTTTGATTCGATCGAGCCGTACCTGAAGTGGCAGGGCCGTGGCGTGATCATCCTGTGCCGCACGTCGAACCCTGGCGCGCGCGATTTCCAGGACCTGGCCGCCGACGGCAAGCGCCTGTATCGACATGTGGCCGAACGCGTGGCGCGCGACTGGAACGGCGGTGGGCAGTGCATGCTGGTGGTCGGCGCCACCTGCCCGGACGAGCTCGCCGAGATCCGCGCGGTGGTGGGCAATCTGCCCTTCCTCGTGCCGGGAGTCGGCGCGCAGGGTGGCGACGTGGCCGCCGCGGTGCGCGCCGGGCGCACGGCCGATGGTTTCGGGCTGGTGGTCAATTCATCGCGCGGCATCCTCTACGCCGGCAGCGGCGTGGATTTCGCCGACGCGGCCCGTGAGGCCGCCCGCAAGCTGCGCGACGAGATCAACCAGTACCGCTAGTCGGGTTGATTTCGATGGTGACGTGCACAAGCTGCGGCAGGTCTGCCAGCCGCGCACGGAGCTGGTCCGGCGTGCCGGGGTTGGGGCCGTGCAGCGAGACCATCAAGCCGTAACGGCCCGGCCCAAGCCGCCACAGATGCAGGTCCGTGACCGCCGTCCGGGTTGCCGCCGCGTCGAGGCGCTGGCGCACGGATTCCTCCAGCGCACTGTCATCGTGGGAGTCCAGCAAGGTGCGTCCGGCCGAACGTGCCAGTCCCACCGACCAGTGGGCGATCACGACCGAACCGGCGAGACCGACCACCGCGTCCATCCAGATCCAGCCCAGCAGGCTTCCGGCCAGCAGTCCGGCGATGGCGGCGACCGAAGTGAGCGCATCGGCCAGCACGTGCAGGTAGGCCGCGCGCAGGTTGGTGTCGTGGTGGCCATGCTCGTGTTCATGCTCGTGATGATGCTCATGGTCATCGCGCAGCATCCACGCGCTGGCCAGGTTCACCAGCAAGCCGACTACCGCGATGCCACCGGCCTGCAGGAAGTCGATCTTCACCGGGCTGAGCAGCCGGTGCACGGAACCCGCACCAATCAGCAGCGCGACGATGAACAGCGATACTGCGCTCGCAAAGCCGGCCAGATCGCCCACTTTGCCGGTGCCAAACGCAAAGCGCGGGTTGTCGGCATGGGCGCGGGCGTAGCGGTAGGCCAGCATGGTGACGCCCAGCGCGGCGGCATGCGTGGCCATGTGCCAGCCGTCGGCCACCACGGCCATGGAGCCATACCAGGTGCCGCCGATGATCTCGGCCACCATCATGACCAGCGTGAGCAGTACCACCCAGCGCGTACGCCGCTCGTTGCGGTCGTGGTGTTCGCCGAGCCATGAACGGGGACATTCAACTGGATGCGACATTGGTCCTATTGTGCACGCGCTGAACCCCTGCGCTACCTTCGGCTAGACTCACTCACGGATGAAAGAGTTCCAGCCGCGCTGGCCATGGAGCCACCGTCATTTTCAGTCGATCCTGCCGAGCATCCTGCCGCGACACCGGCTCAACCTGCGTGCGCGCCAATTGCTGGCGGTTACCGAAGAGCTGATCCTGGACTGCGGTGATGGCGTGCGCCTGCAGGCCTTTCGCGCACAGCCCACATCACCCAACGGCATGAGCGCCATCCTGTTGCATGGCTGGGAAGGCAGCGCCAACGCCTACTACGTGCTGTCGCTGGCGACTTTCCTGCATGCTGCCGGCGTGGAAGTGGTGCGGCTCAATCTGCGCGACCACGGTGCCACCCATCACCTCAACGAGGGCATCTTCCATTCCTGCCGTCTGGCCGAAGTGTGTGGCGCCGTAGCCGCTCTGGGCCCGAAGTTGCGCGCGGCGCCGTGGCTGGTGGGGTTCTCGCTGGGCGGGAATTTCTGGCTGCGCGTGGCGGCCAGCGGCGATCCGCGCCTGCCGCAGCTGGCCGGTGTAGTGGCGGTCTCGCCGGTGCTGCACCCGGACAGCGCCATGAATGCGATGGAAGAGGGCTGGCAGGTCTATCAGAACTACTTCTTGCGCAAGTGGAGCGCGTCGCTGCGGATCAAGCAGGCGCTGTGGCCCGATCTGCCGATTGGCGAGGAAATCTTTCACGCCGCCACGCTGCGCGAGATGACCCGGCTGCTGGTGGCGCACCACACCAGCTTCCCGAATATCGAGGCGTATCTGAACGGTTACGCCATTACCGGCGGGCGGCTGGAGACACTGGCCGTGCCGGCCACGATCCTGTCGGCGCTCGATGATCCGATCATCCCGGCGGCCGATCTGGTGCGGCTTGCGCGAAGCCGGCACCTGCGGCTGCTGACTCTGCCGCATGGCGGACACATGGGCTTCATGGAAAGCCCCTGGGCCGGATCATGGATCAACCAGTTTGTGGCAGGCGAGCTGGGCCTCGCGCCACGCTGATTCATTCAGCTGCCGCGCTTTTCCTCGAAGCGCACGATGGGATCGCCGCTGGTTACCTGCATCTCGCCCTCGATGACGGCGCCCTGGGCGATCGCCAGGGAACTTGCTGTGACCTGTCCGCGGATGATTGCGGTCTGCCCCACTTCCAGCGCACCGCTGACTTCGATGGAGCCGACCAGTGTGCCGGCGATCACCGCGGATCCCGCCTTGATCTTGCCTTCCCACAGCGCATCGCGGGCGATGGACAGCGTGCCTCCAATGTCACCGTCCCCGCGTACCGTGCCCGAGAGCACCATCGCGCCCGGAGCGATGATGTCGCCACGAAAGCTGACCCCGGGGGCGACTACCGTTGGTGGCCCGCTGCCGCGGTCGGAAACCCGACGATGCGGGGCGCCTTTGGTCCTGTCTGGGTCGCTCATGGGGCCAGTCTACCTGCTCGATGTTGGCGCGTGCTGCACCTGCCGGGTGCGCGGTGCCGCTGGATTTGCGGGTACTTGCAGCAGCGCACGGGCATTGGAGGGGAGCAGGGGTTTGTGCAGGCTGGCACGCAGCTTGCTAGCTACCTGTGCGAGGCAAAGACAAGTTGCCTCAAGCGAAGCACCACTACCCCCCCCCGTTGGTCTTCGCCTGCTTGAGCGCCGCCGGGAGCCATCCTTGCGGCGCTTTTTTTAGGCCGCTACTCGCACAGGCTTTCGAGCATTCCCTGCGCCGCCGGTGACAGGCGTTTCAGCGCGAGCTGCCGCGCCTTCGGCGCATCCACGATGTGCTCCAGCGGGCCGGAGACCATCAGGCCACGCACGGCCGGGCAACGGGCCGAGATCCGCGCCATCTTGTTCAGCACAGTGAAGCCACGGTAGATCTTCTGGCGGGATGCGCGGTTCTGTTCGATGGAGCGGGCCAGGTACTGGCCGAACCGGCTGTAGAGAAAATAATCGTCATCACCAACCTGGAAACGGGCTTCGGCGAAGAAGTCGGGAAAGTTCTTCTCGAGATATTGAGTGACCGTCAGCAGACGGGGTCCAGGGTCTTCGTTACGAGACGATTTGGCTTTGTTCATCGTAGTGGTGCAAACACCTCCAAGGGTCCTGACAACCATTTCTGGGCGTCACGGGCGGTACCACACCCCGCAACGCGGCGCGAATGTAGAGCTAATGTCTGCCAGATGCAATAGCTGCGGCGCGATGCGGCTCACACTCTGTTTTATGGGGTGCGGCCGCGCTGCTATGCTGACCGGCCACCCCCTTTGGCCGAAGCCGCCCGGCAAGCGGCCCAAGCGGGACCTTGTAAGGACAGGCGATGAGTACACCAGGCGAAAAAGGCCTCTACCGCGAGGCATACGAGAAGGACAGCTGCGGGTTCGGGTTGATCGCGAACCTGGATGACACACCCAGTCACTGGCTGGTGAGGACCGCGATCGCCTCGCTGAATCGCCTTACGCATCGCGGCGCCATCGCCGCCGACGGCAAGACCGGCGATGGCTGCGGCCTGCTGCTGAAGAAGCCCGAGAAGTTCCTGCGCGCGGTTGGCAAGGACGCGGGGCTGAAGCTCGCCCCGCTGTTCGCGGCCGGCAACGTGTTTCTCAGCGCCGACGCGTCGCAGGCTGATCGCGCGCGTGAAGAACTGGCGGCGCAACTGAAGCACGAGGGACTGGTGCTCGCCGGCTGGCGGCCGCTGCCCACCGATCCATCGGTTTGCGGTGCCGAGGCGCTCAAGACGCTGCCCGTGATGGATCAACTGTTCGTCAATGCGCCGGCCGACATGGAAGTGGCCGAGTTCAACCGCAAGCTGTTCATGGCGCGTCGCCGGGCCGAGAAAGCGCTGGCCGCTGACCCCGTGTTCTACATGCCGAGCCTGTCGGCCTCGACCATCGTCTACAAGGGCATGGTCATGCCCACGCACCTGGGCGAGTTCTTCAAGGACCTGGCCGACCCGCGCGTGGAGGCGTCGGTAGCGCTGTTCCACCAGCGCTTCTCGACCAACACACTGCCGCAGTGGCGGCTGGCGCATCCCTACCGGATGCTGGCCCACAACGGCGAGATCAACACCGTCGAGGCCAACCGCAACTGGGCGGTGGCCCGCGGCTCGGTACTGAAGACGCCGCTGCTGCCGCAGCTCACCGACATCGTGCCGCTGGTGTCGCTGTCCGGGTCGGACTCGCAGAGCCTGGACAACATGCTCGAAGTGCTGGTCATGGGCGGCCTCGACGTGCTGCACGCATTGCGTCTGCTGGTGCCGCCGGCCTGGGGTTCGGTGGATGCCATCGATCCGGACCTGCGCGCCTACTACGAGTTCTACAGCGCACACATGGAGCCGTGGGACGGTCCGGCCGGCCTGGTCGTCACCGATGGCCGCTATGCGGTTTGCACCACCGACCGCAATGGCCTCAGGCCCGCGCGCTACGTGATCACGAAGGATCGCCACCTGACCGTGGCGTCGGAAATCGGCGTGTGGGATTACAAGCCCGAAGACGTGGTGCGCAAGGGCCGCATGGGCCCGGGCCAGATGCTGGCGCTGGACCTGTCGACGGGTACGCTGCTCGAGAACCGCGACATCGACGAGCTGCTCAAGGAGCGGCATCCGTACAAGGCGTGGCTGAAGAAGGGCATCCGCCATCTGCATGCTGATCTGGTGGATCCGTCGCTGGCGGCCGAGCCCTTCGACCGCGAAACGCTGGCCGTGTACCAGAAGATGTTCAACCTCACCGCCGAAGAACGCGATGAGGTGATCAAGGTGCTGGCGCGCGACGAGAGCGAGGCGATCGGCTCCATGGGTGACGACACGCCGACCCCGGCGCTGTCGCAGCATCTGCGCAATCTCTACGATTACTTCCGGCAGCAGTTCGCGCAGGTGACCAACCCGCCCATCGATCCGCTGCGCGAATCCATCGTGATGAGCCTGCAGACGCAGATCGGTCCGGGTTGCAATGTGTTCGCACCCGCACCCGAGCATGCGCAGCAGCTGGTGCTGAACTCGCCGGTACTGTCGCAGCGTGAGCTGCGGCAGATCGTGGCTGATGACACCGTGCCGCACTATTTCATCGACCTGCAGTTCGACCCGGCCGAGGGGCTCGCCAATGCGCTGCAGCGATTGTGCACCGAGGCGGAAGCCGCGGTGCGCGATGGCAATCTGGTGTTGCTGATCTCCGACCGCTACCTGGTCAAGGGCCGCGTGCCGGCGCATGCATTGCTGGCCACGGGTGCGATTCATCATCACCTGGTGAGGCAGGGCATCCGCTTCAAGTGCAACCTGATCATCGAAACCGGCACGGCGCGCGACCCGCATCACTTCGCCTGCCTGATCGGCTATGGCGCCACGGCGGTCTATCCGTACCTGGCCTTCCAGACCCTGTACGACATGATGCGCAAGGATCGCGTGCGCATCGAGCATGCCGAGCAGCTGCAGCTGGGCAAGAGCTACCGCAAGGCCATTGCCAAGGGCCTGTTCAAGATCATGTCCAAGATGGGCATCTCGACCATCGCCAGCTATCGCAGCGGCCAGCTGTTCGAGATCGTGGGCCTGGCTTCCGAAGTGGTGGACCAGTGCTTCCGCGGCACCATCAGCCGCATCGAAGGCACCACGTTCGCGGACCTGCAGCAGGACATCGAGTACACGGCGCAGCGCGCCTGGAACCCCATGCTGTCCGTCGAACCGGGCGGCCTGCTCAAGTTCGTGCACGGCGGCGAGTACCACATGTACAACCCGGACGTGATCGCGACGCTGCAGGGCGCGGTCATGTCTGGCAGCTACGATACTTACAAGGTGTTCGCGCAGCTGGTCAACGAGCGACCGGCTTCGGCGCTGCGCGACCTGCTGGCGCTGAAGCCGCATGGTGCTCCGGTGCCGCTGGAAGAAGTCGAACCAGTCGAAGAGATCCTCAAGCGTTTCGACTGCGCCGGCATGTCGCTGGGCGCGCTGTCTCCCGAGGCACACGAGGCGCTGGCCATCGCGATGAACCGGCTTGGCGGCCGGTCGAATTCAGGCGAGGGCGGCGAAGACCCGGTGCGCTACGGCACCGAGAAGAACTCCAAGATCAAGCAGGTGGCTTCGGGCCGTTTCGGTGTCACACCGCATTACCTGGTGAATGCCGAGGTACTGCAGATCAAGATCGCGCAGGGTGCCAAGCCCGGCGAGGGCGGCCAGCTGCCGGGCGACAAGGTCAACGACATGATTGCGCAGCTGCGCTACGCGCGGCCTGGCGTCGGCCTGATCTCGCCACCGCCGCATCACGACATCTATTCCATCGAGGACCTGGCGCAGCTCATCTACGACCTGAAGCAGGTGAACCCGCAGGCGCTGGTGTCGGTGAAGCTGGTGTCGGAACCCGGCGTGGGCACGATCGCCGCAGGCGTGGCCAAGTGCTACGCGGACCTGATCACCATCTCCGGCTATGACGGCGGCACCGGCGCCAGCCCGATCACCTCGATCAAGTACGCCGGTTCGCCCTGGGAGCTGGGCCTGGCGGAGACGCACCAGACGCTGCGGCGCAACGACATGCGCGACAAGGTGCGGCTGCAGACCGACGGCGGGCTGAAGACCGGCCTGGACGTGATCAAGGCGGCGATCATCGGCGCCGAGAGCTTCGGCTTTGGCACCGCGCCGATGGTGGCCATCGGCTGCAAGTACCTGCGCATCTGCCACCTGAACAACTGCGCCACCGGCGTGGCCACGCAGCACGAAGTGCTGCGGTCAAAGTATTTCATCGGCCTGCCGGAGATGGTCATCAACTATTTCCGCTTCGTGGCCGAGGAATGCCGCGAGATCCTGGCCGGCATGGGACTGCGCAGCATGGCCGAGCTGATTGGCCAGGTGCGCTACCTGCAGGCGAAGGAAGGCCAGACGCAGCGCCAGAAGCAGCTGAACCTGTCGTCGCTGATCACCGAGGCGGGCATTGCCGCGGACGTGCCGCAGTATTGCGTGACGCCTTCGAACCCGCCCTTCGACAAGGGGCTGCTTGCCGAGCAGATGGTCAAGGACATGCAGGGCGCGATCCAGAACGGCAGCGGCGGGGAGTGGAGCTATGAAGTGAAGAACTTCAATCGTTCCATCGGCGGGCGCGTGTCGGGCGAGATCGCGCGGCGCTGGGGCAACTACGGCATGGCCGAGAACCCGCTGACGGTCAGGCTCGCGGGTTCCGCCGGGCAGAGCTTCGGCGTCTGGAATGCCGGCGGCCTGCACCTGTACCTGGAAGGCGATGCCAACGACTACGTCGGCAAGGGCATGGCCGCGGGCAGGATCGTCATCCGCCCGCCGCAGGGCGCGAAATATGTGGCGAAGGACTCGGTGATCATCGGCAATACCTGCCTGTATGGAGCCACTGGCGGTGAGCTGTATGCCGCGGGCCAGGCCGGCGAGCGCTTTGCGGTGCGCAACTCCGGCGCCACCACGGTGGTCGAAGGCGCCGGCGATCACTGCTGCGAGTACATGACCGGCGGCGTGGTCTGCGTGCTCGGGCGCACGGGTGTGAACTTCGGCGCCGGCTTCACCGGCGGCTTTGCCTATGTGCTCGACATGGAGCGCGACTTCGTCGATCGCTACAACCACGAACTCATCGACATCCACCGCCTCACGCCGGAAGGGATGGAGGCGCATATCCAGCACCTGCAGGCACTGATCGAGAAGCACGTGGCCGAGACCGGCAGCGCCTGGGGCGAGGAGATCCTGCGGGACTTCCGCACCTACCTGGGCAATTTCTGGGTGGTCAAGCCGAAGGCGGCGTCGATCGAAGACCTGATTGAAAACCTGCGTTCGGCAGCGTGACGGTTGCAAAGTAATGGCTGACAAGAACCTGCAGTTCCTCGACATACCGCGGCGCGATCCGGAAAAAGTGCCGGTGGATGTGCGCATCACCGAGTTCAAGGAGATCTACGCTCCTTTCGACGCCACCGGCGCCGCGCAGCAGGCAGGCCGCTGCCTGTCCTGTGGCAATCCGTTCTGCGAGTGGAAGTGTCCGGTACACAACTACATTCCGAACTGGTTGAAGCTGATCAATGAGGGCAATCTCTTCCAGGCCGCGGAGCTTTCCCACCAGACCAACTCGCTGCCGGAAGTGTGCGGCCGCATCTGTCCACAGGACCGGCTCTGCGAAGGCGCCTGTACGCTCAACGACGGCCTGGGTGCGGTGACCATCGGTTCCATCGAGAAATACATCACCGACGAGGCCCTGAAGCAGGGCTGGAAGCCGGACATGTCCAGCGTGGTGAAGACCGACAAGCGCGTGGCAATTGTTGGCGCCGGGCCGGCCGGCCTGGGCTGTGCCGACATCCTGGTGCGCAACGGCGTGCACCCGGTGGTGTTCGACAAGTACACGCGCATCGGCGGCCTGCTGACCTTCGGCATCCCGCCCTTCAAGCTCGAGAAGGAAGTGGTCGAGAAGCGCCGCGAGATCATGGAAGGCATGGGCGTGGAGTTCCGCCTCGGCGTCGAGGTGGGCAAGGACATCGCCTTCCAGCAGCTGGTCGATGAATACGACGCCGTGTTCCTCGGTATGGGCACCTACAACTACGTGAAGGGCGGGTTCCCGGGCGAGGATCTGCCCGGCGTGTACCAGGCGTTGCCGTACCTGGTCGCCAACATCAATCGCGAGCTGGGCATCCCGGACGAAGGCTTCGTCGATCTGGCCGGCAAGAACGTGGTGGTGCTGGGCGGTGGCGACACCGGCATGGACTGCATCCGCACCGCCATCCGCCAGGGTGCCGAGAGCGTGACCTGCACCTATCGCCGCGACGAAAACAACATGCCGGGCTCGCGCCGCGACTACAAGAACAGCAAGGAAGAGGGTTGCGTGTTCATCTTCAACAGCCAGCCGATCGAGATTGTCGGCGATGGCAAGGTAGAGGGTGTGCGCATCGTGGAGACGCGGCTTGGTGCGCCCGGGCCGCGTGGCCGGCGCGTGGCCGAAAGCGTTCCCGGCACCGAGCAGGTCATCCCCTGCGATGCGGTGGTGGTCGCATTCGGCTTCCAGCCCAGCCCGCCGTCGTGGTTTGCGGACCATGGCATCGCGCTGCATCCCAATGGGCGGGTGCGCGTGTCGGGCGATTCGCAGACTGCCTTCCAGACCACGAACCCCAAGGTTTTCGCCGGGGGTGACATGGTGCGCGGCGCCGATCTGGTGGTGACTGCCGTGTTCGAAGGACGCGAGGCGGCGAAGGGAATCCTGCGCCAGCTGGGGCACTACCAGCGTTGAGCTGGGGGGCGGGCGGGGGATCGCATGGCTGAAGTCTTCACCAAGACGCCGGGCTGGCTCGACTGGTATGCCAACCCGTCGAAGCCGAATTTCATCCTGCCGGCCGGTGCGGTCGATGCGCACTGCCATGTGTTCGGTCCTGGCGCGGAATTTCCTTTCGCGCCCGAGCGCAAATACACCCCCTGCGACGCCAGCAAGGCGCAGCTGTTTGCGTTGCGCGATCACCTCGGCTTTGCGCGCAATGTGATCGTGCAGGCCACCTGCCATGGTGCCGACAACCGCGCGATGGTCGATGCCTGCATGGCCGCCCATGGCCGGGCGCGTGGCATCGCCACGGTGCGCCGTTCGGTTTCTGATGCAGAACTGAACGCGCTGCATGCTGCCGGCGTGCGCGGGGTGCGCTTCAATTTCGTGAAGCGCCTGGTGGACTTCACGCCCAAGGACGAACTGCTGGAGATTGCCGGGCGCATCTCGAAACTCGGCTGGCACGTGGTCATCTACTTCGAGGCGGTGGACCTGCCCGAGCTGTGGGATTTCTTCACCTCGCTGCCGACCACGGTGGTGGTCGACCACATGGGCCGGCCCGACGTGAAGAAGCCGCTGGATGGGCCGGAGTTCAGCCTGTTCCTGAAATTCATGCGCGAACACACCAATGTGTGGAGCAAGGTCAGCTGCCCGGAGCGGCTCTCGGCGAGCGGCCCGCCTGCGCTGAACGGCGAGCTGCATGCCTACCGCGATGTGGTGCCGTTTGCACGCCGCGTGGTGGAGGAATTCCCCGACCGGGTGCTATGGGGCACAGACTGGCCGCATCCGAACCTCAAGGACCACATGCCGGATGACGGTCTGCTGGTGGATTTCATCCCGCAGATCGCGGTCACCGCCCAGCTGCAGCGCAAGTTGCTGGTCGACAACCCGATGCGCCTGTACTGGCCTGAAGAAGCCTAGCGACCGTCTTCGTGGACTTCCTCGGGTTCTGGCGCGAGCCCGGCCAGCAATCCGTTGAGCAGGCCCTTGGCGGCCCTGCGCTGATCATCATCCAGCGTGCTGTCGGGCTGCAGAGCCAGGGCCATCTTCTCGCGGGCCTCTCCCGTTCGTCCCAACCTGAAGTCGACCACCGCGGCGCCCACGCGGATCCAGTCATTGCCGGGAAAGATGCGCAGGCCCAGTGCCAGGAATTCCGCGTCGTCGGTGGTGGGCTGTGCGAGCGAGAACAGTGATGCCGCGAGATCTTCGAAGGGTTCGGCGCGGCGCGAGTTGAGATTGATCGCGTTCTCGTACTGGTTGGCGCGCTGCCGGGCGGCGCCGGTGGTGTAGGGCAGCAGATCGCCCAGCATCACGTGCATCTGGCTGTCCCTGGAGCCCGCCTTGAGGGCAGCTTCGGCGTGGGCCGCGATGTCATCGGCGGATCTGTCGCGGACCGCGAGATAGGCGAGGAGTTCGTGACCTTCGGGCGAGGCCGGGTCCAGTTGAATCGCCGTGTTTGCGTGGGTGCGGGCCAGTTCCAGTTGCTCTGTTCCAAATGCCAGCCGGCCCAGCGCACTCGCGACCAGCGCGGGTGGTGCCGGCACGGGCGAAGAGGATGCTGGCAGCGCGACCGGTGCCTGCGTCACGTAGCGATAGCGACCGGTCTTCAGGTAGCGGCTGAAATCCCGCTCCAGGACTTTCAGTCCATCACCGAACACCAGCTCCAGCGTCGCCGGCCCGGAGTGCGTCTTGTACGCCTGCAGGAAACGCGGCAGCAGCTGCTGATGGGAAGCATCCTGCGAGAACAGCAGGAAATGGGTGAAGGCCCAGGCCTGGGCGTAGAACAGGGCTGTGCTGTCGCTGCCATCCATGGTCGGGTTGTGGAGCACGAGGAAGCTCTCCATGTCAGCTGGTCCGGCGGTGAGCCATTGAAGGTTGGAATCCACCGGCTTTCCCCAGACGAGCTGCCTGCCCTTCATCGCGAAGGTGGACAGCACTTCGGCGATGCCTTCGGTGAACCATGCGGGCTTGCGTGATTCATCGACACTCATCAACCAGTGCGTGGCCTCATGCAGGATCAGTCGGCGCAGGGTGTCGCTGCTGGAGCTGGCCGCCAACCCGATGACACTCCAGGTGGAGTCGCGTGCGAACACGCCATCGAGACTGGCCTTCTTCCCGTCTTCCAATTCTGGCTTGTAGGGCTCGAAGCCCGGTTCGCGCGCAAACAGCACCACCGTCAGCGGCGGCAATTGTGCGGGGTTGATCTTCAACACGCCGGACATCGAGGCAATGAACTGGTCGAACTCCCGGCTCCACGCCAGTGTGTCGCGGTCACTGAGTTGCGAAACCACGCGATAGTGCGGGGCGTCGAGCAGGCGCCATGAGGATTCGGCCGGCGATGCGCGATGCGCGAGCAGCAATGCGATCACGCATGTGAACAGTTGCAGCGACAGTGCACGCGGCATGCGCTTCACGGGAGACCTTTGCCTGCGTTATCAGCCCGCGGTATTTCGCCCACCGCGCATGCGAGTATAGTCGCGCTGACTGCATTGCCGCGGATCTGAAGGAGAGTTCATTGCACAGCAGAATTGCCTCCCGGGCCGTTTCGACGCTCGCCTGCATGAGCCTGCTTTGCCTGCCAGTCGCGGCGGGCGCCGAAGAGATTGCCGACTACACCGGCCCCCAGCTGTTCCAGCGTTACTGCGCGAGCTGCCATGGCAAGACGGCCGAGGGTGATGGGCCGGTGGCCAAGACGTTCCGCATGGACGTGCCCGATCTCACGCGCATCGCCAAACGGCGCGGCGGGGAATTTCCGCGCGACCTGGTGCGCCGCGTGATCGACGGCACGGACGTGAAGGCACCGCACGGATCACGGGAGATGCCGGTCTGGGGGCAGGATTTCTGGGTTGCCCAGGGTGCCGACGACAAGGCGCGCCAGCAGACTTCCCTGCTCATCTACCGGCTGGTCGAATACCTCGCGCTGCTGCAGCGCTAGCATCGCCGGCAAAACAGGATTTTTCCGCCGCTCATTTGCATCAATGAGCCACCTGCTCGGCTATCATCGGCCCCGGCAGGACAACCAACAGAGGGGGAATCCGGTGAAAACCAAGACTTTCGTGAACGCATGCCTGGCGCTGTGTGGCGCACTGCTTCTGCCCGTATGCGTACAGGCTGCGGCACCCGGCCCGGGGGCGGGCGGGCCTCCCACCGTCGTGCGGCCGCCAGGTGTGCCGGGTGCAACCCAGAAGCCGATGGTTTCGTGCCAGCGCGGTGGGCTCCAACATGCGGTCGGTCTGTATCTGGCGGCCCAGGCCAGCGGTGACATCTCCAATCTGCCTCTGGCCAATGGCCTTGGCTACTTCGAGGACATGAAGGCCGCGGACGTGAAGACCGGTTTCCTGACCAGGAAGAAGGTGATCGCCCGGTCGCAGTCGTTGTATGACGACCAGTCCTGCCAGACCTACACGGAGATCTGGGTCACCGACCAGGCCGAACCCTGGGTGGCCGGTATCCGCATGCGCATCAATCACGACAAGATCGCCGAGATCAACGTGATCACGACGACCACGGGTGACTGGGGCTTCAATGTCGAGAACTTCCTGAAGTACGCCTCGGACCAGGACTGGAACCCGATTCCGGCCGACCGGCGCGACTCCTATGGCACGCTGGTGAATGCCGCCAATGCCTATCTCGATGCCTTCCTGGAAGCCAAGATTGATCTGGTGCCGTGGGGCTATCCCTGCGAGCGCATCGAAGGTGGCATGTTCACCGGCCGCAATTCGGCGCAGGACACCTGCGAGGCCGGTGTGCCCTCCGGCGTGAACATCGCCAATCGCAGCTTCGTCGTGGATACGGTGGTCGGTGGCGTGGTGGCCTGGTGCACCTTCGGGGCTGGTGGGCCCACTGGTGGCAGCGGTGCGCCTGACGCGCACATGTTCCGCCTCGAGAACGGCAAGATCCGCTACGTGCACACCATCACGCACCTGAAGCAGGCCAGCTTCCGCGGTGGCGGCGGTGGTCCCGGTGCTGGCGGCCCTGGTGCCGGTGGCCGTGCCGGTGGTCCCGGTGGCGCGCCTGCCCGCGGCGCACGACCGCCCGCGAATTGAGCCGGTGACTGACGCGGCGCGATGGCTGGCAGCTCATCGCGCCGCATTCCCGGCCAGCCCGTGATTTCCGGGGATGTCGAGTACGTCGGCTTCTGGGCTCGCGTCGGCGCGTCGATCATCGACACGATCCTGGTGATGCTGGTGACCGCGCCGCTGATCTACTGGGTCTACGGCGCGGACCAGGGTGCGAGCGCGGATGTCGACATCAATGATCTTGTGGCTGCAGTGTCCGCCGGCGACATGCCGCGGCTGCAGTTCTATCTCCAGAGCCTGACGGCAGAACTCACCACGCCCAAGGGGCCTCTCGACGTGCTCATCAACTGGGTGCTGCCGGCGGTGGCCATCATCGTGTTCTGGCTGACCCGCAAGGCCACGCCGGGCAAGATGGCAGTGGGCGCGAACGTGGTCGATGCGAAAACCGGTGAGCCCATCTCGGTGGGTCAGGCAATCGTGCGCTACCTGGGCTACTACGTTTCGCTCTTCCCGCTGTGCCTGGGTCTGCTGTGGGTGGCCTTTGATCCACGCAAACAGGGATTTCACGACAAGCTGGCGCGCACGGTGGTGGTCCGCTCGAAGCAGCGGTAGCCGCGGGCGGTCCATGTCGGCAGCAACCAGAAGTTTTCGCCGCACTTCGAAAATCAGCGGATTCCGCATCCAGGGCGATATATTTGCGCGCTCGCGGACCTTCGGTCCGGCGACACATTCACGGGGGGGCAAGACGATGGACGAGAAAAAACTGAATCGCCGCCAGGTTCTGGGCGGAGTGGCGGTTACCGCCGGCACAGCCGGGTTGCTTGGAGCGGCTGGTGCGCAGGGCGCAGGGGCGGTGGAGGCCGGGCCGACATTCTCCGACCAGGGTCCCTCGCAGGCCCCGCCGATCAAGGACGTGAAGGGCAAGGTCGCCTACATCACCGGGGGCTCCAGCGGCATCGGGCTTGGCATCGCGCAGGCGCTGCATGAGCAGGGCGCCAAGGTGATCCTCGGCAACATCGACGACAAGCAATTTCCGGATGCATTGAAGAAGTTCCCCAAGGACGACCCTCGCGTGGCCACCATGGTCCACAACGTCATGAATCGTGAAGACTGGGAGCCCAGGGCAGACCTCATCGAGAAGATATTCGGGCCGGTGGACATCCTGGTGAACAACGCGGGCGTTGGTCTGCAGCAGGGCATCTGGACTGGTACCTACAACGACTGGGACTGGGGCATGGGCGTGAACTTCTGGGGCCCGGTTTACGGCTGCAAGACCTTCGTGCCGCGCATGCTCGCGCGTCCCGACAGCGGCTGCCACGTCGTGACGACCACTTCGACCAGTGGTGTGCTGGTGGGACTGCCGGTGGGCATCTATGCCATTTCGAAGATCGCGGCCACCGGCCTCATGGAACAGATGCGCGCCGATCTGTATCGGACCAACATTGGCACCTCGACGCTGATCCCGGGGCTCACGCAGACCAACATCGGCCAGAGTGAATCGCATCGGCCCGAGGATCTGCAAAATGCACCGAATCCGGATGCCGCGCCTGCCCGCGGGCTGGGTGGCGCTCGAGCTGGTGGCCCTGGTGGGGCGCGTGGTGGTGGACCTGGCGGAGCGCGCGGTGGTGGCGCCGGGGCCGCGGCGCCAGCAGCTCCGCCGAGTCCGTTCTGGGCGCGTCCGCAGGATCCGGTCACCGTTGGTCGCCTGGTGGTGAACGGCATTCTGAACAACGATCTGTTCATCTTCCCGGCGCCCGAATACAGGCAGGGCGTTGAAGCGCGTTCCTACGCGATGATCGAATCGATGGTGCCGTTCGTGCCGGTTCCGCCGAACGTGCAGGCGGGCATCGATGCCTATCGCAATCTGTTCACGCCCGTTTATACGCAGGAAGTGGCGCATCGGCGCGCCACGCGCCAGCGCGACATCAAGGGAATCTGAGCAGGAACTCGCGATGCAGGACCAGCGGCGCGGACGCGTCGCTGGTCTTCTCAAGCTGCGACGTCCGGTAGCCGGAACGAATCCGCTGCACCTCGATGGTGAGGTCGTCGACCGCAAAGTCGACGCGCCAGTCCTGTACCGCAAGCATCATCGCACCGTCCTTGCCGCGTCGAATGCGCCGATAAGGATGCGGCTGCGGCCCCAGCTGCAATGTCGCGTCGATGCGCTCGCGCAGTGGCAATGAGGTGCGCGTGCTGACCCATGCCAGCTGTTCTTCCGCAGCCGCGGTGAAACGCACCACATGTGCTGGCCGCGGGTCGCGCTGCTGCAACCAGCCGCTGCCGGATTCCGGGTGGGCGTCGGTGTATGGCACATAGGGCTTGATATCCAGGACGGGCGTGCCGTCGAGCAGGTCCACGTCGCGGACATGCAGGTTCAATCCGTCCACGCGATCCAGTCGCAGCACCGACAGCCCCAGCGGATTCGGCCGGTGCGGCGAGCGGGTGGCCAGCACTCCCTTGCGTCCGCTGGTACTGCGCGGCGGCAGAACTTTGGGTCGCCAGCCGTTGTTGCGATCGAACCAGAAGATGACCCAGATGCGCTCCCACCCTGCGAGGTCCTCGACCGCGTGCTCGAGGTTGTGTCCGGCCAGCAGCTCCAGCACGCCAGGCGTGTCGCGGGCGGCGGCAGGCTGGCGCGGCGCTTCGACTCGCGCGGCATGGGCCGTGCGCATGTACCCGATAGGTGAAACCCGGAATGTGGACTCGATCATCTTCATGGCGAATTGTGCTTGTATGCTGTCCAGGCCGTGAGTGCGAATCAACAAACGGAGAGGCCAGCAGACGAGGGCCTGCTGCTGACCCTGATGTCGCGTTTCGGAGGTCGAATCGGGCTGGTGGCTGCCTTCGCGGTCGCCCACCTGCTGCTGCTTCTGCTTGGTTATGCGCTGAAGGAATCCCTCGACGCGCCTGCTGTGATGTGGCCCCCAGTGGGCCTTGTATTCGTGGTGCTTTGGCTCACACCACGTTCGCTGTGGCCATTCATCCTGGTTACGCAGTATGCAATCGAGGTTCTGCTTGCAGCGTTGCCCCCGGAGCCGTTCGATCGCGCGACAGATCTGCTGTATCCACTTGCCAATGGCCTCGATGCGCTGATTGCTGCCAGCATCGTGCGCCGGCTTGTTCCCGATTTGTTGCAGCTGCGCACGGCGCAGGCGCTGCGGTTTGCCGGCGCCACGGCAGTGGGTGCGGCGGCTGGCGCGCTGGTGGGCGCATGGGTGGTTCTCAAGGACAGCACTGCCGGCGTGACCTGGGTTGATTACCTGCACCAGTGGCAGATCTGGTGGGCCGGAAACTGGCTGGGCCATCTTGCAGTGGCGCCAGTCGTCTTGTGCTGGCTGATCCGGACGCGCAGACGGCCTCCCGAACTGGAGCTCGTGTCGCGGGTGGAACTTGCGGCATTGTTCGTGCTCATGGCGGGCTTCTGTATCTATGTCTTCGGTAGCCCCGATCGCAACGCCACGTCGCTGCTGCAGATGCCGATGGTCATCCTGGGCCTGTTGATCTACAGCGCACTGCGCGTCCCACCACGCTGGACGGTGAGCCTGTTTGCGATGACGGCGCTGCTCTGCGCGTGGTATGCGTCCCGCGGATTCGGACCGTTCGGCCATCCGGATGTACTGGTGCGGACCGGCGGCGTACAGACGTTCCTCGCCGCCCTCGGGGTCATCTCGTTCGCGCTGTCGATGTCCACGGCGGAGAAGAACATTGCCATGGGGCAATTGGGTGAGGCCGAATACCGCTATCGCAATTTTGTGCAACGTTCGACCGAGGCCGTGTGGCGAGTCGAGGTCGATCCAGGCATGCCGGTCGCCCTGTCTCGCGAGCAGCAGCTCGACTGGGTGCGCAAGCACGCCTCGGTAGTCGAGGCCAACCGCGTGTATGAGCAGTTCGACGCACCCGGGACGCCGGGCGCTGCGGTGCCATGGAAGCCGCAACTCGCGTGGAACGCGGTGTTCGAGGCCAGTCTTCCGGTCAAGGGCGGGCACGATCACTCCGTCGACGGCCTGCAGTTTTCCGCGGACATCGGCGGGCGACGCCACGACTTCGTCGCTTCCTACTACAGTGTCGTCGAGGATGACCGGTTGCGGCGTATCTGGGGCGTGGCGCGGGACGTGACCGAACTGACCGAACTGAACCAGCGTCTGCGGCGCGAGCAGGACCGGCTCAAGACCTATGCACGGCAGTTGGTCACGACCGAAGAGAAGGCGCGCCGCGCCACGGCCGTGGACCTGCACGACGGCATCGGCCAGACACTGGCAGGCATGGCCATGACCCTGGATGTGGCGCGGCAGCACGCGCCATCCGACGTTGCTTTGCTGGTCGATGAAGTGCGGGCGCGGCTGCGCACGGTACAGGACCGTACTCGCCAGATGATCACCGATCTCAGTCCGCCAGGGCTCTATGATCTGGGGCTGATCCCGGCGCTGCAGTGGCTGATCGTATACATGCGTGGCCACGACGGCCTGACAGTGGACCTCGACGCCGACGTGCGCGACGAGTGGATCAAGCTCGACATACGCATCCTCGTGTTCAAGTTGATACGCGAGCTGCTGCGCAATGTCGTCAAGCATGCCGGTGTCAGCCGGGCCAGCGTGCAGGTGCAGGGCAATGAGCGGGAACTGCGCGTCGTGGTTTCCGATCACGGCAGGGGGTTTGATTCCCAGATGGATCTGTTCGGCGAGCGCGCGGGCGGCTTCGGATTGTGGAGTATTGCGGACCGTGCGCAGGAAGTCGGTGGGCGGTTCGTGGTGAATGCCAACCCGGGGCACGGCTCGCGCTTTGAACTGGTGTTTCCGCTGGGCGCGCAGGGCGCGGCTGATCAGTCGAGAAGCTTTTCCAGGGACCAGCGGGCGTGAAAGACCCCGCAGACAGTGGACTCAGGCTGTCGGCCTGCAACATCAGTGACTGCGAAGGTGCTTGCTGTTACGACGGTGTCTACCTGATGCCGGGCGAGGAGCAGTTTCTGCGCGAGCTGGTGGCGCGCGTGCCGGAGCTGGCGGCCAGTCTGCCAGCAGAGTTCATCGTCGACGGCACATGGAATGGCCAGCATCTGGGGCGCAAGACCGCCACGCGGCCGGTCGCGTACCGCTCGGCAGATTTCCCGGCGCACTTCGCGCGCACGCGCTGCGTCTTTTCCGATGAGCGTGGTCTGTGCGAGCTGGAAAAATTCGCGCGTGCACGCGGGCAGCATCCCTGGACGTTCAAGCCGGCCACGTGCTGGATGTTTCCATTGCAGGATGAAGATGGCGAGCCCGCGGCTCCCGTGCAGGGTCCCGCCGATGATCCCTATGCAACGCCGGAATACCCGGGTTATTCGAGCTGCGTGTCATGCGGACGGCATGATCCCGCAGGTGTGCCGTGGCGGCAGGCCCTGGTGCACGAGATCGCTTACCTGGAGGCTGCGCCGCAGTTGCCGGTGCTGGGTACTCCGGGCCACTCGGTGGTGGAATTGCTTGCCCAGGGCCAGCCGGCCAACCGGGAAGGGCAAAAAAAAGACCCCGCATGAAATGCGGGGTCATTCAGTTTTAAGCGCTTGTCCCTAGATCAATCAACCGGACATCAAAAGCTTCGCCGGGTGGTGCGTTTGGGCCACTGGTCCGACCGATCTTGCGGTCCGGGCGTTGTTTCGCCCGACTGTCACACCGCAGTACGCCTGACAAAGGAAGCGTCTGCCTACCGTGCCCACCCTGATCGCCTGGGTTTCTCTTGTATCTTCAATCCAACAAATGGACTGAAACCTCAAGGATTACACGAGGTTGGACGTAGCTAATTCAGCTACGAATCAACCTTGCGGCAGAGTGTAGCGGAAAACCCAGCGCAATTTGTGATTTGTTTTTGACAAGCAACAAATTTCTGCAACAGGCGGCTGCCTGGACAATGCCCGGACCCTCGTTGCCGCGAGGCCGGGGCTACGTCATCAGGTGCCGCAGCTTCTTCACGGCCGCGACTTCGATCTGCCGGATGCGTTCGGCTGAAACCCCATACTCGTCAGCCAGCTCGTGCAGGGTGGGCTTTTCTTCGGCCAGCCAGCGGCGCCGCACGATGTCCTGGCTGCGCGCATCCAGATCGGCCACCGCATTGGCCAGCCGTGCACGCACATCGGAATTCCATTCTGACGCCTCAGCCTGATCCGCCGGATCTGAACCTGGTGCGGGCAGGAACTGCGCGGGACCAAAGCGGTGTTCGTCATCATCGCCATCGGGCGCCGGATCAAAGGACATGTCACGCGCAGCCAGGCGCTGTTCCATTTCAGTGACCTCGCGCGGCGAGACGCCAAGGTCCTTGGCAACAGCGCGCGTCTCGGCCTGCGACAGCCAGCCCAGATTCTTCTTCATGCGGCGCAGGTTGAAGAACAGCTTGCGCTGCGCCTTGGTGGTGGCGATCTTCACCAGACGCCAGTTGCGCAGCACGTAGTCGTGGATCTCGGCGCGGATCCAGTGCACAGCAAAGGACACCAGCCGCACACCTTGGGTCGGGTCGTAGCGCTTTACCGCCTTCATGAGGCCGACATTGCCTTCCTGCACCAGGTCGCCGATGGGCAGGCCATAGCCCGCGTAGCCGCGCGCGATGTGAAGTACGAAGCGCAGATGCGACATGACCAGCGTACGCGCCGCCTCCAGATCGTCTTCGGTGCGGAAGCGGGTCGCCAGCTCCTGCTCTTCCTCACGGCTCAGCACCGGAATGCGGCTGATCCGGTCGGCATAGGCATCGAAGCTGCCCAGCGGGCCTGCCAGCAGGCTTTCCGGGCGGGAAGCGACCAGGGCTTGCATTGTGCTCACGGGGAAGATCCTCCTTCGGGCGGATGTTAGCAGTCTCGATATTAGAGTGCTAACGAGCCCTTGGGTTCCCTCGACGGCGTTAGAATTAGTTATTTACAAACAACAAGTTGGAATCAGGCGCGAGGTTCGATGCGGGCCAGATGGCGCGCCGCAGCAAGACCCGCGCCCAGCAGCCCGAGCAAGGCACCAACGAGCAGCAGCACCCCGACTTCCCGCAGACTTGGCACCAGGAGCCGGAAGTCGCTGCCATAGCTCTGCGCCAGCCGGGCAACGGGTCCATTGAGCAGGGACAGGCCCAGAAGTACCAGCAGCGTCGCGACCAGCCCGCCGGCCAGGCCGTAGTAAAGGCCGGTGTACAGGAAGGGGCGACGCACAAAGGCATTGCTGCCACCAACCAGCTTGGTGACTTCGATCTCGGTGCGGCGGTTGAAGATCTCGAGCCTGACCGTATTGCCGATGACGGCCAGCACGCCGACTCCCAGCAGTACTGCAGCCCCCGTGACCACCCCGCGCAGGAGGTCGAGGATCGCGTTGAGCCGTTGTACCCATTGGCTGTCGACCTGCACCAGTTCAACTTCCGGCCAGGCGGCGATGTAGCGGCGCAGGGAATCCATCTGTGTCGCATCGGTGGCGCCCGAGTCGGGTCGCACGATCAATGCGTGTGGCAACGGGTTCTCGTCCAGGGCATCCAGCGCCCCGCCGAAGCCGCTCTGCTCCTGGAACATCTTCAGCGCCGCATCCGAACTCACCACTTCCACGCTGGCAACGCCGCTGCGCTCGCGCAGGCTCCGTGCGAGCTGTCGGGCCTTGTCGAGCGACACCTCCTGCTTGAAATAGACATTCACGTCGACCGCCCTGGCAAAGTCACCGGTGGCTGTGCGTACGCTGAAAATCGCAAGCGACAATGCCGTGGGCAGGGTCAGCGCGATGGCAATGACCAGCACCGTGAATGCGGTGGCGAGCGGTGTGCGCGCCAGCCGCCCCGCGGCGAACAGTGCCGACTGCACATGCCGCATCGCCCACCGGATCATCGCTCGGCCTCGATGATGGGCAGGCGGAATTCCTCCGTGCGCGCGTCCTGCACGCGTCCACCATCCACCTGGATTTCGCGCAGATTCCACGCCCGGACGATGTCCAGGTCATGGGTGGCCACAACCACCGTCACGCCGACTTCGTTGAATCGCTTGAAGATGCCCATCACTTCCAGAGACAGGCCCGGGTCGAGATTCCCGGTGGGCTCGTCGGCGATGAGCAATTTCGGCTTGCCCACCACCGCGCGCGCGATGCCGACACGCTGCTGCTCTCCCACCGAGAGCTCCAGGGGCAGGGACCGCGCCCGGTCCAGCAGGCCGACCTGATCCAGCGCGGCGCGCACGCGCCGGTCGATCTCCTTGAGCGAGATACCCGTTTCCGCCGCATGCAGAGGCAGCGCGATGTTGTCGAAAATGCTGCGCTCGGTGAGCAGCCGGTGGTCCTGGAACACCACGCCGAGTTCGCGGCGAAAGGCCGGGATCCTGCGCGAGGACAGCGCCGCGGTGTTGTGACCGTTGACCATCACCAGCCCGCGCGTGGGGCGCTCCAGCAGCGAAATCAGCTTCAGGATCGTGCTCTTGCCCGCGCCCGAGCGACCGGTGAGGAACACCATTTCGCCGTCGCCGATCTCGAAGCTCGCGGCAGTCAGTGCCTCGCGGCCATTCAGATAACGCTTGCTGGCACGGTCAAAGCGGATCATGGCCCCGACTTTACACCGGCAGCACCGCCGAGCAGTGCATCGACGAACGCGGCCGCATCGAATTCGCCAAAGTCGCCGGCCTGTTCGCCGATGCCGATGAAGCGGATCGGCAGCGCCATCTCGCGCGCAATGGCCACGACAATGCCGCCGCGCGCGGTGCCGTCGAGCTTGGTCAGCACCAGACCCGTCACGCCGACTGCCGCATGGAACTCGCGCGCCTGCGCAAGTGCGTTCTGGCCCTGGTTGGCATCCAGCACCAGCAAGACTTCATCGGGCGCGGCGGAATCAATGCGCGCCAGTACACGACGCACCTTCTTCAATTCCTCCATCAGGTGCGACTGGCTGTGCAGGCGGCCGGCGGTGTCGGCGATCAGCACGTCCATGCCCTTGGCCTGCGCCGCGCGCAGTGCGTCGAAGACCACCGCGCCGGGATCGGCGCCGGCGGCCTGCTGCACGATGGTCGCGCCGCTGCGTTCGGCCCAGATGTCCAGCTGTTCCGCGGCGGCGGCGCGGAAGGTATCGCCTGCCGCAAGCATGACCTTGCGGCCCTGCTGCGCCAGTCGCAGCGCGAGCTTGCCGATGGAAGTCGTCTTGCCCGACCCGTTCACGCCCACCACCATGATCACGTAGGGCTTGCGGGCACCGTCGACGGCGAGCGGTCTGGCGCATGGCGCAAGGATTGCCAGCAGCTCGGCACGCAGTGCGGCCAGCAGCGCATCGGAATCTGCCAGTTCGCGCAGTGCCATCTTCGAGCGCAAGTGTTCGAGGATGGCCGCAGTGGCCGCGATGCCGACGTCGGCACCGATCAGTCGCGCCTCCAGCTCATCGAGCAATTCGGCATCGATCTTGCGACCCCGGAACAATGCGGCGAAATCACCGGTGAGCCGGCTCGCGCTGCGCGAGAGCTTCTCGCGCAGTCGGCCGAGAAAGCCGGTTCTGCCGCTGGGTTCTGCCATGTCGGTCCTGGAAGTAAAGGCGCGCATTGTAAGCTTGGCGCATGCAACGTGGTGTCCGGGAACTGCGCATCATCGGTGGCGCCCTGCGGGGCCGGAAGTGGTCCTTCGCAGATGTGCCGGGATTGCGGCCCACTGCAGATCGTGTGCGCGAGACGCTGTTCAACTGGCTAGCGCCGCACATCCGCGGCATGCGGGTGCTGGATCTGTTTGCCGGCAGCGGCGCGCTGGCTTTCGAAGCGCTTTCCCGTGGCGCCGCGAGTGCAGTCCTGGTCGAAATGGATCGCGCGGCGTGCACGGGTCTGCGGGCTACTGCTGAGCGATTCGGCTTGACTGCCGCGCGCGTTGAGGGTGGTGAGGCGCTGGCTTTCCTGAAGTCACAGCCAGCTGCCGCCTACGATCTGGTATTTCTGGACCCGCCCTTCGGAGCTGGCCTGCTCGAACCTGCACTGCAGGACATTGCCGAACGCGGCGTGCTGGCGCCGGCCGGTTTCTGCTATCTGGAGCAACCGGCCCGAGCAGCTCTGCCGACGTTGCCGGCCGGCTGGACAGTCCACCGCAGCGGGAAGGCCGGCGAGGTCGGGTATCATCTGCTGCATGCCACGCCGCGCGATCTACCCCGGAACCTTTGATCCCATCACCAACGGCCATACCGACCTGGTGCGCCGTGCCGCGGGCATCTTTGACGAGGTGCTGGTGGCAGTGGCCAACAATCCGCGCAAGGCGCCGATGTTCACGCTGGATGAGCGCATCGACCTGTCGCGCCGCGTTCTGGCCGACATCCCCAACGCCAGCGTCACCGGCTATGACGGCCTCACCGTGGACTTCATGCGCGAGCGTGGCATCCGCATCGTGGTACGCGGTCTGCGCGCGGTGTCGGATTTCGAGTTCGAGTTCCAGCTGGCCAACATGCAGCGCCATCTGTTGCCGGAAATGGAAACTGTGTTCCTGACTCCCCAGGAACAGTTCACTTTCATATCCTCGACCATGATCCGCGAGATCGCCCTGTTCGGTGGCAGCGTCAGCGAATTCGTGGATCCGGTGGTCTCTGCAGCGCTGCGTGCCAAGCAGCTGTAGGGAACAAAACACCGGGCGCACGGCCCAACAATCAGGTTAGCGTGGTGTTGAAATCGTGAGATTGAGGATCATTCCCGTTGTCTTTGCGGCCTGCGGCGCGGTGGCCTACGGCGCTGCCAATGGCTCGCTGCTGACGGCGGCTTATGAGGGCGATGCCGGGCGCGTTGCCGAACTCATCAAGGCTGGCGCCAATGTGAATGAGGCCAATGCCTTCGGTGCAACACCAATGGGCGAGGCTGCGCGTCGTGGCGATACGGCAGTATTGAAACTGCTTCTCGGCGCCGGTGCCGATCCGGAAAGTGCCAACGCCGATGGCGAGACCGCCCTGATGGTCGTTGCGCGTACGGGCAACACCGAGGCCGCGAAACTGCTGTTGAAGGCCGGTGCCAATGTACATGCCCGCGAGAGCTGGGGTGGTCAGACCGCGCTCATCTGGGCCGCTGCGCAGGACCAGCCTGCAATGATCAGGCTGCTGGCCGCAAACGGCGCGGAGGTCGATGCCCGTTCGACGGTGCGCGACTGGGGCCGGCGGGTCACCGCTGAAGAGCGTCCGAAGGACATGAACCGAGGCGGCATGTCGGCACTGATGTTCGCGGCGCGCGACGGGCACATCGAGTCGGTGCGCACGCTGCTGCAACTCGGCGCCAACCCGGATTTCAGCGACCCGGACGGCAGCACGCCACTGATTGTGGCGCTGATGAACGGCCATTGGGATACGGCGAAGCTGTTGATCGAATCCGGTGCCGACGTGAACCTGTGGGACTGGTGGGGCCAGTCGCCGCTGTACATGGCAGTGGACATGAACACGCTGCCCACGGGTGCGCGCATCGAGCTGCCGACGATGGACTATTCCACCGGCCTTGATCTCATCAAACTGCTGCTGGCCAGGGGCGCGAATCCCAACGTGCAACTGAAGCTGCGTCCGCCATATCGCATGGTGTCGCAGGACCGCCTTGCTGATCCGGCCATCGACCAGGGCGCAACGCCGTTGCTGCGAGCGGCCAAAGCCGCGGATGTCCCAGCGATGAAAGCATTGCTGGATGCGGGCGCGCTCGTGGATCTGCCCAACGTGTATGGACACACACCGCTGATCGTGGCCGCGGGGGCCACGCGGGGTCGCGCCACGCCGACCCGCGGCGGCAACTACACCGAGGACCAGGCGATCGAAGCCGTGAAGGTACTGCTGGCCGCTGGTGCCGACGTGAATGCCCATGGTTACCGCGGCGCTGAAGCCCGCACGGGTGCCGTGCATTGCACTGGATATGTGGCGATCCAGGATTGCTACAAGGGAGAGACGGCCATGCATGGCGCGGCGTTGCACGGCTGGACGAAGCTGGCGAAGGTGTTGGCCGATGCCGGCGCAAACCTGGATGCACAAGATGCGGACGGCAAGACGCCGCTGGACTATGCAATGGGTCGTTACCGACTGGGCTTTCTCGAGGACCGGCCGGAGCCGCAGATCAAGGTAGCCGCCGCGCTGCGCGCGCTCGGCGCGAAGCAGGAAACCCCGGACGCCGAGCCCCTGCCACCGGGTGCCCGGCCCGTGGTGGTCGCGGAAGTGCCTGTGGTTCCCTAGTTCTTGCGGGCCTTCCTGGCCCTGCCCTTGGTTCCTGGCTTCTTCGCGGCCTTCGCTGCAGGCTTCCTGGGCGTTTCGATCTCGATTCGCGGCGCGCGACCGACACGCTTGGGCAACTTGCCTTGCTGGTGCAGCTCCACCGCGCGCCACAGGTACCAGGCACCAGCCGATCGCCACGGCTTCCAGCGCTCGGCATAGACCAGCAGCGCCTTCGTCCTGGGCATTCCCTTGAGGCCGTAGGCAAGCCGAAAGCCGTTGCGTACGCCGAAGTCGTCGGCCGGCATGATGTCGGGCCGGCCGAAGTGAAACATCAACAGCATCTGCGCCGTCCAGCGACCGATGCCGCGCACGGCGCTGCAGCGTTCGATGATGGCTTCGTCATCCAGTTGGCGTAGCGTTTCGTCGTCAGGCAGTCGGCCATCCAGCACCTGCGCAGCAAGATCATGCAGGGCGGCAATCTTGGCGAAGGAGAAGCCAACCGCACGCAGCTGCTCGGGTGTCGTCGCGGCCAGCTCGGTCGCGGCGGGAAAGCGATCGCCATGCAGCGCCATCAGGCGCTCAATGATCTTCCGGGCCACGACCCAGGAAATCTGCTGGCTGGCTATGGACCTCACCAGTGCCTCGAACGCCGAACCGTATGGGGCGGCGCCCGGCTCATAAAGTTTCGCAACAGAAACAATATTGCCGATTACAGGATCTTTTGTTGCGAAATGACGCCTTAATCGTGCCTTCACAGCCCACACCTCACTGCTGGCACACCGGGCAGAAATACGTGGAACGTTGCCCCTGAGTGCGGTG
>Ga0164241_10000453_pt1 | contig 76314 bp, 61 predicted proteins | sample OricomyardsoilBY_FD_108780 | JGI IMG/M metagenome (GOLD analysis project Ga0164241, IMG submission 108780) | Backyard soil microbial communities from Emeryville, California, USA - Original compost - Back yard soil (BY) | ecosystem: Environmental > Terrestrial > Soil > Unclassified | place: USA... | reverse complement strand
GTCGTGGTCGGCGGCGCGGTGCTCACGGGCGTCCTCGTGACGCAGCTCGGTGGCGACACCGAGTCGACCGTGCACATCAACGTCACCGAATGAGCGAGCCTCGCTTTCCCCAGGTCCACGTCGAGCTCACTCCCGACGAAGCAGACGCCGTCTCCAGCGCGCTCTTCGATCTCGGCGCCTCGGGCGTCGAAGAGCGTGACGACCTGACGCTCTTGAAGGGCCCGGGCGGTGGCCGCATCCTCGTCGTCGCGAGCTTCGACACCTCGGAAGAGGCGGCCGATGCGGTGACGCAGCTCACCGAAGCGCTTCCCGACGCGACCGTCCGCTTCGTCGAGGTCGTGGGGGATGCGTGGCGCGACGAGTGGAAGAAGTACTACACGCCGTTCGCGCTGACCCCGTCGGTCACCGTGTGTCCGCCGTGGGACGTCGCCGCGCCTGCGCGACCTTCGGTCGACGACGCGGCGACCGCCGCCACGGACGACGTCGCCGCAGGCAAGATCTTGGTGCTCGAGCCGGGCCGGGCGTTCGGGACGGGCCTTCACTCGACGACGTCGCTCGTCGCAGAGGTGCTCGAGGCGAACGCGAAGACGCTGACGAACGCCGTCGTCCTCGACGCGGGTTGCGGCAGCGGCATCCTGGCTTTGCTCGCGGTCGTCCTCGGCGCGAAACGCGCGGTCGCCTTCGACATCGATCCGGACGTGATCGCGGTCGTCCGAGAGAACGCCGAGCGCAACGGCCTCGCCGACCACGTGAGGGCGTTCGCCGGTACCATCGCCGACGTCTCCGAGACGTTCCCTTGGGTCCTCGCGAACATCGAGAGCCGCATCCTCGACCCCATCGCGGACGACCTCGCGAGAGCCGTCGCACCTGGCGGACACCTCGTCCTTTCGGGGATCCTCACCGCCGAGGAAGAGACGATGACGTCGCGCTTCGGCTCTCTCGGCCGGAAGCTGCGCCTGGTCGACGTTCGTCGACGCGAGACCGGGGGCGAGCGTGCCCACGATCGCGACGGCTGGGTCGCGTTGCACTTCGTCGACGCCGAACCCGCGACGGCGTAGCGGTGCGACGCGTCCGCGTCCCCGTGGCGCCTCTCGGGTCCGGCGTGCTCGAGCTGGATCGAGAGACGTCGCGCTACGTCACGCGCGTGCTGCGTCTGATGGTCGGGGCGACGTTCGTCGCGTTCGATCCCGAGGCGCGCACGGAGGCGCTCTGCGAGGTCGTCTCGATCGGCAAGGACCAAGCGCGGGTCGTCGCCAGCGAGCTCTCACCGGCGACGTCGGTCGCGCAGCGTGCCGTCACGCTGATTCAATGCGTCGGCAAGGGAGACAAGCTCGACGCCGTCGTGCGGGACGCGACCGAGCTCGGCGCGACCGAGGTGCTCGCCGCCACGTCGGCGCGGTCCGTCGCCACGAAGGCCGGCACGTCCCAGCTCGCGCGCCTTCGCCGGATCGCGGTCGAGGCGGCGCGCCAATGCGGACGCGGAGATGTGCCGCGTGTCGAAGCCGCGCGGCCGCTCGAGGTCGTGCTCTCGGAGGTCGACGCGGCGGTGCGCGTAGCGCTCTTGCCGGAGGGCGAGGCGCGGTACGTCGACCTCGTGGCCGGCGCCGCGAGCCTTGCGCTGCTCGTCGGACCCGAGGGTGGCTTCGAGGACGACGAGCTCGCGTCGATGCGCGCCCACGGGTTTCGCGGCGCCACGCTCGGCCCGTTCGTCTTGCGAACCGAGACGGTCGCCGCCGCAGCCCTCGGGACGGCGATGGCGCTGGGTGATTGGGGCATCAAGCCGCGCTAGCGCGTGTGATACCCTCGCGTGTCGGAATGGCCGTTGCCGACAGCGATCCTCCGACGCGCGCGATGGCCGTCGACGAGCTCGGCGGATCGCCGCTCCAGTCGAGAGCCGTCGGCCGTCACATGGGCGGCTACCTCATCCTCGAGGAGATCGCCTCTGGAGGCATGGCCACGGTGCACCTCGCGCGGACCGAGACTGGCCCAGACGCGGGTCGATTCGTCGCGATCAAGCGCATGCACGAGCACTTCGCGCAGGACTCGGACTTCGCCTCGATGTTTCTCGACGAGGCGACGCTCTGCACGCGCATTCGCCACGAGAACGTCGTGGCCACGATCGACGTCGTGCAGGAAGAAGAAGAGCTCTTGCTCGTGCTCGAGCTCGTGGACGGCGAGAGTCTGTCGAAGCTCGTCAAGCAGCTGAGCGCGCGCAAATCACGCGTTCCGAAGCACATCGCGAGCGCCATCGCACGAGACATGCTCCAGGGTCTTCACGCCGCGCACGAAGCCACCAACGAGGCGGGCGAGGCGCTCATGATCGTCCATCGCGATGTGTCGCCTCACAACGTGATCGTCGGGACCGACGGCGTCGTAAAGGTGCTCGACTTCGGCGTCGCAAAGGCGCGCGGTCGCGTGCAGCAGACGCAGAAGGGCCAGCTGAAGGGGAAGCTCGCGTACATGTCGCCCGAGCAAGCCCGCGGCAAACCCGTGGACCGACGGAGCGACGTCTTCTCGTCCGGCATCGTCCTCTGGGAGCTGCTCGCAGGTCGCCGACTCTTCGATGGAGACAACGAAGGCGCGCTGCTCGTCGCGATCTTGAGCCAGCAGCCGAAGCGCCTCGAGACGATCGATCCCGAGCTCGCTCCGTACGCAGAGCTCGTTCACAAGGCGCTCGAGATGGACCCGGACGGTCGATACGCGACCGCGCTCGTCTTCGCGGAAGAGATCGCAAAGGTCATCCCGTGCGCCTCGCGAAACGAGGTCGCGCAGTGGGTGAAGGGCGAGGCACGCCTGGCGCTCGCGCGACGCGAAGCGATGGTGAGCCGCGCCAAGTCGCGGGCCGCGTCGCGTGCCGCAGCGAAGGCCGGGACGAGCGCGGCCGCGATCGCACCGAGAGCTCCGCCCGGACGACTGCCACCGCCCGCGACGCCGAGCCAGCGCGGCCCGCTGCCTGCGCCCACTCCGCCGCCCCGCGCATCGAGCCCGCATCGCTCGCCCGCGCCGCCGATCGCAGAGCCGCCGACGACGTCGGACGCGACGGTCGAGGACATGTGGGACACGTCGACGACGACGCAGGACGTCGAGAGCCCCGCAGCGAGGCTGTCCGCCAGCCATGCGCCTCCGATGCACGGGGCGTTGCCCGTGCCGCAAGCGCCGCGATCGACGGGTGGGACGGTTCGCCCGCCGCCGACGCCGACCTTCGGCTCACCGGCGCCGAACATGATCCCGCCGATGGGCGCGCCGCCCGCGATGCCGGGTCCTGGTGGCGCCTACCCCGCCCGAAACGTCAGCCATCTCGCGCTTGCTCAGACGATGCCGGCGTCCGCGCTTGCCGCGAGCCTCGGTACGTCGACACCCCCGAGCGGGCCCGTTTCGTCGACGGCGTTTGCTTGGCAAGCGCCCACGTCCGGAGGGTCGCCCAGATCGAGCGGCGCCGTGCTCACACCCGCGACGCTCGCGGCTCAAAGCTTCGACCGCATGAGCTACGACGCGGACGCGATCGGCCGGGCAACCCCCGGGGATCCGCCTCCGCTCGATCGCGACCAAGTCCGCCGCCTGACGTTGATCGCGGGCATCACCGCCGGCGTCACGATGGTCGCGGCGATCGCGATGCTCGCAATCCTGGCGCGGAAGCCGTGGCAGCCGCCTCCGACTCCGGCCGCAAAGAGCGCTCCGCTCCTCGTGGGGCAGGTCGAGCGCACCGCCGCGCTCATGCCGACGACGACTCCGACCGCAGCAGCCTCGAGCGCGCCCACCACCGCGACGGCGGCACCCAACGGCAGCACACCTCCACCGAGCCCTCCATCGCTTCAGACCTCCATCGCGCCGACGCCTCCTCCGACGTCCAGCCCGCCAAAATCTGGCGCGCTCCCGAAGGCGACCAGCAAGCCCACGTCCGGCAAGCCCACGCCCACGAAGCCCACGTCCACGAAGCCCACGTCCACGAAGCCTAGGCGCTAGCGGCGTCCGATTGCCAAGTTGGCAAGACGGCGAGGGCTCTTCGACGGTCCCTGTCACCTTGGCTGCCGCGCGGAACCCTAGGCCGCGATATCAGGCGAAAAATCACGGGCATGCTCCTTGCTGAAAGGCTGCCGTGAGCTGGATCCGCCTCCGTATCGACGCCTGGAAGAACCTCTCGATCGTCGCTCGGACGCTCCTGACGACCGCCGCGCTGCTGTCGGCATCGGCGTTGATCGTCGGCGCGACCGCCTTCGCTGCCGTTTCGGCAACGCGCGCCGTGTTTCCGCCGCCCGCCGAAGAAACGCTTGCCTCGGCGACGGCGGCAAGCGAAGTCGGCGGCGACGGCCAGGATCTCGACTCTGCTCCCGGCGCGAAGACTGACGGTGCCCCCAAAGCGGGGTCCGCCGGGCGAGCGAAGGCGCTCTCGAAGCCTGTCCAATCGTTGAAGCGAACGCAGGCACGTCGAGGAGAAATCACCGAATGATCCGGGCCTTCCGCCCCTACACCCTCGCGTTGGCCGCGGTGCTCGCGCTCGGCACGACCGCGTGGTCGACGTCGGCGTACGCACAAGCCACGCCGCGACAAAAGCCCATCCTCCGCACGCCTCGGCTCGGTGGACCGCGGGCGCTTCCCACGGGCGCCGCCGATGCTGCTGGGAAGGGTGACGCTGCCGCAAAGGGCGACGACGCCGCAGGCGCTCCGGGCGCCGGAGCTGCGGGCGCAGGAGCGGGCAACGGGACGCCGACGCGCGATCCCAAAGACCCGATGAGCCAGCTGAACCAGGCTCCGAAGGAGATCGAGTTTCACCCAAAGCCGGGCGACTACCTGGTCTCGTTCAACCTCGAGGACGCGGATCTCCCCGAGCTGGTGAAGGCGATCAGCCAGACGACGGGCAAGCGCTTCATCTACGGAAGCAAGCTTCGCTCGATCAAGGCGACCGTCTATTCGCCCGAGAAGGTCACCGCGGCAGAGGCGTACAGCGCGTTCCTCTCGATCCTCGAGTCGAACGGCATGACCGTGATCCCGCACGGCAGCTTCCTCAAGATCGTCGAGTCGCAGGACGCGCAGCGCCAGACGACGCCGGTCTACGGCACGGCCTCGCCGGTCCCCGCCGAAGATCGCTTCGTCACGCGTCTCTATCGGCTGACGAACGTGGACGCGACCGAGGTCGCGCAGCTCCTCAACAACTTCAAATCGAAGGACGGCGCGATCACCGCGTATCCCGCCGGCAACCTGCTCATCATCACCGAGACGGGCTCGAACATCCGTCGCTTGCTCCGCATCACGGAAGAGCTCGACGTCGGCGCGGCAGGCGACCAGATCTGGGTCCAGCCGGTCTACAACTCGAGCGCGAGCGACGCGGCGCAGAAGCTGAACGAGATCCTCGGCGGAAAGAGCGGCGCCGGCGCGGGTGGCAAGGGCGGTGCCGCCGGCGGCGGCGGCGGCGTCGTCATTCCGGACGAAAGAACGAACTCGCTCATCATCACCGCCTCGAGAGGCGACTACGACAAGATCCTCGAGCTCATCAAGCGCGTCGTCGACGCGCCGATGGTCGAGGGCGACGATCAGATCCATGTGCTCGCGCTGCAGCACGCGCAGTGCTCCGAGCTGCAGACGACGCTGAGTCAGCTGCTCGGCGGCGGCGGTGGTGCGGTCGCGGCGCGTCCCGGCGCGAACACTCGCGGCGCGGCGGCAGCCTCTGCGGCGGCGGCGGCGGGCGGAGCGGGCAACGAGCAGATCTTCGAAGGCGCCGTGAAGGTCAGCTGTGACGAGGCGACGAACTCGCTCCTCACGACGTCGTCGCTGCGAGACTACGCGGCGCTTCGCGCGGTCATCGACAAGCTCGATCAGCCCCGTCGCCAGGTGTTCATCGAGGCCGTGATCATGGACCTCAACGTGAGCCGTACGACCGACACCGGCATCGGCTACCACGGCGGCGCAGAGCTCGATCCGAACGGCACGTTTCTCTACGGCGGCAACAACGTCGTGCAGAGTATCTCTGGCGTCCCGGCGCAGCTCGGCGCGCTCGCCGTGGGCGTTCGCGGCCCGGAGATCGACGGCACCGAGAACATCTTGGGCACCGGCCTCTCGATCCCCGCGATCGGTGTCGTCCTTCACGCCCTCGAGACCGAGGGCAACTCGAACGTCCTCGCGACGCCGCACATCATCGCCACCGACAACGTCGAGGCGAGCATCAACGTCGGTCAATCGGTGCCGCTGCAGACGAACGTCGGCGCCGGGCTCGGCGCGCTCGCGTCGGCGGCCGGGGCAGGCGGTGCGAGCGCCCTCGGTGGCCTCGGCGGCATCTCGAGCTTGCTCGGCGGAGGGTTTCAGACGCCGTACCGAGACGTCGGCATCAAGCTGACCATCAAGCCCCACGTCAACGACTCGGACCAGGTCCGCCTCGAGATCAAAGAAGAGATCAGCGAGGTCGGCGCTTCGAACCAAGGCTCACTCGGCGCCTCAACGATCAACCAGCGCATGGCCGACACGACGCTCGTCGTCCGCGACCAACAGACGATCGTCATCGGCGGCCTCATGCGCGAGCAGGAGTCTTTGGCAGAGACGAAGGTCCCGATCCTCGGCGACATCCCCGTGCTCGGCTTCCTCTTCCGTCAGCAGGTGAAGACGAAGGTGAAGACGAACCTTCTGCTCATCCTGACGCCGTACGTCGTGCGGGATCAGAGCGATCTTCGCGCGATTTTCGAGCGAAAGATGCAAGAGCGTCAGGAGTTCCTCGACCGATACTTCGTCTTCAGCGACACGGCCGAGTGGGAGCCTCCGAGCGATTTCTCGAAGGCGAATGGCGTCGTCGAGTCGATCCGTCAGACCATGATCGACGCGAAGGAAAAGGACCGCCTCGAGGAAGAAGCGCGCCCGCCCTCGAAGCGCACCCACGAGGCCGTCGAGCCGATCAGTCTCCCGTCGAGCTACACGCCGTCGAAGACCGGTGCAACCGGCGCGGCGATCTCGAACGGTGGGTCGAGCATGGGGGAGTCGCAGCCGACCACCACGAATCCCACCGGAACCGGGACGACGACGGCTCCACGTGGGAGACTGCGGATTCCGAAGGCCGTACCGGTGCCCAAGGGCGTCGACCGAGTCGAGTAATCGAAGAAAGGGAGAGACTTTGTCGGAGAGCGCGTACCTCGGCGAGATCCTGGTTCGTAGCGGGATCATCCCGGCGGATCGGCTCGACGCGCTTCTCGACGCTGCGCGCGAGAAGGGCCAGTCGCTGCCCGAGATCATCGTCGAAGGAAAGGTCGCAGACGAGCACGCCGTCGCGCGAGCGCTCGCGGCCGAGTGCGCGCTCGGCTTCATGGCGAAGGTCGACGTCGAGGCCATCCCCGACGAGGTCGCGGCGCGCATCCCCATCGGCTACGCGAAGCAGCACAAGATCCTGCCGCTCAGCGTGACCGAAGAGGCCGTCTATTGCGTGACGGCCGACCCGTTCGACGTCACCGCCGTCGACGACGTCCGCACGGTGTTCGGCCTCCCCGTGATTCTCGCCGTCTCGACGAACGACGCGGTGATGAACGCGATCAACCGCGTCTGGGAGCGCAAAGAGACCGGCAGCGATCTCCAGGGCGACCAGAAGAACGAAGAAGACGGCGTCATCGACATCCTCGACTCGGATGAAGAGGCGCCGATCATCGCGTGGGTGAACGGCCTCTTCGCGCAGGCCGTCCGTGAACGAGCGAGCGACATTCACATCGAGCCGGAAGAGCGCGACGTCGTCGTGCGCTGCAGAGTCGATGGCGAGCTCTACGTCATGCGACGCGCGTCGAAGCAGTTCATGTCGCCGATCATCGCGCGCGTGAAGATCATGGCGTCGCTCAACATCGCAGAGAAGCGCCTCCCTCAGGACGGCCGCATCACGCTGAAGATCGCCGGCAAGAGCGTCGACATCCGCGTCTCCACCGTCCCGACGAGCCGGGGCTTCGAGCGGATCGTCATGCGTATCTTGCAGAAGACGAGCGTGCTCCTCGGCCTGGACGAGCTCGGCTTCAATCCGCGCGACTACAAGGTGATGGACTACCTGATCAACCGACCCGACGGGATCATCCTCGTCACCGGTCCGACGGGTAGCGGCAAGACGACGACCCTCTACGCCTGCCTCAACCGCATCAACCAGCCGAACGTCAACATCCTCACCGCAGAGGATCCGGTCGAGTACGAGATCGGCGGACTTCATCAGATCCACGTCCAGCCGTCGATCGGGCTCACGTTCGCGAGCGCGCTCCGCGCCTTCCTTCGCCAAGACCCGGACGTCATCATGGTCGGCGAGATCCGCGACAAAGAGACCGGCGACATCGCGATTCACGCGTCGCTCACCGGTCACTTGGTGCTCTCGACGCTCCACACGAACGACGCGCCGGGCGCCGTCACGCGCCTCGTCGAGATGGAGGTCGAACCGTTCCTCGTCCGGTCGAGCGTCATCGGCGTGCTCGCGCAGCGGCTCGTCCGCATGCTCTGCCCGCATTGCCGCATCCCGTATTCGCCGACGGCGTACGAGCTCAAGCAGCTCGGCCTCGACAGCGAGCGCATCGCGCAGCGCGGTCGCCGCGTGTGTCTCGGGCGCTACTCCGTCCAAGATCACGACTACGAGTACCTGGGACGGACGCTGCCTGATCCGCTCATCTTCTACAAGCCTGGCAGCTGCGACGCATGCGGCGGCAAGGGCTACCTCGGTCGACGCGGCATCTACGAGCTCATGCTCGTGGACGACGCGGTCGGACCGCTCATCTTGAAGAACGCAGACGCGCAGACCGTGAAGCGCGCGGCGATCATGGCGGGCATGGATACCTTGCGCGACGACGGAGCGCGCAAGGTCATCATGGGAATGACCACAGTCGAGGAAGTCCTTGCGGCGACGCAAGAAGACGTCCTCGTGGACGAGTGAGGTCCACGTGGCAGTCTTCGAATACCGCGGCATTCTGATCGGAACGGGCAGGCCCACGAAGGGCGTGCGTGACGCCGAGAACGCGAAGGCGTTGCGGGCGCTGCTCCGCCGCGACGGCATCCTCCTCACGAACGCGACCGAGGAGAAAGAGGCGAAGGAGAAGGCGCAGAAGAACATCGCGCTCTTCGCGTTCTTCGAGCGTCCGTCCGCCGCCGAGATCGCGATCACGACGCGACAGCTCGCGACGCTGCTGCGCGCGGGCATCCCTCTGTTCGAGTCGCTGAACGCCCTCATCGAGCAGGTCGAGCGTCCGGCGCTGAAGCGCGCGCTCACGAACGTGCGCGAGCAGGTCCGCGAGGGTACGAGCTTCGCCAAGGCGCTCGAGAGCCACCCGGACATCTTCGCGCCTCTCTATGTGAACATGGTCCGGGCCGGAGAGGCGTCGGGCACGCTCGAGGCCGTTCTCGAGCGACTCACCTCGTTCATGGAGGGCCAAGCCAAGCTGAAGGGCAAGGTCACCGCGGCGATGGCCTATCCGGCGCTGATGGCGATCATCGGCACGGTCATCGTGTCCGTCCTCATGATCGCCGTCGTGCCGAACCTGGTCACGACGTTCCAATCGATGGACCAGGCGCTGCCTTGGTACACCGAGCTGCTCATTTTCTCGAGCGGCCTGCTCGGTCGGTTTTGGTACCTGATCCTCGGGACGATCATCCTCGGGACCTGGGCCTTCACGCGGTGGAAGAAAACCACCGAGGGGCGGTTGCTCTGGGATCGCTTCTGCCTCGCCGCGCCGATCTTCGGCACGCTGTTCCAGATGCTCGCGATCGCACGCTTCGCGCGGACGCTCTCGACGCTCCTCACCGCTGGTGTCGCGCTGCTCGGTGCCATGGACATCGTGAAGAACGTCCTCGACAACGCGGTCCTCGAGAAGGTCGTGGCCGAAGCGATCGGATCCATCCGCGAAGGTCAGAGCATCGCCGAGCCGTTGAAGCGGTCGAAGCGCTTCCCGCCCATCGTCACGCACATGATCGCCGTCGGCGAGAAGAGCGGTCAGCTCGAAGACATGCTCACGAACGTCGCCGACGCGTACGACTCCGCGGTCGACACGCGCGTCCAGGTGCTCACGAGCCTGCTCGAGCCGCTGATGATCGTCGTCATGGGCGGCGCCGTCGCCTTCATCGCGTTCTCGATCTTGATGCCCCTCATCCAGATGTCGGACTTCGCAGGATGATGGCGATGACGACGACGAGGCGAAAAACACGAGAAAGGACGATTCTCTTTCCTTGGGAGCGGACGGGCTCGTTCGTCCGCCGCCTCGGCCTCGCCCGCGCGCGCCCGGTCATCTTCGCGCTCGGACTCGTCGGCGCGTTCGTCCTGTTCGGCGCGCGGGAGCGGCAGGCGATCGGCGTGCGCTCGACGCGCGCGACGCTCGGCGTGGTCCGACAGGCGGTCGACGCGTATCGCGCCGATCACGAGCAAGCCTGTCCGGCGAACGTCAGCGATCTCAAGGCAGGTGGCTATCTACGCTTCGAACCGGCCGACGCCTGGGGCCGGCCACTTCGCCTCCTTTGCCCGGGCTTCACGCATCCAAAGAGCTACGACCTGATGAGCGACGGCCCCGACGGAGTGTTCGGCGGTCTCGACCGAATCGAATGATGGAGAACCCGATGACGACGATGCGAAATTCGCCGACCACGAGCCACGAGACTTCACTGCCCGACCGTCGGTCGGCACCGATGCCCCACGAGCTCCGTTTGCTCCTCGCGCATGTGCGCCGCAGGGCGCGGCGTGGCGTGACCCTCGTCGAGGTCCTGATCGTCGTCGCGATCATGGCGGTCATCGCCGGCGGCGCGACGCTGCTCGTGTTCCCGGCCTTCAAGAAGGCGGTCGAAGCGGCGAAGGTCGGCGCAGAGGCCGTGCATCAGGCGGCGGATCTCTACGTGAACACCGAGGACGCCGGCGACGCTTGTCCGACCGTGAAGGATCTCGTCGATTCGAAGAAGCTCGACGCGAAGAAGACCGACGATCCGTGGGGCAGCCCGTACCGCGTCGTGTGCGAGGACGGGGGCGACATGCGCGTCTACTCGAACGGCAACGACAAGAAAGAGGGCACTCCGGACGACGTCCGCGACGACTTCAAGCCCACCGACATCAAGCGGGTCGCCGAGCTGTGAAGCGTGCGCGCGCGCCCCGTGGGATGACCCTCATCGAGGTGCTCATCACGCTCGCGATCATCTCCGTGATCGCAGGGCTCGCGCTCATCAGCATGTCTGGGGCGACCGCTGGGGCACGCCTCCGACAATCCGCGACGCAGGTTTCGGGCTCGATCCGCGTCGCGTTCGCCCATGCGACAGCGACCAGCAAGGTCGTGCGGCTGACGTTCGACTTCCAAGAGTCGAAGATCCTCCTCGAAGAGGCGCAGGGACGGCACCTCATCCGTGACGACGACTCGGGCGGCGCGGAAGCCGCGAACGAGATGGAGCAAGAGGCGCAAGCCGAGGCCGACAAGATCGCGAAGGGCCCACGAGCACCGCGCGCATCTTTCGCGGCGGTCGGCGCGCTCGGCTTCCCAGAAGAGGGGAAAGAGCTGCCGTCGAACATCCAGTTCTGGCAAATCGAGACGGAGCACCAGGCCGCGCCCATTCGAGAGGGCCGCGCGTATCTCTACTTCTTTCCGGGAGGTCAGACCGAGCTCGCCGCGATTCAGCTTCGTATCTCGAACGCAGACGAGGAAGACAAGTCGAGCTTCTTGACCATCCAGGTCGCGTCGCTCACGGGCCGAACGAAGATCCAAAAGGGACGCACCGAGATGCCGAAGCCGCGTGACGACACAGACGCTTCGGAGCTGGAGCCTCCCGGCCCATGAGTCACACTACCCTCCCCATGATCCGAGGTTCTCGTCTCCGTCGTCACGGCGCGCGCGGCTTCACGCTGCTCGAGGTCATGGTGGCGATCGCGATCCTCGGCATGGCGCTGACGGCGATTTTCACGGCGCAAGCCGGATCCTTGCGGGGCGCACGCCACGCGCGCAACGTGAGCGAGGGGACCGGCCTCTTGCGCTGCAAGATGAGCGAGGTCGAGCTCGACCTGCGTCGCGATGGCTTTCAGGTCACCGATCAGACCGAGTCCGGTCCGTGCTGCGACGGCGCCGACGCGACGAAGATGACGTGCACCTGGACCGTCGCCAAGCCCGAGTGGCCCGAGGCGAACTTCGGCGAGCTGGATCTCGACGCCGGCCTCGACTTCAAGAAGGGCCCTAGTGTCATCGGCGGCAGCGGCCCTCCCGGCTCGAGCCTCGGCCCCGGCGGCGCGGCTCTCGGCTTCCTCGCCGCGGGCAAGAGCTCGCTCGGCAAGAGCGGCGACCTCGGTGACGTCGCCGACAACTTCATCGGTGGGGCAGAGGACGCCCAGGACGGCGTCGCGTCGCTCGTGATGAGCATCGTCTATCCCGATCTCAAGGCGGCGTTCGAGGCCGGCACCCGCAAAGTCACCGTCACGATCGGCTGGCAAGAGGGCGGGCGCAATTATTCGATGACGCTCGACCAGTGGATCACGAACTCGAAGGAAGCCGGCCTCGGCGCGAACGTGAACGGCTTGATGCCCGACGCGGACGGCGAGGACGACGAGACCGCCCCGCCGAGCAACAACAACAACAGCAACAACAAGAACAGCAACAACAAGAACAGCAACAACAAGGGCGGCATGCGTCTGCCGGGGGGCGGCAAGTGATGCGCTCGTTGCGCGCGCGCCGCGGGCTCAGCCTGGTCGAGGTCCTCGTGGCCACGGCGATCATTTCGATGATCGCGACGCTGGTCTACGGCGCCTTCGACGGCATGGCGCGTTCGCAGGCGGGCCTCGACAAGACCTCCGAGCGATTCCACGAGGGTCGCTCCGCGTTGACGCGCATGTCGCGCGAGCTCGAATCGGCGTTCCTGTCGATGCACAAGCCGCTCGTCGATCCTCGCCTGCAGGTGACGCAGACGGCCTTCATCGGAGCCGACAGCGGTCACCAAGATCGGCTCGATTTCGCGTCCTTCTCGCATCGACGACTGGGCTTCGACACGCACGAGTCCGACCAGAACGAGCTCAGCTACTTCCTCTCGCCCGATCCCGACACTCGACGGACCGATCTCGGGCGCCGCGAAGCGACGTACATCGACATGGACCCGAAGCGCGGTGGCAAGACCCTCGTGCTCGCGTACGACGTCGTATCGCTCGACTTTCAGTACTTCGACCCTGTCTTGAACCAATGGGTCGACTCTTGGGACTCGACGCAGCCGACCGGGCAGATGGATCGGTTGCCGCTCCAGGTGCGGATCGAGCTGGTCGTCGCGGGCGCCGACAACGGCGCGCCCCTGCACTACGTGACGAAGGTCCCGATCGCGATGCAGACCCCTCTCACGTTCGGGCTACCGCGATGACGCCGCTCGAGCGAATCCTGCGGCGACGTGCGAAGTCGCGAACCCGGAAGCGCCGCGGCGTCGCGCTCATCCTCGTCCTCGGGACGATCGTGATCCTCACCGTTCTCGTGGCGCAGCTCTACGAGAGCTCGACATCGACCTTGTCGGCCGCGCTCGCGGATCGCGACACGCTGAAGGCCGAGTATCACGCGAGGAGCGCGGTGAACCTCTCACGCCTTCTCATCGCGACCGAACCGATGGTGCGCAAGGCCGTCGACCCGATGTTCCAGATGGCCATGAAGTCGTCCGCGCCGCAGATCCCGGTGTGGCGCTACACGAGCCTCGTCCTCGGGCCATTCAACGACGCAGAGGGCGCCGCCGATTTCCAGCGGGTCGCGCAGGTCGCCCCGGACGGCGGAAAGAATCTCGGCCTCAGCGGCGGAAAATTCGAGCTCAAGATCGTCGACGAAGACTCGAAGATCAACGTCAACCTGGCCGCTCGCGGGGATGCGTTCAGCGAGCAGCGCTTGGGTGCGCAGCTCATCGGCCTCATCGGCAGCCCCCAGTACGCCGAATACTTCCAGTCGCCCGACGCCGACGGCCAGCTCACGACGCAACCCCAGGTCTGCGGCGCGCTCGTCGACTGGGCCGATCCGGACGAGACGAGCTACCCGTGCGATCCCCTGAGCGATACCGCGAGCCCGAGCGAAGGCCCCGAGGACAACTACTACCAACAGCTCGGCCTGCAGTACTTCCGCAAGAACGCCGCGTTCGACTCGCTCGACGAGGTGCACCTCGTTCGCGGCGTCTCCGACGACTTCTGGGCAAGCTTCATCGAGCCCGACCCCGACGATCCCGACTCGCGAGTCATCACGGTCTGGGGCCAAGATCGCATCAACGTGAACTCGGCGAATGCGCAGACGCTCCTCGCCATCGTCTGCTCGGGCGCGCAGGACGCGCCGCTGTGCAACGACCCGGAGCAGATGATGACGTTCATCTCGGCGGTCACGCTCGCGAAGTCACTCACGCAGGGCGCCCCCATCTTCAAGTCGCCGCGCGCCTTCGTGAACGCCATGCGTGGTCGCGGCCGGGGCGTGGGCTCGCTCTTCACGTTCCTGGGGCTCGAGCCAGTGCAGTTCCGGGACGCCAAGGCCGTCCAGAAGTCGATCTCGACCGAGAGCCGCGTCTTCTCGATCTACGCCGACGGGATCATCCCCGGAAAGAACCGTGAGACCCGCGTTCGCATCCACGATGTCGTCGACTTTCGTTCGGCGAACGAGCTGGGTGGGGACCTGCCTGGCACCGATACCACCGACTCCTCCAGCTCCTCCAGCTCCTCCTCTTCCGACACCGATCCGAACGCTGCGCTCACCCCCGAGCAGGTCGCGGCCGCGTTGGCCAGTGACCCGATGGGCGCGATCATCTACCACCGCATCGAGTAGCGAATGGCTCGTCTCGTAGGCATCGACATCGATCACTCCTTCGTCCGCGTGGCCGTCCTTCGGACGTCGTACCGCAAGGTCGCGCTCGAGCAGCTCGTCGAGATCGCGATCGAAGGCGACCGCGAGGGCGTCGCAGTTCGGCGGGCGATGGACAAGATCACCGGCGACTCCGTCGCGGTCGCGCTCTCGGGTGACAAGGTCCTCTACCGGCGCCTCGATCTGCCCCGGGCGGCAGAGCGCGAGCTCGAGAACGTGCTGGCGTTCGAGCTGGAGTCGTCGATCCCCTTCGAGATGGAGGGGGCGGTCTACGACAAGCGCATCCTGACCCGACCGTCGATCGTCGGGACGGTCTCGGTGTTCGCTGCGGTCGCGCGGATCGAAGACGTCAAGACGCGCATCGCGCTCGTGAAGGACGCGACGAACCGCGAAGCCGACGTAGTGGACACAGGCTCGCTCGCGCTCGCGAACTTGACGCAGGTCGTCCCGGAGCTGACGCCCGCGTCGGCCACAGGCACCCCAGCGCCGGTCGCGCTCCTCGATCTCGGCTCGGTCCAAAGCGAGCTCGTCATCATCGATCGCGGCGAGGCCGCGTTCGCTCGCACGCTCTCGCGGGGAACGCGCGACGCCGAGGCGATTCGTCGAGACTTGAAGCAATCGGTCGCGGCGTGGCGTGCGGCCGGGGGCGCGCCCATCGGCACGCTCTTCCTCACGGGCTCGGGCGCGTACGTGCCGCAGGCCGAAGAGATCCTGACGACCGATCTCGGCATGCCGGTGAAGCGGCTCGCCCCCATGCACCTTGAAGGAGCGACGACGGACGACGCCGAGAAGCTGCCGATCTTCGCGAAGGCGGTGGCGCTCGCGCTCAGCGCCGGCAGCCGATCGCGCTCGCTGAACCTTCGCCAAGGTCCTCTTGAAGCAGCGCGAAGCTTCGCGTTTCTGCGCGAAAAGGCGCCGCTGCTCACGGGGCTCGCGGCTGTCGTGTTGGTTTCGTTCGGCTTCAGCGTCGTGGCCGAGCTCCGTGCGCTATCGCTCGAGCGTAGCGTCCTCGACGAGCAGCTCAAGCAGACGACCGCGACTGTCTTCGGCGAAGAGACGACCGATCTCGTGCACGCGCAGGAGCTCCTCGAGAAGGGCCCCGGCGGCGAAGAGGATCCGATGCCGCGCGTGGACGCGTTCGACGTGATGGTCGGACTCTCGAAGGCCGTACCGCCGGACGTCGTGCACGACGTGGCGGACCTGGACTTTTCCAGAGGCCATGTCGTCATCCAAGGTCTGCTTCCGTCGAGCGGCAACGCCCAAGAGACGACCGACGTCATCGCGACCGCGATGAAGCAGAACCCGTGCTTCAAGGACGTGAAGGTCCAGCGCACGACGCAGTTCAGCGCCGACAAGCAGAAGTACATCCTCGAGCTCGACCTTCGCTGCGAAGAGAAGAAAGATCCAAAGGCCGCCGCTGCCGGCACGGCCGCCGCAAAGACGGGTGAGCCGTGACGCTCGGCGAACGTTGGTCGAAGCTCGAGCCTCGCGAGCAGAAGCTGCTCACGGGTCTCATGGCGGCCGTGGCGCTCGTCGTCTGCTTGTTCTTGCCGATCCTGGTGTTTCGCTCGGTCGCTGCGACGCGCGACGAGAACCAAGCGATCCGCGACTACATTCAGAAGGTCTCCGAGTCGCGCGACAAGATCGACAAGCTGCGCTCACAGAATGACGCGCTGCTCGGCCGCTACACGAAGACGATGCCGGCGCTCGCGTCCTTCGTGGAAGACTCCGCACGCGCCTTCGAGGTCGAGATCGCCGAGAGCTCGGCGAAGCCCGATCAGCCTCACGGGAAGAAGTACGTCGAGCACGTCCTCGCGGTGAAGCTCAAGAAGACGGGCCTCCTCGGCCTAGCAAAGATGCTCGAGCGCATGGAGAAGAGCGGCTATCCGGTCGCAGTCACGAAGTTCAGCATGAAGCCGCGCGCAGGCGAGCCCGACAGCTACGACGTCGAGATGCAGGTGTCGGCGTTCGAGCGAAAGGGCGGCGCTGAGAAGAAGAAGCCCGCCGACGAAGCTCCGAAGGACGAAGACCTATGAATGATCCCCGTCCGACCGACGGCTTTCGGGCCATCCTCCTCTCCGCGGCGAAGTTCGTCCTCTACCCGACGTTCTACTTCGTGGTGCTGCTCGGCTCCATCTACGCGACGTTTCCTTGGGAGCGCGTGAAGGATCGCGTCGAAGCAGAGTTCGCAAAGACGCAAGCCGGCAAGGGCGCCGACGCGTGGCGCCTCGAGGTCGGGAGCCTGGACGGGTACTGGCTCACCGGCGTCGAGCTCCGCGACTCGAAGATCATCATCCCGCCGGACACCGACGACGGGAAAGCTGCGCCTCGCGCCACGGCCGGACAACCGCGTGGCGCGCTCGCATCGATTGCTCGCAAAGCAGCGACGCAGAAGGCTGCAGAAGAAGAGGCCAAGCCCTCGGCCAAGGAAGACGAGCCGGACAAGGAGAAAGAGAAGAAGCCGCGCGAATCGATCCTCCTCATCGACCACGCGCATGCACGCGTGCGGATCCTGCCGCTCCTCATCGGGCGCGTCCGCGTCGACTTCGGCGCCGACATCTTCGGCGGTGAGATCAACGGCACCGTCCCCGTCGGGGGTGGAGACCTCACGGTCGCGGCCGAGAACATCGATCTCGGGCAGGTCGCGCCGCTCGCAGAGACGATCTCGGTTCCGCTCAAGGGCATCGCGAACGCGAACCTCGAATTGTCGGCGGTGAACGGAAAGTGGAGCAAGTCGACCGGCAGCTTCAGCCTGAGCGTCGCAGACATGGTCGTCGGCGATGGCAAGGCGAAGTTCCGCGGTCTGAAGCCTCTCCCCGCCGCAGCGCTCGGCACGTTCGAGATCGAAGCCAAGGCGGCCGAGGGCGTCTTGAAGATCGAGAAGTTCGGAGCGGGCGGACGCGATCTCGACGTCGCGGGCGTCGGAACCATCAAGCTGAAGGACTCGTGGCAAGCGTCGACCGCAGACCTCTACATGCGCTTTGGCTTCAGCGACGAGTACAAGAACTCGAACGAGGACACGAAGACGCTCTTCGTCGACGACGGTCCGTTTCCAGCGCTCGTGAACCTCGACGCGAAGCTGAAGCGCGCAAAGCGCTCTGACGGCAACTGGGGCTTTCACGTGCACGGCAGGCTCGGTCGGCTTCGCTACGATCCCACGACCGCCGACGGTCCGAAGGGCATGAAGCTGCCCGCCGCGACCGACAGCCCCGCAGCGCCGCGCAAGAAGTCCACCTCCCCCGCGGCGGAAGAAGAATCGGACGACGACCGCCCAAAAGTCGCGACACCGCCCACTCCGCGCCCGCGAGAGATCGTCTCGCCAGTTCGGATCGGTACGCCGCCGAGCGAACCGCAGCACGATCCCGAGCAGCAGGCGCCCGAGCCGCAGACGCCCGAGCCACAGGTGCCCGAACCGCAGGCGCCCGAGCCTCAACCCGAGCCCGCCATTCGCGAAGATCAGCCTGACCAGGCTCCGCCCGACCCGGGCCAGCAGCAGCCGCCTCCAGGCGAGGACTCGCCGAGCCCCCCGCAATAGCCTCGCGCTTGCGGTACGCCGAAAATGGCCCGCGCGACGAGCGGGCCGCTACTTCGAGGGATCTTCCGCGGTGAGGAGCCGAAGCTCTTCACCAAGGCGACAATGGGCCACGTGAAGCTCGCGCGCGACCGTGCGCACGTCCTTGGGCGGCGTCGCGCAGCGCGCGAGCTCGGACACGTCGAGCTGCTCCTCCCAGCGGCGTCGCAAGAGCTCGCGATCCGTCGTTCTCAACGCCTGTCGCGCCAGCGCCAAGAGCTCGAGCAGCCGACCGGAGGTCGGCGCGAGCAGGGGCGCCGTCGCGGACGCAAGGAGCCTGGCGGCCAGCGCGCCCCAAAGCTCGACGCAGAGCTCGCTGCATAGCGCGGCGCTCGCAGCCTTTTCGAAGGGCGCGCCTGGGGAAGACGCGGCGAACTCGGCCACCCCGCGGTCGCCGGCGACCATACGCGGGTCCGCGCTTCGGAAGCGCTCGCCGCGGAGCGCGACGTCGATTCGGGACCACGCAAACGCTCGAAAATCGTTTTCACCGTCGAACTCGCGTGCTGATTCCACGAGAGCGCGGTGACCCACGACGCGAAGCGATTCATACGCCAGCGTCGCGCCACGAGCGACATGCCGCGTCGCGACGACCTTGACGATCCACCGGTGGTCGGCGACGAGCGTCCGCGCGTCGCCCGAGAGGTTCTCGTCGTCGCCGCTACCGCCGTCGCGAGAAGTCGGCACTACGTCTCTCCAGCAGCGTCGACACGATTTGCCAAAATCTTGAGGCGATCTCGAAGGTCCGGGTGCGTCTCGCCATACGACGCGATCGCGTCGCGCGTCGCCTCGAGCTCCGCTCCGACGAGCGTGCTCGCGAGCAACGCGTCGATCTGGGCGAGCGCCTCTTCGATCGGCGCGAAGAGCGTGGAGTGCGCGTGAGTACCCTCTTGCGGAGTCGACACCTTCGACCTGACTCCATTTTTCCGAACGCTCATTTCCTCGACAAGCCCGCTCATCTTTCAATATCATCGATCGTCGATTTACAAAGAAGCTTCGCGGGTCCTGCGACACCGGCGATCATGGCGCCGCTGACGGCTCGCGTGGGTGCGTGTCGGCGCCCCCAGTGTGCCGCGACCCCGCGCCCCGGAAGAGACGCGATGGCTTGCCGATGGAGGACGCGAGAACGCGGGCTCACGGCTTCCGGCGCGGTTCCTGCTAAGCTCGGGGGGCATCATGAGCGATCTCGACAACGAGCTGAAACACGCCCTCGACCACGCAGAAGACGTCGCCGCGCCGGTGGTCACAGAGGCGCCGCGCAAGAAGCGTTCGAAGGGCAACCGCGCGCTGCTCATCGGGCTCTTGGCGATGGCGGCGGGCGTCGCGGCGCTGGTCCTCGTCGGGCTCAAGTCGGCCAGCATCTACGCCATGAAGGTCGATCAGGTCGTCGGCAAGAGCGAGCTTCAGGGACGACGGCTTCGCATCGACGGCGAGCTGGTGCCCGGCACCTTGGTGAAGCGCGACAAGCCGTGCGAGTACCGCTTCCGCATGCACTCGGAGAAGCGCGAGCTCGCGGTCCGCTACGCGCGCTGCGAGATCCCGGACACGTTTCGCGATCGCCCCGAGGGCGGCGTCCTCGTGACCGTCGAAGGAACGCTCGTCCAGGGCGTCAACGGGAGCGGCGAGACCTTCGAAGCGAGCGACGTCTTCGCGAAGTGCGCCTCGAAGTACGATCCGAAGACGCACGAGATGTCGGAAGCGTCGACGACGGCGAAGCCGAGCGACGACCCCGGCCAGTGAAAGGCGAGTGAGCGGGGGCGTACGAGCGAGCCGCGTCGCGCTCGCGTTCGCGGGCGCGATCGCGGTCGCATGCGGGGGCTCGGGTCCTCTCGAGCGCGGGCCACAGCCCGCCGATCCGCCGAAGAGCGCGCCGACCTCGGAGAGCGCGCCGACGTCGCTGGAGCTCGGTCCGCCGAGTCGACATCGCACGCCGCTCGGCCCCACGCGTACGGTGCAGCTCGACGTCGGGCTCGAGCCGATCCACGGGGGAGACGCCCTCGCGGTCCTCGACGCGGCGGATCGCAGCGATCTCTGGATCGCCCACGTGGATTCACACGGCGTGGCAGGAAGACCGATCGCGCTCGGTGAGGGACACTTCGTGGGGGCATACTCCGTCGCGGGCGACGGCCTCGACGTAGTCACGACGCGCGGCAGAGAGGTGTGTCGGACGCACGTGACGACAGACACCGCCCAGGATCGCAGCTGCGCCAAGGTCGACGCGTCGCTGGTCTTGCGCGTCGGAGAACGCTTCGCGTCGATCCTCGTCGCCCCGCCAGAGCCGGACGACGACGACGCGGCAAGCCCCCCGAAGCGCGCGACGAAGCCGACGCGGAAGAGCAAACGAAGGAGAAAGCGCGACGAGCACAAGATGTCGTCCGAGGCCGCGAAGCGGATGCTGCTCTCGAGCGGGCGCAAGCTCGTCGTGACGGCGCAATGGCTCGACGCCGCGATGGCCCCAGAGGGCGACGCAATCGACACCGATCTGTCGTTCGACGAGGCGATGGCCGGCATGGGCCTCATCGGTGGCGCCGTCCGCGGCGATCGCGTCGATCTGGCGTTCTACGAGAAGGGGAACCCGAAGGGCCGCGACGCCCAGGCGAAGATCGGCGTCGCGAAGCTCGTCGGCGACACGCTCGAGCTCGACCCGGGATCGAAGAAGTCTTTCGGCGAGAGTAAGCTCGACATCGGCTTCATCGAAGGGCACCAAGAGCTTCGCCTTTGGAACAGCGACCGCGGGTCGCTCGTGCTCGGCACCCGTGGACTTCGCGGCCGGTGCGACGTCGCGATCAGCGCTCCGTTCGTCATGCAGCTCATCCCCGACGAAGACACGTGCGGCGTGGATCCGGGCGCGCTCCTGGCGTTCGGGCAGGCGAAGCGGAAGGGAACGGCGGTGCCGATTCTGCGCGTGCCCGACGGTTTGGACGTCAGCGCCGTACGTCGTGCTCCAGGTCAGGCATCGTGGGACGTCGGGCGAACGGTGGAGTCGAGCGGGCACGTCTACGGCCTCGCGGGCGAGAACGTCGTCGTGTTCTCGCGCGATGATGCGCCGCTCGTGCGCGCGGCTTGGCCGATGCGCGCAGAGCGTTCGCGAATTCGTTGGGGAGCCATCGACGTCAGCGGAGCCGGTGTCGCGGCGACGGATGCTGGCCTCGTCGCGGTCGACGAAGGTGGCAGAGTGGCGCCGCTCTCGGGCGTGGACGCGAGGTTCGTCGACGGCCCCGATCGGCCCCGCACGGGAGAACGCGATCGGATGGCCGCGGTTCGCATCGGGACGAGCTGGGTCTCTGCACGCGGGGCGCTCGGGCCGCTCGGCGCCGCGGTGTCTTCATCGACTCCGGATCTCTGGGATGGCTCCGCGATCGTCGTCGGCGGCGAGCACGAAGGCCTGCTGATCGAGCGGCACGCGAACGTGCTCGTGGTCACGACCCTCGATGCGCGAGGGACGCGCGGGGCGACGCACGTGCTCGCGTCTCCGGTCGGACTCGGCTTCGACGCGGTCCCGAGAAGGGCCGGCGGCGCGCTCGTGGTCGGACCGTCGCTGAAGGACGCCTCGAAGTTCGTCGCGTTTGCGCTTCGAGCGGACGGAGCCGCGACGCCAGCGAAGGTCGTCGGCCTCCATTCCGATCGCGCCAGCGTGCACGTCGTCGCGCTACCGGACGGCGGAGCGGTCGCGCTCGACGCGGCGCGCACCGAGGTCGCGTGGATCGACGACGACGCCACGCCTCTCGCGAGCGCGCTCTACCCCACGGGCGCATCCATCGCGGCCTGCGTCGACGGTCGCCCGTTGCCGTCTCACGCGCCAGCCCCGACCCCCGGACGCTTCGTGAACGTCGAAGAGGCCAGCGCACCGGGCAGCTGCGTCACCGGTGACCTGGTCTGGACGAAGCAAGGCTCGCTGCGATGGTTCGGCAGCACCGTCCTCGGCCTCCACTCGCGCGCCGAGATCGTCGACGTACCGAGCGCGCTGCAGCCGACGAGCCCCCCGCCTACGAAGCCCACGGCGTCGTTCACGGCTTCGACGACGCGCGCGTCGCGACGCTGTCCGTCCGAGATGGTCTTCGTCCCGCCCACGCTGTGTGTGGACCGGTTCGAGTCGACGCTCGCCGACATGACGACCGGTCGCCTCTTGTCTCCGTACTACGCGGCGACACCGAACCTCATGACGATCGGCCGAAACGATTTCGCGACGCGACGCGAGCGAACCGGCGACCTCTTCGCGCGCGCGTTGCCACTGCCGGAGCTGTCCGAATGGCAGTGGACCGCCACGTTGTCGCCGATCGCCCTGCCACTTCGTGGAAGCCAGCCGAACGGCTACGTGACAGGCCTTGTGGCACGGGCGTCATGCGAGGCGGCAGGCAAGCGCCTGTGCAAGCTGGACGAGTGGAGGCGTGCTTGCAAAGGCGCGGCAGCCGCGCAGTTTCCGTATGGCCCGAGCTATCGCGAGGCGCTCTGCAACGTCGCGACGAGGGAGCACCCCGCGGCGCTCCTTCATGACAACGCCAGCGTCGGTCACTTGGATCCGCGGCTCGACGCGCTGACCTACGACCGCGCTCCGCGCCCCTTCCCTGCGGGCGAGCTCGCGACCTGCGCCAGCAGTTGGGGCGACGACGCGATCTACGACATGGTCGGCAACGTCGACGAGTGGGTCGACGAGAAGGGTGGCGCGTTCGCCGGAGGCTTCTTCGCGCGCGGGACGACGAATGGTTGCGACGCGATCGTCACTGCGCACCCGGAGAACTACCTCGACTATTCGACCGGCGTGCGCTGCTGCAGCGATGCCGTCTCGCAGTGAGCCCGAGCGCGCGAGCTCGCGGACGCATCACGGGAGAGCGCGGAGCGCGACTGACGCGACAACGACGCTCTGGAAGCGAAACTTGCGCGCGCGGTCGTAGTGCCACCGCACGAAGCGTCCGCACTCCAATTCATTGGCCATCTGCTCCGTATCTTGGCGTCAGGCGTGCGACGGCGTAGGACGTCGTTAGCTCTCCACTGATGCGCGTCTACCTCGAGCTCCTCACGCGGCGACCCGCATTCCTGCGGATGTGGTCGGCCGAGCTGGTGTCGCTCATCGGGGATTGGTTCAGCCTCGTCGCGGTCAGCATCCTCTCGCTCGACTCACCAGACGGCGGCGTCTTTGCCCTCGCGACCTCGCTCGCCGCGCACCTCTTGCCACAGGCTTTCGCCGCGCCGCTCGGTGGTTGGGTCGCGGATCGCTTCGACAAGCGACGCGTACTCTTGGCGGGCGCGTACATCGAGGGGGCGCTCACGCTGTTGATGCTCGGGGCGGCACACCTCGGGACGATCGGCGTGCTCCAGCTCGCGCTCTGTCTTCGTTCGATGGCGAGCGCAGTGCGCGAACCCGCAGCCGGTGCTGCCCTTCCTACGATCGTCGAAAGAGACGAGCTGCGCGACGCGAACACGCTGACTGGCTTCACGTGGAGCGTGGCGCTCGCGATCGGCATGAGCATCGGCGGCTTCGTGACGGCGAGTGGCCCTCAGTTCGCGCTCGCAGTCGACGCGTGCACGTTCCTCTTGTCCGCGGCGATCCTGTTCGGCTTGCCGAAGCTCCCACCGTCAGAGGAGCCGAGGGCCGAGGGTGGCATCGCTCCGGTCCGCGACATCGTGCTGGCGGCTCGAGCCGGGTGGTCGCCGCGAATGCGCCGCTCGATCTTCACGTTCGCACCCGTCGCGCTCGTGTCGGGCTCGGGCTGGTTGCACCTGAACCTGGTGGGCCACGTCCACGCGCTGGCGGCCGGCGCTGCAGCGACGATCGGCATCCTCCAGGCGATTCGAGGCGTCGGCACGGCGCTGGGACCCATCGCGTCGCGCCGGGTCAGCGGGTCGTCGCTCGATCGTTTTGCAGATGTCGGTGCGTTGGTCGTGGTGATTGGCGCCGTCGGGCTCGCGTTCGCACCGACGTTCTGGTTCGCGTCGATCGCTGCGGTTCTCTGGGGGGCTGGCGGGGGGGCTGTTTGGGTGATCCTGACGACCGAGATCCAGACGTCGAAGGACGAAGCCATGCGCGGACGCTACATCGCGCTGGCCGGGCTCGCATTCACCGCGTCGATGACCTTGGGCGCCTGGACGGCGGCCGCGTTGCTCCAGGTCGGCCTGTCCGAAGGCATCGGCGCAGTCATCATCGGCGCTGCGGCATGTGTCTCCTGGCTAGCGCTACGTCGTCCGTCGCTCGAGACCGCGCCGGGGCGCAGCGCGACCGTCGCGGGATCTTGAGCCCCGAGCGACTCGGATGGACGGCTCAGAGCGATTCGGACACGCAAAGCGACGCGCCGCAGTCGTCAGCGAGCGGCTCGCTCGAGGACGAGCTCGACATGTTCGCCGACGACGGCACGCACTCGGGACGAGACGCGACGCTCGCGTCTGAGCAGCGTGCTTCTGCGGCCTCTTCCAGACAAACTGTCTCTTCCGGCGCGCAGGCGTCGGAGGACGACGCGAGCAGCGTGGACGAGCTGCGTACAGAGGCAGCCCACACGACGCTCTTATTGCCAGCGCCCTGGAAAGAGGAACCATTCGGCGTGGAGACCGAGCTGCCCCGAGGAAGACCAGCCCGTTCGACGTCGTGCGTCGGCGGCGCGGCGCTCTCGACCCCCTGATCCGGTGTTCGCGCGCCCGTGGGCTTCGACTGGTTCTGTCGAGAGACGCCCACGAGAAGCACCACCGCAGCCGCGGACGCCACGAGGACCTGCATGGGCGAGCCGCGCAGAATGGCTCGCAACGACCAGCTTGCTCGGAAGGAACGGAGCGACAGCGACTCTGAGGAGAGCGCGCGGAGCCAACGCGTGGCGCGCTCTTTCATGGGGCGCGGACGCGCGCGGTGCACGAGGAACGCCTCGAACGAGGGAACCGGCGGCTCGGCATCGCGAGCGCGCGCTCGGCTCGCGAAGAGGCGGCGCTCGACGGTGAGCTGCTCGAGCTCGGCGCGACAGGCCGCGCAGACGGCGACGTGGAGACGCGCGTCGACCGAGGTCGCTTCGTCGAGCTCGCCTTGCGAGAGCGCATCGAGATCGAACCGGCAGGGAGCGGTGGGCCTCACGCGACACCCCCGTCGTCGTCGACACGTTCCGGGGGCCCGTCGAGGACCTTGCGGAGCGCGAGCCGGGCGCGGTGCACCTCGACCTTCACCTTTGCGACGCTGAAGCCCATCGCGGTAGCGATCTCTTCGTAGGGGAGCAGGTGGTCGCAGCGAAGCAAGAGGATGGCTTGCCGATCTGGAGAGAGCGCGTCGATCGCGCGATCGAGCGCCGCCGCCGATTCGGCCCCCGAGAGCTCTGCCTCTGGGCCGGCGCCGAGATCGGCGACCTCTACGCCGCGATCCGCGGGCTCGAGGACCTTGCCGCGGAGCAACTTTCGCTTGTGCTCGAGGCAGACGCGGCGGGCGATGCCGAAAATCCAGCCGACGAGGCGGTCGGGATCCTCGAGCGACCCGATGCGCTGAAACACCCGAATGAAGGTGTCTTGGTGCGCATCGGCGGCGCTGTGCGGATCACGCAGCATGTCGCGCACGAAGCGCATGACCGGCGGGGCGAACCGATCGTACATCTCGCGCACCGCGGCCGCGTCGCCGGCCTGCGCCCGCTCTGCGAGCGAGCGAATCGCCGCGCCTTCAGCGCGCTGGGCTAGCTCTCGCGGGTCGAGGAGGACGGTCGACAGGACGGGCACCAACCTTATGTGACCCATCCGTGGCGAGAGTTACAGCCAGATCGCGTTTTCGTCGCGGAGGCTCCTCGATCGCTCCGGGAGACGTGGGCTCGACAAGGCTCGAGTCCGACCTCTACGATGCGGGACTATTGGAGCCCCATTGTCGTCAGATCGGTCGCTACCTCCTATTTTCGCCGTTCGCGGCGGGAGGAATGGCGACGATTCACCTTGGGCGGCAGACCGGAGTGCTGGGGGTCGGGCGCGTCGTCGCGATTAAGCGCCTCCAGGAGTCCCTGGCACGGGACGAACACTTCCGGGCCATGTTCCTCGACGAGGCCCGCATCGCGAGCGGGATCGATCACCCGAACGTGGTCCGAACGCTCGATGTGATTTCGACTGATTCCGAGCTCATGATCGTCATGGAGCTCGTGCGAGGAGATGCGCTATCGCGCTTGCTCGCGGCGTGTCGAGACGCGAACGTCACGGTCCCGCTCCCGATTGCATCGGCGATCGTCGCGAGCGCGCTCGACGGGCTGCACGCCGCACACGAAGCGACGGATGAAGCGGGCCGTCCACTCGAGATCGTCCATCGCGACGTCTCCCCCCACAACATCCTCGTCGGTGCCGACGGGATCGCGCGCATCGCCGACTTCGGTATCGCTCGCGCGCTGGGCCGCTCGGTGGTTACGCGGACCGGGGAGATCAAGGGCAAGCTCAGCTACATGCCGCCCGAGCAGATGCGCTCGGACGAGGTCGATCGGCGCGCGGACGTCTATGCAGTCGCGGTCATCCTCTGGGAGACGCTCACCGGAACGCGGCTCTACGCAGGGGCCGACCCGACGGTCCTCTTCTCGGTGCTCGAGGAGACACCGCCACCGCCGAGCAGCCTGCGTGGCGACCTGCCTCCGGAAATGGACGCGCTCGTGATGCGGGGCCTGGCGAAAGATCCCCAAGACCGGTTCGCGAGCGCGCTCGAAATGGCGAAAGCTCTCGAGCAAATCGTGCCGCCGGCTCGACCGCGCGACGTCGGGGATTGGGTCCGCACGTGGGCGCGCGACAGCCTCGAGCGACAGTCGTCGCTCGTGAGCCGCATCGAGACCGGTGACGTGACGGCGAGCGTCCCCGCACCGGCCGAAGGAACGATCACAGGAACGACGAGCAGCTTGACGAACGCCGCGATCCCGATGCGACGCTCGCCGATGCTCTGGGGCATCGCGGGCGTGGGCGCCTTCACCGCGACGCTCGCGATCGGCGCGCTCGCATACCGTTCGACCTTCTCGACTCGCGCCGAGTCGACCCCGACGATCCCGCTTCCGACGGCGTCCGTATGGACGAGCCCGGCGAGTGCCATGAGCGCGGAACCGCGTCCGGCGGTCGAGGTCGCCCCCGCGCCGAGCGCGACCGCCGACTCTGCCACCACCGCCGCGACCAGCGCGTCGGCGGCGCCGAACGCCGCTCGTCCTCGCGTCACGCCACCACCACAGAAGAGCACGGAGAGCGCGCCGGTCCCGGCGTCGACGCCGAACGATGTCCCCGCATATCCCTATGAGTTCTGAGATTCGACGTCCGCGCGGGCGGTGGTGGATGACGCTCGCGATCGTCGGGGCGGTGGCGGCACCGAGTCATGCACGCGCGCAGCCGCCCCCCCACACTCCGACGTTTCAAGAGAAGGAAAGCGCACGCAAGCTGCTCGATCAGGGCCGCGCCGCAGAAGCGAAGGGAGATCCCACGCTCGCGATCGAGCGCTATCGCGCCGCCGACGCGATCATGAGCGCGGCGACGACGGGCATCTACCTGGCCCACGCGCTCGCGAAGAATGGCAACTTGATCGAAGCGCGAGACGTCGCGCTTCGGACGTCTCGCGAACCGAAGCTGCCGGGCGAGCGCCCGGAGCGGACGCTGGCGCGCAACGAAGGAGCAAAGCTGCTCGCCGAGCTCGGCCCGCGCGTCCCGTCGGTGACGGTGGATGCGCGGCCACCGGGGGCGCGGGGACTCACAGTGACGATCGACGGCAAGGCGCTGCCAGAAGCGGTAATCGGGCAGCCGTGGTCGGTCGACCCAGGCGCCCACACCGTGACCGTCGCCGCGGACGACTTCGTCTCGCAGACGGTCGACCTCACAGTCAAAGAGGCCGAGTCGCGCGCCGTGGCGATCGACCTCGTCCCCGTCGCTTTGCCCGAGACGCCGCCCGTCGCGCCGATCGCACCGAAGACGTCTCCGGCACCCGCGCCTGCCGACGATGGCGTCGAGCCCGCGTGGGTCCTTGCGATCACCGGTCTCGTGGTGGGCGGTGCTGGCCTCACTGTCGGCGGGATCACTGGGGGTCTGTCGCTCTCGAAGACGAGCACGATCGAGGACGCATGCGCCGGCACGAAGTGTCCGTCGTCGCTCGCCGCGGATGGCGAAGACGCACAAACGCTCGCGACGGTCTCCAACGTCGCGTTCGCCGTGGGCGGCGCGCTCGCGGCCGCCGGCCTCGTCGGCGTCATCGTGATGAGCACGTCGAGCGACGACGCGGACCCTGCGGTCTCCCTCTCGATCTCGCCGCTCGGCTTCGAGTGCGTAGGGAGCTTCTGATGCAACGTCACGTCATCCTCGCCGCGTGTGTCCTCTCGACTGGCTGCGAGCTCGTCAGCGGCCTGTCCGATCTTTCGTTTGAGGGCTCCGGCGGCGGCGGCGGCACTTCGACGTCAGCGGGCGGTGCAGGCGGCGCCACGACCACCGCAAACGGGGGCGGCGGCGCCACGACCACCGCAAACGTGGGCGGCGGAACGACGTCGTCGGTCGGCGGAGCGGGCGGCGCGGGCGGCGCGGGGGGCGGCACCTCCACCGCGATCGACGAGCTGTTCGGCGGCCGGGATCGCAGGACCTGCGCCCGCCGCGGCGACGACTACTACTGTTGGGGCTACACGAACGGGGTGGCCATCGGCGCCCCCGTCCTCACGACCTTCCCGGTCGGCACCACCTTCGTGGCGCCGGGAACCGGCAACAACTGCGTCATCGCGAACGGCGCACTCCAGTGTTGGGGCATTTACAACATCTACGGCGAGCTCGGAGTCGGCGACACCAACGGGCACGCGTTCCCGCAACCCGTCGACGTGCCTGTTCCGGTCGTGTCCTACGCCAACGACGCCGAGAACGCGTGCGCGCTCTCTGGTGCCCCCGCCGACCTCTACTGCTGGGGCGACAGCTCGTATGGACAGGTCGTCTTTCCTGGCGACTCCGACGCGCACCCCGATCCGACCCTCGTCACGATCCCAGGCACCGGTGACCTCGCCGCCATCGGCGTAGGGACGTTTCACGTGTGCGCGCAGCGCGGTACAGAGGCCTATTGTTGGGGCCACAACCAATACGGCTCGCTCGGGATCGGCATCGACGATCTTCTCGACCACCCGCCGACGAAGGTGGCGAGCGCCGATCCGGTCGGACAGCTCGTCGTGTACTCCGACGGAGGCTGCATCGTCTCGACCACGGGCGCCGCGTCATGCTGGGGCTACGCGTTCGACGACTCGGCAGACCCGGTTCCTGTCGCTGTGCTCGACGGAGCGGTCGGCCTCTCGGCGGGGAGGGCTCACGTCTGCGGCATCGTCGGCGGCGAGGTCGCCTGCGCGGGTCTAAACGACCAGTTTCAGCTTGGCTACCCCAACAACACGATCGTCGAGAACGTCATCGACATCCCGGGCGGCGCGGCTCGAGTCGTCTGCGGTACCGAGCACACCTGCGCGCTCTCGCTCGACGGTGACGTCTACTGTTGGGGCGACAACAACGGGGGCGCGCTCGGTTTCGGCTCGACCGTATCGATGCTCTTCGCGACGCCACAGAAGGTCACCTTTCCCGCGCCGTAACGCCCCGCAATCGAAGCTCGCTTCGCGTGCTCGAGCTCAGGGCCGCAGCGTCGATTCGAGGCTCGCCGCGACCCCCATCTCGCCCAGGCCGCCCGTCAGGTCTCGACCTTCTTCCCGGCCTTCTTCCAGCCCTGAATGCCCTGCGGCATGACGAACACGTTCTTGTAGCCGAGCTTTTGCGCCGCGACCGCGGCGGTATGGCAGGCCGTTCAATGTTCGTTGGCGCAATAGAAGACGAGGTCCGCGTCCTTGTTCGGCGTCAGATCCGCGTCCGTCATGTTGCGATAAGAGAGAAACTTCGCGGTCGGGACGTGGCCCGCGTCGAAGACCTCGCGTTGATTGCAGTCGTAGACGAAGAACGTGCCGTCGTTCTTCGCGATACGGGCCTCGACCTCGTCGGCGGTGAGCTCGGCGAGCGCGTGCTCGCCGGTCGCGTGCTCGCCCGGCGTGGCCGTGGCCGTGTTCGTAGCTTCGCCCGAGACGGGCGTCGCCTTGTTGGTGTCGTTCGACCCGCAGCCGCTGAGAAGCGCGGCGATGCAGGTGGCGGCCAGGGCCGCCGATCGGGTTCTGGTGAACATTTCGGAAGGGTGCTCGGCGCCCGACATCGGGTCAAGCATGGAGTCTCCGAGGCTTCATGGTATGCGGACCGCATAGTCACATGTTCGCACCTACGCTCGACCTCGAGAACCCGACCGAAGAACACCGCATGCTCCGCCAGATGTGCCGCGACTTCGCGCGCACGGTGCTCGAGCCGCAAGCGGATGCGCAGGACAGGAAGGGCCACCTCGACACGTCGTTGATGCGGCGAGTCGGCGAGCTCGGTCTGCACGGGATCACGATCCCAGCCGACGACGGCGGCGCCGGTCTCGACGCGCTCGCCGCGACGATCGTTCACCACGAGCTCTCGAAAGCCGATCCGGGTTTCACGCTCGCGTACCTCGCGCACGCGATGCTCTTCGTGAACAACTTCTACTGGGCCGGAAACGCCGACCAACGGAAGCGCTACCTGCCGAAAGTCCTGAGCGGCGAGTGGATCGGCGCCATGGGGATGACCGAGCCGGGCGTCGGCACCGACGTCATGGGCATGACGACGGTCGCGAAGAAGGACGGCGACCGCTACGTGATTCGCGGACAGAAGTCGCTCATCACGAACGCCCCAGAGGCGGACGTCTTCATCATCTACGCGAAGGTGGACAGCAAGGTGACGAGCTTCCTCGTCGAGCGCGGCTTTGCCGGGCTCTCGACGCCGAGCAAGTTCCCGAAGATGGGCATGCGCGCGTCGAGCCTCGGCGAGGTCGTCCTCGAGGACGTGTCCGTCCCAGAGGCGAACGTCCTCGGCAAGGTCGGCGGCGGCGTGACGAACATGATGCGCAACCTCGAGATCGAGCGCCTCACGCTGGCAGCGATGAGCCTCGGCATCGCCGATCGATGCCTCGACATCATGGTGAAGTACGCCGCAGAGCGGAAGAGCTTCGGCAAGCCGATCGCCGACCACGGACAGGTGCAGCGCTACATCGGCGAGAGCTTCGCGAAGACCGAAGCGGCACGTGCCCTCGTCTACTCGGTCGCCCGCAACGTGCGCCCGGACAACCAGAACCGGCTCGGCACGGACGCTGCGAAGCTCTTCGCCGCGCCCGTAGGAAAAGAGGTCGCGGACAACGCGATGCAGGTGCTCGGCGGCTGGGGTTACTGCGACGAGTTCAAAGTCGAGCGCTTCCTCCGAGACGCGAAGCTGCTCGAAATCGGCGGCGGCACGCTCGAGTCGCACCAGAAGAACATCACGAAGGATCTCGTCCGCGGCCTGGGCTGAGGCTCGCCGGCCGAGACGGCCGACAGAGCGTTGCGTCCGCTCCCGCGCCTGGGCTTCCGCACGGGACGAGCCCGGCGTTCTCGGCTCAACCGGGAACACCTGGCCGCGGCGGGGGTTCTCGGCTGATAAGGTGGGGGAAATGGCTGAAGCGACGGAAGACGCGCCTCTCTTGGAGAGCCTCACGGTGCTCGTCGTCGACGACGAGCCGTCGAACCTCTCGAGCATCGAGAAGATCTTTCAGAAGGACGGCATGCGCGTCCTCACGGCGCCGTCGGCCAAGATCGCGCTCGACGTGCTTCGCGCGCACCGCGTCGACGTCGTCCTGACGGATCTCATGATGCCCGCGGTCAGCGGCCTCGAGCTGCTCAAGGCGATCAAGCAGGTCTCGCCGGACGTCGAGGTCGTGCTGATGACCGCGTACGGTACGGTCGAGACCGCAGTTCAGGCGATGCGCGAGGGCGCGTACGACTTCGTCGAGAAGCCTCTCAAGCGCATGACCATCGTCAAGACGGCGCGCAAAGCCGCAGAGCGACGCCGCCTGTCGATGGAAAACCGCGAGCTCCGACAAGAGCTGAGCGTCTTGACGGGCCGCGAGATCGTCGGTTCGTCGCCTGCCTTGCGCCGCGTGCTCGACATCGCCACGCAGGCCGCGCCGTCGAGCGCGACCGTGCTCGTCCTGGGTGAGAGCGGCACCGGCAAAGAGCTGCTCGCGAGGTACATCCACCAACACAGCTCGCGCGCGGGCGCACCGTTCGTCGCCGTGAACTGCAGCGCGATCCCGGAGAGCATCTTGGAGGCCGAGCTGTTCGGCCACGAGAAGGGCGCGTTCACCGGCGCGCACGCGCGGCGCGAGGGTCGGTTCGCGAAGGCCGAGGGCGGGACGCTCTTCCTCGACGAGATCGGCGAGCTCTCGATGAGCGTGCAGGTGAAGCTGCTCCGGGTCTTGCAGGAGTGCGAGTACGAGCCCGTCGGTGGTGACACCGTGCGCGCCGACGTTCGCATCGTCGCGGCGACGAACAAGGATCTCCGAGCAGAGGTCGCGGCGGGACGCTTTCGAGAGGACCTCTACTATCGACTGAACGTCATCGCGATCACCGCGCCGCCGCTTCGCACCCGCCGCGAGGACATCCCGCTCCTGATCGATCATTTTCTCGGCGTCTACTCGAAGAAGAACCACCGGGCGCGGCTCGGCGTGTCGAAAGAGGTCACGACAAAGCTCATGGACTACTCGTTTCCCGGGAACGTCCGAGAGCTCGAGAACGTGATCGAGCGCGCCGTCGTGCTCTGCCGCAACGAACGCCTCTCTTTCGACGACCTGCCGGATTCGATCCGCGACGCAGAGCCGGCCGAGCCGAGCTCGATCGCCTTCGGTGTCGGCACCCCACTCGACGAGGTCGAACGTCGCCTCATCCGCGAGACCCTGCGGCACGCGAAGGGCGACAAGAGCGTCGCGGCGCAGCTCCTCGGGATCTCGACCCGAACGATCTATCGCAAGCTCGGCGAAATGGAGGGCGGGAGCAGCTGAGCCACGCGGCCGCTCAATCGACGCGCAAAGTCTCGTGCACGTCGATCGCGATCTCGGGATCGAGCATGTACCCACCTGGGCGACGGACGAGGATGCCGTCGAGCCCCTGCTTTCGAAGCCACGCGATGACGACGTAGAGGCGGTTCTTCGCGGCCTCTACGCGGATCTTCTCGCCGGGCCAGCCGACCTCGAACAAGGTCGCGGCGTCGACGCCGTCACCCGGGCTCGCCGTGCGTTCCTTGACGAGTCGAGAGAAGACGCGGTGCGCCGCCTGGTGGTCTTCGATCGAGCGTAGCTCGCCACGCGGTGGGCGAAACTGCGCGGCGCGAGGCCCGACGATCAGCGCCGTCGGATCGAGCTCCGACAAATGCGGGGCTCCGCGTTCGCGCGCGTGGATCGCGCGCTCGAGGAGTCGACCGAGCGCGCGCGCGTCGTCGAATTGCTTGGGCGCTTCGTCGTAGGCGCGGCGCGCACGCACGAACGCCTCTGGGCCACCGTTCATGTCGAGGAAGGACTCTGCGACGCGTGTGATCGCGAGGCCCGCGTCGTCACCCACGGCCTGAAATGCGGCGCGCGCGCCTGCGATGTGCAGCGCCGCGAGCTCGACGTCTCCCGAGAGCGCGAGCACGGCGGCGAGGCGCGCGTGGCCGAGACCGAGGGACCGTTGATCGCCGACGGCGGTGAGCGCCACGAGCGCACGCTTCTGCATCTCACAGGCGCCCGCGAGATCGCCGCGCTCGGCGAGGAGCATGCCGAAATTGCCCTCTGTGATCGCGACGAGACGGAGATCTCTCGCCTGCGCAACGAGGCGATGCGCGCGCTCATAGCGGCGGTGCGCGATCTCGAGCGCGCCATCTTCTTGGTCGAGCAGCGCCAGGTTCGTCAGCATGATCCCTTCGATGCGGGGATCCGAGACGGCCGACGCGAGCTCGACCGAGCGCTCGTAGCTTCGGCGCGCCGCCTCCGGCTTTTGCTCGTCGTGGTCGAGCGCCCCGAGGTTGCCGAGCGCGCGCGCACGCGAACGCGGATCGTCGATCTTTCGATCCGCGCTGACGGCCGCGAGATACGCGGCGCGTGCACCTTCGAGGTCGCGCTTGGCGTGGAGCGCGACGCCGAGATCCACCGAGAGCGCGGGCTCGAGCTCCGGCGCATCGGCCCTCGCGTCGGCGACGGCGTCGCGGAGGAACGTCTCGGCGCGCTCGAGATCGCCGAGCGCCGCGAGCGCGCGGCCGAGGCCACCCTTCGCGCGAACGCGCAGGTCCGCCGCGATCGGAACGAGCTGCACCTTGGCCCACGTCTCTTCCCAGAGACGCGCGCGCAGATCCGCCGACGCTCGGGTCGCCATGACCGCATCCGCTGCTGCCAGCGCGCGAACCGCACGCGAAGCCGCGTCGACGTCGCGCGCCGCGTCCTCTACGGCCCTCGCGTGCACCTCGAGCAGGTTGTCGTAGTCCCGAGCGAGCAGCTCGCGCGCGTGGATGTCGCCGGCTCGCTCGACCTTGGCCCAATAGCGCGCCGCGGTCTCGAGGTAGTAGGCGTCGTGGCGTTCGAGGATCGTCGGCGCGAGGTCACTGTCGGCCAGGCGTTCCATCGCGAACTCGCGGACCGTTTCGTAGAGCGCGAGCCGCGGCGGGCCGTCGTCGTCGGGCTTCACGTAGAGGAGCGATTTGTCGCGGAGTTGCGTCACGAGGTCGACGCGCTCATGCGCGGGCTCCACGCTGAGGACGCGCTCGGCGGCGCTCATCGTGAAGCCACCTCGGAAGATCGCGCACTCCATCAGCGCTTGCCGCTCCGGTGGCGTGAGCAGTTCCCACGACCACGCGATCGCGCCCCGCATCGTGGCGTGCCTCGCGCGCGCGCCGCGGACGCCTCTCGAGAGGAGCTGCAGGCGCGCGTCGAGCCGCGCGAGCAATCCGTCGAGACCGAGGACCTCGAGCCGGGCTGCGGCGAGCTCGATCGCGAGCGGGATCCCCTCGAGACCTGCGAGCAGCGTCGCAACGCGAGGGTCGCCAGCGTCCACGGTGACGCCGACGGCGGCTGCGCGAACGACGAAGAGCGCAGCGGCGTCGGAGACGCCCGAGAGCGCGAGGGGGCCGAGCTCGTAGGCGTGCTCGCGTTCGAGACGCAGCCGCTCGCGTGACGTGACGACGAAGCACGCGCGATCGGCTTCTTTGACGAAGAGGTCGACGGCGCGCGCAGAGCTCTCGACGAGGTGCTCGAAGCCGTCGAGATGGACGACGACGCGGCCCTTGCTCTGCAGCGCTCGGGCGACCTGGCGCAGCATGTCCTCTTCGCGACGCGCCGCCCCGATCTGGACGTCCGCCGCGCGCGCGAGGAGCGCGGCGAGGCTCTCGACGTCAGTGGCTTCACCGACGTCGACGTCGACGATGGGCCGCCCTGTCGACGCCGCGAGCTCGCGCGCGATGCGCGTCTTTCCCATGCCGCCGGCGCCCCAAATCGTGACGAGGCGGTGTCCTTCGGCGACCAGGTCCCGCAGCTCTTCGAGCTCGCGCTTTCGGCCCACGAACCGCGGCGCGGGATCGACTCCGCCCATGGCGAGCTAGAAGAGCGACGGGTTCGCGAGCTTCACGGCGAGCGTCTTCTCGGGCGCGACGTCCGTCGGGATCGTCTTCACCTGAATCTCGCGGGTGTCGTCCTCGATGGGCGTGATGGGCGTCACTTGCGCGAAAATGTCGTGGTCGCTGCACCATGTGCCCTGCACGGTCGGCTCGGCGGCGTTGCCGTGATCGATGACGACGACGCCCGTGCGACAGCCCGAGTCGATGACGAAGTAGACGCCGCCGGGCCCGCCGGGCGTCATCAGATCGAGCCGAACATCGAACGTCGCGCCGGTGGGCTCGGTGACGGTCCCGGTAACCTCGCCGTCGGAGAACACGACGTGCGCGGTGCCGCCGTCGTCGGACGCGATGTCCGCCTCTCCGTTCGCGCGCTTGCCGAGATACCAACGCGACCGCGTCTCGAAGGAAGTCGGGCCCCCGCAGACATAGAGCGCGACGTCGTCGCCCGACGTCGCTACGGCCGCGACCGCATCCGAGCCCGCCAGTGCGGCAGCGTAAGAGACGACGCCGTCGTCGAGCGGCGCGACCGTCTCGTCGGCGCAAGCCGACAGCGCGATCGCTCCGGTGAGCAGACAGAGTTGGGCGAACCTCGACATCGTGCCCCAGGGTAGCACCGAGGTTCAGAGGCAGAGATCAAAGGACTTCCCGGTGACGGAAGCTCGCGTTGCGCGCCTTAATCGATCTTAATCGTCGCTCAGCATGCCCAGCGAGGGCGCTTGAAGTCGGGAGCCGCCGCCCTCCTGTTCCGAGCTAGCTTGGACGCGTGCCGACGCCGCCGCTGGGACAGCTCCTCGAGCGAAAGCTCGCCCTCGCGGTGCTTCGATCGCCACGCGCGGTCGGGCTCTTCGCGAAGCACCGCATCGAACGCGACGGAAACGTCCTGGATCGCCAAGTTCAAGCGGTCTTCCAGATGGCGAGGCTGACTGGACACAGGGGCGCCGAGGAGATCGGCCCCGTCCGGTATCGACGCGAGCTCGACGCGATCGGGACGACGCTCGGTCACGTGCCGCCGCCGATGGAAGAGGTGCGCGATCTTCGCTTCTCCGGAGCCGATGGCTCGTCTCTCTGCGCGCGCCTCTACGTGCCGTACGGCGTGAAGCGACCTTCACCGGGGTTGATCTACTTCCATGGTGGTGGCTTCGTCGCAGGCTCGATCGACTCGCACGACATCGTAACGCGCTCGCTCGCCGACGAGGCGCGTTGTCGGGTGCTCTCTTGCGAATACCGGATGGCTCCTGAGCATCCCTACCCGGCCGCCGTGCTCGATGGAGAGGCGGCGTTCGCGTTCGCGGTGAACGAGGCGACCTCGCTCGGGCTCGATGCGACGCGGCTCGCAGTGGGTGGCGACAGCGCCGGCGGCAACCTCTCGGCGGTGCTCGCGAGCTCGGTCGAGAAAGGTAAACCCGGCCCGATGGCGCAGCTGCTCATCTATCCGGCCGTCGATCTGACCATGTCGTTTCCGTCGATTCGAAACCTAGGGACCGGATTCATGCTCGAAGAAGCTGCGATCCATTGGTTTCGAAAACAGTACGCCCCCGAAGGCACCGACCTCCGCGCCCCGCGTCTTTCGCCCTACTACGCCGAGCTGAAAGGTGCGCCGCGCGCGATCGTCGTCACCGCCGGCTTTGATCCGCTGCGCGACGAAGGACGTGCCTTCGCGGAGAAGCTACGCGCGGCGGACGTGCCGACGACGCTCCTCGAGTTCGGAAGCTTGTTCCACGGGTTCCTTCACGTGGGGGCAATCGACGCCTGTCGCGAGGCGTCGAGCGACGTCGCGCGCGCGCTTCGCACGGTCTGGGACTGACGGGTCGAGCGCCTACGGACCGTCGCTATTTGACGGCCTTCGACACGCGCTTGAACGCGTCTCCGCCGGCCCTTCGCAGCCAATCGAACGCCACCGTCTCGGCCGTGGTGAGGACCGCCCCCGACGCGCGGCAAAGATCCAGGCCGGCCACGCGGTGGTCTTCCTTCCGCGACGCGACGCCGTCGATCGGAACGTGGACCTCGATGCCGCGCTGAACGAGCTCGCGAACCGTTTGGTACACGCACACGTGCGCCTCCATCCCGATGACGACCACGGTCCGCGCGCCCGTGTGCTCCCACGCCGCAGAGAAGCCGGGGGCCTCGACGGCGCTGAACTCGACCTTCTCGAGGATCGTGGCGCCGCGCGCCGTAAGTCGATCTCGTAGCGGAGCGATCGTCTGGCCGAGCCCTTGCGGGTATTGCTCGGTCGCCAGGACCGGCGCGCCGAGCGCATCGGCGGCCTCGAGCAGGATGGCTCCGGCGCGCGTCACAGCGACGAGCTGCGCTTCCGGCATCGCCGCGGCGAGCCGTTCTTGGACGTCGACGACGAGCACCAGCGTCCTATTGGGTTCCAGGCGTTTCACACTTCAAGCATACAGCGAGCGAGGAGCGGGCACCGGCCGCAGACGTCAGCCGCGCAAGCGGAGATCGCTGAAGAGCGAGCCTCCGCGCACGTCGACGCGAAGGCGCAGCGACGCGACTTGCTCGCCCTCCGAGTCGACGACAGTCCCCACGATGGTCGTCGCGGCGGCGTAGGCATCGCTGCTGAAGCCGCGCTTCTCGAGGCGCGCCGTGAGCGCGCGTTCGTCGTCTCCGGCGAACGCGACGGAGTACACGACGACAGGTCCCGGGTCGATGGCGAGCGCGCCGACGACGGAGCCGAGCGCGGCGAGACCTGGCGCGCGAACCGTGCCGACCAGCTCCGCGCGCCGAAGGACGACGTCGCGCAGGCTCGGGACGACCGCGCGGATCAAGAACGACGCAGGCTCTTCACGGCTTGGCGAGCTCGGCCAGCTGAACGAGCCGCTGAACCGCTCGACCCACTCGAAGCCCGCGACCACGTTTTCACGCTCCGGTCGACGACGGCGGTTCTTCCGGCAAGCCAGGCGCCGCGGTCGCCTGATCGAAATCCGCAGGCGGCAGCCGAAGACGCTCGACGATCTGTCCGTTTTGCAGCGCGTCGACGATTTCGCCCACGTCTTCGATCTTCACGCGGCCATAGAAGATCTGGTCGGGCTCGACGGCGACGACGGGCCCCGCCCAGCACACGTCGAGGCAGCTCGACGTGCAGGCTCGGACCTCTGTCTGCGCCAGCCCCCGCCCCGCGATCTCCATCTTCAGCGCTGCATGCAGCGCCTCCGCGCCCCGCGTCGCGCACGACCCCTTCGGAGTCCCCGGTGCCCGTCGATTCACACACACGAACAGGTATCGCTTCCGCTCAGCCATGATCTCTTCCGAAGTAATCGCGCGGACGGGGCAAGAAGTCACGTGCAAGGGAAGGGCGCGTTTCTGATCGGTGATGGCGGCCCGCCGAGCATGGCGCGACAATGGGCGCCGCGTGCAGCCCGGATTCACCGCAGGCTTCTTCGTCGCGTGGACTCCGGTCTACCTCGTAGCGGCGGCGCTCTCGCTCTGGGCGGGGCGCAGGTCCAGCTCGGCGCCCGAACGCTTGGCCCTCGGAGCGCTCTTCGTCACGTTCGCGATCGAGAGCTGCGCGGCCGGGGTGTTCGCCGCCGCTGGAAACCCGAGCGCCGGCACGCTCTTTCGCGTCGCGGATGCCGCGCGCCTCTTCGTCCCGGGCATCTTGTTTCACTACGCCGTGGTCTCCGATCGCAATCGCGTCGGGCGGCGACTCATGCTGCCGATCTACGGCGTGGCGGCGGCCGGAGCGGTCTACGCAGCGATCGGCGCGGGGTCCCCCGAGCTCGACGCAGCCACGCTCGTGAGCGTCGCGACGCCGAATCACCCGAGCGTCTCGCAGCAGCTCGCAGAGACCGTCGGCGCGATCGTGGTCGTCGCGACGACGATCCTCCTGGGGAGGACGTTCGCGCTCGAGAAGCGCGCTTCGGCGCTGCCGTTCCTTGCTGCGTGCGGGCTCGCCGTGGCCGTCGTCTTCGACGCAATCACCTCGCTCGTCGGCGCGACCGCGAGGCCGCTGTCGAGCTTCGGGTTCGCGGCGTTCACGCTGATATTGCTCGCAGCGCAGATCTTCGACGCCGCGAAGCGGCGCGATCGCCTGCTCGACAAGACACACGAGCTTCGCCGAAAATCCGACGATCTCGGGAAGGCCTTCAAGGAGCTCCGCGCCGCGCAGAACGAGATGGTGCGCAAAGAGCAGCTCGCGGCGATCGGCGAGCTCTCGGCCGTCATCGCGCACGAGGTGCGGAACCCGCTGGCCGTGATCCAGAACGCCGTCGCGACGATGCGGCGAGCCGGCACCGACGAGACCACGCGCGCCACGCTCCTCACCATCCTCTCGGAAGAGACGACACGTCTCAACCAGCTCGTCGGTGATCTGCTGCACTACGCTCGCCCGCTCTCGGTAGAGCCCGAGACGATCCAGCTTCGAGAGCTGGTCGACAAGGCGATCGCGCCGCTCGCGAACCGGATCGATCTCGAGGTCGTCGTGACCGAGGACGACGCGATCCCGAAGATCGGAGGCGATCCGCTCTTGCTCCGCCAAGCGATCGAGAACGTCGTGAACAACGCCGCGCAAGCCATGAACCAGGGTGGCCAGATGACCGTCGACTTGTCGATCGCCGACGAGGAAGCGGCGGGCGTGTATTTGACGGTGCGCGACGAAGGAGAGGGCATGGATACGGTCGTGCGATCCCGCGCGCTCGATCCGTTCTTCACGACGCGCCCCGCGGGCACCGGGCTCGGGCTCGCGATCGTCGCCCGCGTGGTCGACGCACACCGTGGGCGGTTGACGATCAAGAGTGAGCGCGGGTCGGGCACCGAGGTGCGCCTCTTCTTGCCGGTGTCGCCGACGACCGCCGAGAGGTCGAGCCGAGCGCACCTATTGCCGCCGCAAATCGAGCCCTTTTCTTCGCGCGACAACAAAGGCAAAGCACCGGGGTGACCCTGTCTCGCTCGGACGTCGTGGCGCTCGACAAGCGCTACGTTTGGCATCCTTACACGCCGATGCGGCGCTACATCGCCGAGACCGATCCGCTCGTGGTCGCTCGAGCCGAAGGCTCGAAGCTCTTCGAGGCCGATGGTCGCGGGTATTTCGACGCGAACTCGAGCTGGTGGGTCTCGGCGCTCGGACACTCGCATCCCAGGATCGTCGCGGCCCTTCGCGATCAAGTCGGCACCCTCGCGCACGTGTCGCTGGCGGGTGTGACGCACGAGCTCGCGGCGCGGCTTGCCGAGGCCCTCGCGAAGCTGGCTCCTCCCGGGCTCGAGCACGTGTTCTTCAGCGACGACGGCTCGACTGCGCTCGAGGTCGCGCTGAAGATGGTGCTCGGCTTTCACCGCGCGCACGGCGCTCCGGATCGTTCGAAGTTCGTCGCGCTTCGCGGCGCCTTTCACGGCGAGACGCTCGGCGTGACTGCGCTCGGCGGCGTCGAGCTTTTTCGGCAGGCGTTCTCGAGCGTCCTCATGGATGTCTGGTTCATCCCGGTGCCGGCACCCGACGAATCCGAGAGCGGGCCCGCAGCGAAAGCCGCACGCCAGCTCTTCGAAGCGCATGGAAAGGAAATCGCGGGCGTCGTGGTCGAGCCGCTCGTTCAAGGCGCGACGGGGATGCGCATCTATCCGCCCTGGTTCTTGAAGCTCTTGCGCGACCTGACGACCGAGCACGGCGCGCTCCTCGTCGACGACGAGGTCTTCACCGGCTACGGCCGCACGGGGCCGTTCTGGGCGGCGACCCAGGCGGGAGTCGTGCCCGACATCGTCGCGACCGCGAAAGGTCTCTCCGGGGGGATGTTCCCGATGGCCGCGACGCTGGCTTCGCAGCGCGTCTTCGACGCGTTCCTCGAACCTCACACCGCGCTCTACTACGGCCATTCGTACTGCGGAAACCCACTCGGGGCGCGCGTCGCCCTCGAGGTCCTCGACATCTATCGCGACGAGCGCATCCTCGATGGCATCGTGCCGCGGTCGGCGAAGATCGCCGCCTGCTTCGAGACGCTCGGCGCGATGCGTGGCGCGTCGAACGCCCGCTCGCTGGGCATGATCGGCGCCGTCGACCTGGCCGAGGACGCAAGCTACACGGGCGGCGTCGGCTGGCGCGTCTACACCGAGGCGAGGAAGCGAGGCGCGTACCTGAGGCCGCTCGGCGACGTCGTCTACGTCGCGCCGCCGCTCAACATCACGATGAGCGACCTCGACGAGCTGCTCGGCATCGTGACCGAGAGCGTCCGCGCCGTCGTCCTCGCGTAGCGGGCGCGAGCGCGCAAACGACGAAACAATCGCGTGTCGGCCGACGCATCGAGCGTCTGGTAGCCTTGGGGCCATGCGAAGCGTTCTATCGACCTTGGCCTTCGTCGTCGTGCTCGCCAGCCCCGCGCTCGCGCTGGCCGACATGCCCGGCTCGAACTGCAGCGGCAAGGACGAGTGCAGCGGCTGCTCACCGGACGGCAACGCCGAGGGCTATTGCGAGAACGGCGAGTGCGTCGAGGGATCGCCGAGCGACTGCGGCAGCGACGGATGCAACGCGGCAGGTGGCTCGAGCGCTCCGACCGCGATCGTGGCCGGCGGCGCGTTTTTCGCGCTGGCTGTCGCCTGGAGCCAACGGAAGCGCGCCGCGAAGAAGCAGCGCTGAAACACCGACGTCTTCGGGCCTGCGGGCTGGGTCAGGCCCGCGCGCGCGCCTGCGGTGTCCCCGGAGCCGTCGCGCCTGCGCCGAGCTTCGCGAAGGTCTCGATGACGAAGTCGCGGAACGCGATGACCTTCTTCGGCGTGTGCTTCGCCTGCGGATAGATGACGTACAGCGCGGCGGACGCCTTCGCATAGTCCGGCACGACCCGAACGAGCTTGCCGTCCGCACAGTCGCCGAGCGCGTGAAAAGAAGGAAGCGGACCGACGCCAGCGCCGGCGCGGACGAGCGAGCGGAGAAACGCGAACTCACTCGTCACGATGCGTGGCGGTTGCTTCTTGTCGGGCCGAAGGCCCGCGAGATCCGCGCGTCCCCCCGGAGTCTGAAAGACGATGACGTCGTGCGCCGCGAGGTCGTCCAGCGAGTGCGGCAGACCGCGGCGCGCGAGGTACGCCGGGGAAGCGAAGAGATGTAATTCGGTCTGCGCGACCTTGCGCGCGACGAGGGACGAGTCCTTCAGCTTCGACGAGGCTCGGATCGCGACGTCGAAGCCCTCTTCGACCAAGTTGACGAGGCGGCCCGATGCGTCGATCTCGATCTGGATGCGCGGATAGCGCGCCGCGAAGCGCGTGATGGGCTCTGCGAAGAGCGCCTCGGCGACGTCGACCGGCATCGTCACACGGAGCAGCCCTTGGGGTTGATCGTCCTCGTCCGAGAGGACGGTCATCGCCTCGCGGAGACCTCCGACGTGAGGGGCGACCTGGTCGAAGAATCGACGCCCCGACTCCGTGAGCGCGATCGAGCGCGTCGAGCGGCGAAGGAGGCGGATTCGGGTCGCGTCCTCGAGTCGAGAGAGCGCGCGGCTCAACGTCGACTTCGGTACACCGAGCTGCTTCGCCGCGCCGGTGAACGATCCGGCCTCGACCACGCGGACGAAGGCTTCGATCTCGTCGAGAAGCATGTGCTCGCCACCTTAACGCGTTTTCGCCGCGCGCGCGTACGCGGGCAGGCTCGGGTTTGCGGACCTGTCGACTCCGTCTCGTCGTGCTAAGCCCGCGGCGTGCAGATTCCAGAGCTGCCCAGTACGTCGAGCTCCACGTGGAACGCGGCCGAGATCCCGGTTCGTTGGGACGACATCGCGCAGGATGGACGGTGCCGCGTCGAGGCGCTGCCTCCTCTGCTCGGCTCGACCGCGTGGCGTGCGCTCATGAATACGCCCGCGGGAAAGGCTTCGATCGGGACCGGCATCGTCCCGATTCTGACGCGCCTCGTGATCCACGCCGGCGACGGTCCGTTCGGAGTGAACGCTCCGATGAGCGCGCGCGGCGCGTACGCGTTCGGCCACGTCCTCGGCGCGAGCGGCCAGGTCGAGCGCTTGCTCCTCGGCATGTGGATCGACGCCTCGCTTCCCATCGGACGTGTCTACGGCGACGCCGAGGGCGCCGGGATGCTCGCCCACGCCGGAGCGGTCTACGCCGAGCACACGTTGACCAGGCTCTTCGCGCCACCCGACGAGCGCAAGGTCACGCGCCTGGCGCTCGAAGGCCTCGATCCGGTGCCGGGCGACTCGATGCCGCTCGTTCGCGGCGACGACGTCACGCGGCTTCCGATCGGCGCGAAGTGGCTCGAAGACGCAGCGTCCGTCGATCCGGTGGCGATCCCGTTCGGCCTCGCGCACACCGACTCGAATCAACACGTCAACTCGCTGGTCTACGTTCGGTTGTTCGAAGAGGCCGCCCTGCGTCGCCTCTCCGCGCTGGGGAAGAGCACCGTCGTCTTGGCTCGGCGCGTCCACATCGCCTATCGCAAGCCCTGCTTCGCGGGCGAGGTCGCGACCGTCACGCTCCGCGTCTACGAGCACGACGGCTCGCTCGGCGTGGTCGGCACGTTCGCCAACGCGAATGAGCCTGGGCGCCCGACGAGCCACGTGCACATGATCCTGCGTTGAGCTGGGGAGCCGGACGATGTCGATCCAAGAGCGGGACTACCTGAAAAAGCTCCTCGAGCAGTTCGCCGCCGCGCTCGCCCGCATCGCCGGGCTGAAGAACGAGGGAAAGCTCGAGGACGCAGAGGACGCAGTGCACTCGGCAGGCGAAGAGGCCTTCGGTGCGCTGACGAGCACGCTCGACTCGCTCGACGCGAAGTCCGCAGCCGAGGTCCTCGGGCATCGACAAAAGCTCGGCGTCTACGCCGCGCTCACCGGAGAGCTCGCGGACATCTGCGCGCGCGACGGACGCCAGAAGCACGCGCGCTCGAAGTATCGACGCGCGCTCGAGCTCCAGCTCGCGAGCCTGGCGGTGTATCCGGAAGGCGCAGAGCAAACGAAGACCGCGATCCGCGCGCTGCGCGCAAAGCTCGTCCTCGAAGATCTACCGGCCGAGCTTCGGAGCGCGCTGGACGCGCTCGTGGGCTGAACGACGGCGGTCACTCCGGGATCGGGCATCGCGACGGCAAGCAGCGCCTTCCGTCCGGACATCCCTTCGCCGCGAGCCTGCACGCGTCCTCGACGTCGGCAGGGGACAGCTCGATCCAGCGTTCGCACCCGCTCGGCTCGCCGGCCCCGCAACCTTTCCGTGCCCAGTCGAGGCGTTCGACGTCCGTGCTCGAGTGGTACATCAACCCCAGACACGCGCGGCCTTCTCCGCCCTCGCAGGCGCGCTTCCAGGTCTGAGGGATGACGTTGGCGAAGAACGTGGTCGTAGCGAAGAGCGCGACGGCAGAGCTCATCGGGATCGAGAGCACCGTCCACGCCCAATGCGCCCTTCGGGCGCCCGCGAAGGTCAGGGCGAAGCCCACGAACAGCGCGCCCCCGAAGAGGAGCCCCCGATACGGAAGAAACTCGAGACCGATTCCGGGCCCATCCACGTGGTAGCCGAAATCGAGGACTTGGGAGCAGCCAGCGAAGCCCATCGACGTCATCCCGAAGAGCACCGCCGCGGCGCCGACGTTCGTGTGCTTCCGCTTCGCCTGCGGCAGCGGCGCGAGCGCCTCGCTCGGGACCTTCGGCGGGGCGAAGGGGTTCACGCCTACAACTGGGAGAAGAAGTTCCAGAACGCAGGCGCCGAGAGACCGTCTTGGCGCGAATGGTCCTGTCCCTGCGTTTGACACCACACGACCGGAAGCCCCGCGTCGCAGCCGTCGTAGGCGACGCAAGGCGACGGATCGAACGGCGCCGTCGTCGCCGCACAGCCGTTGTCCGCCAGGTATTTGTCGCGTGCGCCCTGGCTCGCCGAGATGTTCACCGTGTTGTCGTTCTCGTCGTGGATGAGCAGCGCCGCGACCTTGCCCGTGCAGTTCGAGCCCACTTGTCCGCCCGCGATCGACGCGACGCCGCGCAGCTCGGCCCCTCGGATGCACGCGAGCAAGTGCGTCATGAAGGAGCCGCTCGAATACCCGGCGACGAAGCGGCGCGTCGTGTCGGCGCAGTAGCCAGCGTCGGTCGCGCTGACCATCGCGTCGAAGAACGCGACGTCCGGGCCGGTCGCGTTCGTGTCCCAACAATCGCTCGCGGCTCGGCCGCGCACGATGATCGCGTCCGAGCCCGTCTGGTTCTCGATCGGGACGTTGTTGCTCTCTTTGTCGGGGTTCGAGTTGCAACCGTGGAACTGGTAGACGACCGGGTACGCGCGCGTCGGATCGTAGCCGGGCGGCAGATAGACGAAGTACGTGCGAGCCGTCCCGTCGACGTCCGCCGTCTTCTCGACGAACGTCCCCACAGCGTCGGTCGTCGAGGTCCCGCAGCCCGCGCTGCCGTTCGGCGTACCCCCGCCCGAGCTGCTTGCGGTGGTCGCGCCGCCGCCAGTGCTCATCGTGCTCGAGGTCGAGCCGGTGGCGCCGCCTGCGCCGCCCGAGCCAGAGGACGTCGTCGCGTCGTCGCCGCAACCGATGGCGCTGAGCGGAGCCAAGAAGAGAACGGCGACAGTGCACAGCGCGCGGGAATCCATCACCCGAGGATACGAGCGCCACCCCATATCGTCAGCGGACGCGTTCCCGTCCAGGGCGCCCTCGTGTCCATCTGGGTCTACGGCGGCGTCGAATCGAGCGCCTCGCACCACGATTGTGATGAGCACGCCCTCTCAGTGCCATTTCACGACCGATGAACGGTGCGGCGACGACGGCGCAACGGTCTCCTAATCGAGCAGCGCGCCGAGCCGATACGCGACGGAGGTCGCGTCTTCGACGTCGTCAGAGGCGCACGGGGAAACGCGAAATGAACGGGAGAGGATGGTCTGGGCGCGCGCCGTGACGAGCGTCGCCGAGGGCGCTGCGCGCTGAGCGAGCGCCGTCGCACCAGCCAGGACCTGACCGACCAGGACGGTGCCGCTCGGCTGCTCGAGCACCGCGACGACCCCTACGTCGATGCCGAGCGAGGGCGCCGCAGTCGCGGAGTCGGTCGACACGAGCTCTGCCGCGAAGGTCGCGGCCACCTCGCAGTTGTCTCCATGCTTCTTCGGATACCCGAAGCAAACCACCGTCTCGTGGCCGTAGCCCATCGACACGTGGGCCTGACACTCCTCGGCGAGCTCACGCACCCGGCGCTGCAGACTCGCCAATCGACGCGCCGATTCGACGAGGTCGCCATGCTCGGGGACCACTCGCAGGGCGACGACCGCGACGTGACGGAGCAGGACCGCGGGCTCGTCCGTCAACGCGGCGTCGCGTTCGCGCGCGGCGAAGCCTTCCAGACGCTTCACGGCTTCGCGTGCCGTCGCGGGGCGAAGCTCCGGAGACTTCTCGAGCAAGCGGTCGACGAACGTCGACACCTCTGCGCGCACCGATGGCTCGACCTCTGCGAGCGACCGATGGGCGCGCGTCGTCAAGTTCTCGCGGACCTGCGCGTCGGTGGGGGCAGCGAACGGCGAGACGCCCGACAGGAGCTCGTACGCGAGCACGCCGAACGAAAACAAATCCGAGCGTGCGTCCGTCCCGAGATTCAGGGCCTGCTCGGGCGACATCGCGCGCATGGTGCCCGCACCGAATCCGGTGACGCGGAGCGGATCGGCGTCCGAGAGCGCGATCCCGAAGTCGACGATCTTCGCCGAACCGTCTTCACCGACGAGCACATTCTCGAGCTTCAGGTCGCAGTGGATGATGCCCCTCTGATGCGCCGCGTCGAGCCCACGCGCGACATCGACGAGGATCTCGAGCGCCCGCTTCGGCGCGGGTCGCTTCGCCGCGCAGAGCTCTGCCAGAGAACGTCCCACGACGTACTCGGTGACGAGGTGATCGACGCCGTCGCTCGTGACGAAGTCGAAGACCTGAACGACGTTCGGATGCGACAGACGCGCGTGGAGCCGTGCTTCGCCCTCCAGTCGCTCGCGCCGCTCTTCGGTCGACGTGCGGTCGCTCCGCAGGCGCTTGATCGCGACGGGCCGTTGGAGTCGCTCGTCGTGACCGGCGAGGACTTCGCCCATCCCGCCTCGACCCAAGAAGCCGAGCACCAAGTACCGCCCGATTCGCCGGGGCTGTGGGGCCCCGGGAGTGGGTTTGGCAGGGTTCGTGGGCGGGATGGTTTCGGGTAGCGACGATGATCTGGCCACCTCCGGGAGAAGGTCGGACGGGGACACGAGGTCGGACGGCGATGGTCTTTCCGATTCTTTGAGCACCGACGATTGCACCCTCCGAGCGTTATCCAATCGCAGATTGTGGAGCCCGCGCGAGCAGATTAGCTTACCCTCGCTTCGCCCAGCATGGCGATGCTCAGACGGAAGGGCTCGAAAGCGCCCGATGGCCTCTTCCTGAAGGCCGAATTCAAAATCGGTCGAGACGACGACAACGATCTCATCATCGCGCGGCCTAGCGTTTCTGGCCGCCATGCGGTGCTGCGCTGGACGGGGTCGGGTTGGCTCTTGAAGGACGCCAGCCGCTTCGGAACGCTAGTAAATGGCGTCGTGTTGAAGGGCGACGTTCAGCCGCTCGGGCCTGGAGACGAGCTGACGTTCGTCGAAGAAGACGAAGTCTGGGCGCTCGAGAATGCGGCCGCTCCCGGCCTCGTTCTCACGAGCCAAGACGGTGCGCGATTGCCAATTCAGGTCGACTTCGACGAGGGGCTCCGCGTGTTCCCGACCCAGGAAGCCCCGACCGAGACGCTGCTCCAACTTCACGGGTCATGGTTCCTCGAGCAAGAGACAGGCAAGCTGCGTCCGCTCGTCGACGGCGGCACGGTCGAGCTCATGGACCACACCTATGTGGTGTCCGTCCCTCCCTCGAGCGTCGAGACGGCCGAACCAGAGGTGCCCGCCGCGCGCTTCAGCCTCGAGACCGCGGAGCTCTCCATCACGGTCCATCGCGGCGAAGACGAGGCCGAGCTCACGATCAAGAGCGCGGGCGTCGAGCGATTCGTGAAGGCGAGCCGACCGCTCTATTTGCTCGCCTATCTGGCCGAGCGCCGCATCGAGGCCTCGCTCAGCGGCGAATCCGGTGGCGAAGAGGGGTGGCTACCCACCGATCTCGCGTGTGACGAGCTCGGCGTCGATAGAACCATCCTCAACGTCGACGTCCATCGCGCGAGAGAGGCGATCAAGAACACCGGCCTCACGAACGCGGCGAACATCATCGAACGCCGTCCGAGTCAGATCCGCATCGGCATCCCCCCGTCGCGCTGCAAAGTCAGCCGGGGCTGAGCCACCGCAGCGCCCCGGGGGAGAGGGCGTCGTCGGTCGCGACAGGGCAAGCTCCCTTCCAACGTCGATCTGCGCTACATCCCGAAGCCGTGAGCTACGTCGTCCTCGCGCGCAAATGGCGGCCCCAGACGTTCGACGATCTCGTCGGGCAAGAGCACGTCGCGACGACGCTCGGAAACTCGATCGCCGTCGGACGCGTCGCGCACGCATTTCTCTTCACCGGCGTTCGCGGCGTCGGCAAGACGACGAGCGCCCGCATCCTGGCGAAGGCGCTCAACTGCGAGAAAGGCCCGACGGCGACCCCATGTCTCGAGTGCAGCCCGTGCAAGGAGATCGGCGCGGGCGCGGACATGGACGTCCAAGAGATCGACGCCGCGAGCCGAACGGGTGTCGACGACATCCGCGAGCTGCAGAGCAACCTCACGTACCAACCGGCGCGCGACCGCTACAAGATCTTCATCGTCGACGAGGTGCACATGCTCTCGACGAGCGCGTGGAACGCGTTCTTGAAGACGCTGGAAGAACCGCCGCCCCACGTGAAGTTCATCTTCGCGACGACCGAGGTGGGGAAGGTCCCCGTCACGATCCTGTCGCGCTGCCAGCGCTACGACTTCAAGCTCATCGGCGCGAGCCTCGTCGCGGCGCGCCTCCGCGTCGTCCTCGAGAAAGAGGGCATCACCGCTGAAGACGGCGCCGTGTCGATCCTGGCGCGTGAGGCCGCCGGCAGCATGCGCGACGCGATGAGCTTGCTCGATCAAGTGATCGCCTGGGCGGGCGAGACCGCGACACTCACGACCACCGGCGTCGCAAAGGTCCTCGGCATCGCCGAAGCGAGCGTGCTCTATCGTCTCGCCGACGCGACGCTGACAGGCAACGCGCCAGAGTGCCTCCAGATCGTCTCGAGTCTGGCGAACGCGGGCTACGACATCGGACACGTCGCGCGCGACTTGCTCGCCGTCCTGCGCGATCTCGTCGTCGTTCGCGTGGCGCCGGACGCCCGCGCGCTCCTCGAGGTGCCCGACTCGGAGCTCGGCGATCTCACGACCCTCGCCAAGGGCGCGGGGGTCGACGACCTCGTCCGCCTCCACCAATCGTTCGCGAAATCGACCGAAGAGATCCTGAAGAGCCCGGTGCCGCGCGCCAGTCTCGAGATGTCGCTCGTGAAGCTCGCGCGTCGACCCGCGCTCGTCCCCATCGACGCCCTGGTGAGGAAGCTCGCGGAGCTCGAAGCGCGCCTCGGCGGGGGTGCTGGGCCCGCCGCTCGACCGCGTCCGCGACCGAGCGAGCCGAACGACGATCCCGGACCACCAGTCCAGCCAGCGGCCCCGCAACCAGCCCACCACCAGCCACCAGTCCACCCAGCGGCCCCCGAACCAGTCCACCCAGCCGACCCCCCAACAGTCCAGCCAGCCGAGCCTCGTCCAGCCGCGTCTCCGCCCGAGAGCGCGGCCGTGCCCGCAGCGCCACAGGAAGCGCCAAGACCTCGAGCGCCGACACCGCAACCGCCGTTCGGTGCCACGACGATCGCACCGTTCGTCGCGCCGACGCTCCCCGTCCAAGCGTCGCGTGCACCGGAGTCTGCGCGTCCACCGGAGTCTGCGCGTCCACCGGAGTCTGCGCGTCCGCCGCCGTCGACGCGGCCCGCGTTCACGAGCACGCCCCCGCGCCCGGGCGAGCATCCTCCGATCACCGACGCGAAAGATCCTCGCTTCGCGCGCTACGCAGCCGTCGTCGAAGCGGCTGCGTCCGCGAACGCGCGCGTCGGCTCGCTCCTCGAGCGCGCCGCGTTGGTCGACGTGAGCGAGACCGGCGTGACGATCGCGATCGATCCAAAGGGCTTCGAGTCGACCTTCCTGGCAGAGGCGTCGACGCGGGAGCTCCTCGGCGAGGCTGCGCGGCGCGTGCTCGGCGACCAGGCCGAGTTCACCGTGGTCGATCTCGACCCTGGCGTCAGGGTGCCGACGCTGGCGGCGATGGTGAAGGCGGCGTCCGCCCAGAAGCGCATCGCAGCGGAAGAGTCGCTGAAGAAGCACCCGCTCATCGCCGCTGCGACCGAGCATCTCGGCGCAGAGGTCCGCGAGCTGCGCCTTCCGGCCGATCTCGATCGACCCGCCGTCTCGTTGACAGAGGCCGCAGAAGGCACCGACTGAGGCATCGCCAACGCGATATCGGCCCAACTCTGCGTATTTCGGCCTCCGAGGGGCGTTTCCGAGTTGCCGCCGGGGGGGCTTTTTGCAAAGTTGCCAGGCGAAATGCAGTTCCGCGGTGGAATGAGCGAGCTCCTGCGCCAGGCCGAAAGGTACCGGCGCAAGATCGACGAGCGCAAAGCGCAGCTCAAGGACGAAGAGATCACGCGCGGCGCCGCGGGCGACAAGGTGACCGTCGTCGTGACCTGCGAGGGGAAGCTTCGTCGGATCGACGTCGATCCCGAGTTCCTCAAAGCGGAAGGCATGGAGATGGTGCTCGATTCGATCGTGGCCGCTGCGAACGGCGCCCTCGACGCGGCCGATCAGCACGTCGAAGCCGAGATCACCAAGGTCACCGGCGGCATCAAGATCCCGGGCCTTTAGGCCTCGGACTGCCTCGGTCTCACCCATGCTCTCGGATCGGCTCGTCCGGGTCGTGCAGCTTTTTTCGCGTCTACCTGGCGTCGGCGAGAAGACTGCGCAGCGCTACGCCCTCGCGATGCTCGCCGCGGACGAGGCGGTCCCGCGCGATCTGGGCCGCGCGCTCACGGAGCTACGCGACTTCGTTCGGCCGTGCGACGTCTGCGGGCACGTCGCGGACGTCATCACGCAGGAGGACGGCTCGAAGACCGCGCTCTGCTCCATTTGCAAGGACAGACGCCGCGATCCTCGCTTGCTCTGCATCGTGCATCGGGTGCAAGACCTGCTCGCGATCGAGCGAAGCGGAGCGATGCGTGGGCGATACCACGTGCTCGGACGCCTCCTTTCGCCGCTCGACGGCGTGACGCGCGACGAGCTCGGGCTCGAGAAGCTCTTCGTCCGCTTTCGCGCGACCGAAGAGCCCATCGAAGAGGTGGTCGTGGCAACGCCGCCCTCCGTCGACGGCGAGGCGACCGCCCTCCTCTTGTCGCGCGAGCTCGCGCCGCTCGGCGTGAGCGTCAGCCGCATCGCGAGCGGCGTCCCACATGGCGGCGACCTCGAGTTCGCCGATCAGGTCACGCTCGGTCGCGCGATCGAGCACCGCAGACGGTTCGGCTGAAGAGAGGGCGAACATGCCGAAAGAGATCATCAGTACGAAAGATGCTCCCGCCGCGATCGGGCCCTACGCGCAAGCGACGCGCGCAGGGGACTTCGTGTTCACGAGCGGGCAGATCGGCCTCGACCCTGCCACTGGCGCGCTCGTCGCCGGCGGCACCGAGGCAGAGACGAGACGCGTGATCGCGAATCTCGTTCGAGTGTTGGACGCGGCGGGTGCGAGCCCGGCCGACGTCGTGAAATGCACCATTTTCCTCGCCGATCTCGGCGACTTCGCGACCGTCAACGCCCTCTATGGCGAGACGTTCGGGCAGAGTCTGCCCGCACGTTCGACGGTTCAAGTCGCGGCGCTGCCGAAAGGCGCGCGAGTCGAGATCGAGGCGACCGCATACCTGGGAGACAAGCGATGACCGACGAAAAAGATACGACCGAGCCGAAGCCGCTCCGCCCCCGCCGCGTGGTCAAGAGTGCCACGACCGCCGAACGGCCGACCTTCGAAACGCCGGCAGAGGGCGCTGCACCCGCACCCGCCGGCGACGCAGCCGAGGCGAGCACGCGCGCCACTCCCGAAGCGGCGCCGCTTCCGCGAACCGAAAGCGGCGACGCTTCGGGCGCAGCCTCGCAGAAGAAGTGGGACGTCCGCCGCGAACGCTCCGGGGAAGCCCCGGCGCGTCCGCGACGTCGCTTCCCCGAAGGGGATCGGCCGGGCGTTCGTCCGGGCGCGAGCGGGGGACGCGCGTCCCCCGAGATGCCGCGACGTGGACCCGTCGATCGCGCGAGCGCAGACTTCGTCGACCGTTGGCTTTCCCAGCCGCCGCGCAAGCCAGAGGATCGCCCGTTTCGCAGCGATCGCGGTCCGCGCCCCGAAGGCGCTCCGGGCGAGGGACGTCCGCCGCGCGGTGACCGTCCGACCGGCCCGCGTGGCGATCGACGCCCCGACGCGCGTCCGGCCGCGGCCATGAAGGCTCCGGCGCCCGCGCCGAGCCAACCGAAGCCGCCGACGCTCCACGAGACGATCCTCGTCGGATTGCCGAAGGTCGCTACTGTCGGCGAGAAGGCGCAGAACAAGCCGAAGACCGCGAAGGAAGCGCTCGCCGCGAAGACGGCCGCGCAGCCGAAGAAGAAGGCCGACGGCGACGCGAAGACGAACGAGGTCATCGTCAATCCGGCCTGGGTGGGCGCGAACGCAAGCAACGCCGTCTCGATCTTGGGCCAGGCTGGACCTGCGGCCGACGCGCTCGTCGATGCGTGGCTCCAAGCAAACAACCTGGCCGCGATCACCGAGGCCGCGGCGTCCGAATCGCTGACCGGCCCCGCGCGCAAGGCGGCGCGGCGTGCGCTCTCCGTGCTCAAGTCACGCGGCGTCGCCGTTCCCGAGCGCCAGGCCGCCGCGGCGGTGCGCGTCGAAGAAGCGCTCGTCACCGAAGCGACGTTCAGCCCGCCCGACGCGCGCGGCACCATCTCGGTCACCGTGGCCGTCCGGCGCGGAACCGAGCGCGCGCACATCGCCGAGGTCATCGTGCGTGAAGGCGTCGGCGTCATCAACGCGGTCAGTGGGTGGATGAGCCGTTCGCAGATCAAAGAGGCGCATCAGCGCATCGCCGACTCGACCGGGGTCAGCCCTGCCCCCGTTTCGGCAGAGTGGGTCCGATGGCGCGTCGCCGAGGCGCTGAAGGACAACCCCAAGAGCGGCCAACTGGTCCCGCTGAGCATCGACAAATGCAAGGACCTGCTCGAGCCGGCGCCGACCTCGGCTCCGGCACATCCGGTCGCCGATCTCGAGCCCGCGAGCGACGGCACCGCCGCCGACGCCCCGGGTTCGCTCCACTCGGAGCCGGAGATGCGCTCGTGGGTCGCCGACTCGCGCGCCCTCGAGGACCTGCTTCGCGCGGTCGGCGCTCGGCTGACCGGCGACGACTCGAAGGATCCGACCAAGGTCGACGCCGTCCTCACCGAGGAAATCACGGCGGCGACGACGCGCTTCTTCGACGAGAAGGAGCGCGGGACGGTGGCGCGTCGCCTCCGAGACGCGGCGATCGCCGTCCGTCTTCGCGCCGGGGACGAGCGCGCCCGCGACGTCCTCAAGGCGGCGCGCGCCGTCGAGACCGCGAAGACGCCCGGTGAGCTCGAGTTCTTGCGCGCGTTTCTCCAGAAGGGCGTCGCCGCCATGGCCCATCAGGGCGGCGGTCAGCTCCGCATCCCTCGCTGACGCGACAGCCACTCGGCGGATATCGAATGACGCGGCGCCCCGAAAGGGCGCCGCGTTTCTTCCATTCGCAAACGAGGCGCTCGATCTCAGGTTTTCGCGTATTGCAATCACCTGATCTTGGATATCTTCGCGCGCGTGAATGGCAATCCGATGGCGGCGCCCACGATGAAGCGGGTTTTCGTCCCGGTCCGGGTGCTCGGAGGGTTGGGCCTCATCGCCTTCGGCATGGTCCTCGGGGCCGTCCAGGTCAACGACTGGAACGAGGGTCGCCGCATCCGCACGCTGGGCGTGCTCATCGTCGTCGTGGCACCGATACTCGGCGTCCTGGCGATCGCGCGGGCCTTCGCGCGCGGTTGCTCACACTGCCGGAAGGAGCTCGCGGATCGCGCCTATGCGTATCCACCGACGATGTATCCATTCCTCTCCGAGCAACTCCGAATCGGGGGTGCGACGCTCGACATGTTTCGTCGTGCGCCCGCCGACCAGGGCAGCCACATCAGTCTCCTGACCCTCACCGTCTGCCCGAGCTGTGAACGGATTGGTGCCGTGAAGCTCGAGGAGCTGATTCGCGGCGAAACGAGCCAGGTCGTCCAGACGACCGCCGAGCGTTGGCTTCGCCCGGACGAGGTGTGGCTCGTCGCCGCGCTCCGAGAAGGTCGACCGCCCGCCACCTGACGCGGCGATTCCACCTCGTTTCGAACCGCAGGAGCCGCGTGACACGACGATGAGCTAGCGGGCCGCCTTCGCTACATATGCACTCGTGAAAGCGCGAAAGGCGGCGGCGAGCTCCCGCGTCTTGGGTCCCGGAACGCCATCTCCGATTTGGTGTCCGTCGACGCTCGCGACGGGCAACACCTCTCGGATCGTCGAAGTCAGAAAGACCTCGTCGGCGGCGGCGAGGTCTGCCGGCTCGAGTCTCCGCGCGACGACGCGCAAACCGAGCCCCGCGGCGAGCTCGAGCACGACGCGACGCGTGATCCCGGGGAGAAACGTCTCGTAGTCCGGCGGCGTGAGCAGGTCCCCACACGAGACCGCGAGCACGTTCGACGTCGTGCCCTCTACGACGTGCCCATCGCCCGTCAGAACGATCGCCTCGTGCGCGCCCAGGTCGCGCGCGTGCCGGATCGCCAAGATGCTCTCGAGATAGTTCGCGACCTTCGCGCCTCGCGCAGCGTCGCTCGGCCGGTGCGTCGAGTAGGAGACGACGGCGACGCCTGCGTCATACCACTCGGGCGGGAGCGACTTGAATCGCGAGAAGATCACGTAGCGACGCGGGGTGGTGGCCCCGCTCGGATCCAAACCAAGCGCCCCTTCCCCGCGTGTCACCATCACGCGGGCCGTGACGTCGCAGGCCAAGCGCGCGCCGACCTCTCGGATCTGCGCAGACACCTCGCTGACGAGCTCCTCGACCGGAACGGGGAGCGTCATCGCCGTGCGCTCGGCCGACCAAGCCAAGCGCTCGAGGTGCTCGGTGAGCATGAACGGCGTGCCGTCGTAGGTGCGCACCGTCTCGAACACGGAGTCGCCGTACAGGAAGCCGCGGTCGAAAATAGACACGAGGGCGCGCTCGCTCGGCACGAGCACGCCCTCGATCGCGACCCACGTCGCAGAAGAGCTCGCGGCGACGTCGGGGGTTTTCACCCCTTCAGCTTGGCCAGGAGCTCCTTCGCTCGCTCGAAGTTCTTGTCGTTGTCGAGCGCCCGTTCGCACATCTGCATCGCTCGCTTGGTGTCGCCTTGGCGACGCGCGACGTCGGCGAGGTAGTAGAAGACCTCGCTCTTCGTGATCGGCGCACCGTCGTCGAGCCGCTGCAGCAAGAGCGCCTTGAACGTCTTGCCCGCGCGATCGACGTAGGCGTCCTTTTGATCGGTGTCGGTGTCTGCGAGCTCGAGCGCGAGCACGCCGAGATCGCGGAGCACGCTGATGGCGCCCGGATCAATTTTGAACGCCGTGTCGAGCTCGGCGAGCGCGGCCTGACGGTCGCCGTCGGCCAGGTATGCCCGCGCAAGGCGATGGTGAATGACGGCCACGTCCTTCGAGCGACGTCCGCCGTAGCTGTCGACGATCTTCTTCAACACCTCGACGGCCTGCTTGCCGCGCTGCGACTCGCTGTACGCGTCGCACAGGGCCAAGAGCAGATCGCGATCGTCGGGGACCAGGTCGCTCGCCTCTTTGAGAAGATCGGCGGCCGCGGCGGCGTCGCCGATCTGAGTCTTCTGAATGTCGGCGACCGTCTTCAACAAGCGGACCTGCTCGGGCGTCTCAGTCGCCCGGCGGGCATCGACCAGGACGAGCGCCGCGAGCTTCGCCCAGTCCTTCTTTCTTTCGTAGAGCGCCCTGAGACGAGCTCGAATCTCCTCGTCGGTGTCGCTGACGACCAGGCCCTTCTCGAGCGCGCGCTGCGTGCCCTCCTCGTCCTTCAGCTCGGCGAACAGGTCGGCCAAGCGCTTCGCGGTCGCGACCGACTCGTCCTCCTTTTGCAGGAGCAAGAGGCGCTCGAGATACACCGCCGCGTCGGCCTTCTCGCCGCGCTTCTCCTGAATGCGAGCGAGCGAGACGAGGGCGCCGGTGTGGTTCGCGTCGCGAGCGATGATCGCTCGAAGCGTGTCGGCGGCCTTCTCGAGATCTCCGAGGCGACCCTCTTGCACCTCGGCCAAGCGGACGCGGTACTCGAGCTCGGCCTCTAGATCGCGCGTCTCTTCCGCGAGCTTGATCTGCGAGGTGAGCAGCTCGGCGAGGTCTTCGTCCCGTCCGGTCTTCTCGAAGAGGCGCGAGAGGAAGAGCGCGGCGTCCCGGCTCGACGGATCGTCATCCAAGATCGCGCGCAGCTGATCGATGGCCTCGCTCGTGGCATCGAGCTCGTCCGAGACCTTCGCGGCCTCGAGTCGCAGCGCCGATCGTCGCGCCTTGTCGTCGGTGACGTCGATGAGCCGCTCGAGCAGCTTCCCGAGCTCTTTCTTCTTGCCGGTCTCCGCGTAGAGCTCGCGAAGCGCGACCTGAGCACGCTCGTCCGTAGGCTCGTCCTCGAAGAGCTGCTCGTAGAGATCCGTCGCAGCCGCAGCGTCCTTCAAATCGGCGCGCGCGACCGTCGCGGCCTCGTGGCGCAACGATCGGATCGTCGCGCCGTCCGCGGCGACCTCGGTCCGACGAACGAGGAGCTCGTAGACCTGCTGCGAGTCGCCGGCCTTCCGCCGGATCTCCGTCAGCTCGGCGAGGGCCCACGCGTCCGCCTCGTCCGTCGCGATCATCTCGCGGAGGATGGCTTCGGCCTTCTCGAGGTCCCCGACCTGGTGCTCTGCGATGCTCTTCGCTTCCCGGCGAAGCTCTGAGGCGCCGCTGATTCCATCGAGCCTCGCGAGCCGACGCAGGGTCGCCACGAGATCGGCCTCGCGGCCCGGCGAGCGCTGGATCTGCTCGATCGAGCGGAGGATGACCTCGTTCTGAGGGTCGTGCTTGAGCGCCTCCTCGAAGTCGTGTTCGGCTCCGGCTTGATCCGACAGTTTGTTTTGTCGCCAACCGGCGGCACGAACCCAAAGATCCGTCGCGACCTCGCGCGACAGATCCGGGTGCGCGACGATCGCCGCTTCGAGTGCCTTGGCAGAGTCCGCCCAGCCCTCGACCATCGCCGCGACGCGCTCGATTTCGGCGAGGACATCCGAATCGGAAGGATCGTCGGCGAGCGCGACGAGGAGCGCGGCGAGCGCGGCCTTCGGGTCGCTGGCCTGATCTTCGAGCACCCGCGCCAGCTCGAGGCGGAGTCGGAGCCTGTCCGAGGGCAACTCGGCGAAGCCGATGCGCTTCTCGAAGAGAGAGGCGAGCGCCTTGTTGTCTGCAGCTTGTCGATAGACAGACTCGAGCGTCTCGGAGACCTCTTCGAAGAGATCCCTGTCGGCGGTCAGCTTCTCAAGCTCTTCCCGCGCTCCCGCGTGGAGGCCGTCCTTCTCGAGGGCCTGGCGGAGCGACCCCAGCCCAGCCGGGGGATCCTTGAACTCGCGAATCTGAAGCTTGGCGGTTCGGTGGAAGAGATCGGCTTGCTCGCTATCGCTCGCGAACGCGAGGCGTTGTTCGAGGACGTCGGCCAACGCTCTGTGGTTGCCGAGCTTCTCGTAGAGCCGATCGAGAGAAGCGAGGATGTCCTTCTCCGACGGATCGCCGGCGGCGTGCTCGAGCGCCTTGGCGTAGTCGGTCGCGGCGCGCTCGAATGCGTCGAGACGATCCTCGGCAGTCTTGCCCGCCCGGACCCAGAGATCGCGCGCGATGGCGGATTCGAGGACCTGCGCGGCCTTCTTCTCGAGCGCGTCGGCGTATTTGCCGAAGCCCTCGTTCGGAGCGGCGCCCTTCGCCGCGAGCCGCTCGATCTCCGCGTGAAGCGCCTCGTTCTCTGGCGTCTCGTCGAGCGAACGAAGGAGCGCCGCGAGCGCCGCCTCTGGTTCGCCGAGATCTCCGTCGAGCACGTCCGAGACCTCTCGAAGCGCCTCGGCCTTCGGCGCGGCGTCCGTGAGCGCGCGAATGCGAAGCTCGAGCACTGCGACTCGTTCGCGATGCATCCCGCCGGCTCGGAGCGCCGGGAGGAGGATCTCGGTCGCCTCGAGGCGAAGATCTTCGTCCGCCTCGGCGATGGCGCGCGCGGCCTCGAGCGCGGCCTTGGCGGCGTTCGACGCAGCGGGCGCTTCTTCGAGGACGAGGCGGTACTGCGACAACGCCTCTGCAGGCTCGTCGAGTTTGTCCTTGTAGAGGTCGCCGATGCGCACGCGAAGCTCGGAGCGAGCTTCCGTCGTGTCGGCGTGCGCGGCCTGCTCCTTCAGGTTGTCGAGCAGATCGTCGTGCAGATCCTCTGCGCGGTAGAGGCGCTCGAGCGATTTGAGCACCGCCGCGTCACCCGGGCGTACCTCGAGGGCAGCGCCGAGTGAGACGATCGCGTCGCGCGGGTTCGAGAGCGGCCCCTCGAATCGTTGCGCGGCGCGCACGTTGAGATCGTAGCGAAGGTCGTTCTCCTCTGAGGACGCCAGCTGCACGCGTCGCCCGTAGAGCTCGACGAGCCGCTCCGATGCGTCTTTCGACTCGTAGAGCGGCAACAGGCGATCGATGGTCTCGGTGCTGTCGGGCTCGAGCTCGAGGGCGCGCTCGTAGCTCTTCGCGGCGCCGTCTTCGTCGTCGAGCATCTCGGCGCGGGTGCGCGCGAGCCGACGAAGGAGCTCTGCGGCTTCGACGTCGGAGGCCTCTGCGATTCGGCGCTCGAGCACCTCTGTGACCCGGGGCCAATCGCCGAGCAAGACGGCGAGCTCGTCGATCATCGTGAGGGGCTCGGCGTCGCCCTCCGACGCGTCGGCGAGGCGGCCATAGGTCGAGAGCGCGGCGCGCGGATCGTCCAGGTCCTTGTCGTAGACGCGTGCGAGAGACGCGAGCAATTCGCGCTTCGTGATCTCGTCGTCGATCGCGCTCGCGCCCTTCTCGAGCGCTTGAGCCAGTCCGGCGAGGCTCTTCGTCTCGCGGGCGAGTCGCTCGAGCTCCTCGCGGATCTCGGCGTCCTCGGGATCGATGTCGAATGCCGTGCCCAGAGCCTTGAACGCGGCCTTTTTGTCGTCGCCTTCGCGCTCGAGCAGTCCCGCCGTCTCGCGGAGGATGCTGGCCTTCTCGTGCTTGTCGGTCGCGATCTCGAGGCGTCCCTTGTTCTGCGCGACGATGCGCTCCCAAGCGTTGCCGCGCTCGTACAGCGGCCGGAGGATCTCGATCACGCGTGCACGATGGTCGATCTCTTTTTCGAGCGACTCGAGCTCGGTGACGGCCTCGGTGAACCACGGAACATCGAGGACGATCGCCTCGAGCTGATCGATCGCTCCTCCGACGTCTTCGAGCTTGGAACGCCGCAGCTTCGCGAGCGCGAGGCGATACGGCGCGGCCTTCTCGGCGCTGTCGACCTGATCGGCGCGCTGCTCGTAGAGCTCGGCGAGCTCTTGATGCTGTCCCTGATTCGCGTAGAGGTCGGTCAAGCGATCGAGCGCGGCCGCGTCCGTCGCGTCGACGTCGAGGACGGCGCGATAGGCCTCGATCGCTTCGTTGGGCTTGTCGAGCTTGCCCTCCAGGAGACCGCCGACCGTGTGGAGCAGCGCGACCTTCTTGTCGCCTTCTCGGTAGTCGATCGCGGCGCGCATGAGCTCGACGCGGTCGGCGTCGCGACCCTCTTTGACGAGGATCGCGTCGATCGCCGCGAAGAGCTCTTCGCTCTCGGGCTCGAACGCGTGGGCGCGACGGAGCCATTGGAGCGCGTTCTCCGAGTCACCGACGTCGGCGAAGATTTGGCCCGTTCGCTTCGCGAGCTCTGCCGTCGTCGGATCGTCGGAGTCGATCTGCGACAGCTCGCCGGCGAAGATCTCGGCGAGACGCTTCTCGGCCGAACCGACGCGCGCGAGCCGCTCGAGCTCGCTCCACACCGCGCGATCGGCGATGTCCTCGTGCAAGAGCTTCGCAGAGGCTTCGAGCGCAGCCCCGTAGTTCTCGAGCTGCTCTTCCTGGAGCGTCGCCAGACGCTTCAAGATCTCGATGCGCTCGCCTGGATCCTGGCTCGCGTCGAGCCGCGCTTCGAGCGTGTGTCGAACCTTCTGCCAGGCCGCCTCTTTCAGGTAGATGGGCTCGAGCATCTCCGCGGCTCGGGCACGGTCTTCCGCGGGCGCCGGCTCTTTGCCTTCGGCGGGCGGAGCCAGGACGGACTCGAGCTCGCGGACCGCCGCGGGATGACCGGGATCGTGCGCGAGCGCCTCGGCGAGCTCGTCAAAGGCGCGCGGGCTATCCATGAGCTCGCGGCGCGCGACCGCGGCGATCTTCACGCGCACCGGCGCGCCGGCCGCACCGGCGTGGGCATCCGACTCGAGCATGCGTTCGTAGAGTCGAACCAAATCGTCGTACCGCTTCTCGGCTTGGTAGAGCGCCTCGAGCTCGGTCGTCGCACGAGGATCGACGTCGACCTCGATCACCGCCTCGAGCGCATCGATCGCGCCGGCGCGGTCGTCGAGCTTTCCGCTCATGAGCTCGGCCTCGCGGAAGAACAGCTCCTTGCGCTCCTCGTCGCTCTCGGCGACCTCTCCGCGCTTCTTCACGATGTCGAGCAGCTCTTCCGAGCTGCCGGACTTCTCGTACAGGGCTTCGAGCGCGATCATCGCGCGCCGCTCGTCGGGCCGCGCCTCGAGGGCCTTTTTGTAGTACTCGACGGCGAGCTCCGGCTGCTCGAGCCGCTGCTCGGCGAGCTCGCCGACGCGGAGTAGCATCGCGAGCTGAACGTCGCTGTCGAGCACGTCGTCGGCCACTTCGCGGTAGAGCGTCGCCGTGTCGGACCAGCGTTCGGTCGACGCGGTCAGCCTCTCGAGCGTCTCGACCTGGGCGCCGATCGATTCGTCGCCGGCCGCCTCGCGGACCGCGCGGCGCGCGTAGTCGTACGCACGCTTCACGTCGCCGAGCGGACCCTCTGCGGTGGCGAGCGCCTTCGCGAGCTTCTCTGCTTTTTCGCCCGGCGTCTCTGCGACCTCTGCTTCGATCTCCAGGACCCTCAGAAGTCGCTCGGCGTCGCCGTCGACCTCGTAGAGCGGGTGGAGCAGCTCTGCGGCTTGCTTGCGTGCGTCTGGGATCTCGAGCATCGACTCGAGCGCCGCGCGAGCCGCCGTGTCCCCCGGCTCGAGCTCGAGCGCCTCGCGATACGCGTCGAGCGCGCCCTCGAGATCGGCGAGGTGCCGCTGCTTCACCGCGCCGAGTCGCACGAGGATCTTCACGCGGTCTTCGGGCTCGGTCGCGAGACCGAGCTCCGCCTCGAGGATCTCTGCGAGATCCGGCCAACGCTCTGCCGTTTCGTAGAGCTTCGCCAGGGCCGCGTGTGCAGACCGATCCGCACCGAACGAGTCCACGACGGCGCGCCACGCCTGCGTCGCGAGCGGGACGTCGGCGATCGGACCTGCCAACGTCTCCGCGGCCTTCACCATGACGCGACGTCGCTCGTCGGCGTCTTCCGCGACCTCTTCGCGCTTCTGAAGGACCGAGACGAGCTCCGGGTACATCTTCTCGGCTTCGTAGAGTCGCTCGAGGGCGCCGAGCGCCTTCTCGTCCGCTACGTCGTCGTCGAGCCGAGCCTTCCAAGAATGGATGGCCTTCTTTCGGTCGTCGAGCATCGACTCGTAGAGATCGCCCAGGCGCTCGTAGATCGCCTTGCGCGCGTCGATCGACTCTTCGAGCTTCGCCTCTACTTCGAGCGTCTCTGCGAGGGCGGCGTGATCGCCCGACTCTGCCTGCAGACGTGCGAGAGCGCGCGCTGCGGGCGCAGTGATGGCGGCGTCCTCTGGATCGACGCCCAACACCTTGCGGTACACCTCTTCGGCGCGCGCCCGATCTCCGACCGAGCCTTCGAGGATGCCCGCGACCTGCATCAGGATGTCGACCTTCGTCGAGCTGTCCTTTGCGGCATCGGCGGCGGCGCCGAGCACCGTCGCGACCTGTTCGGAGAGGTTCAGGCGTCGGCCGATTTCGACCAGGCGCGTGCGCACGCCTTCGTCGTCCGGAACGCGGGGCGCGAGCCTCGCCAGTGACTCGAACGCGCCGGGATCGTCGTGGAGCCGTTCGTCACGGAGCTCGCCGATCGTCCGCAGTAGGGTGATCTGCTCTTCCGCGTCACACGACGCCTCGAGGCGGATCTCCAGCATCTTCACGAGGCTTCGCGTCTCGCCCTTCTCTTCGTAGACGCGCTCGAGGAGGACCGCCGTGCGGTGCTTCAGGCTGCCGATTTCGAGCATGCGCTCCGCGAGCTCTCGTGCGTCGGGGTCGTCGGGCCGCCCCGTCAGGATCTCCTCGACGTGCGCGAGCGCGCGATCGGGAACCAAGAGCTGCTCGAGGTACAAGCGCCCGAGGTAGAGCCGAATGTCGACAGCTTCATCGTCCACTGCGGTCTCGAGCCGGCGCTCGAGGAGCGCCGCGAGATCGCCGAAGCGCTCCTCGTCTTCGTAGAGCTTCTCGAGCGCGTCGAGCGACGGCACGCTGAGCGGATCGATGCTGAGGATTCGCTCGTGGTAGCCGATCGCCTTCTGAGGGAGGCCGATCACCTCTTCGGCGATCATCGCGACCTCTGTGAGGAGGGCGATCTTCTGCGCGGGCTCTTCCGCGCTCTCCGCGGCTTGATTGAAGAGGTCTTCCAGCTCGCCCCAACGTTCGGCGGCGGTGAGGATCTGCTTCAGACGATCGAACGCCTTGTCGTTGTGCGGCTCCATCGCGAGGATCCGCTTGAGGTAGGGGAGCGCGCCGTCGGCGTCGCCGAGCTGCTCGTCGTGGAGCGTGGCGGCGCGATCACAGAGCTCGAGCTCGACGTCCGCCGACAAGGTCCGGTGCTCGGGATCCGCCGCGATGATGTGCGCGCGATACGCCTCTGCGAGATCCGTCGGTCGCCCTGCTTTTTGCGCCAGCTCATGGGCGCGATCCCAGAGGATCATGTCGTCGGCGAGCTCGTTCAGCGTGCGGAGGACTACGTCGAACGCGTTCCCCGGTGAGCTGAGCTTCTTCTCCTCGACGTCGGCGAGCAGAGAATGGAGCTCGCGCCGGCGAGCGATATCGGCTTCGGTCTCGATCATGACGCGGAGCATCTGGCCCTCGCGTCGACCGTCGCCGAGCTCGGCATAGGCGCCTGACAGGACCGTCGCCGCGCGGGCGCGGGTCTCCGGGACGTCGACCAGGCGAGCGAGGATCGCGATTGCGTCCGCGTCGCGCGGCAATAGCTCGAGCGCGCGCTCGGCGGCGTTGAGTGCGTCTGCCGGACGACCGAGGTGATCGATGTAGAGGTATGCGATCTCGACCTCACGCTGAGCGCGATCGGAGCCAGACGACAGATCGCGATGCCGTTCGATGATCTCGGCGGCGCCGGCGTGGTCGTTCTCCGCCAAGAGGAGGCGGCTGAGCGACTTCAGGGTCTCGCCGCGCTCCGGATCGAGCTCGGCGGCCTTCCGATAGAACTGGATCGCGTCCTTCGGGTTCGCAAAGACGTCCTCTTCGAGAGTGGCCCATTCTTCGTAGATTCGGGCGCGCTCGCTCTCGGTGGCGGACGCGACGCGCAGCTCGAAGAGCCAGCGCAGGTCGTCCTTTCTTTCGGCACCGCGAAGCAGCGCGTCGAACTCGCGCAGCGTCTCGGCGTCGGTGGGATCGCTCTCGACGAGCCGCTTGTACGTCGCGACCGCCTCGTCGATTTTCCCGAGCTCCTTTGCGTAGGCGTTCGCGAGCTTCAGCCGAAGCGCGCGCTCGAGCTTGGGATCGAGGGTGCCGCTGGCCGAGGAAGCGCCCCCGGAAGGGACGTCGGCTTCGGCGGCGTCTGCCTCGCCCTTCTTCTTCTTTTTCTTCTTCTTGGGTGCGTCGCCCTCGGCGGCAGGCACCGCAGGCGTCGCAGGAGCCGCGCCGGCAGACGCTGGCGCCGCCGCGAGACGCGCTTCGACGGCGTCGACGAAGGGCCCCCACGAAGACGCCGCGCGCGACGCGGCCTCGAGCGCCTCGAGGTTGTCCTCGTCCGGGATCAGCTCATAGGCGCGCCGCGCATACCCGAGCGCCGCGGTCTTGTCGGACAACGGGCCGCCGGTCAACGTCGCGAGCTTGCGGAGCATCGCGACGCGCTCCGTCGCGTCGTCCGCGACCGAGAGCAGGATCTCGTAGAGTGCGGGGAGTCGTCCCCAGCGCTCTTCCGCCTCGTAGATCGGCGCGAGCGCCTTCGCCGCGCGAGCGTTTCCGCCGTCGACGCCCAGGATGCGCTCGTAGGAACGCGTAGCACGCTCGGCCGCGTCGAGCTTCGTCTCATAAACGGCCGCCGCGCGGAAGCTGAGCTCGATTTTCTGGTCGGCGTCCGACGCCTTGTCGGCAGAGGAAGAGAGAAAATCAGCGAGGCCATCCCAATCGCCTTGGCTCGCGTAGAGAGCCTCGAGGCCATCGAAATCGCCGCCTGCGACGTACGCCTCGCGCAGAACGCGGAGCGCCTTCGCGTGGCCGGGCGAGAGCTCGAGGACGCGCTTCCACGTGTCGGTCGCACGCGCCGCGTCCTTCAGTCGATCGGAGTAGACCGTGCCGAGCTTCTGAAGGATCGCCAAGCGCGTCCCGTTGTCGGTGGTGACCGATGCGCGTCGCTCGAGCACCTCGGCGACGGAGGCGAAGTCCTTCTCTCGCTCGGCTTGCTTCTCGAGCGCGTCGTAGACACCCATCGAGGTCGGATCGAGATCGAGCACGCGCTTCTGCAGCACGATCGCGTCCGCGCCGCGATCGAGGCGTTCGGCGGCGAGCTTCGCCATCTCGAGGAGAAGCTCGATCTTCGCGGGCCCCTCTGCGTCCACCTCTTCGATCTCGTAGAGCGCGTACAGCTCCTTGAAGCTGCGGCGCTTCGAATAGAGCTCCTTCAGCTTGGTCCGCGCCTCTTCGTCCTTCGGGCGAACCGCGAACAAACCCTCGTAGCCAGCGATGGCGTTCTGGACGTTCGAGAACTGCTCGCTCCAGCGTCGCGCGACGGCGCGGTAGAGCTCGGCCTTCTCGTCGTCGTCCTTCGTGACCTCTGCGAGGCGCTGCTGGCAAGTCAAGAGATCGCGGAAACGTCCGAGGGTCTCGTAGATCCCGACGAGCTCACGGAGCGGCTCTTCATCCGCTTCGTCGAGCTGAGAGAGCTGCGTCAGGACCTGGACGAAGGCCTGCTCGTTCTTGACGTGGTCGCGGTAGATGCTGGCGATCTCCTTGAGCGCGGCCGCGCGCTCCGCGACGTTCGCGGCGGGGATCCGATCGAGCTCGTGCTTGAGCAGATCGACGAGAGCAGGCCAGCTCTCGGATTGACCATAGATCCGCTTGAGCGCGGCGCGCGCTTCGGCGTCGTTCGGGTCGACCTTGAGGAGCGCCTTGTATTGCTCGATCGCCTTCTGCGCGTTGTCCTGTGCCTCTGCGAGCTTCGCGATCTCTCCGGCCAGCTCTTTCTTTTGGGCCGGATCGTTCGACGCCCGCTGCGCGTCGGTGAGGATTTGCACGAGCTTCGTCGAGTCGTCACGCAGCGTGGCGAGCTCGCGGAAGAAGCTCAGCATCACGCCCTGCGTCGGATCGTAGCGTCGGACGCGCTCGAAGTAGGGCTCGGCGGCTTCCGGTGTCTTCCGCATGCGCCAATGGACCATGCCGATTTGCAAGAGAACGCCCAGCTCGGCTTCTCCACGCGCGCCGGACTTCAGCTGGTCTTCGTAGAGCGCGACGAGGTGATCCCACTGCTCGGTCTCGGTGTACGCCTCTGCGAGATACGCGAGCGCATCGGGTTGCCCAGGAGACAGATCGAGAACGCGTTCGTAGCTGGTGATCGCAAGATCGCGCTCGCCCAGCTTGTGGCGAATTCGGCCGGCGCGGAGCCCGGCCGCGATGCGATCGTCCTTGCTCTGACCACGCGTCGCGATGAGGTCGAGCGCCTTCGCTTCATCGGCGGGAGCGCCTGAGAGCGTCGCCGAGGCGAGCGCCAGCCCGCGCTTCACCTTGGGTTCGAGCGTGATCGCGCGCATCGCCAGCTCTGCGACCTGCGCCGCGAGCTCGCCTGCACCGTATCGATGCGCGATGTCGGCGGCGCTCGCGAGAAGGCCCGCGCGGAGGCCGTCGTCCGCGGCGCCCTCAGCCTCGCTCAGGAACCGTTCGTGGAGCTCTCTCCACTTCGACCGACGCGCCTCGTCTTGCTCGATGAAGTTCTCGGCCCGCTGAGCCAGCTCGCCTTCCGGGAGCAGCTCGATCAGTCTGGAGTACGCGGCGAGCGCCTTGTCGGCGTCGAGCAGCTCCTCGTCGAGGACGCGCCCCAGCTCGCCCTGCATCGCCGCGTCTTCAGAGAGCGCGAGCTCCATCTCGAGGATGCGTGCCACGCCGCGCCACTCGCGGCGCGACTCGTGCCGCGCGCGGGCCTGCTCGAGGACGCGCAGCGCCTCGGGGCCGGGCTTGTCGCTGGGGGACGTGACGATGTCCGAAAGCTCCGCCCACGCCGTCTCGCTGTCTGGATCATCCTGCAGACGGCCAAGAACCACTCGGATCGCATCGACGGTCATCGTCACCCCGGAGGGAATCGAAGGGGCAAAAGTGCCCCTTCTCTCGAAGAGAATTGTCATGTGTCCGACCTTCGGTCGGAATCGTCACTGTCCGACCTTCGGTCGGAGTTGGCTTCGTACAGCAAAGCCGAGCGCCCGAGAGGGGCGCGTGTTGCGCTGGGCGAGAAGGAACCCAACACCCGCAATCCGCGAAGAAGCACGGTGATTGTGCGGCACGGGCCGAGTGAATGTACGCCCCCATGGCGCGGTGTTTCAAGGCTTCCTAGGATGCTAAAAACCGCACGCATTACGCGCGTCTTCCCTTACTTCGAGGGCCATCCTCCGGTAAAAGGCCGCGCATGACCGACAACCGCAATCTTCGCGTGGCCGTCATCGGCGCGGGGCAAATGGGCCGAGGGATCGCGCAGGTCGCGGCCGGCGCGGGTCTCGACGTCGTCCTGGGCGACGTGTCGGTGAGCGTCGCAGAAAAGGGGAAAGCCACCATCGCGGCCTCACTCGCGAGGCTCGTCGAGAAGGGAAAGATCGAGGCGGCCGCGAAGGACGCGCTCCTCGCGAAGATCACGCCGGGCGGTCCGGGCGACGGGCTCGACGCGTGCGATCTCGCGATCGAGGCGGCGACCGAGCACTTCGAGACGAAGGTGGCGATCTTCAAAGCGACCGATGCCGCGTTGAAGAAGGGCGCGCTGCTCGCGACGAACACCTCGAGCATCTCGGTGACCAAGCTGGCCGCGAAGACGTCGCGTCCCGAGCGCGTCATCGGAATGCACTTCATGAACCCCGTTCCGCTGATGAAGCTCGTCGAGGTCGTCCGCGGAATCTCGACCTCTGAAGAGACCGTGCGCGAGACCGTCGCGCTCTCGGAGCGCCTCGGGAAGACCGTGGTCCTCTCGAACGATGCGCCCGGGTTCATGGTGAACCGCATCCTCATCCCGATGCTGTGCGAGGCGGCGTTTGCGTTGCAAGAGGGCGTCGGCTCGGCCGCAGACATCGACACGGGCGCAAGGCTCGGCCTGAATCACCCGATGGGACCGCTCGAGCTGGCGGACCTCATCGGCCTCGACACCGTGCTCGCGATCGCCGAAGTGCTGCAGACCGAGCTAGGTGACTCGAAGTACCGCGCGCCGACGAATTTGAAGAACCTGGTCGCTGCGGGTTGGCTCGGCAAGAAGACGCGCCGAGGCTTCTACACGTACGACGACAACGGCGCGAAGCTCGGCTGAGATCCGCGCACCTCGCGTCGCCCACCGAAGAAGACGGAGCCTCCGATGACCGACTACGTAGAGAGCAAGCAGGACGGCGACGTCGTCACCCTCACGATCCGACGTCCCGAGAAGCTCAACGCGCTCGACGCGAAGGTCCTCGCGGAGCTCACGAGCGAGCTCTGCGAGCTCATCGCGCAGGCGACGCCTCCGCGCGCGGTCGTTCTCACCGGAGAAGGCAAGGCGTTCGTCGCGGGCGCCGACATCGCGGGGATGGCCGAGCTCACGCCCGCGCAAGCGAAGGCGTTCGCGGCGCAGGGCCACGGCGTCGGAGTCTTGATCGAGACCGCTCCCTTTCCGGTCATCGCTGCGGTGAATGGCTTCGCGCTCGGCGGAGGGTGCGAGCTCGCGCTCGCGTGCGACTTCATCTACGCCTCCGAGAAGGCGAAGTTCGGCCAACCCGAGGTGAAGCTCGGCGTCATCCCGGGCTTCGGCGGCACGCAGCGACTCGCGCGCCGCGTCGGCCTCGGGCGCGCACGAGAGCTCGTCTACACCGGCGACATGATCGACGCCGCAGAGGCGCTCCGCATCGGGCTCGTCAACGCGGTCTTCGCGCCCGACGCGCTCCTCGCGAAGGCGATGGAGACGGCGAAGAAGATCGCCGCGCAAGGTCCGCTCGCGATCGCCGCTGCCAAACGCGTGATGTTGAACGGCGCCGACGCCGATCTGCGGACGGCGAACGAGCTCGAAGCGACGGCCTTCGCCGCGCTCTTCGGGAGCGCCGACCAACGCGAAGGCATGCGCGCCTTCCTCGACAAGCGCACCGCGACGTTCAGCGGAAGCTGAAGCCGCCTCCGTCCGAGGCCGGCTCAGTCGGCTCGGAGTCGCGCGCTCGCGGTCTTCGTCTCGCCCGCACCGACTTTCACGCTCACCGATTTCTTCCCGAGCTCCGGGTGGATGAACGTGACGGTGTGGGTGCCAGCCGAGACGGAGACGCCCGTTCTCGGGGTCTCACCGAGCGGCTGACCATCGAGCAGGACGCGCGACGCAGGGATCGAGTTGATGTTGAGCGTGCCCGTGCCGCTCTCGGCCTTCGGTGGATCAGCCTTCGGCGGATCGACCCTCGGCGGCGGATCCGCTCTCACCACGGGATCGGAGCGCGTCGGGGTCTGCGCGGGCGTGTCTGGCTTCGGATCGACTGCCGCGAGCGTCTCTGCCTTGGTGGGCTCGACCTTCTCTGCGAGGTCGACGACGATCGTCTTTTCGGCCACGCCGTCGCTGAAGTCGATCGGCGCGATGAAGTCGGGCAGGCCCTTCTTCTTGGCGACGAGCTTCCACGAGCCGCTCGCGGTCTCGACCTCGATCGGGCGCGGGAACGGGCCTTCGAGCGCCTTCGGGTGCGAGGTGTCGTCGTTCCGAATCAAGACGATCGTGACGCCCTCGGTCTTGACCGAGACGAGCGCGCGGCCCTTCACCACCGCGAGCTTTGGTGAGCCGAGATCGAGCGTCTCGCCGGCCTTCGACTCGATCTCTTGCTCGAACGGCTTGTAGCGATCCCCGGCGAGCTTCACGGTGTGCTTGCCAGGCTGAAGGTCCGTGAGCTTCACGGGCGACTGTCCACGATCGGTCCCGTCGACGAAGACGTGCAGGTTCGGTGCCTCGGTTCCCACGACGAGCGTGCCGAGCGCCGGGACGAGCTTGAACGTCAGCTGCGCCATGAGGCCAGCTTGCACGTCGGCGGTCTGTGGCTCGAGCGAAGCGTCGTTCGCGACGAGCACGCGCACCGAATAGCGACCGACGTCGAGATCCTTCACGGTGCACGGCGTCGCGTCGCAGACCTTGCGTCCGTCGAGGTAGACCTCGGCCTTCGGCACAGAGGCGTTCGACGCATCGCGCACGTCGATCTCGAGGCCGCCCGGGCGACGTGAAAAGACGAAGGCGATGAGCGCGACGACGCTGAAAACCGCCGCGATCGCCGCGGCAATGAGCCACTTCTTCGCGGCAGGCGGCGCGCCGCCGACGGGTTCGAGGAGGTGCGCCGGGAGGACGGGCTTTCGAATCGCGAGCTCGGTCGCGGTGTGCGGATTTCCGAGCGGCAGTCGAACGAAGGGTTGATCGCGAACGACCTCTTCCGCGCCGTCGACGACCCCGTTTTGGGGAGGAGGCGCCTCTGAGGTGCTCCGCGTCGTGAGGCTCGGGATCGGCGGCGCGGCGGGTAGGCGCGCGGCGCCTGAAGAGCCGCCGACCGTCGGGATGGGTGGGTTCGGCGGGAAGAACGGCGGCGCGTTCGACCCGGGCATCGACGGGGGCGGGCCGTGGTAGCTCGGCGTGCGCTCTGCGACGAGCTCGGCCCGCGGTTGATTGAGCGCGGGATGCGCGTCGAGCCGCAACGTGTCGAGCCCAGGCGGCGAATCGAACGCGGGCGCATCGTACCTTGGCGGATCGCCGAGTCCGCGCGCGGTGGAGGGGCGGGCGTAGGCCTCGACCGGCTGTGAGGGGCGACCATAGGCGTCTGCGGGTTGCGACGCGCGGCCGGAGAGCGAACGCGGAATCGGTGGCGCGGCGATGCGAGGCATCGAACGTCGAGGCGACGGCGCGGGCGGAGGCGCAGACGATTGGAAGACGTGCGTGCTCTCTTCGTCGTCTTCCCAGTCCAGAGGCTCGGCCGCCACCGAGGGTCCGGTCACGGCGAGGCCGTAGGGATCGCCGCGCTCCGTGTCTTGGGGCTGCGAGGCGGCGACGCGCGTGATCGAATCAGCGAGCGGATCGCGCGAGCGCGTCGGTGGCGGTGGGGGGCGTCGTGACGGAGGACCGCTGACCGGTGGGAGAGTGCCGGGGCGTGTCGGAGGAAGCGAGACGGGCGGCAGCGGCGCCCGATCCCAGCCGGCGTTCGACACGGCGTGGCCGTTCCCGTGGCCGTTCGTGTGCGCGTAGCCGTTGCCGTTGCTCGACGAAGTCGGCGGCACAGACGCGATCTTCCGCGGGGGCGGGGCTACGGGGGGAAGACGGGTCCCACCTCTTCGGGGCTCGTCGGGGTCGAAGCTCATGCGGCGGCCTCATCCTGCACCATGGAGTCAGGGTCGCAGGAAGGTTCCCATTCTACCCGTTTCCATCGGCGTCGCCGGGGCAATGTTGTTCGCCCGCCCCGATTGCCTCTGCCACCAGACACAGGATACTGCACGCATATTGAGGCCCCCCAAGGTGGTCCTCTTCGACATCGACGGCACGTTGGTCGACTGCGGAGGGGCCGGAAGACAAAGCATGGAGGTCGCGTTCGCGCGGCTTCACGGAGCGCGGGACGTGTTCGTCGACCTTCGTTTCGGCGGCATGACCGACCGCGCGATCGCGCGCCACGGGCTCGGCGTCACGGGTCACGAAGCGACCGAATCGGCGATCGACGCGGTCCTCGCGGTCTATCTCGCGCACCTCCGCGAGACGCTCCCGGGGTCCCTTGGCTTCCGCGTGCTGGCGGGCGGCGCTCGCGCTGCGAACCGGGCGCGCGAGGCTGGCGCGGCAGTCGGGATCGGCTCGGGCAACATCCGCGGAGGCGCACAGCTGAAGCTCTCGTGCGCCGGCCTCGAGCACCTGTTCGATTTCGGCGGCTACGGCTGCGACAGCGAGGCGCGCGACCAGGTCTTGCGCATGGGCAGAGACCGCGGAGCGGCGAAGCTCGGCTGGGATCCGAACGCTTGCGAGGTCGTCATTGTCGGCGACACGCCCCGAGACGTCCTCGCTGCGAAGGCGATCGGCGCGCGCTGCCTGGGTGTCACGACGGGGCGTTTCGATGCGGCGGCGCTCGTGGGGGCCGACCTCGTCGCGAGCTCGCTCGAGGATGAAGAAGCGCTGCGGTTCCTCGAGCGTTGAAAGAGGCGTGGCGTCACGACTCGTCCGGCTCTTCAGGAACGGGGCCAATCAGGAGCCGCGCGACGTCCACGGAGTTGCCTTTGTAGGGGCAATGCCGGCATCGCGAGTTGCAGCAGTACCCACGTTTCCGGTGGTAGGCGGCCGTGAAGACGAGCTTGCCCGCCTCCATGTAGTAATCGACGCCCTCGACGAGCGGAGGTGCCATTGGGTATGAAGCTCACTCTGCCCCGAGCGCACGGGGCATGCATCTCGATTCGGTGGGATGCACGCAGACGCCAGCTTCGCAGGCCGGGGGGTCGAAACGTCACCCTGGGGCCATGAACGCCCCACGAAGCGAGACTCTTGAAACCTTCACGCCTCACGACGACGTCCACATTGATACTCGCCACCCTGGCGGCGGCGAGCTGCGGCGACGACAAACCCGCGGTGCCGTTCGCGATGAGCGCGCCGGCAGCGAGTACGGCGCCGGTCGCGTCTGGCTCGGATTCGGCTCCGGCGGCGTCCGCGTCCACATCGAGCCCGCTCGAAGGAAAGGCGCCCGACGGAGACGGGCACAAGGTCGCCTTCGGAAAGGCGGTCGCGACGCCGCGCGCGGGTCGAGTCTTCAAACGCGTGCTCATCCGCGACGTCGACGGCGACGGCACGGAGGACCTCGTCGGATGGACCGAGACCTCTGGCGGTGGCGCTGGCGAGCTCACCTTCTTTCACGGCGCGGAGGGAGGCACCGCCGAGGTCGTGCTCGCGAAGCTCCCGAAGGACCTCGACCTCGGGCGTTGCGCGCACGAGGCTTCGATCGCCGATCTTTCGACCACGGTAGTCGTCGCGCGCGTCGCGGCCGATTGCGGAGACGGCGACGACGCGACGCACGAGACGTGGCTCGCCTTCGCACGAAGTGGCGGGGACGCGGCGCGCGCACCAGAGCTTCGCCTCGAGGTGCGTGCGCGCCAACCGCTCACGGTCACGCCTTCGAGCGCAGACCGCGACGGTGACGGGCAGGGCGACATCAGCCTCTCGGTGGCGGGCGACGGCAAGCTCGAGGCGCCGCTCGTGCTCTACGACCGTCCGTCCGGCTTCGCTTGGGATCCCACCGAGCCCGAAGCGACGCTCACGCGCTCGGCGGCCACGCTCGTCGCGCGTGCTGCGAAGAAGGACGCGAACGTCGCCACCGACGCCGAGCGCTTTCTCGTGTTCGCCGGCGCGTTGTGCGCCGATCTCGGGCCGTCTGCGATGACGACGAGCGCGGGTCCCGTCCGATGTGGCGACGGAAAATTCGTCGCGGAGGCCATCTACGCCGTCGGCCTCGGGGCGCTCGGCGCCGATGACGTACAGGGCGCGGCGGTGGCGCTCGACCTCTTGGGTCGCCTGACGACGGGCACCGCGCGCCACAAGGAGCTCGAGGCCAAGCTCGGCGCGAAGTCGAAGAGTGTCCCGGCGTCGATCGTACGCAAGGCGAGCGCGCGTCCCACGCAAAAACCAGGCACCCTCGCGCCGCTGGCCTGGGGCCAGAACGGAGAGCTCCTCGTCGTCACCGACGATGGCGTCACGAGCGTCGACACCGCCGGCGGCGAATCGAAGAGCGACGCGCTTCCCTGGCCGCGCGGCGTGGCGTGGCAGAGCGGCGATGCCGCCGTCGACATCATCCGAGCAGAGAAGCGTTGCGACCCACCGCGTCGAGTCGTCGTCGCTTCGGCAAAGGGCAGCACGATCACCGCCCCGCTTCACTCGGTCGCGGCGCTGCTCCCAAGCGAAGCGCGTCCCGCCGGGTGCAAGCCGACGCAGCTGCCTCTCGCGCCGCTCACGGTCGACTCGTCTGGGGCAATCGTCGCGATCCGCGGAGAGGTCTATCGTCTCACGTATGGGGACGCGGGCCTCACCGCCGAGCGGACGAAGCCACCCGGAGTCGACGCGCCGCCCTCCCTCCCCGGCTCGGCCCGCTCTGCAGACGGCAAGGCTGCGGTGCTCGCGCTCGCCGACGGGCTCTTGGTGTGGACCGAAGACGGCGCCCAGCGATGGACCGGCACCGACCTGGCCGGCCTGACGAGCTGCGTCGTGAAGAGCTCGGCCGATCGCGTGGCCTGCATCGCGAAGGGCGCGGTCGTCATCATCGCACCGAAGTGATCGACGCGTAGGCGGCCGCGCGCGCGCGATCGCGGCGCTCGTGCTCTTCGCGACTTCGGCCGCCTTGGTTCACGAGACGACAAAACGAGAGCAGCCGACGTCGTCGCCGGCTGCTCTCGGAAGCGCGCGGCCCGAAGCCGCCCAGCGTGACGCTACTTCTTGTTCACGCGCTCGATGTATTTGCCCTCGCGGGTGTCGACCTTGATCCACTCGCCTTCGTTGATGAAGAGCGGGACCTGGACGACGGTGCCCGTCGAGAGCGTCGCGGGCTTGGAGGCGCCGCTCGCCGTGTCGCCGCGGACGCCCGGCTCGCTCGAGGTGATCTGCAGGACGACGCTGGCCGGGAGCGAGATGCCGATCGGCTGGCCGTTCCACAGCGTCACGTCGACGTTCATGCCGTCGGAGATCCACTGCGCTTCGTCTTCCATCTTGTCACCCGGCACGATGACCTGGTCGCCGCTCGCGGCGTCCATGAAGACGAAGTTCTCGCCCTCTGGGTAGATGAACTGCATCGAACGCTCTTCGACGTCTGCCTTCTCGATCTTCTCGCCGGACTTGTACGTCCGCTCGAGCACCGAGCCGTCGAGCATGCTCTTCACCTTCACGCGGGTGAACGCTTGGCCCTTGCCGGGTTTGACGAACTGAAAATCGACGACGCCGTAGGGCTTGCCGTCCACCATCATCTTGAGGCCCTTGCGGATTTCGCTCGTGTCCATCTGACGCTTTCTCGGTTCTCGAAGCGGAACGCGGGCCGTGGCGAAACGCCTACCAAAGTTGGCCGCACGCGCGCGGCCTCATTACCACACGGTGAGACGGGCACGAGCGCTCATTTTGGCCGCAGCATGGAAGACATAGACGACGAGCTTCGCGAAATTAAACGAGAAATCGTTGAATCGCGTGGGCTCGTCATCCGCACGAACCACCTGACGACGGCGCTCGCTGCGGATTTGAAGACGATCTCGAAGCGTCAGCAGAGCTTCGAGCGCGTGGCGTTCTTCAACTCCGCCGTCGCGTTCATCGTGTTCGCCGCGGTCGTCTTGACCCTGGTCTACATCGCGTGGAACGCGCGCATGGACTCGGTCACGCAAGCGACGCGAGACGGCGCCGCGAAGGTCGAGAAGGTCGAGGGCGAGCTCGAAGGAATGAAGGCGCAGCAGACGCAGCGCTCTCAGGCCGAAATCGCCGCGGCGACGTTCTACGAGCTCATCCGCGCGGGTCGTAAGAAAGAGGTCATCGAGGGCTTCCCAGAGCTTCGCAAGCAACCGCTGTCACGTGCAGAGCTCGCCTTCTTCACGGACGCCGTCGAGAGCGCGAAGGGTGAGCTCAGCGTCGAGGCGTACCAAGCCGGCCTCGAACACGAGCGAAAGGGTCGATGGCACGAGGCCGCGCAGTCGTTCAAGGACTCGGTCGCGCTCTCGGATGGTGGCCCCCACTCGCCGTCGGCCGAGCTCGAGCTCGCCCGCGCGTACCGCAAGCTCGGTCAACAGACCGACGCGATCCCGGTGCTGACTCGGCTGTCCGAGGCGTCGGCGAACCCCGAGGTCCTGGACGACGCGACCATTTTGCTGGCCGAGTGCCTGATCGACGTCGAGGCCTACAACGATGCGAAGACGACGCTGCGTCAGTTCATCAAGCGCTTCCCAGACAGCCCCTACTTGAACGACGCGCGCATGGCGCTGTCGGATCTCAACCTGAAGAAGTAGGGATCGGCGAAGAGGCTTCGAGAGGCGCCGCGC